>ERZ773173.267-NODE-267-length-66726-cov-14.883623_pt1 | contig 66726 bp, 48 predicted proteins | sample MGYA00580535_ERZ773173 | MGnify/ENA primary metagenome ERZ773173 (study PRJEB29015, sample SAMEA2737856) | human gut metagenome | biome: human gut; feature: human-associated habitat; material: faeces | place: China | collected 2012 ...
TAAAGGATTATCCGGAGCAGGTATATGAGTTATGTTATAAGGAAATAAGTGAGAGTTGTGATCAGGCAAAGGATAGACGAGAATATAAAAAGATAACAAAGAATATAGCACAGCTTATAAAATGGAAGGGTAAAGATACAGCAAAGTTGGTAATTAAGGAGTTGAAGCAGACATATCCAAGGAGACCAGCATTGTTAGATGAATTGGAGAAGGTGGAGAAGAAACTTTAGGAGGAAAATGATGTTCTTATTTTGTAATGAGGATAAAAAGAAAAAAGAGAGACTAAATAGCGTGTTGAAGACAACACATAATCTCATCAAAAAAAATGATATTAAGGATGTGAGAAAAAATCCTGTTTATTCACTTATAAGAGCAATGTCAAATTATCATTTATATGATATAGTACGTGAATTGTATGAGGATGAAGAAGTTACAGATGTTCAAAGTATATACAAAGATATAGGAGAGTATTTAATTAATAGCGATAAGCTTAACAATAGTAAGAGTTTTGAATTAGGAGAGAGCAATATTAATATAGATTTATCAAAAGATGCAATATTGGTATGTGCGTGGAATAAAGAACGATTTGTTAATGCATTATTAAATATAGGGCAAAATGTAGGTAATTTATTTGAATATGACAAAATAAATCATATGTCCACATATATTTATCCTATAGGTTTAACAATTGTTTATAATGGAAATCATTCCACTTTGTCGGGCATTTTAAAGGGAGAAGGAACGATACAAGCAAATCAGACATATGATCTTGTACCAACATATGATTATATGTATTTTGATGGTATTTATTTCAGAAATAAAATGAATGATGAAAAATTATATAAGGTAGCGAGATTTGAAATTGGTGCGTTATATGAAATTGGCAGAATATTAGCAGAAAATGGAATAAGATAAACTTCAATAATCATTTGGGCTAAGGTTAAAGAAGTTTATCTTAATATAAGCAGATCGGAACTAATAATTGAACCAATTCATAGCATCCACATAATTCTGCAATCCGTTTTCTTTCAATGCGAATTTGGCATAAAGCAGAGGTGTTTCCATTGCCAACCGGTATAGATATACAACATCATTCGGGTCATCAAAGATAACAGAGGAATTACATTCCTTGCAACGGATAACAAGAATTGTGTTCTCATCGATGTTGGCGATAATGGAGTCTGTGGCGGGTTCGTACATACCGAATAGAAAATCAAGATTATTGTTCATGACAGTTTCCTTCCCACAGATATTTTGCACCATCCAGCAGGTCGATAATATCTGTAAGCATATTAGTGTATTCGATATGTAAGTCCTTAATGGCTTCTGACGTAGGAAGAGTATCGGGAGTGCAGTTTGGTGTGGTAAATGCTTTCTGCATTTCAAGTAATTGCAGATATAGTGCATTAACAGTCTGCACAAGCGGATATATGGTTTCTTTCTTGCCTACAACGCAGAGGCGGTTATAGATGCAGGAACGGACAAAGTAATCTTTCTTCATCATGCCGCTGGCAAGGATACGGGCTTCGATTTGCTTGCGTTCAGCATCGCTGATTCTAAAACTTATAGTTGGGTGTTTGTGTTGATTGCTCATAGAAAAGCTCCTTTCATAGTTGGCGTGGCAGCAGGCACAGTTAAGCACCCACAAGCCAAATTTGATTATTCGTTTTTAGTAGTAAAAGTAGATTATATCTGCCATGAATTTCGTAGATGCATGATTGAATAATTGTAACTAATTTGCTACTAAGGTTTTTGAAAACGATATGAAAAGAGTAACATTAGATGAAACAGATGCGGTGGAATGCCGCATAAAATCAGCATTTTTGATTTGATGATACTTCCTTTGGGAAGAGTTTGAATAGTAAACAGAGCTTCATAAATGGCGCAAATAAGCCATTTATGGGGCTTTTTCTTTTATCGTGATACCTATATGATACCTGTTTTGATAGTACCATAGATATAATAGTTTGAGAAATTATTAAAAGAATATGTTATGATAATAATATAAGTTTAGGTTACACTCACAATATTATTTGTATGTCTATGCATACCAACATTTTTGATGTAACAAATGATGCCCAATTAGATTTAAACCAGATCTATTTTTATACGATCTTGAATTTGATGAGACCAAGATGCCAGTCTTTGATGCGGATAATGATGATTTTACATTGACTTTGTATAATCTGAATTATGGACTTGATTATGTGATAAATGTTAACGATACTCAAGGTGATACGAGGAATGGCACTCAAGACAGATCACAGAAACAAATTTTTGATACAGCAGTATGATTTTGGACTAACAGTCCAATGAAATGATAGCACTCATAAGGTATTATAAAATAAAAAGTTTGGAGGATATCTTATGGGAACTAATTTTTATCTTATGAGTAGAAATAAAAAGCTGATAAGGGAGCATTTTGCTGTCGAAACAGAATATGACATAAAGGATATTGAATATGCAATAGTTGATGAACCCTATCTTGGATATGAGATTCATCTGAATAAGTTAAGTTGTGGATGGCGTCCGCTATTTCAAAGACATAAGACAATCAAGATATTTAAAGAACTGGAAGAGTTTTGCCTAAAAAATAAAAGCGTTATAAGCATTTATGATGAATATGGAAGAAGATATACATGGAAACAATATTTTGAAAAAGTATATGAGCATAGTCAGCAAAAGAAACAGCCACGTAAATGGATATATGATATCGATTCAACTTTCCCCAATTGTGGACCACATTTACAAAATGTATCATGTACAGAACAGGAGGCAGAAATATATATTCCATTCTGTCATAGAGAATATAACGAAAAGGAAAAGCTGGCGAAGGAACGCTTTCATGTGAATGAAAGATTATGGTGTAAGGAAAAGTATTGGGAAGATCCGGATTATCCATTTGATTGGACAGAAGGTGAGTTTTGCTAGAAGGAGCATATGCTTATGTATGAGAATATTGATATGGAAAAAACTGGAATATTACTGAAAGAGTTATTTGATAGATATGGTTATACAGTCAAAGATATTCAGAAAATATTGCATTTATCATGCCCACAGCCTATATATCGATGGTTTAAGGGCAGCATTTTACCATCAGTAGATCATTTGTATGTATTGAGCAGGTTGCTTAAGGTTCATATGGAAGATTTGCTTGTGCCTAAATGTGAATATAGTATCGTTACGGAAAAGTATGTAGAAAAGCCATTAGGTGACAAAAGACTATATGAATATTGGAAACGCTTATGCATAAAGAAATGTGCATAGTTTTAAGTGGGTCATGCAACAGAGTTGTTTCCTTTACAAATTATCTGCTGGAGAATGACTTAGTTGACTTGATTTGATTTCACTGATATAATAAGTTTCACTACAAGAGTGAAAGTGGTGATATGAGTGAAATTGGATAGAATAGGATTAGAATGTGTTGAGAATAAGTTTTTAAAACTTCCAAATATTCAGAAGTATGAAGTTGTCAGTAGGACAGAAGATGGTTTTATTGCATCTGTGGAAATGGATGATGGGTATGAGTTTCAAATAAATGCGTACTTCTTGGACAGGGTGTTTCCGTCTACAGTTATAAAATTGATTGAAAAGCAGAATCAAAGTCAGGAAGTTAACATTTTGGTTGCTCCATATATTTCAGAAAGAACTGCACAAATATGTGAAGATAACGGAATGGGTTATTTTGACTATGCAGGAAACTGTTGGTTTGTGGGTCATTCTATTTATTTGTCCGAAAAAGGAAATAAGAATCCAAGACCCAAAGAGCAAAGGTCTGTGTCCATATTTGAAAGGACTTCCGTGGTGTCTTCCTGTATTTTGCGCGAGTTGTTTGCGGATGTAACTAAGACATGGAAGCTTAAATACCTATCGGAAAAGGTGAATTGCAGCATTGGACAGGTATCCAAACTGATGAAAGTTCTGGTGGAAAACGCTTGGGTAGAAAAATTGCCGGATGGTTATAAGGTTATTGATCCGAAATCACTCCTGTTGGAATGGAGTAAGGATTATGGCAAAAAAGAAATAACATCATATGCTTGCTATAGTTTAGATAATATCTCTGTTATTGAGGAGCAATTAAAAAAATTAAAGATATATACGGGGATTGATTCATTTCTTACCGGATTGTCAGGAGGAGTGCGATATACGCCTGTGGTGCGATACAATAAGGTACATGTTTATATAGCACCAGAGGATATTCAGGAAGCAATTCGATATTTGGACATGAAAGAAGTAAATAGTGGTTCCAATGTGGTTATTTTTCCATTAGAGAACGATTCCTATATCAAGGATTTCAGGGTAATTGATGACTCTACAGTAGTATCCCCTCTGCAAATATATTTGGATTGTATGCAGATAAAGGGCAGGGGAGAAGAAATGGCGGATGCGGTTTTGAAAAAGGAGATACTTAGATGATAAGAGATGAAGACTTGAAAAGCTGCGTAGACTATTCGGAAGGTCAGAAGCTGGCTGCACATAGAGTTCTGGTAGAGTTGGTTAATATTTTTCATGAATATGAAGATGAGATTCGTGTGGTAGGAGGCTGGGTTCCAGATTTAATGTTTCCACAAGAAGGTCATGTGGGAAGTGTGGATGTAGATATTATGATCAATCATCTGACTTTGCAGGATGAAGGTTATCAGAACATGTCGAGAATACTTCAGAAAAATGGATACAAGGAGCATCCGGAAAAATATTTTTCCTTTGTAAAGACAGTGATGGTGGACGGAATATCTTATGATGTGGATGTAGATATTTTAGCTGGAATGTATGGTGGTACACAATCGAAGAGAAGAAGTCAGCATGTGCAGGGTGTTAAGGCGTTAAAGGCAACAGGTGGTAATTTTGCATTTGAATTTCCGGCACAGAAGATTAGTGTGGAAGCAGAACGACCAGATGGCGCAATGGATGTTGCGAATGTCAGTGTTGTAGCAGTAGTTCCTTATTTAATAATGAAAACAGCAGCTATGGGCAGGGGAAAAGCGAAGGATGCTTATGATATTTACTTTATTATCAAACATTATATTGGTGGAGTAAGAGAACTGGCGAAAGAATTTGAACCTGTAAGGGATAAAAATATTGTAATAGAAGCGAAAGATAAGTTGGCAGGTAAATTTGCTTCTGAAAATCATGCCGGTCCAAAAGATGTGGCGGATTTTATGGATTTAGAGGATGAAGAGAGTATAGAAATGATTAAGAGGGATGCTTACGAACAAGTGCAGGCATTATTGAACTTAATATAGGTACTTAAAAACATTAGGGATGTACTAGTCTCAAAATATTTTGAGACTAGTAAGACTAACTCGAATAGAATGCTATCTCAACTTGGGAAAATCAATTAAATTCATTCATAGCATCCATATATTCCTGTAATCCATTAGGTTTGCAAGCCAATTCAGCATACAACAGAGGGCTTTCCTGTGCCAGCCGATATAGATATGCAATATCATTAGGTGTATCAAGCAAGACAGCTGAATTACATTTTTCACAACTGATAATAAGAGGCGTGCCGGAATATGTATCATTGATAGCATTAATGATAACGGAATTAGTATCAGGTTCGTACATACCAAACAGGTAACAAGGATTATTTTGTTTCATGGTGTTCTCCTTCCCATAGATACTTAGAACCATCAAGCAGATCAATGATGGCTGTAAGCATATTGTTATAGTCGGTCTGCAGTTCCTTGATTTCTTCACTTGTAGGAAGATTGTTTAAAGTTTGATGTTTGTGTTGATTGCTCATGATAAAGTTCCTTTCATAGTGGGGGTGGCAGCAGGCACAGTTAAGCACCCGCAAGCCACATTTGATTATTCGCTTTTAGTAGTAAAAGTAGATTATATCTGCCATGGATTTCATAGGAGTAATAGTGAATTATTGCAACTAATTTGCTACTAAAGTTTTTGAAAACGATATGAAAAGAGTAACATTAGATGAAATAGATGCGGTGGAATGCCGCATAAAATCAGCATTTTTGATTTGATGATACTTCCATGGGGGAAAGTTTGAATAGTAAACAGAGCTTCATAAATGACGTAAACAAGCCATTTATGGGGCTTTTTCTTTTGTCATGATACTTATATGATACCCATTGAAGGTCATGTGGGGAAGAGTTGATGTAGATATTATGATTAATTATCTGGCTTTGCAGGGTGAAAGTTATCAGAACATGTTGAGGATACTTCAGAAAAACGGATACTTTCATTGCAACATATTACAATAAAGAATATAATAGATACAATAAATATTATTTGAATGGATGTCATCAATATGGATAAAATAAATGAATTACGATTAGGATTAGAAACTGCATATATAGATGGTTCTGTTGCTTCTGACAGTTTTTATTGTCCTCAGTTTGTATCGAATAATTATAAATCTGGTAGGAAAGTTTTATCTTCGATTGAAGATGAGCTGTTAAGATGTGATAAGTTTCAGATCAGTGTTGCATTTATTACTATGAGCGGAATCACACCATTACTTCAGACATTTAAAGATTTGGAAAAGAAAAATATTCCAGGAGAAATTCTCACAACTAATTATTTGAATTTTAGTGAGCCTAAAGCGTTGGAGAAGCTTAATGGATTATCAAATATTACATTAAAAATGTATGATGTACAAGAAGCAGATGAAGGATTTCATACAAAAGGATATATTTTTAAAACAGATGAAGTATATCGTATTATCATTGGAAGTTCGAATATAACAAGTGCAGCACTTACCAGCAATCATGAGTGGAATACTAAGCTCGTATCAACGCAGCAAGGGAAGATAGCGGAGGAAATAGTTGAAGAATTCAATAGATTATGGAATTCTAGTTATGCCTTAGATTTTAATGAATTTTATGGGGATTATAAAGAACAATATGAAATTATTAAACATCAGAGAGATATTGCGAGGATTGGTAATGTTGTATCGCTTGAAAAATATAAGCTTAAGCCAAACAGCATGCAGATTGGATTTATTACAAATCTTAAGAAGATTTTAGAAGAAGGAGAGGACAGGGCACTTCTTATATCGGCGACAGGAACAGGTAAGACTTATGCTTCTGCATTTGCAATGAGAGAGCTTGGATTTAAAAAAGTTTTATTTTTAGTTCATAGAGGACAGCTTGCAAGACAGACTAAGAAATCTTATGAGAAGGTGTTTGCAAAATCCGTTTCTATGGGTTTGGTTGGTGCAGGTTATCATGAATATGAAGCGGATTATGTATTTGCTACTGTTCAGACGTTAAATAGGGATGAACATTTGCTTCAATATGATAAAAATGCATTTGACTGTATTATTTTTGATGAAGCACATCATGTAACTGCTGATACATATCAGAAGATTATGAAACATTTTACGCCTAAGTTGTGGCTTGGAATGACAGCAACTCCTGATAAGCGGGATGATAATATTGCAGGTAGAAATGTTTATGAGTTGTTCAATTATAAGATTGCATATGAGATACGTTTACAACAGGCCATGGAAGAAAACTTGTTGTGCCCATTTCATTATTTTGGAATTACTGATTTGTCTGTAGTTGGAGATGTTAAAGAAAATCATGATTTTAGTATGCTTACAAGCGATGAACGTGTAAGGCATATAATCCAGCAGGCAAATTATTATGGATATAGTGGAGAAAAAGTTAAAGGTCTTATATTTTGTAGCAGTATCAAAGAAACACAGGAGTTATCACATAAATTTAATAATATAGTTAATCCAGATACAGGGAAATATTTTCGTACGATAGCGTTGAATGGTGATGCAACGGAACATGAAAGGCAGAATGCATTTGAGAGACTTGCAATGGATGAGAATGAGGAAAATATTAATAAGAAGCCGTTAGACTATATATTTTCTGTAGAAATATTGAATGAAGGTGTTGACATTGTAGAGGTTAATCAGGTTATTATGCTTAGACCGACACAATCACCTATAATATTTATACAGCAGTTGGGACGAGGACTTAGAAAGGCCGATGGAAAAGAGTATGTTGTTATTCTTGATTTTATTGGTAATTATAATAATAATTTTATGATTCCAATAGCATTGTCAGGGGATAGAACTTACAATAAAGATAATATACGTAGATACATAATGGAAGGTGGAAGGGTTATTCCAGGTGCATCTACAGTGCATTTTGATGAAATAAGTAAGAAAAGAATATTTGCATCTGTTGATAATGCTAATTTTAGTGATATTAAACTGATAAAAGAAAATTACACAAATCTTAAGAATAAATTAGGAAGAATACCACATTTACGGGATTTTGATGATTATGGAGAAATGGATGTTGCCCGTATTTTTGATAATAATAGTCTGGGTTCGTATTATAAGTTTTTAATTAAATATGAGAAGGATTATAAGCTTCGTCTTTCACAGGAAGAAGAAAAGATAGTCGAATTTATTTCCAAGAAACTGGCAAATGGTAAGAGAATTCAAGAATTACAATTACTTAAGAGAATGCTTATGTATGCAAAAGGATTGTCCAAATGTGGATTATTTTCAAGCCTTTCACAGGATATGTTGACTTATGGTAAATCAATTAGCAAGGAACAGAAGGAAAATATTATAAATGTTATGACTAATGAATTTCCGGCAGGATCTGGTAAGAAAACATATGCACAGTGTGTTTTTATAGAAAAGGAAGGCAATGATTATAAGCCAACAAAAACATTTCTTGAAATGCTATCAAATAAAGATTTTTATAATATTATTAAAGAACTTGTTGATTTTGGAATAAGTAGATATGAGAGAGATTATAAACAAAGTTATGATGTAACAGATTTTGTCCTTTATCAAAAATATACGTATGAGGACGTATGTCGTCTGCTTAATTGGGAACAGAATGAAGTTCCATTAAATATTGGTGGTTATAAATATGATAAGAAAACAAAGACATTTCCAGTATTTATTAATTATGATAAATCTGATGATATTAGTGACACAACAAAATATGAGGATCATTTTGAACAAGGATTTAGGGATCGATTGATAGCAATATCAAAATCGGGAAGGAGCCTGCAATCTGAGGATGTACAGAATTTTCTTAAGGCTAAAGAGAGAGGAATTAGAGTAGAACTTTTTGTGCGAAAGAATAAGGACGATAAGATTTCTAAGGAATTTTATTATCTTGGGCATATGACGGCTAGTGGAAATACTAAGGAATTTACAATGCCAAATACACAGAAAACAGCAGTTGAAATAGAGTGGATACTTGATGTTCCAGTACGTGAAGATATATATGAGTATATTGTAAATTCATAAATATTATGTATATGTCAAAAGTATAAAAAGTCGTTTGTGCTTGCAGAAAAAGACTTTTTTACTTAATTTATTGCATTAAATCACGATATTAAAAGAAAGAAGGAAAGTGAGATAATTAGTTTTATAATTGTCACACAAGAATTATATGAAAACAGTTAAAGTAGTTGCAGCAGTAATAAAAGAAGTTAATGATAATGGGGAGCCAATTATATTCGCAACGCAGCGCGGGTATGGAGAATTCAAGGATGGCTGGGAATTTCCAGGAGGAAAAATAGAGGCAGGAGAGACACCACAGGAAGCATTAAAACGAGAAATTATGGAAGAATTAGATACAAAAGTTAAAATTGGAAATTTAATAGATACAATTGAATATGATTATCCCAATTTTCACCTTTTAATGGATTGTTTTTGGTGTGAGATAGTAAGCGGAGAATTGAAGTTAAAGGAACATGAAAATGCAAAATGGCTGACTAAGGAGCATCTTGATGAGGTTGAATGGCTGCCGGCAGATGTTATTTTGATTGATAAGATAAGAATGAATATGTAAGAGAATTTATACGGAAAATTTGATAAGAATGATATTAAAATAAATTTTGGATTTAATATCAAGTAAAAAGGAGGGGAATATGATACCGGTAATTAATAAAAGAGAAACAGGATGGAATATCCGAATACTTATGGATAAATACAATCTAACAGTAAAGGATGTACAGGAATATCTTGGATTAGGAAGTCAGCAGAGTATATATCATTGGCTTAACGGAATAAGCATGCCGACTATAGATAATCTTTATGCGTTAAGTAGTTTGTTTGGCGTTTCAATGGATGATATTGTGCGTGGAAATAAATCTGATATAAAAGATTACAGTTATAGAAGACTTTTTAGATATTATAATATTTTAAAGAAATGTGTTGCATAATATTTTTATACTACAAGTTCAATGACAAATGTATCAGTATATCTTAATATATTATATATAAATTATATATTTAGGAGGCTGATATTTATGAATGAAGGGATTTTGATAGCATATGATGATACATACTATAGTATAGGAGATACGTTAGTAATACAGAAAAGATTGACTGATATTTTAAAACCGTGTGGTATGAGATACTTTACTGGACGTAGTTTGTATAAGCCTGAGGATCCAGATAGAAGGGATGATATCATGTATGATGCAATGAAACTACTATCTCAATGTGAATGGATTGATAATAAAAATGTAGGTATATTTGTGATTGATGACATAATAAGTATTTCATTTAGCGATATTGACTGTTCTGGAATGGTAGAACCTAAATCCGAAAAATATAAGTATTATGAGGATTATTTCAAGAAAACAGGCAGGATGGCTCATAATATATTAATAGATGAGAACAATCAGATTGTAGATGGATATGTATCATTGCTTATTGCAGATAAACACAAGGATAATATGAAAAAGTGGCAGAATCCAGAGATATATAAAGTAAATGCACTGGTTCCTCATGCAAAGGTTGTTATTGGACGGCATGTTGATATGTCAGGAACTGATATAATGATAAAAGGACCACAGTATTTTGTATGGATATATAATAAAAAAGAACCTGTTGTGCCTGGAGATGTATTGAAAGTTAATACGAGAAAAGGAGAGGCATATATGGTAGTAGAGAAGATTAAGTATATAGCGGGAAAGAAAAAGTGTGCAGAATATAAAAAAGTTATTGAGCATATGGGGATGAGAATAGAGATATAATTATTTTAATAATTCAAAATTCACCAAAATCAACTTGTGTTTTAACAACACCATATATATGTGACAATGATAATTATGAGTCAATTCTTTATGGGGTGTACAGCACGGAACAACTTGCAAGAGAAGCAGCGGAGGAACTTCTTGAACTGGGGAATATACATCATTATGAAATAGAATGTCCTAAGTTAGATGGATTTGGATGGAGATAGGTAAATGTGGACAATAGTTTCATAAATTAGATTAAGGAATTAAACTGCAATGACACAAGAGTAGACTACAAGGATTGTAATGGGAAATTTTTAGGAGAACGGTTACTATTTGAAGAAATCCCCTGTAAATTACATTTTCAAAAACAATACAAATGATTGACAATGTAAATTAAAACGGTATAATATAATTATAAGAGGTGCATATAATATTATTATTGTATTTTGAGATGGAGGCGATTTTATGGCTACAGTACCTACACAAGTAAGAATAGATGAAAATTTAAAGAAACAGGCAAGTGAACTTTTCTCACAGTTAGGAATGGATATGTCCGGTGCAATGAATATATTCTTGAAACAGTGTGTATTAAGAGGAGGACTTCCTTTTAGTGTTGAATTGCCACAGTATAAGCCGGAAGTATTAGAGGCAATGGAAGAAGCAAAGAGAATCAGCAAAGATCCTAATACAAAGAGATACGCTAGCTTTTCAGAGGCTTTGGAGGATATTGATTGATGCAATATGAATTAATACTAACTGGGAAATTTAAGAAAAGTCTCAAGCTGGCAAAGAAACGAGGCTTGGATTTGAAACTTTTAGATAAAGTTATTACGATGCTGCAGAATGATATTCCTCTCGAAGAGAAATATCGTGACCATGAACTAAAAGGGAAATACCAGGGGTTCAGGGAATGTCACATTCAGCCGGATTGGTTATTGATTTATCTTAAGGAGAATGATGTTCTAACATTGACTTTAGTTGATACCGGAACACACGCGGATTTGTTCAATTTGTAGCGGAATATACAAAGGTATTTCATAGTAACGGATTAAAATGCCGAAAGCCTGTATTTATGCGGGTTTCCGGCATTTGTTTTATCGATTGGTCCTAGTTTGGCTCTATTTGTGGAGAAAGTAATAGCAGGGTTAAGGGAAATTTATACGGAAAATTTGATAAGAATGATATTAAAATAAATTTTGAATTTAATATCCAGTAAAAAGGAGTTCCCGATCTTCATAAATGGGAAGTTATTATAAGAATTTACATCATCAATTTACATACACAGCTATTGAAAAAATTTTTTAGGGGGGGGTACAATAGTAGCGGATATTTACAGGAATTTCTGATGATGAATATCTGAACTACTAATTTACAGAAAGAATAAGTGAGAATCTTTCATTTTAACTGGCTGAATATATAGTGTTAGACAAGTGATTAATATAGTATTAATCAGGTGGTTGATATAGTATTAATAAGGCAGTTGAATAAAAGGTATCCGCTTATAGAAGGAGGAAATGTGTATGAAAAGACAATTTATAAAGAAGCTGGCAACAGTGACAGTTTCTGCCGCAATGCTTGCTGCCTTGTTTAGTGGTGGCACAAATGCAGGTATCAGGACAGCACAGGCACAGGAAGCAAATGTAGCTGCCGCATCAGAACAGTTTGATACAACGGCACCTGTAGTCGAAAGTATTTCGATTGATAAGCAGGGGCAGAATGTAGGAGATGATGACACATTTAAGATTGCAATCAAGGCTTATGATTCTGATTCGGGTATTCAGGACGTGAGGATGGTTTTGGAATCAGAAGGTAATAATACGACTTATTACTATTCATATGCTGATGGCAGCTTACAGTATAACGAAGCAGCTAAAAGCTATGAGTATGCAGTAAAGGTTTCTGATGCTGAACTTACTGATGGAAAGGTCTTCATCGACACTCTTACAGTAACAGATAAAGCAGGAAATTCAAGTTCGCCAGTGCTTTCAAGCACACCAGATGTATTAAATGTAACAGCCTCATCTGCTTTATACTGGGTAAATATAACTCGTAGTGATAACGAGAAACCAGTGGTTACATCTGTTAAGTTAAAGGAAAATGGACAGACAGTAAAACCGGGAGATACACTTCACGTTACAATAGGTGCAACTGATAATTCTGCTTTACAAGACACTTGTTACGTAGAATTTCAAGTTAATGCAGCTGAAAGAAACACATCACATTCTATGTATCTGCAATGGGATTCTGCTAATGGCTGTTATATAGGTTCATGGGAGCTTCCAGATAATATTGTACCTGGTGAGTGGTATATTAATGGTATAAATGTGAAAGATGTAACTGGTAACCGTGCAGAGAAGAATTCAGCAAGGGATTGCAAGGTAACTGTACAGAACGACAACTATGTAGTAAATGAGAAAAATGTACCAAAGCTTAACAGCTTTTCTATGGATAAGGCAGGTCAGACATTTACAGCAGGAGATCAGGTGAAATTCACAGCAGATATAACTGATGATACTGGTGTAAGTTCTGTTAAAATGGTATTAAAAAACGTAAATTCTGAATTGTCTTCTCAAAGCGATGTATACTGCTATATGCAGAATGTTGAAGGAACAAGTAAATACGAATATACATATACTATTACAGAAAACGATTATCCATGTGAATGGTATGTTTCAAGTATAGAGGCTTATGATGTATATAATAATATGTTGTATACATCTACTGAAAGACAAACAAGTGGAAGAGAACTTCCATTAATGTATGATTATTATTTCAATGTAACACAAAACGGTACATTTGTTCAGCCAAATGTAAATGTTATGTTCAGTTATATTAACGCAGATATGGAATGGGAAATCAAAACAATAGAAGTTCCACGAAGAACTAAGCTAAGTAAGGCATTAGAGAAGCTTGATACCGGTGTTAAATTTGATGATGCAAAAATCACAGGCTGGACAATGGTTGGCTATCCAGATTCAGATACTATAGTTAGTAATAATACAACATTTTTGGCAAATTATAATACCAATATCGTAGAAAAATATGTGTATTCATATTCGCCAGATGTTGGTTCAAAGTGTTTATATAAAGAAACATCATTTGTTAAAAAAGGACAGGAGATTGAACTTCCAACAGTAATTCCTGGAGTTAAGAATGTAAAGTGGATTAAAACTGAAGAATTAGATGAACTTATAAAGAATGGATATATCATTAATACAGATACTGGAAGTTATTATTTCGAGGCAGATGCGGAAATAGACGATTCTGTTCCACCTACTGATGATAACAATGGTAGTACCGGTGGTAATAATAATCAGACAACAACTGATGGAAACAAAGGCAACAATGAAGGAACTAAGTTATCATCTGATAAGATACAGGAAGCTGTAGCTTCAATTACTACTGCCAAGGCTGGAGATACTTATACAGTTGATATGTCAGAAGCAACAGTTGTGCCAAAGGATGTGTTAGAAGCTGCCAAGGGTAAGGATGTTGATATTGTTCTTGATATGAATGGTTATAAATGGACTATCAATGGTAATAATATTCAGGCTGATAATCTTAAGGATATTAACCTTTCGGTAGATACAGACTCTGATGCAATACCAGATGATGTTATATCAGAGCTTGCTGGCAATAATCCAGTTAAGCAGATTTCACTAGCGTATAGTGGAGATTTTGGATTCAAGGCAAGTCTTACATACAATATAGGAAGTGAATATGCTGGCAAATATGGCAATCTCTATTATTATGACAGCACAGGCAGAATGATATTCCAGAATGCAGGTGCAATAGATGCAGATGGTAATATATCTCTTAACTTTAGTCACGCATCTGAATATGCAGTCGTAATAGCAGATTATGCTGTAACAACAGAGAATGCTGATAATACAGCAACAGGCGGCATAGCAACAGGAGACAGCACACCTATAGCATTGTATGCTGTTCTGTGTGTGATGGCAATTGCATTAGCAGGTATTGCTGCTGTAACAAGAAAGAAGAATGTATAAAGTAAAGAGATTATTTATCTTATTGTTATAATCAGACAAATGGCAGATAGTATCTAAAGTCATTGATGAGGATAATAAGATTAGCAATAAGTAGAAACTAAAGATAATTAATCATACCCGGCTTCATATTGTTGTGGAGCCGGGTATATCTGCATATTAAGGAAAAATATAAAAGAATAAAGCAGAGGAATGTAATAGGTGTGGAAACAAACATTTCCACACCCGTAATTTCTGCAATATATAAAATTAATCAATAACAAAGTTATTAACATTCTTACGAAGTTCAGCAGCAGAGGCTTCTGCGGTTTTAGCTCCATTCATAACAGCTTCTGAGCCTTTTACGATTACGACTGTCTTCTGTGCGATGTTGGTTGTTCCAGTTGCACTGTCATTAGAAGCAGCGGTGATTCCATCTATAGACTGAGTGATATTGCTTATAGATGCAACGAGCTCTTCTGATGTTGCACTGAAATCAGATACAAGATCGTTAATGTTGGAAGCATCCATATTATAGTCATCAGCCATCTTCTCAAATCCGTTAAGACATTCAACAATATCAGTATCAACGAAATCAAGCAGACGGTTAGAATCGCTTGTCAGGTTGCCTACAGCTTTGTTTACATTTTCTGTAACAGCCTGAATGTTGGCTACAGCATCTTTAGACTGTTCAGCTAATACACGGATCTCATCGGCAACAACTGCAAAGCCCTTACCGGCTTCACCAGCTCTTGCAGCTTCGATAGAAGCGTTAAGGGCAAGCAGGTTGGTCTGTGCAGTAATATTCAGGATAGAGTCAGCAAGCACACCAATCTGGTCAACTACCTTGGCATCTTCAAGAGCCTGCTCAAGATTTACTCTGATGTCAGCCATCATCTGTTTAATCTTCTGACGGTTTTCTACAGTATCATCCTTAGTCTTTAAAGCACGTTTATGGATATCCTGGGATTCAGTTGCACCATCCTGTGCCCTTATGGCAATTTCCCTTGCAGCTTCTTCAATCTGCTGTGTCATTCCGTTAATCTGTTCAGCAGATGCGGCAGTTTCCTCTGAACTTGCAGCGAGCTCTTCTGTTGTTGCTGATACGTCTTCAATTTCTGCGTTAAGATTGTATACATTAGTATCAATTGTTTCTACAACCTTATCAATATTGGCAGCCTCGCTTTTTACCTGAGCTAACAGGCTTCGTACAGATTCGCGCATGGTTTCAAGTGCACTGGCTAGCTGTCCGAAATCATCCTTACGCTTAAGCATAGGCTGTTGCATTTTTGTGGCAAAATTACCGCCAGCAATTACTTCGAATTGTTCTTTTATTTTTCTTAATGATTTAGTAATATCAATTGCGATGAGGGCAACGAGTATAGCAACAACAATAAGCATACATACGCTGCATAAAATAAGTGAAATAGCTTTGCTTGAAGCATAGCTGGTGAATTCCTCATCCTGCTGTGCAATAGCAGTGTCTATGTAATCAGTATAGTTGCCAGTACCAACAACCCAGTCAAAAGGTTTGAAGTATTCGCTGTAAGAACGCTTTGGTGAAGGTTCTGTTTCTCCCTCTTTAGGAAATACATAATCTGTATAACCACCACCATCCTGGACTGCAACACGTATTATTTCCTTGACCATCTGGTAACCCTCAGCATCTTTGGTATTCATACGGTTAGTACCCTCAGTTGAATTCCCAAGCAGAACAATATTCTTACCATCGGACTGGTCAACCCAGAAATATCCACCATTGCCGTAGCGCATCTGACGTATTTCATCAGCAGCTATCTTCTTAGCTTCATCAAGGCTGTATCTGCCAGCCTTATACTCATTATTGATTTCAGATAACAGAGAGATGACGACACTTACCTGTTCTTTAATAGAATCATCATAGTTCTGTCTTGATGATGTGTCCATAGTATCAAGTGCCTTGTTTTTTAACTGGTTCATATTCTGAATAGATATAAAGCTTTCAGAAGCCACAAGCACAAGTACTAAAGCTACTATAATAGTAAGCTTTGTGCGAACCTTAATATTTTTCATTGGAATCACGCTCCTTAAATAATAATGATATCGTAAAATATATATTTACATTTCTATTAATAAAAATTATAGTCTTATAGAAGAGAGATGTCAATGAAGATATAAAGAAACACTAAATATGATTAAAAAAACATTAAAAAACTAAAAAAATATAATGATATAAACATTAAAATTAAATTTTGCCAATTACTGATGTACTAGAATTGCTATATTTGCTAAGCAATTTATGTATTGCTAAAAAGTGTTGCAAAAAAGTAGTGAAAAGCTTAAAATTTACAAAATATTAGCGAATCTTAGCAAAATTTTAGAAAAACTTAATAAATAGATTGATATTGTAAATGCATAGTGATAGTATATATCTAATAAGATACGAACAATTGAATATTTAATGTGTCGAAGAACGGAGGAAAAATATGAGCAAAGATCACACAGAGCAAAATTCTGCAGTCGAGTGGTTCAGAAATAAACAGCTGACCTATAAGATTTCAGTAGCAGTGGGTATGCTATTAGTAGCCTGCCTTACAGTTATGATTGCAATTAGTGCAACAATTGCAGCTAAGTTTATGAATAGTAGTATAAGTGGTGAGTTTGATGGAATTGCACAGCAGAATGGTATATCGGTACAGGAGGTACTTGACAGAGCTTCAGATGCTGCTAATATTCTTCAGAATTATATTACTGAACGTTATGATGATTATGCTAAGAACGGATATACTGGAGAGACAGTTAAGAGTGAAGTATATGATGTGCAGTTACAGAAGATGAACAAAGAGATTGAGCAGTTTATGATCAGTGTAGCCAATACATCTGTAACATCTAGTGAAGGCATTGCAGGTGTTGGTGTATTTTTTGAGCCTAACGCTTTTGACCCTGCTATTAAAGATTATACAATCTATGTAAGTGAATCAGATGCACAGAGTGGAAAGGTACAAAGCTATGGTGAGTATTCAAGCTATGGCTCAAAGGACTATTACAAGAATGCTGCAGCATCACAGCAGAGCAGTTTTACAAGTCCATATAAGGATCAGGGCATCAATATGGTAAGTGCCTCTTTTCCAATTGTATATCATGGTAAGACACAGGGTGTAATTCTTGTAGATATTAATGTTGATACATTCAGCGGACTCCGTTCAACAGACGATAAGTACAAAACAATGTATGTAGATGTACTTATGGGTGATGGTACATTTATATATGACAGCGAATCAGATGAATATGTTGGCAGGAAGTTAAGCGATGTTTTACCAGCTAAAGAATATGCCAAGATACAGAAGGGCATTGATACAGGAAAAAGTTTCAGCGTAACAACTAAGAAGGATGATGGTTCTAAGGTTGAAAGATATTATGCGCCTATTAAAGCTGTTAACCAGACCTGGTGGGCAGCAAGTGCATTAAATAAGACAGATCTTGAGCGTAATACGATTATTCTTGTAGTGTTTATGATTGTTATTTCTCTTATAACTCTGGCAATTATAATTGTTATCAGCAATAAGCTTATTAAGAAATATATTAAGCCTATAGATGATGTAGTTGCAGTAGCTGACCAGCTTGCAAGGGGAGATTTCTCGGTTAATATTAAGAAGAATTATAATGATGAAATTGGTCATCTTGCTGAGACGTTTGACAATATGGCGGGAAGATTAAGTGCAATAATTAAAGATTTAACACGAGGTTTAAAAGAGATGGCAGGTGGTAACTTTAATATATCACCTAATGTAGAACACGTCGGTGACTTTAAGGATATAGAAGTTGCTTTAGTAAAGGTTATAACAGATCTTTCATCAACTCTTTCAGAGATTAATGGTGTTGCAGATATGGTAGCTTCCAATGCGAGCCAGCTTTCAGATGGTGCACAGGCAATTACAGAGGGTGCAACAGATCAGGCAAGTTCAGTACAGGAATTACAGAGTACAATTGCTAATGTAGCAGATCAGGTTGATATGAATGCACATAATGCTAATAAGGCTAATGAAATGGCTAAAGCTGTTGGTGACCAGATTATTGAAAGTAATAATCAGGTTCAGCAGATAGTTCATGCTATGGAAGTTATCACAGAGAATTCTAAGCATATTAGCAGTATCATTAATACAATTGATGAGATTGCTTCAAGCACTAACCTTCTTGCACTTAACGCTTCGATTGAAGCGGCAAGGGCAGGTGAAGAAGGAAGAGGCTTCGCAGTTGTTGCAACACAGGTTGGTAATCTTGCGGCACAGAGTGCAGAGGCAGCTAAGAACTCTGGTGAACTTATAGTTCAGGCAATTAATGCAGTTGAAGAAGGCAAGGGAATGGTTGATGATGCAGCTGCTAAGCTTATGGAGTCAGTTGATAAGACTAAAGAACTTGTCGAGAATATTGAGCAGATTTCAGTTGCTTCAGAACAGCAGGCTGAATCATTAAAGCAGGTATCAGAAGCTGCAAGCCAGATAGCAGCTGTAGTAGAAGAGAATACAGCTATGGCTGAGGAAAGCTCTGCAAGTAGTGAGGAACTTGCTTCACAGGCGGACAGATTAAAAGAATTAGTCAGTGCATTTAAGCTTATGAAGTAGTATAAAAAGCTGCCACTTTTAGCGGGTTGTACCGTTAAAGGTGGCTTTTTTATATTTTTGCACAATATTTTATGACAAATTATGCCTATGTTTATGGTGGCAATGATAATGGGGCAACCTTATACAGCAGATAATGGATGTTTTAAAGACATTCAGACATAATAAATGTTACAGTAAAGATATAGTAGAAGTGTAGTCAAATTAAAAATACATTAAAAATACAAAAAAAAATTAAATTTTTTATTGACAAATTAAAACTAAGAGATTATCTTATTACTTAATTCAATAGTCAAATGCGAAGAACAGGAAATGATTTATTTATATCACCGCCTACAGAGAGCCGTTGGTTGATGAGAAACGGTAGCAAGGAATAGATAAGCCCTCACCTGCAAGCAGTTCTGGTGAAAGATATTAATTTAGTAGTCAGAATCGGTACCCATCGTTAACAGGGCATGCCATATATGTGGCAGTAGAGAGGTCGGATTTATCCGGCAAGCAAAGTGGTAACGCGGAAGTAATGTAATTTACCTTCGTCTTTGTACAATATCGTTAAGATATGTGCAGAGGCGAAGGTTTTTTGCATTATGGAATTAGTTATTTTTAATTTCCAGTTTTCTGCGTTCATTGTATTTGGCTAGTGAAATAGGCTGGGAATATTTATCTTGCTCAGCTAATATTATATATAGGAGAGTGATATTATGAACACTTTAGTAATCGTTTTAATCGCGGCTGTTATATTATTTGGTGCCTATATGGTATATGGTCGTTGGTTAGCAAACAAGTGGGGCATAGACCCTAAGGCAGAAACACCTGCCGTAAAGTACAATGATGGAAAAGATTTTGTTCCAACCAATGGATGGACTGTATTTAGTCATCAGTTCTCATCAATCGCTGGTGCAGGCCCTGTAACAGGTGCTATTCAGGCAGCAGCATTTGGATGGTTACCAGTATTACTCTGGATTCTTATTGGTGGTGTATTCTTTGGTGCAGTAACAGACTTTGGTGCTTTATATGCCTCAGTTAAAAACGAAGGTAAGTCAATGGGTATGATCATTGAGAAATATATTGGTAAGTTTGGACGTAAGATTTTCTTACTTTTCTGCTGGTTATTTACACTTATCGTTATTGCAGCATTTGCTGATATGGTTGCAGGTACATTTAATGCATATACAGTAGTTGATGGAGCATCACAGTTAGCACCAGCAGCTTCAACTAATGGTTCTGCTGGTACAGTATCAATTATGTTTATGGTATTTGCAGTAGTATTTGGTCTTATACAGAAGAAGTTTAATCTTTCAGGCTGGAAAGAAGCAGTAGTTGGTATTGCATTTATTGTTGCTTCATTTGTAATTGGTAACTTCTGTCCAATCATCTTAGGTAAGAGTGCATGGAGCTATATCACATTCGTATATATCTTCTTTGCAGCAGTTATGCCAATGTGGCTTATGAAGCAGCCTAGAGATTATATGACAACATTTATGTTTATTGCTATGATAGTTGGAGCAGCACTTGGTCTTGTAGTTGCCCATCCATCTATGAACCTTCCTGTATACACAGGATTTAACAATGCAAAGCTTGGAACAATGTTCCCTATCCTTTTCGTAACAGTTGCATGTGGTGCTGTTTCAGGTTTCCACAGCCTTGTTTCATCTGGTACATCTTCTAAGACAGTAGAGAATGAAAAGGATATGCTTAAGGTTGGTTATGGTGCTATGGTACTTGAAAGCTTACTTGCAGTTCTTGCTCTTTGTGTAGCAGGTGCAGCCGCAGCCGCTGATGGTACAGCTGCAGCAGGTACTCCATTCCAGATATTCAGCCGTGGTGTAGCAGGTTTCTTTGAAATGTTTGGTGTTCCAGTACATTTCGCAACAGTATTTATGACAATGTGTGTATCAGCACTTGCCCTTACATCACTTGATGCAGTTGCACGTATCGGACGTATGAGCTTCCAGGAGCTTTTCAGCGTAGATGATATGGAACATGCAGAAGGCTGGAGAAAATTACTTTGCAATACATATTTCTCAACAATCATAACACTTCTTTGTGGTTTCGTACTTACAAAGATTGGATATGCTAACATCTGGCCATTATTCGGTTCAGCTAACCAGTTATTAAGTGCACTTGTTCTTATAACACTCTGCGTATTCTTAAAGGTTACAGGACGCAGCAACAAGATGCTCTTCCCACCTCTTATCATTATGCTTTGTGTAACATTTACAGCACTTGTACAGAGACTTATCGCTATGGTTAAGGCTATCCAGAACGCAGCATCAGTTACAATCCCAGCAGGTACTACTACATGGGGTAAGGTGTTCATAGCAAATGGACTTCAGCTTATAATAGCAATTCTTCTTATTGTACTTGGTCTTATCATTGTTGTTAACTCAGCTAAGAGCTATGCAAAGAGTGAGAAGAACTCAGAGAAGGCTGCTTAAGCAGGTTGATGTGTTATAATGTAGATGTATTGGAAAGTGATAGATTTTAACTTCTGATTAATACATTATAATATAGAAGAAATAATTTAATTTAAAGAAAATTACTATAATTATAGAAGTGTTATAAATGAATAATTATGCTCAATAATTATAGCTGAAAATTAATTGAAAATGGCTGGTATCTTATATAAGATGTGATGGTTTACAAAGTCAGGTTACAGATTGGACGATGTGGATAGTTACATTTATAAGATATCAGCTATTTTTAATTCTGTTATTATATTTTGTGCAATCGTTTCTATATGCATTTCTCTTTATCTGTGTCGGTGTGATGCCATAGTGTTTTTTTAGCAGTGCACTAAGGTAGCTTGCATTAGATATGCCGACTTTGTTTGCAACCGCACTTATAGATATTTCCCCGATTTCTAAAAGAATCTTTGCGTGTTGTAATCGAACCGCTGTTATATATTCAGTATATGATGAACCAGTTACAGCTTTGAAAAGTCTTGAAAAATGTGATGGAGAAAGACAGGCAAAGTCTGCCACATTCTGCAGGCTTGCACCATATTCAAGATTATTTTCAGCATATATCATAGCCTTCTGAATTCTGTCATCGAATCTTTTCAGATATAAAGTATTGTTATCTGAGTCACTTGAAATGTGATGCTCATATACATAGAAGAATAGTTTATAAAACATTCCCTGAAGAAGCAGTTGTGAGTGGTCAGAATTTCGTTCGTATTCGTATAACATTTCATCACACATTTTTTGTATTTCATTCTGTGAAGCTTTGGTAAAATGTAGATAATTGCGACAAAGAATATCTAATTGAGTATGTCCTATTATTTCAATAATAGGTTCAAATACTTCTGTACGAACTTTTATTACATATCTGTCATAAGGAACATCCGATATAGGACAGTTCCTGTGATAAACCTCAGGTTTAGCAATCCCAAAATCGCCGGCGTGGCATACACGTATGTTATCAGTTGCAATCCATCTTCGATCACCTGATACCATATAACCGATGGTGTAGTGGTCATGTGCTGCCTGCATTGCTGGCATTGTGTAGCTTGCTTCTTTTATTTTGTGGTCTATATAAATATTTTCTCCGGGTTTAAGTGGAAGAGGCATAGTAATCTCCATTCTTGAGTGGTTTAACCAAGTTATAATTGACATAGCATAATTTTATAAATTATATGTCATAAAAGCAATAATATTTAATGAAAAAAATAAAATTTTGTGCAAGAATAAGTTATAGTTAAATCATAATAAGAGGTGGATAACATATGAATCAGAAGTTTAATCTTAAAGCAAATAATTTTATAAAAAATATGCTCAGGTATTCGTATCTGATAATTATGGCACTGCTTCTTAATGCTGTTGTGAATGAGATAATTGTGAGTGCCAATAAGATAATAAGTGTCAACATAGATTATATGCTGTCAGGCGAAGCTGTTGATATTGGCAGTATTATTGAGAAGTTTATATATCTGACATTATCAGGCTTTGTACTTTCCTTTGCAGGAAGCAGGCTTTCGCTTAAATATGCGGTAAGGGTTATTAATTCATACAGAAAACAGATAAGCAGCAAGTTATACCGGATAGATTATTCATATTATGATAATGCAGGTACAGCAACAATAATTAATAAGGTGAATTCTGATATAGCAGAAGCCGAAAACTTTCTGACAGAGCATTTTGCAACAATTATAACAAATATTACGGCAGCACTTATATATGCCAATTATGTGCGAAGGATAAATGTAGTGCTTTTTGTTGCAGTTGTTGTGAGTTATCCACTTGTAATATGGATGTCAAATATTCTTGTGAAGAAAATGCGTGATGTGTCAAAGGTATATCGTTTAAAGGTTGATGCAATGCTTGGGATTGATCATGAAGCTATAATGGGGTATCAGATAATAAAAGCCTTTGGATTACAGAAGTATTTTGAAAACAGAATGCATAATGCATCAGAGGAGCTTGTGGAAACAGAGCAGATAAGAACAGGCATAAGCAATACGGCGATAGTTATAAGAAGACTCATACAATGGATTCCTTCTATATTATGTGCATTTTTAAGCATATGGCTTGTAAGAAATGGACAGCTTACAGTTGGAGAACTTGTTGGTTTTGTCGTTATTCTTGAAAAGTTTGTTGAGTCGATTATAGGAATTCCTTTTGCCATAGTTGATGCTACAGGCTGTATGGTGTGTATAGGAAGGCTTGAAGGAATACTTTCGGCTAAAGATGAGCATTTTGGGGACAAGACTTACAAGGCAACGAATATAGCTAATAGCGTATCTGACGAGAATGTCTTAGATGAAGATTACGTTATAGAATTTGATAATATAAGGTTTGCATATAAAGAGGGCGAAAATGTTCTTAATGATGTCAGTTTTAAGATTAAAAATGGCGAAAATGTAGCAATAGTCGGAAGCTCAGGTGGTGGAAAGACTACTATTTTCAGACTGTTATGCGGCTTATATCATGCCAGTGATGGAACATATAAGTTGTACGGAATGGATATTAATGAATGGAATATTGAAAGCGCAAGAGAAAATATGGCGCTTGTTTCACAGGATACATTTTTATTTCCAGGAACTATTGAGGAAAATATCAGGTATGGAAATATTAATGCAACTCACGATGAAGTTGTTAATGCATGTAAGGATGCAAGAATTCACGACTTCATAGAAGGACTTACTGACGGATATGAAACTGTGATAAGTGAGGGTGGAAGCCAGCTCTCAGGTGGTCAGAGGCAGCGTATTGCTATAGCAAGGGCAATATTAAAAGACACGCCAATTTTGTTGTTAGATGAGCCTACATCTGCTATTGATGAGGGAACAGAGCAGCTTATACAGGATGCTCTTGACAGGTTATGCAAAGGAAAAACAAGTATAACGATTGCACACAGATTGTCTACAATAAAAGATGCCGACAGGATAATTGTACTTCAGCATGGAAGGATAGTTGAGGCTGGAACTCATAAACAGTTGCTTGATATGGGAGGGGTATATGCAGAAATGTACGCAGAAGGATAATAATAAGAAGAATTCCGGAATATGGCAGTTATTCTTACGGACTATGAGAACTATGGGAAAAAGACGTTTTATGTATTATGGTTCCATATTAGGAATGAGCATAACATTTGCAATGTTTTCAGTTATGGAAGCATTTCTTATGAAGATAGTTGTTGACATAGCACAGAAAGGCGAGTGGGACAGGCTTATAAGTTCTGTTGTAATAATAGTCATAACAGGTGTGATAGTGTTGTTAGGATATAGATTTGCCTGCATAAGATATAACGTGGAAGCAAAGCGAATATATGGAAAGCTGTACGAACAGGTGTTAAGTCACGAAATGAAGCTGCCTTGTGAATATTATGAAAATCACCATAGTGGGGAAATGTTATCAAAAGTATCATTCGACCTTGGAAGAATGGGTGATATATTTGGTTCAAGATTCAGAAGAGTTGTTATGCCATTTATGATGGTAGTTGTATTCTTAGTGCCTATGTTTGCACTCAGCTGGCAGCTTACACTTTGTCTTGTGGCTGTAAATACAGTGCTGATAGGAGTTACGATGATCCTGACTGGACCGCTTAAAAGCTTAAGTAAGAAAATGTCTGAGTCAAACAGCATAATGACAAAGCATATAACAGATCTTATTCAGGGAATTATACAGGTAAGGATGTTTGAGGCAGGCAGGAAGACGGTTGACAGATACAATGAAGAAGCAGATGTGTATGCTGTAAAGTCTGATAAAAGAAATATGTTTTCATCTTTGCTTGAATGTGCTAATACAGGCTTTGACCTTATATGTAATCTTGTTTTTCTGGCGTTAGGCATATTGTTTGTGCAGAAGGGTTACACAACACTTGGTGCTATTGCAGCTATATATACAATGTATGGACGTTTTTCAAGGCAATTTTTGCAGATGGGAAAGTATATTCCTGAGCTTATTGCATATCTGACATATGCGCAGAATATATTTGAGTTTCTTGATGAGAAAACAGAAGAGGAAATGTTAAATCATCAGGAATTCAACAAAGAAAGATTGCATAATGAAATAAATAACTCTTGCGGTCATAATAATATTTTTAATAATGTTGATTATTCAGTTAAAATAAGTGATTTAACATTTTCATATATAAAAGATGAAAATAATGCCCCTGTCGTTGTTCTTGATAATTATAATGAAAGAATAAAGTCAGGCGAGTTCGTGGCAGTTACAGGTGCTTCAGGTTCTGGAAAGACAACACTTTCTAAGCTTCTTATGGGATTTTATAAGCCGGACAGTGGAATGATTGAAGTGTGTGGCAATAATCTTGATGATATAAGTCTGTCGGCTGGCAGAAGCTTTTTTGCACTTGTTCCACAGGATGCAATACTTTTTAATATGAGTATAATGGATAATATAAGAATGGGAAGGCTTGATGCCACGGAAGCTGAGATAATTAAGGCTGCAAAGATGGCTAATGCTCACCAGTTTATAACAGAATTTACAGATGGTTATGACACAGTTGTTGGTGAAAAGGGGATGTCTGTATCAGGTGGTCAAAGACAGCGGATAGCCATAGCAAGGGCAATCCTTAAAAATGCTCCGATAATGCTTATGGATGAGGCAACCTCCGCACTTGATAATGAGTCGGAGCGTGCAGTAAACGAAACATTACAGAACTTAAAGGGTAGAATGACAATTATAATGATTGCACACAGGACATCAACAATACAGATGGCGGACAGGGTTATAAGCTTGTAATTGACAATAGCAAGGAATAGTGTTATATTACTCAACCCTATCATCTTATTTGATCATCATTAAAATTATAAAAAGAAGATGATTATTGAGTACAAATCATATGTAATGTAACTCAATAAATATATGGGGATGAAAGGATCAGAGTGGTTTTATGACATTTTATCAGGAATTACAGTTAAGTTCTGCAGGCTCTAAACAGCTTATTAAGAACACAAAAGATGCTAAAGAGAAAAGAAAACATATATTAATATATAATTTCAAGGTTTACCTTGTTATGGTATTCTGTGTTGCAGTTGTTACAATATTCAGTAAGCTTCTAGGAAGTGCTAACAGTGTAGTAGGTGTTACAGTACTGCTTGCAGTGCTTGTGTTAAGACAGGCGGATTTTGGAATAAAGACATCACATGGACTTTTGTCAATTATGGGAATATATGCTATATTGATAGCAGGACCAAGGCTTAGTAATATGGTGCCGCCTGTTGTTGCATTTCTTATTAATATAGTGTGTATAATGCTTCTTATGATAATGGGCTGTCATAATGTAATTATGTATAATCATTCGACATTTGTGCTTGGTTATCTGTTATTACAGGGGTATGACGTTACAGGACAGGACTATGTGTTAAGGGTTATCGGACTTCTTTGTGGTATGGTAATCTGTATGATTATCTTTTATAAGAACCAGAAGAACAGACCATATCGAAGAACATTCCAGGATTTATTCTATGAATTCAATATTAATTCGGCAAGAAATAGATGGTATATCAAGCTTACATTTATAGTATCAAGTGCAATGTTTGTCATGAACCTGCTTAATATTCCAAGAGCGATGTGGATAGGTATAGCGTGCATGTCAGTGTGCCTGCCATTTTCAAAGGATATAGAAGGACGGGCAGGCAAGAGAGGTGCGTTTAATGTTGTTGGATGTCTGATTTTTTCAATATTATACACAGTACTTCCACAGTCAATGTATCCATATATTGGTATGATAGGTGGAATAGGTGTCGGATATTCAGCTGGTTATTCTTGGCAGACAGTATTTAATACATTTGGTGCACTGTCGATAGCGGCGGAACTGTTCGGACTTAAATATGCTGTTTTACTTAGAATAGGTGTAAATGTAGTAGGAGCGGCATATACATTGTTATGTGACAGGTTGATAGATAAGATATATAACTGGTACACACAGCGAAAAGTAGAAACTGCGTGATGTACAGGAATTCGGCGGTATTGTAAGATTATCAGCATTTTAAGATGTCGGTTTGGGAGTAAACGTATAAGTATAGAAATGGTATGTGAAACTGGTTAAGTTGTTATGATGATAACATATATTTCTATAAAAATATTTTTATAGAAAGTAAGTCTGGTGTAAGTTAATATGTATATTATCATGTGATATTATAAATGAGCAGATAAAAAATGTAGATATGAATATAATACGGAGAATGAGCATATGTATCATATTATTCTTGTTGAAGATGACGAGCAGATAAGAAAAAGCCTTACGGAGCTGCTCACATATAAGGGATATACAGTAACAGCGGTGGAAGGTGTGCAGAAGTTTTATGAGAGTATTAAGAAAACAACATACGATGCATATCTTTTAGATGTTATTCTTCCTGATGGAAGTGGTTATGATATATGTGAGAATATAAGAGATAAGACGGAAGCACCTATAATATTTATAACCTCAAGTGATGATGAAGAGTCAGTAGTAAAAGGACTTGATATAGGCGGAGATGATTATATAACAAAGCCTTTTCACAATGCAGAGCTTCTGTCGCGTATAAGCTCTAACCTAAGACGAAGTGCAAGATTCAAGGAGAATTCATATAGTGTTGGTGATATTAAAGTACTTTTTGATAAGTATAAGATATTAAAAAATGGTGTAGAATTAGGCATAACCCCGACAGAGTTTAATATAATAAAAATACTTATACAGAATAAAGGCTGTGTTGTTAAACGTGAGGTCATATATGACAGAATATGGGACATGCATGGCAATTATGTTGAGTATAATACACTCACAGTTGCTGTAAGCAGAATTAAAGCAAAGCTTGGAACATATGGAGAAAAGCATCAGTCTTATATAGAAACAATAAGAAATGTAGGATACAGGTGGATAGATAAAATATAGAGGTAAAGGGTGTTTATGGGTAATCAGGACGATATCGAACAGAAATTTATGGATTTTAGAAAAAAACAGACATTATTTATTGCAGTTTCATTTATAGTAAATGCAGCTGTAGTAATGCTTTTATGCCTATATTATAATTTTAAGCAAAGAGCTCTTACAGGGGCTCTTTATTTGTATGATAAAACATCAGCAGAGAATTATCTTGATGTGCTTTCTAAGATGAAAATCACGCAGGCTGTAGGCAGATATATTAATGAGGGAAATGCAGTTATTGAAAAAATCGGATATGGAAGTAAAGGGTATAACTATATATTTCTTTTATCAGGGGAAATATGTATATATATAATTGCATTACTTACATTATCAGTTATATTCATATGTGGCATGGTAAGCATCAGAAGCATGACAGCTCACAGTGTTATAGCTGATGATTTAGCAGTTAAAGAACGGAATGTAATATTAGAAAACAGGCTTAAACAGGAAAACGAATATAACAAAAAACAGCAGAGAAAAATGCAGGATTTTATAGAAAATATAGCACATCAGATAAAAACTCCGCTTGCAGCGATAATCTTAAATCTTGAATTTATGCAGGAATTGCACATGGATGAGCGTATGGGAAGACTTGTTGATGAAAGTGCGGGAAGTGCCTTCAGAATACGGGACTTTATAAGAACACTTCTTAACATAAGCAGATTTGAAAATAAGAAAGTAATAATAGCGGCTGATGAAGTAATCATAGGTTCAATTATAACAGATAGCATAAATAATTGTATGAATTGTATGATACATGAAAATCAGAATGATATTTTTATAGTACAATATGATGATAAATGCGAAAGTGCGGTTATATATGCAGATGAAATGTGGCTGGTTGAGGCAATAGCTAATGTTATAGGAAACAGTGCAGACTATATTAAAAATATTCCTGATGGTAAAGTGTATATAACTGCAGGCTGTGATGAAAGAAAGGTTGTTATAAGAATAGAAGATAATGGGAAAGGATTAACTGTTAAAGATCAGGATGATATATTTGACAGGTTCTCTACAACAAGAAACAGTGCTTCGGATATGCATGTAGGATTAGGACTTAATCTGTCAAGACTTATAATAGAGGCACATTATGGCATAATAAAAGCAGGTAACAGTGAAGAATATGGAGGAGCAGAATTCACGATAATACTTCCAAGATATAGACTTAAGGATAAGAGATAATAAGATGTAAGAAACAAAAGGGCAAAAACTTGTGAATGTAAGTCTGAGGTAAGTTAACAACAATATAATCCGCATATCAGATACGAAAGTAACTAAAGTCAGGAATAAAGTATTAAAGATATCTGAAATAATATACAGACTTTATTAAAGGAGGATATGCTATGGATATATTAAGAGCAGAAGGAATAAGTAAAACTTACCGGACAGGAAGCGTTGAAGTGAAGGCACTTAAACAGTGTAGTATTAACATTCAGAAAGGCGATTTTACAGCTGTGATAGGAAAAAGTGGTTCTGGAAAGTCCACTCTTTTAAGAATATTGGGGACTATAGATAAGCCTGATTCAGGAAAAGTGTACATAGATGATACAGATATAAGCACGCTTAATAATAAATCACTTGCCAGGTTCAGGCGCACAAAGATAGGCTTTATATATCAGGATTATAGTCTTGTGCCAGAATATACAGCTTATGAAAATATCATACTTCCCATTATACTTGATGGTAAGAAACCAGATAGAGATGAGGTCAGCCGTCTTATGGATATATTATCCATCGGACACTGTTTAAGAAAGCTTCCATCGCAGATGTCCGGAGGTGAACAGCAGAGAGCTGCCATAGCAAGGGCAATGATAGCACATCCGGCAGTTATACTCGCAGATGAACCTACAGGCAACCTTGATGTGGCTAGTGCACAGACAGTTGTACAGATGTTGGCAGAAGCTTCCAATGAATACAATCAGACCATAATAATGGTTACGCATGATAAGCAGATGGCAGAATATGCAGATAAGCTGCTTACGATAGTTGACGGACATGTGAGCATGGGAGTAGATGATACGATAGCTGAAGGTAATGACAGGGGGTGAGCTTTTTATGAATGGCAGACTCATATTACTTTGTTTAAAAAGTATGCTTAGAAGATGGAAGAGAGTATTAAGAACAATAGTAACAGTTTTTATCGCATTTCTTTTTGTGGCAGGTATGCTTCTTTTTCAGGAAAATATGTATCAATATCAGACAGCAGTGGCAAAGAAACATTTTGGCGACTGGTTTATAATGAATCCATATTACAATGCAAAGAAAGATAATGTATTAGGTGAACACATTTATCTTGAAAAACCTAAGCTCGCTTATGTGGTAAATAGTATATATGATTATGATAAGGAAACAGATGAAAAGATAGGTTTCTTTACACAGGATTTTATACATGCAGGAAATATTAAGCTTGATAAGGGAGAATGGCCAAAGGAAGACACTGATGTTGCAATTGACTGGAATACACTGTTAAAGCTAAACCAGGGATATGAAATAGGGGATATAATCACCATCCATACATACACAGGACCTTCAACAGATGAGGAAAATGAAGTTACCAAAACCTACAGACTGTCGGGGATAATAAATAGTTACACAAACATATGGCAGGGAGGCGGGAATCTTCCAGGTATAATACTGACAGAAAATGAATGTGGAAACATTAAGCATAGCAATGATATTAAACAAAAAAACATTGCAATATATGGGATGAAAAATATAATACAAGAATCTGATTATGAAGCAATGTTTAACAAAATGCAGAAGGACACTGACAAAGAGATGGTGTTTAACAGTAGTGTCTATGCATATAAACCATGGGGGAATGAGCTTGTATACAATTATATATTTATTCTTGTAATGCTTGTTGGTATCGCAGCTATAACTTATCAGATGATGGCATATAATATGACCAGGAAATATACGATGGATATATATATCAGGGAAGGAGCAGCAAGAGGCCAGATAACAGGAATGTATATGTGCGAGAATTTTATTATACTGCTTCTGTCATCATTTCTTGGACTTTTTACAGCATGCCAGCTTGCAAGGCTTATATGCAGTGCTATAGGAAAAAATATGGGTGTAAGCTTCTTTTATATAGGAAGCAGTACATATATTAAAATGCTTATTACACTTATATTGTCTGTTGTAATAAGTATCATATTTAATATATATATGAATATATCCCATGTGATTAATAAATCTGTTAAGATTAAGATAGGCAAAAATCATAATGATAATGAAGAAAGATATGTGCCATCCAATAATAAAAAAATTAACGGAAAAGAGATTAATAACAGGAATTTCATATATCAGACACACATAAGGTTAATGCATACAAATGGTTTTATTCCTAATATGTTTATAAGACTTTTTGCACTTGTTATGGCAGCGGTAATGGTGCTATGTGCCATTAATATGTACACTGCATATAAGGCATATGAAAAAAATGCAGATGCAGATGATATGGTTGCCTATAAGAAGGAAAACAATACATCAGCATATGTATATTACTATAATGAAGATATTAATGAATACAAAGAAGAAATAAAAAAGAAAAATGAAAGTGCCGCTAAGTATGCAGCATCAGAGTATAAAGAACCAACAGAGCTTGAAATATATAATAAATCCAGGATAAATATAAGCTCTTACCAGGATTATCTTGATAATTCAGATGTTGATTATATTTTGGGAATAGACAGAAAACTTACATTAAATAACAATCTTAAATGTGCAGATACATACATTTATAAAGGAATAGATGAGAATACGTTAAAAGCTATTAAAGATATAGATGGAGTTGAAGAAGTACGCCTTGGATATTTCGAAACTGGAAGAAGCTGGTACTGGGATGGAATGGACTATAATAAGATAGGCGCAAAGGATTATATATCAGATAGTGATGGAAAGCTTGATGAAAAGAATTATAAATACCTGTATGCATCAGAGTATGTAGAACCAGATAGCAGTATATATGATATTATATGTAAATATGCAGGCGGTGATGCACCAGACTATGAAAAATGGGCGGCTGGCGAGCTTTCGGTAGTTTTTAAGGATACCAATATAAGAGGACAGTATGATGATACATTACAGCCTGGTATGACACTGAACTTATATGGATATGCTGATAATATGAGAAACGACCAGCTTGTATATCATCAGTGGGATGGAAGTGAAAGTGAATATTCGGATGCACTCATAAGATATTATATGGATAATGTATGGGAAAAATATGTTAACGTAAAAGATGATCCTGACACAGCAGATGTAATAGCTAATCATAAAACATGGAGCTGGAACCGTGCACACAAATATGTTAGTAATAAGCTTTCACTTGATAGACTTGAAGAGCTTAATCTTATATCAAGAACATGTCTTTCTGGCTCAAATGTTGAATCACAGACTAAGACTACACAGGAAAGACGTGAAAAATATGATGAGGGAGTCATATCAGAGGAGGCTTATCGGGGATTTCTTGGAAAATATGTCAACACAGAGCTTGAAAGAAGATATCGTTATAAAACAAGATATACACCAGCAGCTGATACAAATGTGGCAGCAGTCATATACATTACTGATGAAAACAGGGATGAGATTAATGCTGCATTTAAAGAATATATACCTGAATTTGGACAGTTTACCATGATTTCTACAACGGCTCTTTTACAGGAGGCATTGGATAATCAGAATGAAAATATTAAACAATATTTTCTTCTTGATGAGCTTCCTGATGAACTTACATTAAAACTTAAATATAATCAGGTAAATATACGCTATGGCATAGATTCAGCTTTAGTGTCAACTGGTAACATAGTATCCTCATATCTTGGACAGAGTGGTTTCTCCTATAAAAGTTATTCAGAAGAAAAGGATCTTTTAAAACAGAAAACTATTGAAACAATGATGCTATATGGAATATCCCTGTTAGCAGCTGTGTTTGTTGTTATTGCAGTATCTGTTCTTATAGTAAAAAACAGATGTGAGAAATATGAAAGCAGATTAAGAATCATAAAAAGGACAGGGGCTAAAGATACAGTACTTGTAAGAATATGTATGCTTGAGTGTGTAAGAGAAGCAATATGGTGTCCATTTGTCGCTATTATTGTAATACTGCTTGACTGGATAACGATAACGCTGCATATAAGAGAAGTAAAGTGAAAATATAAAAACTATAGTAAGATATTTTCACTGACAATAATGCTGATGAATTAATAAATTAGAGAATTAAATATAGAATTAATAGGACAGGCTATTTATACATACATAAATAAGTGTTATTATGTATATATATTGAGCGGTGTCTGTGAACATAAATACTGCTGGTTTTTAATGACCAGCAGTTTTTATGCAATATATGGGGAATAGTATATAGCATAATTCTTACTATAGCGGAGGATATTATATGACAGGAACGATTAATTCAGAGGCCAGGCTGTCTACTTTTGAGGCAATATGTATGATAGTTGGCAACAGCATAGGAACAGGTATTATAGCAGTGCCATATCTTGCAACAAAAAACAGTATGCTTGATGTTATATGGATGGTTGCTATTGCTTATATAGTCAATGTAATATTGCATTTAATAATAGCTGAGCTTTCATACAATAATGGAGGTGTACAGCTTGTAAAAAGCTTTGAAGGAGAACTTTTTACTGGCAGGATGAAAAAGGTGTTCAGCTGGATAATGTTTATAGTATATGGATTGGCTATTATGATAGGCGTGAGTGGCAATATCAATGGTGGGGCGCAGATATTTGTGAACTGGTTTAATATTCCGTTGTGGGCAGCACAGCTTATTTATTATGTGATAGCTGGAATAGTAGTATTTATAGGGATGAAGGCTGTAGGAATAGCACAGAAGTATGCAGTTGCGGTACTCATGGTTATAGTTGCAGTTATGACGATTGGTACATTTATGCATCCTGTTAATGCTTTGTATACAGCACCATTTCATTTGAACAATCTGCTTGCACTTTATAGTATGGTGGTTTTTGCAACCTCTGCTAATCAGGCAGTTATACAGGTTGTTAAGGGACTTGATGGAGATGCGGGAAAGATTAGAAAGACAATATTTGCAGGTTTTGGATTATCTTCTCTTTTCGTGCTTATTGTAACACTTACAGTGCTTCTTGGAACTAAGGGAACACTGGATAAGGAGCTTGCCTATATGCAGCTTGGTAAAAGCATAGGAAGCTGGGCTATGATTCTTGCAGGTATATTTTCTTTGTTTGCCCTGCTTACAACCTTCTGGTCTAATACACTTGCATTAAGAGATGTAGTTCATGAGCAGATAGGAACAGGAAACAGGATAAGCTGGCTTATAGCTACCATTCCATGTATACTTTTTGCTATATTTGGTGTAAGCAGTTTTATAGTTCTTACAAGGATAATGAGCGGTGTAGTTGTGCTAGTCAGTATCATGCTTGTGCTGACTTATGGAAAGTCAAGGAAAAAGGCTGGAAACAGTCCTATATGTGGTGTGTTTGGCACAGTTTATTTCCAGGTGCTTATGGTTATATCTACGATAATATCTGCAATCGGGGCACTCATACCACTCAGTTGATAAAAGCAAGATTTGTGCTTCGCACAAACTTGAGATGTGCAAAGAAACAGCGCAAGAATGGAGATTACTATGTACGAATCAGACGAATTTAAACAACTGGATAATGAAACATTTGCACTTAAGATAAATACAAACAGAGCTTATAAGATACTTCAGCTTACAGACATGCATCTTGGATTTGGTATATTTTCAAAGAAAAAAGACAGGCTTGCACTTAAGGCTGTAAGTCAGATTATAAAAAGGACTAAGCCTGATCTTATTGTAATCACAGGTGATTCGGTATTTCCATTCTTCCCGAAAGCCGGAACTATGAACAATAAACGCCAGGCAGAAATATTTATAAGATTTATGGACAGCTTTGGTATACCATATGCACTTGTTTATGGTAATCATGACTGTGAAATGTTTGCAAGATACAACAAGGATAAACTGTCAGATGTATACAGCTCAGGTAAATACAGTATATTTACAAAGGGTAGAAAAGACATATATGGAATGGGTAACTATTTCATTAATCTTACAGACAGCGATGGAAAAGTTATACTTCCACTTGTTTTCCTTGACTCTAATATGTATGGAGAGGGTGGCTGGTTCTACAGTGGTTTTGACTGTATACATGAAGACCAGGTAGACTGGTGTATGGATAAGCTAAGTAAGTTAAAAAAAGAGAATAGTGATGTCAGAGCGATGGCATTTTTCCACATTCCTGTAAATGAGTTCAAAGAGGCCTATGAAAAAATGAAAATGGGAGATAAAGCAGTTGTATATAAGCATGGCAATATAGGTGAAGCTGATGACCATTTCGGGATTCCAAAATTTGAGGGCACTTTTTTTAACAGAGCAGTGGATAATGGTATTATAAAATGGATGTTTTGTGGACATGACCACCTTAATACGCTGTCTCTTGTGTATAAAGGTATCCAGCTGACATATGGAATGTCTATAGATTATCTTGGCTATAAAGGGATAATGAATAGGCATACGCAAAGAGGTGGAACACTGATAACAAGGCATACAGATGGAAGTGTTTCTATAAAAATGGTTCCGCTTAAAGAAACATTGTAAAAATATTGCGGTAAAACATTGCAGTGAAACATTGCAGCATAAATAAGATTGATAAATAAGAGTCATTCTGATAAAATGTTAATATTCGGGCTTCTGTAATATTTTCAGGATTGGCTTTGAATAGTAACGACATTAAAGCGTTTCAAGGATTGGAGAACAAGTTAGGATGAGAATAGGTTTTGATAATGATAAGTATCTTAAGATTCAGTCAGAGCATATAAAAGAGAGAATAGGAAAGTTTGGAGATAAGTTATATCTTGAGTTTGGCGGAAAGCTTTTTGATGATTTTCATGCTTCAAGAGTACTTCCAGGATTTCACCCAGACAGCAAGCTGCAGATGCTTATGCAGTTATCAGATGTGGCTGAGATAGTTATAGTTATAAGTGCAGCAGACATCGAAAAGAATAAGGTAAGAGGTGATCTTGGAATCACATATGATGTTGATGTTTTACGCCTTATAGGAGAGTTTGAAAAGAAAGGTCTGTTTGTTGGAAGTGTAGTCATAACTAAGTTTACAGGACAGAATGCAGCTATCCAGTTTAAAGAAAAGCTTGAAAAGAAGGGAATCAAGGTATACCAGCATTATGTAATAGAAGGTTATCCATCTAATATTCCTAACATAGTAAGTGATAATGGTTTTGGAAAAAATGATTATATAGAAACAACAAGACCACTTGTTGTCATAACAGCACCAGGTCCAGGAAGTGGAAAAATGGCAACATGTCTTTCACAGCTTTACCATGAGAATAAAAGAGGTGTTAAAGCAGGATATGCCAAGTTTGAGACATTTCCTATATGGAATATACCGCTTAAGCATCCGGTCAACCTCGCGTATGAGGCTGCAACAGCAGATCTTAATGATGTGAATATGATAGATCCTTTTCATCTGGAAGCATATGGAAAGACTGCGGTTAATTATAACCGTGATATAGAGATATATCCTGTACTTAATGCTATATTAGAAGAAATATATGGTGAGAACACTTACTATAAGTCACCAACTGACATGGGTGTCAATATGGCTGGTAACTGCATAGTAGATGATGAGGCATGCTGTGAGGCATCCAAGATGGAAATAATAAGAAGATACTATGATGCAGTTAACAGGGTAGCTAAAGAGAAAGCATCTGAAAGTGAAGTATACAAGATAGAGCTTCTTATGAAGCAGGCCAAGATTACAACTGATGACAGAAAAGTAACAGTAGCGGCAAAGAAGAGAGCTGAGGAAACTGGCGTTGCATGTGCTGCCATAGAGTTTGAAGATGGTACAATAATCACTTCAAAAACAACTGATTTCTTAGGAGCCTCATCAGCACTCATACTTAATGCACTTAAGTATCTTGCTGGAATAGAGCATGATGAGAAGCTTATAAAGCCAGAGTTTATTGAACCGATACAGAATCTGAAGGTGGAACATCTTGGTGGAAGGAATCCAAGACTTCATAGTGATGAGGTTCTTATAGCACTTGCACTTACATCAGTAACTAATGAGAATGCGAAAAAAGCTATGGAGCAGCTTCCTAAGCTTAAGGGTTGCCAGGTTCATACAACAGTTATGTTATCTGAGGTAGACACTAAGACATTTGCAAGATTAGGAGTGAATCTTACATCAGAACCAGTAAGAGGAAGTAAGAAATTTTATTAATATATGGATTTTATAATATAGAATCATATATAAAGAACAGAAAAGACTGTTATACTATAAAGTGATATTCAACTTTTATAGTATAACAGTCTTTTTGATGTTAATTATTATTGTTTTGTAAGCATTTTACGATAGCTGCTTGGTGACATACCAACAGCCTTTTTAAATACATCACCAAAAAAGTTGCTGTTATTATATCCACATTTGTATGCTATTTCTGTAATACTTTTTTCGGAGGATATAAGCAGCGATTTGGCTGCCTCTATCCTTGTTTTAGTAAGGTATTCCTTGAAAGTCATATTAGTAAATATTTTGATTTTTTTGGTAAGGCTGGATTCGCTTATACCAAACTGGGCAGCAGTTTCTGGCAGTGTAAGCTGTCTGCCATAGTTGTTTTCTATGAAATTCACAATTTCACCTATTGTAATGTTAGATAAATTAGTCTTTTGATTTATATTATGTGTATAACGCTGACACCGTATAAGGTATATAATCAGTTCAAAAAAATAAGCTTTAGTAAGTGACTCAGACATATTGTCGAGACTATATTTTTCAAATTGTATTTTCTCAAATATATTAGATAGATTTGAAAAACTTTTTCTTGATAATTGCAAATGTTTATTTATGAAAAGATTATTTATTTCATCCTTGAAATCCTTGTTAAAATACCAGTTTAGCTGTTCAGTAGATATATACAGGACAGTTCTTTTGACATCCTGAGTAAAGGGGTATATAAAAGTATGTTCTTTAAAAGCAGGTATAAAAAGAACACTTCCATCTTCAAGACAATATGTTTCATTATCTATATATACATTACATTTTCCAGATTGAAGAAAATATATTTCATTGTATTGATGGGAATGTGTAAGTGGTACATTTTTATTAACATGACGGATTCTATGGTCTATTACAAAGTCTTTGCTTACGTTTGATAACATATGGATTCCTCGCTTAGTATGTATATATTGTATAAGGTAATTGCTTTTTGAATGATATTTTATAAAAGTAGTTATTTTATGTAAATTATAAGATACTTTACCGATAATTGGTAGTCTGTTTTTAATATTGATTTTATAATACAATCATCAAATTATATAATGTTAAGGAGGCAGTGGAATGCGAAAAGTTACAAAATCACTGGTTACGCTTGGGTTGTGTACAACAATGCTGTCTGGAATGGTGGCTGGTGTTCCGACAGTTAGTCTTTTAAAGGCAGGTAATGTAGAGAATGTATATGCGGCAGATAATGAACAGGTAGAATTGGGAGATCTTGTGCTTAGATTTCTTGCTATAGGTGAATATGAGCCTAACCGTTATACAAAAAAGGATGGTGGCAAATGGGCACCGGAAGAGATTGAAAAAGGACTTCTTATTAAAGCAGATATGGTTCTTGGAGAAGGCAATGTTGAAGGTATGATGGCACCTATGAAATATTCATTACAGGATATTACAGGACATGTTGATGCGGATGTTAATACAGGAAATATTGTCATTACTTATAATGGGCTTACACTTACTATGAAAGCAGGCAGTACAACAGCTGAACTTGATAATGGAAAAGAAAAAACTACACTTACTATGAGAAGTGAGATAGCACCATATTTTAAAAAAGTAGATGAAGAAAAAAATGTTGATGGAAGTGATTATTATGCATGTTATCTTCCAGTTAAGTTTACAGCGGAAGCACTTGGTGGAAATGTAATATGGAATGATGCTATGCACAGAATAGAGATGGCGTTTGCATTCTATGCATCGGATGCGGCAGCTTCACCGGTTGTTAACTCGAAGTCTGATTATACAACAAAGAAAATGGAGTCCAATTCTAATACATACAGCAAAATGAAAGGAAGAATTGATGTTACTAAGCTTGACGAAGCAGCGGTAAAAGCTAATGTTGCTGATATGATAAAAGCTGGACTTAATGTAGTAAATCCTGTTTACCAGAATGAAGATGGTGGATGGGCTAAGACAAATACAGAGTATGATCTGCTTGAGGATTCTTTTGCAAGATTATATACAAAGGGATATTCAACAGTAGATAATGGAGCAACTCACGGACACATGAAGTTCTTATCAAGGATTATAAGACTTTCAAAAGAAAATCCTGAGCTTTTTGCAGGATATGAAACACAGCTTTCTGCGATAGAAAAGGGCTTCTGGAAAGCAGCAAAGTATATGTGCGATTCGCAGAATAACAATGGTGGATGGCCACAGTATTATCCATATGGTATTGGCTATTTCAGAAATATAACATTTAACGATAATGCCATGCCTGACCTTATGGAATCAATATACGCACTTTCAAACGATAAAGGGCTTACTGATAATGAACTTTGTGAGGACTATGCGTGGGCAAGAGATGAAATAAAGGCACAGACTAATCCGTATGTGCTTGAGCTTGGAATAAAACATGATACTTTAAAGGAAGTATGGGATAATGGTCTTGATTTTGTAATAAGGGCACAGGTGGTAATCGATGGAATAAAAACAGGCTGGGCACAGCAGTATGATCCAGATGAAAAAAATCCTGTTCCAGCAGGTGGAAGAGCATTTGAGCTTCCTTCTGTATCTCCGGATGAAAGTCTTACAATGGTAAAGGTACTTGCTAACATAGTCAATCCAAGTGCAGAGGTAAAGGATGCTATTACAAGTTATGTGAACTGGATTAATTCAGTTGGTATAACAGGATATGGTGTATATAATATAGCTGATAGAACAAGAGAGCTTGGAACTGACAGATTAATATTAAAGGATGGAAGTACGACAAAGCAGTTTGGACGTTTCTATGGACTTGATACAACAGGTGAATATTATGGATTCACAAAAGCACAGATGGCAAATAAGATGACAGACAGTAAGTTCTATGAAATATTTGCAGGAAGAGATTCAGTGGCACAGCTTAGCATGAACTATGGTATGGGTGAAAGAAGAATAGGATATTCATATGTAAGAACTAAGGCAGATGTTAATGCTACAGCGGTATATAATACATGGAAAAAGGCGCTTGGTGAATAAATAGTCCTAGAGTAAAGCAGTGTAAGAATGGAGATAAATATGAGACGAGATATAAAAAAAGGTATGAAAAAAGCGGCTATAGGTATTGTGGCTGCTACAATGCTTACAGTTATGGCAGCACCTGTATCTGTTTTACCAGTAAGTGCAGCAACTGTAACAAGAGGAAGTTATGATTTTTCTAATATGGTTGTAAGAAGAGTATGGTTTAATACAAATGATCCAGTATTTTTAATAGATGATTATGAAAGAGTATGGCTTGATAATAATGTTAATGTATTAGCTACAGGCAATGCAACTGATGCTAAGACAACAAGTAATCTTATGGCACCTATGAAAAATATGTTTGCTTATATAGGTGCTGATTACAAGGAAAATGGTGATAACATAACTATCACTATGAATGACACAACAGTTAAGCTTAAGATTGGTTCTTCAGATGTTGAGATTAATGGCAAAGTTACATCAGGTGCATTAACAGATGAGCAGATACCAGCAAAGGTCAATGTTAAAGAAAAGTATGCAGATTATAACACATTTTTAACAGAAGATTATAATGTTGTGTATCTTCCAGTTGCATATGTACTTAATATATTTGGTGCAGATATGTACAAGGATGGCAAAATGTCAGACAGCTTTTATGCAGCGGTTCCAGTTATGAAGACAGAGTCTGTTCCTTCATATGAAACATCTTCAAAAGGATATGGCATGCGTTATGATGCATTGCTTGAGGGAACACTTGATGTTACTACATCAGTAGCAGATCTTATTGTAGCATTACAGAACGAAGATGGTGGATTCCAGGTACTTCCTGATAATTATGAAATGTCACAGAAGGAAACAGGACTTGGAAGCATGAAAGATGTTTCAAGTGTTTACAATGGTGCAACAACATCAGAATTAAAGTATCTTGCAAAGTATATAACAGCTAATAAGCCAGAAGATTCAAAGTATCAGGATGCATTTGTAAAAGGTATTAAGTACCTTCTTACAACACAGCATGATAATGGTGGATGGAGTATGAATCCAGGTAGTGGAAGTGGCTTTAATGCTAATATAGAAGTGGGTAACAAGGCTATGACTGAGGTACTTACACTTCTTAGTGATATTGCAATACTTAACAATCAGGATTATGTGTTTGCAAGGAAAGCGATGAATGTTGATGAAATAAAGTCAGCAGTAGAAAAAGGAAATGATTTTATTATAAAATCGCAGATCAGCAACAACAATAAAAAGTCTGGCTGGGCAACACAGTATGACAAGTCTGGAAATGTAACTATGGGACATACATATGAAAGAGAGTCTGTAAGTTCTTATACAACAAAGGATGTTATCGACTATCTTATGACTATACATAATCCTTCACAGGATATTAAGGATGCTGTTGAAAGTGCATACAGCTGGCTTAAGGATGTTAAAATAGCTGATAAAGAGCAGAAAGTTGTAAAAGATACATCTATGAATAATGGCTTTGATGTATATCTTGTTGATGGCAGCGGAACATGGGCTTCTAATTATGTATATGATAAAGCCACTGATTCTTACAGACCTTTGTATTCAGATGTGGATCCAACAAGGGCAGACCAGAAGTATGTAAATGTATATGAGCTTTACAATCTTGATGGTAACAGTGTTGGAAATAATAAGATTAACAATAAGGATTTGATTCTTTATTCAACAAGAACAACAGTTTCTTACTATGATAATAATCTTGCAGATGAGCTTATTGCAACAGGATATGATGAGTGGAAGAGTTATCTTGCTAATGGTTTCCCTGAAATACCTAAGGATCCAGCAGATTCACCTGATAATAATGGTGGTTCAGATAATGGAAATAATGCAGATAATTCACAGAATAAGGATACACCACAGACTCCATCAGAATCAGGAAATGCAGAAGTATCAGATAACAATACAAAGACAGGTGATAAGGCACCAGTTGGCTTATTAGCAGCTGTACTTGCAGTATCTGGCGGATTAGCATGTATAAGTGTATACGCAGTAAGAGAGTCTAAAAAAAGAGGCTTAATAAAAAAATAAAATGATGTCAGTCTGAACTTTCAGAGGATAGTAAAGAAACTTATTAATCCATAGGCATTGTAAAAAAAGAGTTTGTATTAATGGGAAACTGTTATATACAAACTCTTTTTCTGTTTTTTGTTGGTAATAAGAGATACTTTCAGCGTTTTTTAGTCTAGGATATAGTGGTATAATTTTATAAATGTACATAATATATCTAATTATTTGTTAAGTTAGCTGAGAAAAAATTCTAATATCAAATGTGAGGAATATGAAGATGAACAAAAGTAATAATAAAAATATGAATAATGATGATGTGATTAATAGACTAGATGTAGTAAAAAAATACAATCCACATTTAAGTAATGCGGATGCAAAGTCACCACTGACAGTTGGTAATGGCAGGTTTTGTTTCACGGCAGATGTTACAGGAATGCAGACACTTTATGAGGAGTATAGCATCGAAACTCCTTTGTGTACTATGGCAGAGTGGGCATGGCACACTTATCCTGGATATCGCTATACTATGGATGATGTGTGTATGACTGAATATGATTTCCTTGGGAGAAAAGTGTCATATCCACGTGTAAAATATGAAGGAAATGAGGCAGCCTACGACTGGGTACGAATGAATCCACACAAGTTTAATCTTGCAAGGATTGCATTGTCAGTTAATGGTACATATCTGACTTCTGATATGTTATCAGATATAAACCAGACCCTTGATATAACAACAGGCGTGTTAAAAAGTGATTTTATAGTAAGCTATGCTTCACATGAGTATAAGGTAAGTGTTGAAACAGTATGTAATAATAAGTCAGATACTGTGGCTTTTAGGGTGGAGTCTGATCTCTTGAATAAAGGGCTTTGTGTGGATACACATTTTCCATATGCATCATGTGATATAACGGGTTCTGACTGGTTGGATGATAAAGTACACTATGATAAAGTTACAGTGATAAATTATAATGAATTGGTTAATATATCAAGTGAAAAATATAATAGTGAGACTTGTAAGATATCAGATAAAATTCCTGCTGATGGTAGTGCAGAGATAAAGAATAAAAAGATATATAAGATAAAAAGACAGATAGATGATACTCATTATTCAGTTTATATAAAGACTAACGGACAATTGGAAAAGGCAGACAAACACAGATATCGTATAAATAAGGCAGATAGTGACAATGTTCTTTATCTATGCGTTGGGTTTGAGGATGAAGATGGAATATATGCCAGTATATATAATAATGTTCAAAGTAATATGTGTGTAGATAATAACAACGCTAATGCAGATAATGAGTGTGCTGCAGATACATTTGCAGCAATAAAAGAAAATGCATATACATTCTGGCATAATTACTGGAGCAGCGGAAAGTTTCTCTACCATGAAAATGAAGAGCTTATGAGAAGAGTTATATTATCACAGTATCTTCTTATAGTTAATGACAGTGGTTATATACCACCAGCAGAAACAGGCCTTACATGTAACAGCTGGTATGGAAAAGCACATCTTGAGATGTATTACTGGCATATGGCGTGGGCCGCTTTGTGGGGACATCCAGAGCTTCTTGAAAAAAGCTTTGACTGGTATATAAGCATACTTCCAGAAGCTAAAAAAAATGCAGCAAGAAATGGTTATAGGGGTGCAAGGTGGACGAAGATGGTATCATATACAGGAAAGGATTGTCCGTCAAAGATTGCACCACTGCTTATATGGCAGCAGCCTCATATAATAAATATGCTGCAAATGGTGCTGGATTGCTATAATAACGACGTGCATTTTGATAAAAAAACGGACAAATATATGCGTAGGTACTGGATTCTGGTAAAAGAGACTGCCGAATTCATGGAAGATTATCTTGTATATGATATTGCCTCAGATACATTTAACATAGAAGCACCTGTTATACCAGTTCAGGAAAGACATCTTCCAGAGGACACAAGAAATCCCGTGTTTGAGCTTGCATACTTTAGATATGGTTTAAAGATAGCGGCAGAGTGGGCTGATAAGCTGGGATATGTAACATTTTCAGAGAAATGGAACAATATAGCAGACAGAATAGCACCGCTTCCGGTTTATGATGGTTTATACATATCACAAGAGAACTGTCCGGATACATATGTTAACAAGGCTATTGATCATCCGCTTATGCTGCAGGTATATGGTATGTTAGATGGTTATGGTGCTAAAGATATTGTTGATATGGATATATACAGGGCAACACTTGATAAGGTAATGAAAGTATGGGATTATTCTACACTTTGGGGCTGGGATTTTGCAGTTATAGCTATGGCAGCAGACAAGCTGGGGCTTAAGAGTGAGGCACTTTCGCAGCTTCTTATAGAGTCGCCTAAAAATGAATATGTAGTAAGTGGAAATAACAGGCAGAATTCACGAAAGGATCTGCCACTATATCTTCCAGGTAACGGAAGTCTGCTTATAGCTGTAGCGAAGATGTTTTTTGAATGATAAAGCTTCTTATGAGTAATTTTCAAAATTGCAGAATTGTGTTACACTTAATACTAAATATGAAAATAGAAATGGAGATATAATATGGATGCCAGTCAGGTATTGAAGCAGTATTTTGGATATGACAGCTTCAGAAAAGGACAGTCAGATATAATAGAAGCCATATTGCAGGGACATGATGCACTTGCGATTATGCCGACCGGAGCAGGAAAGTCAGTGTGTTATCAGGTTCCTGCATTACTGTTACCGGGTATAACCATAGTTATATCTCCGCTTATATCACTTATGCAGGATCAGGTCAAGTCACTTAATGAAGCAGGGATAAATGCAGCTTATATTAATTCAACCCTGTCAGAATCACAGATGTATAAAGCACTTGATTATGCAGCAAATGGAAAGTACAAGATAATCTATGTGGCACCAGAAAGACTTGAAACCATGAGTTTTATAACATTTGCAAAAAAAGCAGATATATCGATGGTGACTATTGATGAAGCACATTGTATATCACAGTGGGGACAGGATTTCAGACCAAGCTACTTAAAGATAGTTGATTTTATAGACAGCCTGTCAGAAAGACCTGTTGTGAGTGCATTTACGGCAACGGCGACAAGTGAAGTAAAGACAGATATAGAGTGCATATTAAAGTTAAAAGATCCAAGGGTTGTTGTTACTGGTTTTGACAGGAAAAACTTATACTATAGTGTAGAGCATCTGTCAGGAAAGAAAAAAGATGCGTACATAGCCAGATATATAAAAGAGCATATGGATGAGAGTGGAATTATCTACTGCGCTACAAGAAAAAATGTGGACAAGCTATATGATGAGCTTGGTTCACTGGGGATAAGTGTCACAAAGTATCATGCAGGACTTGATAATGAAACAAGAAAGCAGAATCAGGACGACTTTATATATGACCGGGTTCAGGTCGTTATAGCGACCAATGCATTTGGAATGGGAATAGATAAGTCCAATGTAAGATATGTTATTCATTACAATATGCCGCAGAGCATGGAAAACTACTATCAGGAGGCAGGACGAGCAGGAAGAGATGGTGGTGAATCGCAGTGTATAATGTTGTTTTCAGCACAGGATGTCATTATAGATAAGTTTCTTCTTGACAGTAAGGAGTTCGAGGGTGTTGAAGATGAGGACAGAAGCATAATAAAAGAGCGCGACTTACACAGGCTTCATACTATGGAAATGTATTGTAAGACCACGGAATGTCTTCGTAACTACATTCTTTCTTACTTTGGTGAAAAAACAGGAGAGCCATGTGGTAATTGTGGTAACTGCAACAATGAATATGAACAGATAGATATGACTGCGGATGCAAAGTGGGTTATTAACTGTCTGGCAGAAACACATGGAAGATTCGGTTTGAGTATCGTGCTTGGAACACTGCTTGGCATAAAGCGTGCAAGGCTTAAGGAAGTTGGTGCATTGAATTATAAATCTTATGGAAAGTTGTCTGATAGAAAAGAAGCAGAACTCAGGCTCCTTATTGACCAGATGATAAATGCTGGATATGTTATACAGACAGATGGAGAGTACAGTGTTTTAAGAATGGGTGATATAAGTCCTTTAAGGGATGAAAATACTCATGTATACATAAAGAAGGCCAAGAGAACATATGCTGGTGAGCTGCTCAATATGGCAGGACAGACAGGCAGAAAGGCTGCTTCAGAAGGAAGCAATGCAGCTTCAAGGACAAGAAAGAAGAGTACAGATTCACTTACTGCTGCAGGTTATGAGCTGTTTGAGCGGTTAAGGGCATTAAGACTTGTTATAGCGAGAGAAGAAGGCATGCCTCCATACATTATATTTAATGACAAGACGTTGATAGATATGTGTGAAAAGCTGCCGGTTGATGCAGACACTATGCTATCAGTATCTGGTGTAGGACAGAATAAGCTTATGAAGTATGGAAGCAGGTTTACAGAGGAAATCAATAAGTTCGTTAGTGAACATCCAGGTGTTGTTACTACACTTGATATATAGTGGATTGGATATATATGATACCAGGGTCAAAAGGTATAAACCCACATGAGCTTACTCATATCGGGGAGAATTGTAATTAAGTGCATACAGATATTGATATGGAGGATATAAAGTTGGAAGATAAAACAAAGATAATAGCAGTCGCAGGCAAAGGCGGCGTTGGAAAGACATCACTTGCAGGAGTTATAGTAAAGCTTCTTGTTGAAAGCTTTCCTGATAAGAAGATACTGGCAATAGATGCAGACCCGGCAGTCGGTCTGTCAACAGTGTTAAATGTAGATGTAGATAAAACTATAGATGATATAAGAAAAGAAGTTATAAAGAATGTTGAGGATGGTGATACCAAGTCGGCAGTAGAACTTTTAGGAGAAGCTAAATATGAAATATATGATGCATTAAAAGAGCAGGATGGCTATGCATTTATAGCAATAGGAAGACCTGAAAGTGCAGGCTGTTATTGCAGGATTAACTCATATCTTAAAGAAGTTATCACTATGCTTTCAGACCAGTTTGACTATGTTGTCATAGATGGCGAGGCAGGTATTGAGCAGATAAACAGAAGAGTTATGGAGAAGGTGACACACCTTCTGCTTGTTACAGATGCAAGTAAAAAGGGATGTCAGGTTGTTAAAACTATCAAGGACGTAGCGGATGAACTTGTTATGTATGATAAGATAGGTGTTATTGCAAACAGACTTCCGGATAGCAAGGTGACAGAGCTTATGGATATAGGTGATATGCAGCTTCTTGCGGCTATAGAGAGTGATGAGGAGCTTGCAAGAGCAGATGTTTTAGGTGAAAATGTATTAAAACTTTCTGATGATACAAAGATAGTTAAAGGAGCAAGAGAGGCTCTTGCTAATATTGGGATATTATAGGATTGCGGAAATTGTAAAGCAATGTAGTAATTCGTGTACATCATAATATAATGGTCAAAAGGTCGAAGGTGAAAAACTGATTCGTTAAAGAAAGGATAACAACTTGAAAGATTTACAACATTTATATTATTTTGAAAAGCTTCTTGAAGAGGTGAATAATGAACTTGTAAGAAAGGCACAGGAAAAGGGGGATATAGCCATTGGAGCTGTATGCTTTCAGATTCCTGAACCACTGCTTAACCTTCCGGGATGCTTTTCAGTGAGATTGCGTGCACCAAGGACAGGTTCTATAGAGATGGGCACATATTATATGAGCAGCATGCTATGTGAGGGGTGCAGGGCAATACTTGAACGTGCTATAGAAGGTGGATATAACTTTCTTGATTGTATAATAGCACCTGATGCATGTGCACAGATGAACAGGTGTGTTGAAAATATAGAGAGACAGAAGCTGATTACTAAGGAAAAGTTTTTTGTGGAATATTCAGATGTTCCTATGAAGTCAGATGAGTCAGCACTAAAACATTATGTAAAGCAGATGAGGCTGCATGTTCTTGAGCCGCTTCACAATACATATGGAATAGATATATCAGATGAAGCATTGAGGAAAGCTGTAGATGAACAGAATGAGATAAGCAGGCTTATAACAGAGATTGGAGATTACAGGAAAGAGGATAATCCAAGAATAACAGGCTATGAGTTCGCTGTGCTATGTCTGGCGACATATTGCTGTCCTAAGGAGTACCTTATAGATAAGTTAAGGGATACAGCTAAAGAGTTAAAGGTAAGACAGCCGGATATTAAGAAAAACTACAGGGCAAGAGTAGTACTTATAGGTTCTGAGATAGATAATCCAGAACTTATAAAGCTTGCAGAAGAAGCAGGTGCACTTGTTGTTGCTGACCGTTTCTGTTTTGGTTCACTTCCAGGAAGAAGTGAGATTATTCTTAATGATGAAGAGGATGTTCTATATCAGATATGCAGACAGTATATGCAGTGGGGCAAATGCCCAAGATATATGAACACAGAGAAAATAAGGGAACGTGAGGAGTATGTTGATTATATAGCTAAAGAATATAAGGCAGAGGGTCTTATATATGAACAGATAAAGTTCTGTGATTACTGGGGCTATGAGAGAGCATCAGCATTTCATGTTATGAGGGAAGAGTACGGGTATCCGGTTCTTTCTATAGACAGGCCATATGTAGTAGGTTCTTCAGGACAGATAAGAACAAGAATACAGGCATTTGTTGAAAGTCTTGAGATAAAGAAAATCAACAAGAGCAGGTAACAATTCGTAGGTATCAAAGTCGGGGGGCTTTTGACTCCGACATCAAATAATTAGACCATAAATTGAATTTAATGCAATATTAAAAGATATACTAAAAAAATAGATATACAAAACAGGATGGAGAATAATATATGTCAAGTAAGCTTGGAAGCGAGCCGCTTGGAAAGTTTTACACAGGTAAGAAGCCTAAGAAAAGGCGTGAATGGCGTGGACTTAAGGATACCTGGTATGATTACACAAGATGGCTTGGATATTGGAAAACATTAATAACATTTATAATAAAGCCCAATAATATGAAAGGATTTTTCAGATACCGCTGGATGATGAATTATCTGGCACTTCCTGATTTTATGGACAGGCATACAGAGGGTATGAGAGATCTGCAGCTTCGGATGGCACACAATGCCCTTGGACTCATAGTAACAGATATATGTGGTATGTTAGGACAGATATTTAAGGCAGATCCAGCCATAGGAAATGATAAAGAACTTAATAAAAAAATCGTGCTATTTGATGAGAATATGATGAGTACCCTTATGGGAGGCTTTCCGAATCTTGTATGGCTGTCAGTAGAGGTTCCAGCGGTGTATACAAGTTCAATGATGTCACAGACAGGTGTAAGCTATTATGTTGATGTGACACATGAATACGGGGTGCCATCAGATGTATGTCCTATGCCAGCAGCTGAGCTTGGTGTTGCGCTTGCAGATGATTTCCCTCTTATTGGCTGTTGTGCAGTGCAATGTAACACAACATGTGATGGAAGTCTTATGGGTAATGGTATAGAGGCAAGATCTTTTAAGATACCGACATTCCAGCTTGCAGTTCCTATAAGACACAGACAGGAAAGTGTTCAGGAGTATGCAGCAGAAGAGGTGCTTAATGCCATACATTTTATAGAGGAACAGACAGGTGAGAAGTTTGACTGGGATGCATTTTTTAAAAGCATGGAAAGGTTTAACGCAGAAACTGACGAGTTCCTTGAGTGGATGGAAATATCAAAGACAGATTATCCACAGGTTATGGGAGTTACACTTGCACTTTACAGGTATGGTGTTTATCAGGCTGCTGGTGGAAGAAACCAGGCATTTCTTGATATGGATAAGAAGCTTACACGTATGGCGATGGAAGGCTATGAAAAGAAGCTGCCTGCTGCTAAGGAATATCGTCACCGTGCTATGACATGGGGCGTTCAGGCAGCATATTATACAGCGCTTCCTATATGGCTTCTTAACTGCTGGGGAGTTGTGACAATAACAGATATGCTTAGTATGGTATCAACAGAAAAGGTTAATACAAAAGATAAGCATCAGGCTATGCTGGACCTGGCATATTTATATGAGAATATGATTATGAGAAACCGTTCTAACGGTGGATATGAAACAGGCGTTGAGGCACTCTGGAGATTCTGTGAAATGTTCCGTATAGATATAGTTATTATGTATGTACATATGGGATGTAAGTCTATGTCAGGATATCATGGACTTTTTGAAGAAGAGGCAAGAAAGCATGGCGTACATCTTATATGGGTAACTCATAATCTTATGTGTCCAGAGGATGGAAGCAGGCGTGATATGAGAACAGAGATAAACAGATATATGAGAACAGTGTTTAGAGAAGAACCGCTAGACCCTACACTTGAAGATTTCGATGATAAGCAGAACTGGTAGGAAGCTGCGTGGATTGCGCAGCAGGTAAGCATATGCAGAGTATGGAGGACATATGAGTAAGTTTTATGGTGGCTGTGATGCCGGAAGTACATATACTAAGTGTGTAATATTAAATGAAGATGGAAAAATAGTAGCAAATGTTACAAAAAGAAGCAGAATTAATCCTGTATTGAGTGCCAAAGATGCACTTGATACAGCAATAAGCCAGGTGGATGGATTAAATAGTGCAGAGGAGCTTTCATATCTTATTGGAACAGGTTATGGACGTAATAAGGTACCATTTGCCGATGAGAATATATCGGAGATAAGCTGTCATGCCATGGGAGTACATGTGACAGACCCTTCTGTTAAAGCTATCATAGATATAGGTGGACAGGATGTTAAGGGTATAGCGATAGATACTGATGGAACAGTCCTTAACTTTGCCATGAATGATAAATGTGCAGCAGGAACAGGACGCTTCTTTGAGTCTATGGCAAGAGCCTTTGAGATGAGCCTTGATGATTTCTCAAAGCTTTCACTATCAGCTAAGAATGTTATTCCAATAACAGCACAGTGTGCAGTGTTTGCAGAGAGTGAAGTGATATCGCTTGTAGGTGAGGGAAAGCCTATGGATGAAATAGCGGCAGGTATAGAGCTTTCAGTTGCTAAAAGATGCTTTGTTATGGCAAAAAAAGCCGGAGTAGTAGATTCAGTCACACTTACAGGTGGTTGTGCAAAGAATGAAGGTTTAAAACAGGCAATCGAGAAGGTACTTAAGGTAAAGGTTGTAGAGCTGCCGGTGGACCCACAGCTTATGGGTGCACTTGGCGCAGCAGAGTATGCAAGACAGAAGGGAAGAGTTAAGCAGTGATAATATTAAAAATAGCAGCAATAACAGCCATAGTTCTGATTATATTATTTATACTCACGTTGATTATATATTTCTTTAATCTTGATATGAAGTTTGCCGCATGTCTTATAAAACCGCTTACAGCTTATTATAACTGGTCGGGAAACAGAAGAAAAAAGCATAAAGAAAAGCAAAAGGAAAAGCAGCAGGGATGATGCTGCATAAGAAAGGCTGAATGTAATATGCAGGTTCTAAGTATTTATGATAAAGATATATCAGAGTTAAAGAAGTGCTTTAATTCTGATGCTTATGGAAATATTAAAAAGCTTCCGTCAGATAAATCATGGGAGGTTACAGCACAGGAAAGTCTGGTTCTAAAACGTGATATGGCATATGAGCTTGGTGGAGGTATGAATAAAGCCATTAGTTCAATAGCCTTTACTACGTCATGTGAATGTGTTAGTGATGACGGAGTATATCTTATGGGAGAAGATCTTCAGGATATAAAGGAAGATATATCATATGCAAGATTCACTTTTATACGGCTGAATGAGTCATATATTAAGGATATACAGGAAAAAAATGCAGAAGCCCTGCATGCTGCCCTGCGTGCTGTTGACTATGTGAGATATCATAATTTTCCTAAAGGATATATGATGAGAATATCATCAGTAAAGGAAAGAGAACCAGTAAGAGTGTCAAAACAGGCAATAGCAGATGGCATGACATTTTCACATATAGGCTCTGAGATGATAAATGCATATAGGAAACGTAAGGAAGTTGAAGCAGCGCAGATATACTTTCTGACAAGTAAAACAGCGGATTATGAGCTTTTATATGATAAGGCACATAGAATTGAACAGATTACAGATTCGCTTAATCATATGTTTAACGGACTGGTTATGGATTGTTCATCCTGTAAGAGCAGAGAGCTGTGTGATGAGATAGATGGGATGAAAGAGTTACATAAGAACCTTTCATCCATCTGACAGAGTCTGGTTGTCTCTGCTTTTTTTGCTTTTGATTTTATTCTTGTACATGATGGAATCTACAGCTTTAAAGCAGTTATCAATACCACTTTCGTCTATAGCACCATATCCGGTTGCAACAGAATATGGATAGTCCGTTGTAGCTGCAATATCATTAACAGCCTGATGAAATGTTTTAAGACATCTGTTGATGATATCAAGGCTTGTATTGTTGATTATGACACAGAATTCATCACCGCCGATTCTATAGCACTGACCGATTTCCATGAAATTCTCGTGCATAATCCTTGCAGTATTCTTAATAGCTTCATCACCGAAACGGTGTCCGTATGTATCATTGATATGCTTAAGATTATTAAGGTCTGCAATGAGTATATATCTGTGTGATTCTACGCTTAAGCGTTCTTTTTCCATGGCAAGCTCAAAGGCAGAACGGTTGTTTATATGTGTCATGGCATCAGTGAATGCCAGTTCCTTGTATATTTTATTACGTGTGTTTTGTATAAAATTCTCTTTGATAACATGAAATATCGAAAAACTGAAATATACAAGCAGCAAAGCAATACCATATACAGAAAATCTTATTCTTTCAAAAGTTGAATTGTTAGAATAGTAGCGTATAATATCAAGAATAAGAAAGAATGATATTATCATAATAGATATAAATATATTAAACTCTCTGATTGTGTTTGTTTTCCAGTTTTTAATATAAGTTATTATGACTGCCAATGTAATAGAGAGTATCTCAATATGAACAATCCAGAGGACATTGGATACAATTATCAATCCCATAAGCTGCATTGTAAATATAACAGCGATTGAGAGTATTTCACACCAGTATACTATATACATATAAGCTTCATTTTTGATATGGTCAAAGGTAAGAAGAAAACCAGTTACTGCGATTGGAAATAAAAAGTAACAGCAATATCCTATATATGATGTAAAAGTTCCATGGCTGAAAAACAGCTGGATTACAGTAGAGTTGCAGATTGTCCATATACCAGCAAACATAGATGTAAGTCCAAACCAGTAAAGTCTTTTAGATAAATCAGTTTTTATTATAAAAGCTGTTATTAAAAGCATAATGCCACATATGCAGGCAAGAAAACCTATTATCAGCTGAAATGCATGCCGGCATAATATATCAAATATAAGGGCACTTTTAGTACCAGTTGAGATATGAAGAAGCTTCGTAATATCAATCTGTGAATTCATATCTATAGTAAGAGTAAAATCGTGCTGTGGGACTTTAACAAAATACCAGTGAGAAGGTCTTGCTAATCCGGCAAAATCGATTATATCATTTTCGTTGTACACCTGTTCATTATCAATATATATATTAACTGCAGAGTTGTACGCATAAAAAGAAATATAATTACCTGCTAATTCATCACCATGAATAAAACGTGTCAGAGTTACTGACTTTGTTTTTTCATTGAGTCTGGCAGGAAGATTAATGGATGAATTAGTATTATTGAAGCTTATATTATAATTATCAGTTATGGTATTGGTTGATTCGTTGTTAAGACATAATCCATTTATCCTTGTATTGCAATATATAGCTATACCTAAGAATAGAAAAACAGTAAGGATAAAACACATACTTATATTGACAGCAGATGAATTTGTAATTATATTAAACTTATTAGCGAAGCAATGCTTTTTATTTGAAAATATATTCTGCATAATTAGTTGATATCCTTTCTGATAATATTTTGATGGTTATGTTAAAACATCACTTTAGTACTATATAATAGTACTAATTACCCACAAACTTGGATATTATAGCATAAGTCTGCAATTTAATTCAAGTACCAGAATGTATCAAATTAATATTTTAAGGCATTGGAAATGGAGGATTATTGTGTATAGAGAAGATTATAGTGTAGTTATTCCAAAGTTTAAGGAGGTTAAGGTATCAATAGATGAGCTTGGTGCAGTGAGTGGAAAGCTTGATGTTAAAACAGGACATGATAACGCAGTTATTATTAATAATGCAATAAGAAGCTTATCTGAAAATGGTGGTGGTACTGTAATAGTACCAGCTGGAATATGGGCATGTGCACCTATAAGAATATTGTCTGGAATCAATCTTCACCTTGAGAGCCAGGCTATGCTTAAGTTTATAAAGTCAAAGGAAGACTATCCTTTAATAATAACTAATTATGAAGGTCAGCAGTGTATACGTGCTGTTTCACCAGTTACAGCAGAGCATGCAGAAAATATAGCTATAACAGGTGAAGGAATCATAGATGGAAGCGGAGATGAGTGGCGTCCAGTCAAGAGATTCAAGGTAACAGACAAGCAGTGGGAAGCACTTCTTAAGAAGAGTGATAATGTGTTTGCAACAAAAGAAACAGAAGTGTGGATGCCATCAAAGTCAAGCCTTGCTGGAAACGAGAAGAATATCCAGGGTGATACAGAGGATATTATAGATGAAGCTTCTGAATATTATGATTTTTACAGACCTGTTATGATAAGCTTAAGATATTGCAGGAATATTCTTTTACAGGGAGTTACATTTATGAATTCACCAGCATGGAATATTCATCCATTTTTCTGCAGGAGTCTTACAGTAGATCATGTAAATGTGCGTAATCCATACTATGCACAGAATGGTGATGGAATAGATGTTGAATCATGTACAGATGTACATATACATCATAGTGTGTTTGAAACTGGTGATGATGCAATATGTATAAAATCAGGAAAGAATGCAGTTGCAAGAACCATAGAAGGTCCATGCAGCAACATATATGTTCATGACTGTATTGTAAATGAAGGGCATGGTGGCTTTGTAATAGGAAGCGAAATGTCAAGAGATGTTAAAGATATACTTGTTGAGAACTGTACATTTACAGGTACTGATGTTGGTGTGAGGGTGAAGAGTGCATTAGGACGAGGCGGAGTAGTTGAGAACATAACAATCCGTAACATTAATATGATAAATATTAAGGGTGAGGGCGTAATACTTACAATGTCTTATGTTCTTAATCTTCTTAACCGTGATGAGGCTAATGCTATGGACAATGAAGAAGATATTCCATATTTTAAGAATATGAATATGGAAAACATAACATGTCTGGGTTGTAAGGAATTTGTTAAGATAGAGCCTTTGGATGGACGTCCTGAAACAATATCAGATATTGTAGTGAATGGAAAGAAATATTGTTAAAATAAATAATAATATTATTATTATGATATTATTATTGAGCATATGAATGTAATGGGGGAAGGAAAAACTGTAATCTGGCAGTTGTTTCTTTCCCTTTTATATGGATAATGAATATTGTGATGTGTGTAATGAAAATATAAAATATGTTTTTCGGATACATGAATGGAGATAAAGATGAAAAATAATAAGTATGAAATAGACATGTGCAACGGCACAATAATGGACAAACTCATATCATTTGCACTGCCACTTATGATATCAGGAATGCTTCAGCTTATGTTTAATGCTGTTGATATAATAGTTGTAGGACGTTTTACAGGAAGTCAGGCGTTAGCAGCAGTTGGTTCGACGACAGCGCTTATATGTACATTCACTAATCTTTTTATAGGTGTATCGCTTGGAGCTAATGTACTTGCTGCACGGTTCTATGCTTCAGGAAAGACGAAGGAAATGTCTGAAACAGTACATACAGCTATATTACTTGCTTTAATAAGTGGTATCGCCATGAGTGTTATAGGAATATTGTGTGCCAGAGAATCCCTTGTGCTTATTGCAACGCCGGATGATATTATCGGGCAGGCAGCATTATATCTCAGGATATATTTTTTGGGCATGCCATTTTTTATGTTATATAACTATGGAGCAGCAATATTAAGGGCGGTTGGCGATACCAAGAGACCGCTTATGTACTTAATAGCTGCTGGTACAGCGAATGCAGTATTAGATCTCATCCTTGTAATTATATTTAAAATGGGTGTAGCTGGTGTAGCCATAGGCACAATAACATCGCAGTTTATTTCGTGTGTGCTTGTTATAAGGTGTCTGTGCAAGACCAATACCATATATAAGTTATACATATCAAAGCTTAGAATAAAGAAGTATTATCTTATACAGATACTTAAGGTAGGACTTCCAGCAGGTATCCAGAGTACAGTTATTAACTTTTCAAATGTTTTGTTACAGTCATCTGTTAATTCATTTGGAGAAATAGCTATGGCTGGTTACACAGCAGCCAACAACATACTTGGATTTTTATATGTATCAGTTAATTCAGTTACACAGGCATGTATGAGTTTTACAAGCCAGAATTATGGTGTGCGTAAGTTTAAAAGAATGGATAAGGTGCTTGCTGACTGTGCAATATTGTCGATAATAGTATCTGTAGTTATAGGTGGCGGCTCATATCTTTTAGGACATCAGATACTAGGAATATATACTAAGCAGGAAGATGTAATACAATGTGGTATGGAGATTCTTTCCATATCAACCATTCCATATTTTCTGTGTGGTCTTATGGATATGATTCCGGGTTCTATGAGAGGAGTTGGCTATTCAGCAGTTCCTATGATACTTTCTATAATCGGAACAGTTGGAACAAGGCTTGTGTGGATATATGGAGTATTCCCAGAGCACAGGTCATTGTATGTTTTGTTTATGTCATATCCAGTTTCATGGGGATTGACGATAGTCATGCAGGCAATATGCCTTGTGTTTGTAAGAAGGAAAATAAGGAAGTGACAGAAATAACAGAACAAAATAAAGAAAGAGGGATAATTGATAAAATATGAATAGCAAAATAGGTAATTATAATAAACAACAGTTAAAAGATCAGCTTAAGTCTATGGGACTTAAAGGTGATGAAACTATACTTATACATTCATCAATGAAGTCTATAGGTGAGGTTGATGGTGGTGCAGATACTGTGCTTGATGCGTGGATGGAATATTTTAAGGATGGACTTTTACTTCTGCCAACACATACATGGAAGACTGTAAATGCGGATAATCCGGTATATAATCCACAGATAACTCCATCATGTGTAGGACTTCTTACGAATATGTTTATGAAAAGGGATGGGGTTATACGTTCGCTTCATCCAACACACAGTATGGCAGGTTACGGGAAAAATGCTGCAGAATATCTGGCAGGTGAGGAATATAATAATACACCATGTACTCCTGGTGGCTGTTATGACAGGCTTAAGGATGCAGGCGGCAAAGTGCTGCTTGTAGGGGTTGGTCATGAAAGAAACACCTATATACATAGTGTTGAAGAGGTGTTGAATGTGCCTAACAGACTGTCTGATATGCCTATGGAGCTTGTTATAGAACTTCTTAAGGAAGATGAAGATAATAAGAATAAGAAGCTTCCTTACTATAACATGGCTGATGGCTGGAAAAAATGTATTGATAGTAATGGGGGACATGATAATAAAAACAAATTATGCAGGAAGGTATATGTAAGAAAACATTACAATGCACAGCAGCCTCATATATCTGAGGATTTCGTCAAGCTGAACCAGATATTCCTTGACAGCGGAGTTGTTAAAAAGGTAAAGTTTGGCGATGCCGACAGTCTTTTGTGTGATGCTAAAGGGATGTTTAATGTTGTAAGACATGTGATTGCACCAGACCCAGAGTGTATTGTAACTAAGGATACATTATCAATCCCAGAGTATTGATTTGATTATAGGAAAAAACTATGACTACATATATTTTATTAAGATTATGCATATGTAATGCTTTATTATATAATAACCACATAAACATATAAGAAATATAGGAATACATTAAAAGAAAGAGAAAGTGGTGGAATATATGAAACAGATATTATGCTTTGGAGATTCTAATACATGGGGACTTATCCCTAAGACTAATAAAAGATATGAGTGGGGCGTAAGGTGGACAAGCCTTCTTAATGAAAGTCTGAATGATAAAAAGGAAGGTGGATATCGTGTTATAGAGGAAGGCTTGTGTGCAGGACAACCGTATTTGACGACCCGTTAAGAGATGGACGAAATGGTGTAAAGATACTGCCAACTATATTGGAAACCCACAATCCAGTTGATATAGTGATAATTATGCTTGGAACTAACGACTGCAAGACTGTTTACAATGCATCAGCAGAATTTATTGGTCAGGGCGTAAAAAGACTTATCGGACAGGTAAAGAACTACATACCAGATAGTAAAATACTTGTAATATCGCCTATACATCTTGGTGAGGGCGTTTGGGAGTCAGACTATGACCCTGAATTCTCTAGTGCTTCAGTGAGCCTGTCAAAAGAGCTTTCAGATGTATACAAAAAGATTGCAGCACAGGAAAATGTTGGGTTTATAGCAGCTTCAGAGGTTGCCTCCCCAAGCACTGCCGACAGAGAGCATCTTAATGATGAGGGACATAAGAGGCTTGCAAGGAAGGTGGAAGAGTGGGTTGAAAATGTGGCGTAATTGTGGAGAGATAAAGCGTAAATTACGATATAATGAGCGCAAGAGAAAAGGAAGCGGCTGCGAAGCAGACATTTACTTTTCTTGCGCCATTAACGAACGAACAGTCATGCGAAGCAGGACGAAAGAGCGCGATAGCGCGGGTTCGTGAGTATAGGGGCAGATAAAGAGTAAATTATGATATAATGAGCGCAAGAGAAAAGGAAGCGGCTGCGAAGCAGACATTTACTTTGATGCGTGCCTGTAAGTAAAGTAAGCGATAACTGCTGTTATTATCTCTGTTATCCAGAATGAATGCCATACGCCAACAGCACCGTATATACGGCTTAGAATAAAGGCTACAGGTATGATGACAGCAACATATCTGAATATAGATATAATAAGAGAGGGAATTCCCTTGCCAAGTCCTTCAAGTGCGCCGGAGGCTGTGACAGATACAGAGGATACAATAAATCCGGCGCTTATAATTCTTAAGGCAGCAGCTCCCGCAGATATAGTTGTTTCGTTGGAAGTAAATAATCCAATAAGTGTTTCAGGAATACATAAGCATACAGCAGTTCCGATACACATAATAACAAGAACTATGCCTGTTGCAGTTGCATATATTTTCTTAACACGTTTAGTTTCGCCAGCACCATAGTTGTATCCGATAAGAGGACGCATACCCTGTACAACTCCATTTGCAGGAAGATATAGGAACGTCTGAAGCTTGTAATATACGCCAAGCACGAAAACATATACCTGTGAATATGCAGCAAGTATGACATTGAGCGCAGATATGAGCAGTGATGGAAGCGCCATATTAAGGCATGCAGGTATTCCGATAGAATACATTTTCACGCAGAGTACCTTCTCTGGTTTCATATATTTTCTTGTGAAGCGCACAGGAATAGGTCTGGAAATATATATTATAATGTATACAATAAGGCTTACAGTCTGACCTATGCCAGTTGCAAGTGCAGCGCCTTCAATTTCCATACGTGGAAATATGCCAAGTCCGAATATAAGTACAGGGTCAAGTATAATATTGGTTATGCAGCCTGTGAGCATGGCGGTCATAGAAACAGTCATTCGTCCGACAGCCTGAAATGTTTTTTCAAATACAAGTTCCCATGCAAGCATTAGTGAAAATGCAAATGCGATGACAGAGTATTTCATACCAAGGTCAATAACAGTCTGGTCATTAGTAAACATATTAAGAAATGGTCTTATGAGTATAATACAGCCAGCCATCAGCACAATTCCGTGGACAGTGCTTAAGAATAAGCCCTGACTTGCAGCTTTATCGGCGGTTTCCTTATCAGAAGCTCCCATATAAAATGCTATTACAGCATTGATACCTATTCCAAAGCCGATCATGACAGAGTTGATAAAGTTCTGCATAGGGAATACAAGTGATATGGCAGTCATGGCATTTTCACTTATCTTAGCAACAAAAAAACTGTCGACAATGTTGTAAAGGGAATTCACAAGCATAGATATAACCATGGGAAGAGCCATGGTTAATAAAAGCTTTAGTATGTTTTGTTTTTTCATGTAAGTCTGATCCATAATAGTCCTCGTTTCTTTAATATTTTATGGTGAAAATTCTAAAGAATCACGTTATCTTATCTTAATTAATGCTTATAAAATAGCATAATACAGTATTATAAGCACAAAAAAACCACATAGCTCGTAAGCTATGTGGCGAAAAATAGAAACATCTAGAAAAATCCACATGTGTTTTATAAATAAATTGTAGTAAAACTTACTTTGTGTAGAAACAATGTATGCGGATTATATCATTGAGATAATCACTTGTCAATCAATAATCTGATTAGATATAATCTGACACATATGGTACAGCATGGAAAAGTATGTCATCAAGCTTTTCCACAGCCTCTTTCGTAGTTTCAATCCGTTCCATACTGTAAAGCTTTTCAGCACTTTTATAGCCAAGCAGCATAGTTGTCAGGGTAGCTATTGACATTTTCATAGTATAGTCGGGAGTACCGGTTGTTATACTACAGTGCCCGTCCTTGAACATGACAATGAATCTTCCGTTATTCCAGGAAAGAAGCTCATCTTCGATATCGAAAGCAAAGACACATGCAGGTTCATCAGGGTCGATGGCATATTTTCCAAAAAACTGCTTGATATCGATAATTCTTCCCATAGCATAAGGTCTGATAGTTTCCTTTATATCACTGTCATCAAGCTCAAAGGCTATCGGTTCGCTGTAATAGTTGTTACCACGTACTTCATCAATCATAGAATCGTGGGCATGTATATATTCCCACAGTCCAAGCTGGGCTTCACGGTTTAGATATATCATTTCCTTAACGTGCATAATGTCGGAGCTTATCATATACACCATATATCCATAAGGAACATCATCTCTTGAATAATATATAGCAACCATAGTGTCGTCCTCATCCCAGCGCCAGTATTCTTCCCATGCAAGGTTGTTGCGGTACAGGCAGCCATGGGTTTTTTCGGCGAATTTGGAATGAAGCTTGTGAAATTCCTCATCATCCCATGATACTCTTCGTACATATCCAGGTTCGTGTAACTTTTCTGGAATCTGTCGGTCTTTAATAGTGTATGTCATTTTGTTAGATATGATTTCCCAGCCAAGATTGCGGTAGAGAGGTATTGAATAAGGATATAGCAGTGCAAATGACTTGTGTCCTTCACGCATACGTGTAAGACACTGTATCATAAGTTTTTTCATAATTCCGTGGCCAGTGTATTCAGGATATGTGCATACGCTTGTTACAAAGCCTACATTATAACGTATGCCATATATGTTCATATCAAGTGGATATACGGCAAACTGAGCGATAAGCTCATTCTTATCAAAGCATCCAAGAACGTCAGCTCTTTGAAGAACCGGGAACTTAGACTGCTTTATCTCATCATCTTTCCAGCCAGTTTCGGCAAGCTCAGCTTCTGTTACCTGAAAGGCATATCTTAAAAGTGCATTATATTGTTCGGCATCATCTGTTGTAAGAGGCCTTATTATATATTCTTCATCATTAGGAAAGTTCATAACAATTAATCCTTCTTAATTATTTTAGTACACAAACATTTTAGATTATCGTCATTATTTGTCAAGGTGTAAATAAATGCTATCACAAAAGCTATGACAAATGTCATAATTAATGGAAAATTAATATAAAACATGCTGATAAAATGATACAATAATAAAATAATGGACAAAATTATTTATTGTTTAAAATTAAATGAGCAAAAAATAAGAAAGAAATGAGGTGTTTTTATGTGTACAGCAGCAACTTATAAAACCAAAGATTTTTATATGGGAAGAACTCTTGATTATGAGTTTTCTTATGGTGAGGAGATAACTATAACTCCAAGAAACTATGAATTTAATTTCAGACATGCAGGACAGTTAAAGTCACACTATGCGATTATAGGAATGGCTTTCGTGGCAGGTGGATATCCTCTTTATTATGATGCTGTCAACGAAAAGGGTGTAGGTATGGCAGGACTTAACTTTGTTGGAAATGCAGCTTATGAGGAAGTTATATTAGATGATGAGTCAGATGCCATACAGGTTGCACAGTTTGAATTCATACCATGGATACTAAGCCAGTGCTCATCAGTTATTGAGGCAAGGACAAAGCTCTCGCAGATGAGGCTTACGAAAACACCTTTCAGTAAGCAGCTCCCAGCAGCACAGCTCCACTGGATTATAGCAGATAAGGATGATTGCATAGTTGTAGAATCTATGAAGGATGGACTGCATGTATATGATAATCCTGTCGGAGTGCTTACAAACAATCCACCATTCCCTATGCAGATGTTTGAGCTTAATAACTATGCCGGAGTATCAAGAAAACAGCCAGAAAGCACATTTGCAGAAGTGCTTAAGCTTAATGCATATAGCAGAGGTATGGGTGGAATGGGAATACCAGGTGATCTTTCAAGCCAGTCACGATTTGTTAAAGTAGCATTTACAAAGCTTAATGCAGTATCTGGAAGTGACGAGATGGAGAGTGTAAGCCAGTTCTTCCATATACTTGGTTCAGTAGACCAGCAGAGAGGCTGCTGCGAGGTGGCAGATGGAAAGTTTGAGATAACTATATATACATCGTGTTGTAATGCGACCAAAGGAATATATTATTATACAACCTATGATAATCACCAGATAACAGCAGTAGATATGCGAAAAGAAAATCTGGATGCTTCACAGCTTATAAGATATCCTATTATAACTACTGGTGAGGTAAGATGGCAGAATAAGTAATGTTTAACTAATAGGCATATCCAGTGATTTAAAGAGTTTGTTTATATATGGGAGGATTAAGGTTGAAGTACGATTTTGATACAGTAGTTGACAGAAGAAACACAGGGTCACTTAAGTGGGATGTGCGTGAAAATGAGCTTCCTATGTGGGTTGCCGATATGGACTTTAAGACAGCACCGGCTATTACAGAAGCTATTATAGAAAGGGCACAGCATGGAATATACGGATATTCCATAGTACCGGATGAGTGGGGGCAGTCTTACAAGGAATGGTGGAAAAACAGACATAACTGGGATATAGACACAGACTGGCTTGTGTTTACAACAGGTGTTATTCCTGCTATATCGAGTGTGGTAAGAAAGCTCACAACACCTAATGAAAATGTGCTTATACAGACACCTGTTTATAACATTTTCTTTAATTCGATAGTAAATAACGGCAGACGTGTACTTGAAAGTCCGCTTGTATACAAAGATGGAGAATACAGCATAAACTGGACAGACCTTGAAAGTAAGCTGTCAGACCCACAGACATCGCTTATGATATTGTGCAATCCCCAGAATCCATCAGGAAAAATATGGGACAGGGAAACTCTGCAAAGAATAGGTGAGCTATGTAAGAAATATTATGTAACAGTCGTTTCAGATGAGATACATTGCGACATAACTGACCCGGACAAGGAATATATTCCATTTGCATCTGTGTCTGATATATGCAGAGATATAAGTATTACATGCATAGCACCAACAAAGACTTTTAATATGGCAGGTATCCAGACAGCAGCAGTTGTTGTTCCACAGAAGAACTTAAGACATAAGGTATGGCGTGCACTTAACACAGATGAGGTTGCTGAGCCGAACACATTTGCAATATCAGCAGCAATAGCAGCTTATAAGAATGGTGCAGAATGGCTTGATGAATTAAGGCAGTATATAAGTAATAATAAACAAATCGTGTATGATTATGTGAAAGCTAACATACCGGATATAAATGTGGTTAAGAGTGATGCAACATATCTTTTATGGATAGACTGCTCAAAACTTACGAAAGACAGCAGAAGGCTTGCGGCAGATATAAGAAAGAAGACAGGACTTTATCTGTCGGCAGGAAGTGTATATGGAAAAGGTGGAGAGAGCTTTTTAAGGTTGAATATAGCGTGCCCGGAGAGTGTTCTTAAGGATGGACTTGAAAGACTTAAAAATGGCTTAATGGAGATTAATGAGGGCAGCAGGCTTAGGTATGAGATGTTTGAGTATATGTTGGAGGAGTAAGTGGATTAATATATAAAATAATGCTTATATGAACTATATAAAATAAGTCTTATAACCATAATAATAAGAAATAATAAGATATATTTCATATATACTTATGAAAATTTAATATATTTCTTAGAAATAATTGACAGAAAAAGTTAAAAACTTAACAATTTAAAGGTTGCTTTTTGCTAACTGATTATGTATACTATCAAAAGAATGTGGTTAAATCCATTTTCTGTAAATTACTATAATACTTATAAAAGGTATTAAGGAACTACAATTAAAGAAAAGAGGTTTAATGTAAAATGGCAAACGTTGATTTAAGCAAGTATGGTATTACAGGCGCTACAGAGATTATTCACAATCCTTCTTATGAATTATTATTCGAAGAAGAAACAAAGGCTTCTAACGAAGGTTACGAAGTAGGAAAGGAAAGCGAACTTGGTGCTGTTGATGTTATGACAGGTATCTATACAGGTCGTTCTCCTAAGGATAAGTACATTGTAGTAGATGAGAATTCTAAGGACACAGTATGGTGGACTTCAGATGAGTACAAGAATGATAACCACCCAATGTCAGAAGATGTATGGGCTAAGGTTAAGGATATTGCTAAGAAAGAACTCTGCAACAAGAGACTTTTCGTAGTAGATGCATTCTGTGGTGCTAACAAGGATACAAGAATGGCTGTTCGTTTTATCGTAGAAGTAGCATGGCAGGCACATTTCGTAACTAACATGTTCATTAAGCCAACAGCAGAAGAACTTGAAAACTTCGAGCCAGATTTCGTAGTATATAACGCTTCTAAGGCTAAGGTTGAGAATTACGCAGAATTAGGTCTTAACTCAGAGACATGTGTAGCATTCAACATCACAAGCCACGAGCAGGTAATCATCAACACATGGTATGGTGGAGAAATGAAGAAGGGTATGTTCTCTATGATGAACTACTACCTTCCACTTAAGGGAATAGCTTCAATGCACTGCTCAGCTAACACAGATAAGAATGGTGAGAACACAGCTATCTTCTTCGGTCTTTCAGGAACAGGTAAGACAACACTTTCTACAGATCCTAAGAGACTTCTTATCGGTGATGATGAACACGGCTGGGATGACAATGGCGTATTCAACTTTGAAGGTGGATGCTACGCTAAGGTTATCAACCTTGATAAGGAATCAGAGCCAGATATCTACAATGCTATTAAGAGAAATGCTCTTCTTGAGAACGTTACTCTTGATGAGAATGGTAAGATTGACTTTGCTGATAAGAGCGTAACAGAGAATACTCGTGTATCTTATCCAATTAACCATATTAAGAATATTGTAAGACCTATATCTTCAGCTCCAGCTGCTAAGAATGTTATCTTCCTTTCAGCTGATGCATTTGGTGTACTTCCTCCAGTATCTATTCTTACTCCAGAGCAGACACAGTACTACTTCCTTTC
>ERZ773173.269-NODE-269-length-66261-cov-5.928692_pt1 | contig 66261 bp, 59 predicted proteins | sample MGYA00580535_ERZ773173 | MGnify/ENA primary metagenome ERZ773173 (study PRJEB29015, sample SAMEA2737856) | human gut metagenome | biome: human gut; feature: human-associated habitat; material: faeces | place: China | collected 2012 ...
CTCATACTTCTCTGACTCCAGCTTTTTAACTACACCTTCGATATCATTATCTTCAAAATACAGTTCTGTCCTGTTATTATATGGAATAGTCTGTATCTGCATGCTTTCCTTCCATATTCCGGCATCCTGCAATACCAGGCCCTCCGACATTATTACATTACCTTCCTGTCTCGAAATCACATTAAGGCCAAACAGTTCGTTATAGAAGTGGATTGACTCTTCGATATTGTCCACTACTATTAATATGTTCTTTAGCTTCATATGACCACCCCATTACAATGGTCCACCTCATGCTGAATTATCTGTGCTGTCCAGCCTGTGTATTTGCCATGTTTCTTTTTGAAATTCTGGTCTAGATAATCCACTTCAATCTCTTTATATCTTGTGCATGGTCTCACACCCTCCAGCGAAAGACAGCCTTCCTCCGTCTGAAAAGCTCCTGATTTTCCGGTAATCACCGGATTAATCATGGCAAACTGAAATGGTCCGGCCGCAACCACTATGATATTCTTTTTCACGCCAATCATGTTAGCTGCCATTCCAACACAATGGTCAAGATTTGCTCTCAATGTGTCAAGTAAATCCGTAACCACCTGTTTATCATCTTCTGTAGCATCCACTGATTTCTGTGCAAGAAACAGTGGATCACGCATTATCTTCTTTACCATTATTTACTTCCTGTTATACCTTTCTTCTTAATTTTTTTGTCTTTAAGTTGTTTCGCTGTATGAATCATACCATTACCTCCACATACATCATCACTTCATCCCTTACTCCAAGTTTAACCGCATACTCAATCAATCTTGATAAATTCTTTTCCTTCGAGGACATATATTCCTTGATTGCTGTCTGATATAGCTGAATTTCATATTTCTTTCGATCTTTAATCAAATCACAAATACATCTTTCCTTGTCATATACTTTAACCAAATTACCGCTGCTTGACGGGATTTCACAGGTCCCCATATCAAGAATCTCTGGGTTTGCATAATGAACTTCTTTGTTTTTCTTTTTGATATGTGTAGCATTATATCCGGTAGGAACAGTGAAACAAATATGACTGTATTCTCTGTCGATAAGACCATGCAAATAAAGGGCGGTCTCGCCCGAATAAATAATATTCTTATTTCGTTGCTGGAGTACAAACAACTCATCTGGCCACACATCATCTAAAATATAAATGCCATGTGCCACTTTTTCCATGTCATGCTCTCTGACGTATTTTGAGACAGATGGCTTTGATACACCTGATTCAACGGCCTTCGATGTAATCAAATATCCATTGTCTTTTTCAATTAGCGATTCCAAAATATCTGATGTTGACATAGTTGGCCTCCTTATCCTTGATATTTACTTTTGTGCTTATATTTTATTATATTTAAGTGTAAAAGTAAATATAAATATAATCCTTATATGCTTGCAGAAGTAAAAGATAACATGACTTCAAATACCTCGTTTAATATTCCTTCTCTATCTCTCCATCTATTCCATACATTTTCTTGAATGCATTAAGGTCTGCCTGGTTCTTAATCAGCATAACTTCTTCTATCTTACCTGTATGAATGTTCTTAAAGCCTGCAACCTGCTCACCATTACATATGCTCGCTTTGATTACCGGTTTCTTATTTTCTTTATCATATGCCTTTGTAACTGTCTTTTTCTTAAATAGTCCCACTCTGACCACCTTCTTTTGACTTTGCCATCATTATCATCCCAACTGTAGCCCTCGCCACAGCCGCATCTTCTCTGTTTTCCATCATGTGGAAAGCTTTCATCTACACCGTATGCTTGTTTTATATTCGGCAGTTTCTGTAATATCTAATAAAAATTCATCTATTGTCTGATGATTGAACAATCTCTCCAATCACATCACACTCCTATTTCTTACATTTTCAAAACTCTCAATCCTGTTGAGAGTTTTTCACCTCTTCCTCTGCAATATCATATAACTCAGCTAGTTTTCCCTGCAGAATACTCTTATCAATCAACTTAGTTTTATATTCAGCAATCATTCTGGTTTATCCTTGTACGTTTCATAAAACTGTTTCATTCTCCAAATATTTTGTGATGAATATCCTCTGATTCCAGGTTCTTTACTCAATATATATTCAGACAAAGCCTTCACAGTAGACTTGCCCCAAACATTTACTCTTTTATTATATCATTTTATACAGTTGATCAACTTCTGCTTCGTATACTGATTCAGTATGAGTATCAAATAGCACCCACTCCACCAAATCGAAGCTGTCCGGGTTATCCTGCAAGAACCTGTTTACTGTATGTACTGCAATCTTTGCTGCCAACTCAACTGGGAAACTATATACTCCAGTTGATATAGAAGGAAATGCAATAGACCTGATTCCATTATCCATTGCCAACTTCATAGAATTAAAATAGCAGTTAGCAAGAAGTTCCTCTTCTCTATTCCTGCCACCATTCCATATCGGTCCCACAGTATGAATCACATACTCACATGGCAGATTATAGGCTTTTGTTATCTTTGCTTCTCCTGTCTCACATCCGTGAAGTGTCCTGCACTCTGCCAGAAGTTCCGGTCCTGCGGCTCTGTGAATAGCACCATCTACACCGCCTCCACCAAGAAGCGAGTTGTTTGCTGCATTTACAATTGCCTGCACATCTATAATTTTTGTAATATCGCCTTTTACTGTCCTTATCATATCCTAATCACTCTCTATTCCCAATTTATCCCATGGTGTACGAATCTCTATCAGATTGCCGGACGGATCATAAAATCTTACAAGCTTCTGTCCTCCATCAAGTTCTATCAGTGCTGTAGCATATCTTACCTCATACTTCTCTGACTCCAGCTTTTTAACTACACCTTCGATATCATTATCTTCATTACACCGCTCAAACTCAATATACTTAGCACCTGTCTCATCAACTATATTCTATGCCTTATTATTTATATGGTCATTTTTTCATGAATAATGTAAACAATAAAATATTTATCTACTCCATATCCATTCTGCGTCTTAAAACCCTATATGCTTTGATTGCGTGAAATATAATTACAATATCTACAACAGTATATACAAAACACCATCCAAAACTCATTACTGCAAATATACTAAATATCAGATCAACAATTCCAAATACAGTTATAAACAGCAACCGTTCCAGACTTATTTTGTTTATAAGAACAATAACTGCCAATGAAATTACTACATGAACAAGTCCTGAAACTACTCCCATTGCTTTATCTATCGTGCCATCAAGTTTCCCAAATAAAATAACAGATATTAATATAGCAATAATCATTAGACCAATACTTATATTGCGAATATCTTTACCATATGAGAGAATAATCTCCTCTCTTTTTTTCCTCTGATATAGAATTTCATTCTTTCTTGCTTCTTTTTCTTCTTCACGGATTCTTTTTTGTTGTTCCTCCTGCTGAGCTTTTAATCTTCCTTGTTCCTGTTGATATCCAAATTCAAAGCCACCAGTAATTTTTTGTTCAACAACTTCTCTATCTATCAACACTTTATTTCCACAATAATTACATATTATTGCTTCGAGCTCAGGATTAGCTTCCATTTGAGCTCCACATTTTGGACATGTCAAAGTAATTAATTTCATTTTTTCCTCTTTTTCTCTCTGTAATGTCAATTATTATATCACAAATTTAAAGTTATCTCTCTGTTATAGAGTGTTCCAATTAGTTGGGAAAAATGGTACTCTTTTATATACTTCTTCAATTTGTACATTCGAATCAGACATTTAATTTTTCCCTCTATACAAAACAATAAGCACCGTTCGAACTCTAACGTTCCTATTTTTTTCTTACTCTTCTATTAAATTTACACGTAGGATAGTCCTCGCATCCCATAAATTTGCCAAAAGGACCTTGTATTAATCGCAAACGTCCACCACATTCAGGACATATATTAGGATCATATCTGAGCTTTTGTCTTGCTTTTTCCTCTGAGACATTTACTTCTGTATTTATATTCGGATTTCTTGAGCATTCATAGCACTTGCCTTTATTTAATTTTCCGAAACCACCATATGAAGCAAATGCACTTGCCGGAGCAAATTTTCCACAGAACTCGCACTGTACCCATCTGCGTCCTCCTTCATCAGTTAAAACCCTATCTTCCGGACAATCACCACTATTTATGACTTTTAGGAATTCCTGTCTCTTCTGTCTTTTTTCAACCTCAACTCTTTCTTGTTCCATTCGGGCTTGTTCTTTTTTCTCAGCAGCAATTTTTTCCTGCTCTATTCTTTCTTTTTCTCTACGCTCAAGTTCTGCCTTTCTATCTTTTTCAGCTTTTATTCTAGCCTGTTTTCTTCGTTCCTCTTCAGCTCTCCAGGCTTCTTCAGCATGTATCTTATCCAACTCACGCTGATAAATAATTGCCTGCTTATGCTTATTAAACTCCAGTTGTTTTTCCTTTAACATATCAGACAGCGAATGATTATGATACATTATCTGTGATGAATCTGATATGTCAAATTTACTTAATTTATCTCTTGCTATATTGACTTTTTCCCATACTCCATCAGCATTTTTTTCATAATATACAACTGTCAACTCAGCCTTTGAATAATCAGCTCCATCTACATTTAAAAGCAGGCAATAGCCCTGTCTCTTCTGAATTTTCATTAACCCTTCCGGGTACTGTCCATTTGTTTCGGATTTATCCCCTGACGCAACATAAATAATTGAATTACCATTGCTATGCTGTTCAAGAATAGTAAATTTATCATCAGATAAATTACGGTATTCATTGCAAAAAGATAAAGCTACCTTCTTTTTCGCTGACATAAATGTAAATTCATATTTTCTTTCAGACTCAGATACAGTTCTTATAGGAACCCTGCTTTCAATATCATCTGTATGCAGTTTATCCTCCAGCCAACATTTTAGAGCAATCTTTGAATCAATTGAATTAATTCCTTCAACTGGCATCTGACATATACCATCAAAGCCCTCTTTTATTCTAAAATGCTGTTCTTTTAAATTTCGTTCACCTGCCACCAGTACAAGATTTGCTCCACAGCCACAAGGACAGAACAACTCATTATTACGGCTTTTTGCTCGAAGCTGTTCAAGTTTGTCCGGAATATTAATTTGTTTACAATCTATGACGGTATAAATTGATTCAATTCCTATAAATTTTCCATCACATAATGCCACTGTTCTTTGAGCCATATGATTTCATCCCCCTAACTGCTTCATAAGTTTACATTATAATTCTCCATCTTCCTGTGACTTCCTATATCTCCTCTGATAATAGTCCATAGCCCTATAATCAATCACATCCTTCATCTGACAAACCATCACCGGATTATCAATTAGCGGTCTCAGCTCTTCTCTAAGCCCGATTGCCGCACCATCTTTCTTCACAAAAAATCCCTTTCCCGACTCCAAAAGGAAATGCACCGGCATCGATAGAATCTTCTTTAAATGTTCCTTATCCGATATGGAATTGTATTTTTGAATCGTCATATTTTTATCGAGATCTTTCCAGTTGGTTCCGGTTGAAAAGAACTCCTTCCAGCTTGAAAGCAGCTGCTCTTCCGACACCTCCATCAGGATATTTCCATGATTATAAAAAGCCATAAGCACCGGCCTTTTATACACCTTTGACATAGATATTTTTTCCGTCCATTCTCTCCGGAGTCGCGGTGAGTCCCAGTAGAAATTTTGGCTTAAAATAATCAACAATTCTCTGATACTGTTCATTAACAGCATGGTGAAATTCATCAATCACAACATATGTAAAATAATCCGGTTCAAAGTAATTTTCATTCAGATATTCCACTCTGCCAAGAGTCGCTACTGACGCAAAAATCACCGACTTTTCAGTGCATTTACTATCTCTGTTAAAGAATCCGTAATCATCTGAATCACGCACATTTTTAAATGATTCTGCCGCCTGCTTTAATATTTCCTCGCGGTGTGCAACAAACAAAACTCTCTCATAATTTTTTGAATCAAACGCCGCAAGATATGTTTTTCCTACACCGGTTGCAGCCTGAACCAGAGCTCTCCTTGCGCCCTCTGCTCTCGTATTTTCAAGCGCACACAAAGCCTCTATCTGCGCGCCTCTCGGCTCAAATAGCGGTATCTGATTTGATGTCTCTTTATCATCCTGCAAATCGTATCTATCCAAGTCCTTTGATACTGCCGGACGGTGCCAGTTCTTTGAATATTTTTTCAGTTCTTCATCGTCTATTACTATGGAATGATTTTCGAATAAGTCTACAAAAGTATTGTAAAACTTCTCATAATTAATCGGATCTGTTTTATTGCTGAATCTGTAATTCCACTCGATACCGGATGTCAGTGCACTTCTTGAAATATTAGAGGAACCAATGTATAGCTCACTGTAATCCTTGTAATGAAACATATATGATTTCGGATGAAATGAACGGTTTTTCTCATTATAAAAACGCAAATCGACCTGGTCACCAAGCTTATGCTTTATGAGATACAGTGCTGATGGCTGCGTAATGCCAAGATAGTTTCCTGTCAGAATCCTGATTTCTGCACCACGTTTTAGTGCATTATCAAGCTCACCGAGCAGCATTTTCACGCCAGATTCCATCAGGAACGAAACAATAATATCCACACTGTCAGCCTTTTTTATACTGTCTGCAAGCTGATAGTACAGATACATTCTCTTATCCGCGCCTCCGGTCATTGCATCTGTCGAATATTTTATTTCATATACATCATCTAATTCTTCTGCAGTATTACGTTCAGCCATTTTTCTTCTCCCCGCCCCGGTCTTACATCGCCTGTAATCCACTCTTCCTTCAGTTGCAGATTATCTATTTCATCAACTAACTCTTCAAATGTCTTTTCCGTGAAATCTGTGAAATAGCGGCCATTTCTCTCGCCTTCAAAATCACCATACTTAAAGGATGTGTAGATTATGCCGTCTTCCTTTAATGCTTTAAACATTTTCATAAACACGGCTTTAAGTTCATTCTTAGGAAGATGAAGTATTGACGAGCAGGCCCATATGCCATCATATTTTTTGTTCTCATCAAGTTCTTCAAATAGCAGCCTTCTGACTTGTATTCCTGTGTAATTGCTTGCGATATGACACATTTCCTCTGAGCCATCTGTGGCATCTACATAAAAGCCCTGTTCCAAAAAATATTTTGTATCTCTTCCTGAACCACAGCCAAAATCCAATATATATCCGTGCTCCGGCAACAGCGTGCTAAAGCGATTTTGTGTCTCATAAAAATCCACATTTATTGTTGTTTTTGCAAAATTATCTGCATTTTTGTTGTAATATTCCAAGGTTTTGTTTTTGTTCATCATGAGTTTATTATACCATTAAGCATTGAAAAAAACTATATTTTAAAACCTAACTGATCTTCATCATTTACTTTGTCTTCCTCTATCATCACCGTCTTATCCTTACCATCTCTGATTACTTTGCAAATGACTCCGCCGTCTGTCACAAACACAATCTTTCCTTTTGCCTTACCACCGATTTTGTCATACAGTCTGCCTGCACTCATTGACTCACCCTTCACGGTGTATGGGCTGTTGGCTACGTAGCCCACCTTGCCAAATCCTTTTATCTTTACCTGTATTGCTTCGTTGTCATACTCATTGTCCGGCTCCTTGACAAGCTTGACCTTCATGCCTTTTTCCATGAAGTCACTTCCATAATAATGGTTGCATCCTGCTATTGTAAAATACATTTCTTTCATTGTCGTGTCCTCCTGCTATTATACCGGTCCGTCGATTTTACATTCATCATAATATTTGCACAGCATACATAAGCTGTTGCAGTGTTTTGAATGATGCAGTGTCCTCTTTATCCAGTAAATAAATTTTTCCATTTTGTCCTATCCTCCTGTTTTTCGTAAATTAAATGCTTGTTTCTTATGATGGCTATAGCTTAGCATTTTACGAGTCCCAAAGTCTGCCCTCGCACATCGAATCTTTGTTCTTTATTGCAATAAAACTACAAAAAAAGACGCAGAATCTGCTCTGGCATTTCCAATGAGATCACAATGCGAGTATTGAAAGTACCAGTAAAAATAATGTTTCTGCCGTAGAAACAGAAACAGTTTCAAAATATGCTAGAAAATATTTATGAAGTCTACCAATTAATGAGTTTTCATTGTATAATATCTTTGTCGTACAGGTTCACTTTCCTTTTTAATGTTTTGTGCAAATTCATTATACATCAGAAAGCTCTGTACATTTCTTTTTTATGAAAAAAGTTGTAAATTGGTGTTTTATAATTAACTCATAACCACAAGAGAAGGTGCTTTTAATGGCTATCATAAAACAATTCGACAAAAGATCTGGTATGTGAGTAACAAATCGAAAGTTGAAGGAGAACTGGCGATGGATGGAAAAAGTCGGGTTTTCAGACCTGAGGCTGAAAAAGTTTGGCATGAAGATTATCAATGCGAATATTACAGGGGAGTTATCATAGATGGTGAGGACAATATTGTGGAACGTTGCGCTAAAATGCACCCCAACTATACAGCAGCTTTTAGTGATGCTGTAGAAAAAATGTCAGTCAGTCCTTTATATTCACGACAGACAAGCCCTGATATGAAGAAAAAACTGGAAGAATATAAAGCAAAAAAAGCACTAGAGAAAAAAATGAAAACTACCGTTATTTTTGATCCGAGAGAATGGAATGAGTGGAAGTATATTTATGATTCCTGCAGAGGAAATTTATATCGGTTTAGGTATTTAAATCAGGAAGAAACATCTTCTGTATTCCTTTCAAGAAAAGGGCATCCTATATTAGGTGAAATATTATCGCGGAAGGGCGAAGCTGATTGGGCATTTTACAGTAGCAGAATTAAGAATGAGTATGACATTGAAAATCTACCAGGGCATAAGGATATTTGGAAGATTTTGTCTGTTGCAAATATTTCTAAAAATAAAAATGGGGATAGCGAAGTGACAATTAATTATCATAAGTTTAGTAACTTGACCAAAGATTTTAAAAAAAGAGAAAAAACCAAAACAATTGTCATTAAGAGAAAATGGGATTTCTATAATGAACTTATGGATTTCTTAGTCGAAATGTAAAGTTGCATGGTACGCATTGTTGGAGTACTGTGTGAGGAAAGTGAATCTATGTAAGGTGGTGTGTGTAATGGATTATTATGATGGACTATCAGAAAAGGAAATACATTATATTGATGAAGCAAGGATAATCGGTAGAACGGAAGGAAATAGTAAAAGATTAAGTGATTTGATCACATAGCCTTTAATAATAAATTCTTTTAATACTCGATTTGCCCAAATGCGGAACATCGTAGCCTTTTTAGAATTAACACGGTATCCGACAGCAATAATGGCATCCAGATTGTAATATTTTGTATTGTACCGCTTGCCGTCTGCCGCAGTTGTTTCCATTTTGGAAACAACTGCTTCTTCCTGCAATTCGCCGGATGTAAAAATATTTTTCAAATGTTTTGAAATAGCCGCCTTTTGCACTTCAAATAATTCTGCCATCTTTGCCTGCGTCAGCCACAAGTTTTCCTGATATAAAAGGATTTCAACCCGAACTTCACCATTATCAGTTTTATAAAACAGGATTTCCCTTGTTTCATAAGGAGTTAGCCCATATTCTTCGTTCATATCCATTCCCTTCCTTTCCTATCAGAACATACTATAATTAACGAGCCATTTGAGTTTCTTTCAAAATAATAAATATCACTTGCTTTTATTACTTTTTTTTCACCCAAGTAATTTCTATATATTATTTGAGTTGGCTCCAAATGAATATACCAGATGTCAAACATTATGCTTAAAATATACCATAATAAACAAAAAATAACTATACCAACATTTAAGTAAATCTTTGCTTCCCCACTAACATTTGATGGAATAGTACTCAAAAAAGATAATAACACTGTAAAAAACACTGCAATCACGAAAAGAAAATAAGAAATCTTTTTCTTAGAGAAATAGGTTCTTCCCATCTCATCCTTTTTATATTTTACATTTCCTAACAATTTAGGAACGATAATTTTTATAAGAGTAAAAATTATTACATATGTGAATGCTCTAATTCCAATCCATATATAGTCCACAGATCAAACCTCCTATCAACATACTAAAAACAAGCATACATACAATAAAACCAAGCATGCAACTAATAATCCCTGATATCCATAGCGCAGGATATATTTTTCGACTCTTTCGTGTGATAATAGAAATCACGATTCCCATAAACGAGAATAATGTTCCCAAAAATATAACATCAATATAGGTATACTGCTGCATTCACGATTGCCTGCACCTTTTTTCCGTACCCTGGAATTAAAGCTTTCTCAACAGCTCGCTTGGCCTTTTCCTGTCGTCCTTGCCTTTATTGATTTCTTTATACTCGGTGTCCTCATTCCAAACTTCATCTTAATCGCCTCTGTTGTTTCAAAAAACGCTCCTGTTGCCAAGTACATGGTCAAATTCATCAAGAACATCCGTCATCAGTCCCTTATCAATCCGACTTTTACACTCTGCAATCAACACAGCAGGGATTCCATAAAATGCTTCAGAATTTCAAATTCATGGTGCAATCCATCCGTCCATACCGGACCTACTGTATGAATAATATATTTTGCCTTTAGGTTATATGCACCAGTGACAGCAATATCACCTCTTGCAATTTTGCCGATATTCGCTCTTTCTGCGAGGAGCTTTTCTTTTCCTGCTGCCTCATATATTGCTAAGTCCGTGCCACTTACACATATCGGATTTGGATTAGCAGTATTTACGATTACATCTGCTTTTACTCGTGTAATATCGTTGCGGACAATCTTAAATGGCATTGTGGCACCTCCTTATCCATGCCTGTATTACTTTAACAGCTTCCTTATCTGCTTATCCGTTGCCTCGGGATACATCTCATGCATATAATCTACAATCTGCTTCCATGAATCTTGTGGATTATCCTTGTAGCAGGAAGTCACATAATCGTATCCATAGATATGCTCAATAGATGAATACACTGCCACATCCCATCCATATTCAATACCTCTTTTATTCACTCTCTTTTTAAAATCGCAGTTGCACAGATATGTCTGCATCATAAGATTCGTTATTGCACCATCAAATCCCTTTTCTCCATCCTTACCAAATCCAGCTTGTTTTTTCAATTCATTTGAATAAATCTCTGAATCAGCATTATCTTCCATAAAATTGACCATTATCTTTTTATGCTTATTAGGCGCTTTTCCATCATCATATAATGCATCAAAATCATATTCATCCCGGCGATAATTAGCAAATACAGGAAGCCACTTTTTTGATATAAATCCTGCCTTCTTATCAAAGAATTTTCCATATACGATATCATGCCGCCTTGCTATAATAGCCCGCCACATCCATGGATCAATCTCCGGATTATCACTCCACCAGTACTCTGGAACAGTTCTTTCTTCAAGAGAGAACCCTTTTATATCATTCTTGAACAAGGGTAAAAATCCCATCTTATTGATATATTCGATTGCTTCATCTACAGAATGGATGCATTCCGGGTTGTCCCACTTCATGCCATGCATAATCCATTCACCTGATTCGTTCCCCATAATACACCTCTTTATGAAATATTATTACAGAATCATTAATATGTTAAAAATATCAACAGTTTTCACCTTTGATGGACTACTATTCTCCATATTTATCTGAGTCCTGTGCCACCTTATCCAACTCTATTTCAGACACATATTTATATATTTTTGCTTCTTTTTGAGGCTCCACATTATCAGTCCAAAGTTCACACTGACTGATTACTGTATTGATAGCACAATCATAATCCTCAGGTGGATACTTATATTTTTTGAGAAGTCTCTTTACCATCTTGCGCATCTGAGCTCTGGCTATTTCTTTCTTCTGTCAGTCAATGGTACGATTTCTTCTAAGCATCTCAGTAAGTTCTCTTGTCAAAGCAATCAATTCCTCATTCTTGTAAAAATCTTTAATATGCTCCGGTTTAGTCAATGCATCGTAAAAAGCCAGTTCTTCCTGCGACAATCCCAGTTTTTCACCATTCTTATAAAGCTCAGCTATTTCCTGTGCTGTTTTCAATAGCTCCTTTATTACTTCTTCATTAGTGATTAAACCGTTATAATTAGAATAGTAGAATCAGCTCCTAAAAGAAGCCGAGGACTCCACCTTTGTGAAAAGCTCGTCCGGATTTGGCGAAATAATCTCTACTGTTGAGGCCTTTGTATCCTTAAAATTAACCAGATTGTTTCTTTTACCGGTATCCAGCAAAAGACTTGCCCATCTGTCAAGTTTTTTTGTATCCATGTATGTTGTCCTTCTCTCCTATGTTTTCAGAATTTAAGTACATTAAATTAATTAGATGGTATGTAGTTTATAAGATATATGAGATTTAAATCTGCTTTTTCTGCTAGATATTCATCACATAGTTTTGTTGCATCATCCAATGTCATACCTGTAAGACTTCCATCGTTATATTCATCGGAACCTTTACTATAAAACCATCCAACCGTCTGATTGCTTTCATCTATAAAATCTGAATAGTAGATATCTAATGGTTCAAGTTCAGTTGCTCCGCTATTTAACCTATATGTTCCAAACATATTATTTGCCGCACCGCCAGAACCCTCATTAAATATTATATTATCATTCAAGAGATAATTACGATTCCTAATCCAGCCTTCGGTTACTAAAACTGCTTTATCATTCTTTACGGTATATATGGCATAAATATTGTCCTTATCAGCGATAAACAGTTCATCTGTATCATCATTATTTATATCTTTTAACTCATATCCTACAGTATTTAAACAATCTTTCGGATTATCAGCCGGATAAATTAATTCATCAATTCCTGTCAAATCATATGGATTTTCAGCATTGTTATTCCCATCAAAATCATTAATCAGACTATATACTCCGTCTAAGACTGGTATATATGCATCCGGTATAGATGTTTCCTGTATTGTATTTTCTTCTGTTTCACTGTTCTCCAAGATATCTTCTGTTACCTTGTTTTTAACATTTTCAGTTGTTAATTCTGATGCTTTGGATGTCTCTACATTTTCATCTGTTTTTTTTCCGCAGCCTACGAATATTATTGTACAATAAACTACTATAATCAATATTTCCTTTTTAAATGACATAAATAATCCCTCATCTAATAGAACCACGCCAATCTGTACTATTTCACTGACTTATTTATATGTACCTTCTCAATGTCCTGCTTATTATTTTACCACATAGTGCTAGAATCACACAATCTTTTTGTTGATTTTATCATTTACCTTGTTTGTCATTGCTTCTTCTCCTTGTTCTTTAAATTATAAAATGAGCCATCATAAGAAAGGCATTTTCTTTTGCTTCTCTCTTATGATGGCTCTAGCTTAGCATGTTGCGAGTCCCAAAGTCCGCCCTCGCAACACGAATCTTTGTTCTGTGTTATAATAAAACTACTAAAAAATGGCTCAATCTTTTTTCATTGCGTTATAGCCAATTAATACTGTCCACACATACGCACAGGTTTTTGGAATCATCAGCATGCCGATCATCGGAATCACATCAGCCAACAGTACAACCGGAATATAGAATGCAAAGCTCAGGACGATTGTCAACCACATCCAACTAAAGGAGCTATCATTATTTTCTTTTGCACTTTTATAGAATAAAACAATGATAATTAATCCCATCAGTGCAAACGGAATATTTCGGTAGATTCCCCAGGAAAGCGGAGCTTCTGCACTGAGCCAGGCATTCTGAGGCATCATACACAGAGCAATTCTTAATCCCGAAAGACCATAAACAGCTGCTGTAGTTGCTTTATAGCCTTTAATCTGATAACGCTCACGCCATATATGATAGAGTACGACATAAAAAATAGTCATGGTGATAGAGGTAATCCACTTGCCTAACCCCAACTGTACGGTAAAGTTCTCAAGACCGGTTGTACAAAGCGCTATTGCACGAGGAACCAGATGGAATGCATCTCCGCTTCCTAAAAGAACTGCCATAATTCCAAACATGGTAAACTGACGGTTTCCTTTGCTTTTGCGAATCATTAAAATTCCGATTGTGATTACCGAAAACAAATATACGGTATCAAATAAAGTTTCTACAATTGCCTGCATAATAAAAATCCTTTCTTAGATACATCTTTAAACGCGTAGGTGAACAACGTTCATTTTGTTTTAAAAATTTTCCCACACTCAAATGTGGGAGAATTTTAATATAATGTTTTATTAATCAACATCAGTATTGAAGATGGATTATAATCCTGACGAATCATTGATACTAATATTAAAGAAAATAATATATCCGCAAACTGTTTTTCCGTGAATTTTTCATCAAATACATCTGAACGAATCTTAGGATCATTCTTTAATACATCACACAATCCATTAAGAATATGCTCCCAGGTCTGCAGCATTTTCTTCTTTCCATCCGTTTTTTCATCCTTCATAAATCCAAACGAATGCAAAGAAAAGAAGCCCGGAAATTGCTCATTTCCATATTCCAGTCTTTTATAAATCCATGAGACACAGGCCGCAACATCTTTAAAGTCCTGCTCATCTTCAGTGTGAAAAAAGATTTCACGCCAAATACTCTCAATTGTATCCCCAAGCAGATCTGACTTGGATTCATAGTAATTGTAGATTGTCCCGGCCGAAACAGAACATCGGGATGCAACAGCACGTATGCTTACAGCAGTCCATCCGTTATCTTTGATTAGCTCTCTGCTTGCAGCTAATATGTCGTCTTTTGAGGTTGCAAGATGGTTCACGAATTCACTCCTCTTCAATGTAATGTCATTTAGTTATTCTGGTAAATGAACACTGTTCATGTTAAAAATATACGCCGTTCATTTTGATTTGTCAATATCTTTTTAATGCAATATCCAAACAAATAACAACTGGGCTTAAATATTTATTCCTCTCATATCAGTGCCTATCCATTTCTATTCAAATCCGTGATACATTTATTTAACTTCTATAAAAATGGTGTATGCCCTACTCACTAAGTATAACATACACCATTTATATTTAATTATTTTCTATATTTATCATCACCTGACAACCATCATCCGTCCACACTTTAAGAACAGCCGGCTCTTTTGATTCGGCATCCTTCCATCGAACTGCTGCCAGAGCACTTCCATCAAATGTTGTTACTGAATCAGAAAAATAGTCTTCCTCACTAGAAGGATTAGCTGTACCAAATCCTTCCAGCACACCATTTCCTGCAACACTGGCATGAAGCAGTCTTTTTTCAGCTTCCTGTAAATTAATTATACCATTATCGTCTACAAGCCATAACTTGATATATGCTATATTTCTCTCATTCTCAGTTACGCGACACACTTTTAGCTTTGTTACGGATTTTGCTGTAGAAAGCTCATATTCACCTAGTTTCCTATTTTTCTGATATGCAACTGCCTTTAAAGTTCCCGGTTCATATGGCACTTCATAAGATGCTGTAAAATGATTTGCTATTCCTGCCGGTTTTCTTCCAAGCGATTTATCATTCAGAAAAAGCTCTACTTCATCACCTGATGAATAAACATCCACATTTGCCGTTGTCCCTTCAAAGCCCTTCCATGTCCAGCTGCTGATGTTATCCTTAAACATCCATGCTGTTTTACATGCTGTCTGCCCTGCGTGTTCAAGTCTCTCGACCGCAATATATGGTTTATCTGTCAGACCATACACTATTTCCCTGAAATAGCTGATTGGTCTTCGATTTCCAATCAAATCAATATCTCCGATATATCCCAGTCTCTCAGGATAGATGCTTGTGAAATTGGCATTTCCATCATAATGAAATATTCCCACCCCAGCTTCACCTATATAGTCGTATCCTGTCCATGTAAAGTCTCCAATCACGTGTGGATAAGCTTCAACAAGCTTCCAGAGATTTTCTATGTCAGCCGGATATGTTTCAGTACCGAGAACCGTTTTTGCAGGATGCAGTTCATGCTCCAGCTCATATCTTCCGCTTAAATAGTTGAGTCCTGTTATATCACAGCTTTGCGAACATTCTTCAAGTGCTTCTGAAACAAGCGGATGCTTTGCAAAAACCTCTCCTTTTTCGCCCGACATCAGACTCATAAAACTGTTTAATGCATTGCTTCCTCCACCGCTTCCACTTCCATGTGAATCCATTCCAAATTTTTCTGCAACATCCCTCATAATAACGCTGAGCCGCCTGCCTGCACAGTTTAATCCATTCAATGCATTCGTTGTATATCTGGTATTATCGAGCTCATGGAATTTATTGCATAGTATTCTGTTTATCCAGGCTCCCTGCTTAGTTCCAGCTTCCTGTATCTCATTTCCAACTGAATAAATAACAACTGATGGATGATTATAGTCTTTTTCAACCATATGATTAATCCACTGATTATATTCATCTTCAAAAATATCAGAGAAATCATATGTATTTTTTTCCTTGTCCCACATATCCGTCAGCTCATCCATAACCAACATTCCAATATGATCACACGCATCAAGCATTGCTCTGCTCATTGGGTGATGTGCACTTCTTATTGCATTAAAGCCCGCTTCCTTCAATCTCTTGCAACGGTACCATTCTGCCTCCTTAAATGTCTCAGCACCTATCACGCCATTATCATGATGTATACAGGTTCCTCGAAGCTTAACTGTCTCACCATTTATCTGCAATCCATGTACAGGATCAAGCGCCAATACACGTATTCCAAAATTAGAAACTGCTTCATCACATATTTTATCATCAAACTTTGTCGTTATATGACACTCATATAACGCCGGCTGTTTTGGACTCCATTTCTTCGGATGTTCAATCGGTATTTGTACACGCACTGTCTGCATTTGCTCTGAGCGAAATACTACTCTTTGCGTATCCGATGCAGTTTTCTGCCCATCTTTTTTTATTTCAATCAGACATTCTGCCTCTAATCCATGTCCAATAATGTTTTTCAACTGCGCACACACCTCTATAACCGCCATGTCATCATTCACTGACAATGTTGTAATACGCAGCTTATCATGTGAAATATATACATCTTTTCCGGTCCACAGATTGACATCTCTGTAAATTCCTGAGCCTGAATACCATCTGCTGTTAGGCTGTTTACTGTTATCGACATCTATTCTTATAATATTCTCATGCTCATAGCTTATCCATGGCTTTAAGTCAACCGAAAAACCCATATATCCATTACGATTCACTGCCGCTAGCGATCCATTAATCCAGACTCTTGCAATTCCATAAATTCCTTCAAATTCCAGAAATACATCCTGCTTTTTCCACTCATTTTGAGCCATAAATTTTTTTTCGTATGTATACACACCTCCTGGATAAAATCCACTCTGTGCTCCTGAAGGACAGTCCTTATCTCTTTTTTCACGAATCATTGCATCGTGAGGGAGTGTAACAACAACTGCATTACTGTTCCCATAAAAGGCTTTTAATCTGTCAGCCTGATCAGCTTTTTCAAATGTCCAGTCCTTATTAAAATTATGACACTGCATACTTCATTCCTCTTTCAATCTGTTAGTCTGCTTGTTCTGCTCTTTCCATGTCAATTCTCTTATTTTCCTTTTCCACCTTCATTAGACCAAGAAGAATAGTAATTACAACGCCAAGAATTACAGGGATTGTGATATACATACTGAAAATCATATTTGTAGCTGCTGCGGTCTGAGTTGCAGCTTTTCCGGCATATCCTGCTGCATGCAATAGCCAGCCTACAGCCGCAGTACCAATTCCACCACCAACTTTTACTCCAAGTGATGAACAGCTAAACATCATTCCATCAATATGTACCCCTTTCGTACGATAGGTATATCCGCTGATTTCAGCAATCAGGGCATTTAATGTTCCCGACATTGTTCCGGCAAATGTTCCCTTAAGGAACATAAAAAGTAACATCATCGGTAAATTCTTCTGCATCGCAAAAATAATTAGAAATATTCCTAAGATATCACTGATTACATATCCCCAGAAATTAACCTTTTGCATGCTTCCGGTCTTCTTTACAAGAATTGGAGTAAAAATAAGTGCAATTATTACAGGGAACATCTTCATCATTGAGAACAACCCAAGTAATGAACCATTTCCAAGTACATGTTTCATAAAGTAAATAGCTGAACCTGTTGTAAGATTACTCATGAAATAATAAACAATATAAATTGCTACAATTAAAATATAGTATTTGTTACTTATAAGTAACTTCAAAGACTCAACAAAACCTATTTTGTCATCCTTCGGTTTTTGTGTATCCTCAACTGCTGCACTACTTTCTTCCGGTAACTCCTTAACACACAGGCAGCTTATTGTGTTGACAACAAGTCCGATTACACCACATATAACAGCAACCATACGCCATCCTGCTGCTCCACCGCCAAAGGCATCAACTGCACCTGTTACTGCAAATCCCATTACAATATTTGTAGCAACTGCAAACATGAAACGTATTGATCCAAGCTGAACCCTTTCATTCTTGTTTCTGGTAATAAGGGCTGATAATGCTGAATATGCTATTCCGTTTGCTGTATAAAAGATAGCATTGAGTGCTGTATAAAATGCGAAGAAATACGCATATTGTGCAGTTTCACTCATTCCACCCGGAATTGAAAACAGCAGCACCAGACAAAGTGATACGCCTATCTGTGCATACAGCATCCATGGTCTTGCCTTTCCAAGCTTTGACTTAGTGCGATCGATTAAATTTCCAAATATCACATCTGAAATTCCATCAAGAAATTTCGATACCAGCATTAAAGTTCCAATAATTCCTGTGTTAAGCCCCATTGTATCAGATAAATATAAAAGTACAAAGCTTGATACAAGTCCATAGCTGGTATTTGAAGCCAGGTCTCCTGCTCCATACGCTATCTTCTGATACCATTTCAGGTATTTCTTTTCTGTTTCCTGCATAATAAATGCAACCTCCTTTTTCCTGTTAACAATAATAGTTTGTATTGTATTTTTCATAAACGCTTATGTTTTGTATACTGTTACTTTAATAAATTATTGCTTACAATTCTATAACATATGTGATAAAATATCAGTTAGTTTTTATCATATTCGTGGATAAGGAGAAAAATATACCATTATGACCTCATCATATACTGTCAAAAACATCATAGAACAGGATAATATAAACAGTACAATCAATTCATACATCAAAATACTTACACCAATACAGTTCACACTCGAAACATGTAACAGAGCTAACGATGACAAATATCTGAATTTTTTGATGACTTCACCACGTGAAAATACATTTTACAGCTTTAAAACAGAAAAGGAAATCAATCATTTTAATATGAGGCCTCCACATATTCATGATTTTTACGAGCTTCTTATTGTATTGGATGGCGAAATCCATCAGCTGATTGAAAAGACTGATTTTGTGTTCCACAGTGGAAGCTGTTGTCTTATGAACCACAATATAGTACACAAAGAAATTTTTTCTTCCGATGCAACTCTTTTGTTTATCGGAATGTCAAAAGAGCTAGTCCAACAGCTTTCAGAAGATGAACCAAAAGTTTATTTTCCGGATATAGAAAGACCCGGCCATAACCCTATTCTTAGATTTCTTTCAGATAATCTCGATAATCCTGACACAAAGGAATATCTTGATTTTATGCCATCGCTAAACAACAAAGACTGGCACCATACTCTCCACGCCATAACTGACAATATACTTCGTGCCATTATGTATCCAAAGCTTGGTTCTACTTATGTCATAAAAGGAATGCTTTTAGAATTGTTTGATTATCTGTCCAATCCAGAACACTTTCATTTCACGCCCGTCCATGTAGAAGCAGATAATGATTTTCTTCTTTTCACACACATAAGTCACATTTTAGAGGACACCAATGGACGCATTACACGTTCTGAGCTTGAACAATTATTAAATTACAGTGGAAATTATTTAAACTCTATAGTTAAGAAATATACAAATTCATGCCTATTCGATTACAGTCAGACTTTCTGTATGAAAAGAGCGGCTGCTCTCCTGCTTGAAACGACCGCTTCTATATCTGAAATTATGGATGAACTGCATTTTACGAATACAACACATTTTTATAAGTGCTTCAAAGAACATTATCATATGACACCGAAGCAATATAGGATTTCAATGAAAATAAAACTTGTGCCATAGTTGCAAAATGTTCCTCATCCTGTATCCTTCAGCCAGATTTTTTGTGAATATTCAAGTTTTCCCTCTAATCCTTTACTGATTTCTTTCTCCAGCCCCTTACTCTGACCTTCTTCAATTTCCTGTAATTGATCTGTGGAATATCGCACCTTATCCAATATATCCTTGTCCATAAAATCGTTATACCTTATCTTCCAATTATTACACAAGCTACTCTTCTATTTTGCGAATGGCATCTATGGTATTTTTATACTCCGTTTGTACCTTCCCATATAATGCCTCGTATCCGTCGAGTTCTCTTCCCCTCAGCTTCTCCGTCAGCTCCGCGCTGACCTTATATAGCCTGTCAAAGCCAAGATTCAGGCAAAGTCCCTTTATTGTATGCGCTGCGCGAAAAGCTTCTTCCGCGTTCTGCTCCTGTATAGCCTTTTCCAGATTTGAATAACTGGGATCATCCAGAAATTTTAGGGCAAATCTTTTAACCATTTCTCCACTGCCCATTCTTCCTATTACTCCTTCGAAATCGGCTTCCATACTCTCATAACATTCTTTTACTGTCATCATTCTGCTATTCCTCTCTATTTCATTTTTCTTGTTTCCTTATTACTTCCGATAAAATCGACAGCAGCTTATCAACCTGGAAAAGAAAAAGCATTTATTAATACTTAATCCTAAAATAATCCAAATACGCTTTATACTTGTCCTGCGCGGTCAGGCAGGTATCTGTCAGATATCCTTTTTCGTTGTCCCATTCCTTCAATCCACGATAATAAAACATCTTCAGGTTATCCTCTATAATAAACGGAACAACATTATATTTCAAACATTCCTTAAACATGATCAATCTTCCCACACGACCGTTGCCGTCCTGGAACGGATGAATCCGCTCAAACTTCACATGGAAGTCCAGTATGTCCTCAAAGGTCTTTGCTTCCTTGGCGTTATATTCTGTCAGCAAAGCCTTCATTTTATCGGCAACTTCTTCCGGAAGGGCTGTATCCCTGCCACCGACTTCATTCGGAAGTTTCTTATAATCACCAACAGCAAACCAATCTTTTCTGGAATCACTGGTGCCATTCTTCAAAACCAAGTGAAGTTCTTTGATGAACTTCTCCGTCAAAGCTGCTTTTGCATGATCAATAATCATGTCAATGCAACGGAAGTGATTTGCCGTTTCGATCACATCATCCACATTCAACACACCATTTTCTACACCTATAGTATTGGTCTCAAAAATATATCTTGTCTGATCATGTGTCAGTCGGCTGCCCTCGATATGATTAGAATTGTATGTTAACTCAATCTGTGTCTTATGGTAAATCCCGCCGGAATACTGATCTGTTTTCTGCTCCTGCAAAATTTCCAGCAATGTAATCGGCTGCTCTTTCTTCTTGTTGGAACGCTCAGGTTTATCTGCATTTTCAGGAATTTTCCAAGTCTTACCGGCAAGAAGTGCACCGTTCACACGTCCGTGAGCACAATAATTTCTTACACTACGCTCTGATATATTCCATTTTTTGGCTATTTCAGCAACTGAAACGTATCTCATCTGCCATCCTCCATCATAACATCCAAAACACACCAATCTACTTTTAACAAATCATGAATTCGCAACGCAAGGGAGCTTGTTCACTTGCGCAGAATTCATGAACGACAAAATCTTAAAGCGCAATGCGTAACAGATGCATAGCATCTGGATTTTGGAGTTAATATATCACAAATTCGCACCCCTTCGGCAAAAAATTCGAAAAAACTATGCTTTTACCCTTGCAGATATTATATCACATTATCGGCAAAATTTCCACCATTTATTTCTATCGCCATTTTATTTTTAGCCGATAAAAACCACCCTCTTTCACTTCAAAAAAAGCATTAACTTTCCCTGCATTTCCCCACAAAAAGAAACCCGGAATTAGCTCCGGGTCTCTTTCGAATCTGGCAAATATATCATTTTTTACGGTAATTATCGTACTATCGTTACGAACCATTCTTACTCCACATTCACCGGACGATATACCGTGTAAGTATAGGTTCCGTCTTCGTTTGGTGTAATTGTTTCACCATAGGTTCCTGCAAATGTTCCGTCAGATGAAAAGGAGATCACGTTCTCGACGCCGACCTTCGTATAGGTGCTCACGTTGTAATCTGACTCTCCCGCATCCGATTTCACATGAATACTGCCATCTGCTCCGGCATTGCAAGTTTCCTGCACAACAACTTCGGCATGTTTTTTGACATATGCCTGCGCCTTCTTTGATGTGAGTGTGCGAAATTTCATGAATTTCTGCTCCCACTCGCTTGTCAGGCTTTCCTCGGACTTAGAGCCCGCATTTGCAGCTGCTTTATTTTCGTTCTTTTCTTTCTCTGCAGTCTTCGTGTTTTCCTTCTCCCCGATTTTCTCAAAATACTGCTCTGCTGCCGCATCATCCGCCTTTGACTTATCCAGTGGAATCGTAAAAAGTGCCTTCATTCCGTCAAAGTCTTTGTTGACAGTATAATCACCGGTCTTTTTATTCATTACAAATGCCTGCGACTCATTTCCGAAGCTTTCCACAATGCCCATATAGACACCCTTATTGGCAAACATCTCTAAATTGTCGCATTCCAGAAGCTCATACTGCACACCATCCTGCACAAAGGATGTTACTCCGGCGTTTAATGCTGCGTTATTGACATTCTGAAATCTTTTACCGTGGACCAATGCGGAAACACAAAAGGTCTGATAATTATCATCCGTGTTATCCGGCATTGCTTTACCGTCTTCCCGTGCGATGGCAGCGACCGCATACGTTTTCGTCTGATCAACTGCCTCCGATGTAACCAAACTTAAATTCTTTCCGGAAACGATTCCCATCAGTGTGATATCATATCCTGCCGTCTTCTGCGTCTCATTTACCATGATCGCATCTTTGCTCTCAAATGCCTTTGCTAATGCTCCATCCTCCGTTATCTGCTCCGCCACCTGTGAAGGTGTAAGATAACGGTATGCCGCATATGCCGATGCAGATCCAACAACAAGAATTGCAATTGCCGCTGCTACACTTAATTTCCATGTTCTATGTTTCATATTCTGTGTCCCCTTTACCTTTTTTACAATGGATGCATTCAGGCTTTTTTCTGGAACACAGTCCGGCAGAAGATTTTCTTTTAAAAATTCGTCCATTTCTTTCATAAAAAGTAATCCTCCAATTCTGTTTTCAACAATTTTCTGGCTTTATAGAGACGACTTTTTACCGTCCCCTGCGGAATAGACAAAAGTTTCGCAATAGACGCAACGTTCTGGTTCTCCATATAATAGAGCAAAATTGGGATCCGGTACACATCCGGAAGACCATCAACAGCCTTCCACAAGTGCGCTCTTTCTTCCTCTTTCACAACCCGTTCCACCATGTCGCTCCCGGAAACATCCGTACACTCTTCCAATGCTTCCTCCGTCACTTGCGGAGCGATCCGGCTGCGCCACGCCCGTTTTCGCACGCGGTTTTTCCATAGGCGGATCACGATTGATAACAGATAGCTTTTCGGATTATCCCCATACCGAATGGATGCTATCTTTCGGGTTGCTTCTAAAAAAGTATCCTGATACAGATCATCTGCGCTCTCTTTTTCTTTTGCCAAGTGCATGCAAAATGAGTAAATATCTTTCCCATAAAGCAAAATGCACTGTTCCAGTTCCTGAATTGTCATATTAGTTACTTCCCGTGTACACGAATTTCGAAAAGCTTTCCTGCCTTTCACTTATACATTGTCATAACTTTGGCATCCGTTCACACAATTTACCACATTGTGCGCAGCCCTGATAACCTAACTTACACTTCCATTAATTTCAAACTGATAATTTCCTGTTCCAGCTTCACTCTGTGTTCCAGCATGTATTTTATTACATCCCTGTATTCCGGCATTTCTGCCAGCTCCTGCATCCGTGTAATATCTCCTTCTGTAAGCGGATGCTGGCATTTACGATAATCCGGCTCCATCAGCTCTTCAACAGACATATGAAACATTCCAAACGGCACACCGGTCACCTGACACAGATGGTGATGTATCCAGAACCCTCCTGCATCAATATCCCCGAAATGCAGGTATGTAACACTCGGGTTACTTTCATATATCTTCCTGATGAAATCTCTTTGATCCCGATTCGCATAGCCTCCCAGATAGAATGTCACTGTATTTTCTTTCTTATACCTGAGATATGATGTTCTGTTCTCAATCGTCATAAATGTCGTGGCAAGAAGCTGCACACATTCTATCTTAGATAATTCAGAAACTGTAAATTCGATTCCCTCATCAAATCCACTGATGTCGATATCTTTCCCGCACATTCGTATCAACGCCTTACCGCGAATGGATATTTTCTGTGGTTCTTTAAATACATGATATTTTTTCAAAATCTCATCTGACAATATATATTCTCCGTCTGATAATGTCTGTCCGGGAATTGGTACAGTATTATATTTCTGCAAAAGAGTACACAACGGCTCCAGTGTGTTATTTTCAAAATACTTGGAGTCGCCGTACACTAACATGGATACTTCACGGATATACATTAGCTTTTGATTGTTTTCCACAAAGCTAAGAACCCGGAACAGATCATCCAGCATATCTATACTTTTCTCAATACTTTTAGGGAGCTTCCTGCTTTCCAGTATTATTTCTAATTTACCGCATTCTTCATGACAGATCGACGAGCGGTCCTCATACTCCCTGATCAATGTTTCAAGCTTTTGCAGCTTTGTATCTTTTGAAACATATCCATACTGCTCTGCCAGATATTCTTCAATCTCATCAATCTTGTCATCCACCAGATAAATTCCGGTCAGATCTGTTCCAAAGCTTTCGTATTCTGATGTAACAAATCCCTTATCCTTGAGCTTTTGAACCGTATCATTGATCGCTGAGATTTTCTCATAGTCACCGGCATTGGAATGATATTTATTATATAATTTCTCCGGTTTTAGTTTTGTTCGCCGGTTGGTCCGGTTTTCTCCCGTGTCCTTCTTACTTTTGCGATATCCTTCTACCAGCCCGACAAGCAGCTTCTTCTCATATCCGTAATCCACAATTCATTCCTTTCCGAAATTTCATGCCAACTCACATTTATTCTTCAGGCTTTGTTTTCATGCATTTCCACGATTCCAATTTCCATCAGATCCTGCTGCTTGCGCAGCACAGGCAGGATCACATTACATTCATCTCCGATGACATCTGTCTTATCCGGAGCACAGAACACCATCTGCAGTTTCTGCTCCTTCATAAATCCGAGCATGATCTTAACATTGACCGGATCCATTTTCGCAAATGGCTCATCAATGAAAACCAGCCTGGTTGAATTGTTTTTGTCATTGTATATCATCAACAGCGCGGATAACAGAATCAGAATATATGGTATCTGTACCTCTGCGCCTGAATTAAAACCGGACTGTTTTGACAATTTCGCCTTATTCAAAACATCATTGGATACCAAAATCTCATAATTCATATAATTTCGATAATCTGCATAACGCTCGATTTTCTCCTTATCGTCACTGGAAACAATCCGGTTAATGATTTTTTTCATTTCATTTTCCAATTCGTCTCCTCTGTCATTCGAATAGGATGTCATCGCATCGAATGTCATCTGACCATCCGCCGTCCCAAGTTCTTCCCGTTCCTTCAGATATCTTGCATACTCAAGGATTTTCTCATAATCTGAGCCGTCCCTGATATAGCGGACATCAAATTCATAAACAGATTTAAAATCAAGTCTTGCCAGTTCCGCATTGATCAGCTTCAGATCCGATCTCGCCGCTTCGCAGGATTTCAATACAGTCAACACAAATTCATTCTTAAATATCGCTTCATATCTTCCGGTCTGCTCCTTTAATTTTTCCTGGATCTCCTGTCGATCATCCATCCAGATCTTATCTTTCCTGCCCTGATAAGATGCCTGCGAATCCTCAGTGACCGGCAATTGATTCTCTGCAGTCCGCACGGCATTATATCTATACTGTGCCTCTTTCAGATTATCTCGTACTTCTCTTTGCAGCCGCTCGGCTCTTGGACGATCCTTCAACGTCCCTCCCTGCCCGCTATATCCATTTTCCAGATATTGTTCATAATCCCGAATGGCTTTATCACAAACCACACCATTTTGCAGTCGATACTCCTGTAAGGCTGTCTGTGCCTGTCCGATATTTTCTTCTGCAATTTGATAATCCTTCTCATTCGTGTTGTATTCTGTCTCCTGGTGGCTCATGTCAGCCCTCACATCGCTGATTTCCTTCCGGATTGCAGCAAGCTCCTGCTCCAGATCAGACACTGTCTGTGCCAGACGAAGATACTCCATATTATTCTTCTGGGCATCCACCAGTTCCTGAAGCTCCGACTCTTTCTTTCCATACTCTGCCAATGCTGTTTCATATTCCTGACACGCATTATAATTACATGTCGTCAACAAAGAAAGCTGTGTATCCAGATAAGATTTTTTCGCTGTTTTTCCCTCAAGTTCTTCCCGATGCTCCCGCTGTTCTTCCTTCAACGAACTCAACTTCTTTTCTGCTTTGCGGCGGTTTAATTCAATTGTCTCCTGACCAAGATAATAATATCGAATACGATCTTTCCGAATAAAATATCCATCCATAGCAACAGCCACTCTTCCCTCTTTGGACATCGCATTTTCAAACTTCCGTACCTGTTCGATCGTCGTTGCATGAAAACGTCCCAGCTGATAATCAAAATATTGTCTGGCAACCGGATTTCTGACTTCGATAAAGTTTGCAACAGAATCTTCCACCGGACTAATATTCTTTTTCATCAGGAGCTTTGTGTTAAACAAATGTGCATATCTATTTCGGGATGCGTTTAAAATATCATCCGCCAGATCATAATATTCCGGTTCCACAAGAATTGTATATCTGCGTTGTCCCAGATATCCCTCTATGGTATCTCGCCACTCCTCATCAGAAAGACCGATTACATATTCACATGCGAAGCGTGCTTCTGATGCAATTCCTCTTTTCTGAAACTCTCTGTTGATCTGTTCCTTTAACGAAACCCAGTCCGGAATTTCCGAAAACGTTGTCTTTTTCGCATTACAGTCATCTATTATCTGCCGGCACTTTCTCTGTTTCTCATCATTCTCCCGGATAATGTCCCGGATCCTTGTCATCTCTCCTAAGATCGTATCTCTGTATTCTCTTAAAAATGCAGCAAAATGCTCCACTGAATTTTCTTTTTGCGGTCCGGTATAAGTGTCCAGTGTTAAAGACGAAAGAATTTCTTTATCTTCGATTTTCTTTTCCTCTTCATAACACCAGTTGATCAACTCACTGATCCTGTTCTGCTGCTCTAAAAGCATTTTCTTTTCAGCAGCAAGACTCTCCTTTCTTTTATCTGCCTCCTTTAATGCATCCTCCGCATCACGAATTGCCTTGGAACAGTCCATCTGATCCCGGTTAAACTCTGCCTCATGTAATGCAAAAGAGGTCTTTCCTTCTTTTTCCTCAATGAATTTCAGTCTTTTCGTGTCTTCCTCAATCTGTTTTCCGGCGATATCCATTGCACGCTCCGCCGTTTCCATTTGTTCCTGATATTTCAGAAATTTTCGATAAGCAATCTTGACATCGTCTGCAAAAATAATATTATCCTTGCGCTTTGATTCATCAAATAACGACAAAATATTTTCCAGTTCATTGATTTCTCCATCAATCGCCTCAAATGTTCCTGTCAGTGTATCAATGTTGTTTTTCGTTTCTATTAATTTCGAAAAATCCACTTTCTTTTCTTCCAGAACACATTCCCGGATAAACTGATCTATCTTCGCGTCCGGATCATAAGACATCACACTTCGCAGTTTGCGCCGGAATGCTGCAAGCTGCCCCTCATTTAACCGCAGTCCTGTACGCTGCATAAACTTTCCAAGTCCCTCTGTTACAGACATCAGTTTAAATCCATATTTTTTCTGGAGCTGTGAAGCACTGTAAACCAGGAGTGATGATCCCTCCGCATAAGTGTGCTCAAGTTCGCTAAGACGTTTTCCTTCTATCACATATCGCTGTGTCACAAATCCATTCCCGGAATTGGTCTCGATCACCGTTCCGAGAATGAAATATCGGTCAAGTTCCTTTTCATGCATTTCCAGAACAATATGTGTGTAAACATTCGGAACCTTATCTACCGGTCTCATATAAGAACCTGCCGTCGCGTCTAACAATCCTCTGGTATATGATGTAACAGTACGGCTTCCTTTATTCTCTGTGGATTTATTGAAAACCGTATCTCCATAAAGCGCATACTTGATCGCATCCAACAGGACAGATTTTCCGTTTCCGTTCCGGCCGGCAACCAGAGTAAATTTACCAAAGGGAGCAGTTATATTATTAAACGCATACCAGTTAATCAGTCTTACCATTGAAAGCTCGATCATTCTTCTTCCTCCCCATCCGTATCGTCATTTTCATCCGCATTATTTTTCATGTATTCTTCGGTTACGGTTTTAAACTGCTCCAGATTCCATCCAAACTGCAGGGAAGGATAAAGTGTAATAATGGCATCCTCCGAATTGTCCTTTGGATCATAATCAATCAAATTATACTTTTTGAAAATCTTCAGAGCCGCTGACAAATCCTTCTTATCGGCATCCACCTCGTATGCTTTCAATTTGTCAACCAGGTCACCCTTAAGCACTACATTTTCATCCTGATACCCAAGATTTTCCAGGTAGATTTCCCAGAGAACAAGCAAAATATGATACTGCTCCGTTGTAAAGCTTACAACATTGGCACGCTTCAAGCCAACCGTCTCCTCATCCGACTCATGAGGTTTCAACATCGCTACCCGCACGTTCGTGTCCACAAGCACATCAAAGCCTATCATCCGAAGATAATCCGATATATCCTGCCGGTTAGATTCTCTGGAAATAAACGAATACAATTTTTCTTCTTTATCTCCGACAATAAATGTTGAATCCAGTAATTTTCGTATGCATCGCTTGAAAAGTATATTGTTTTCTTCTTTAATGGAAAGATTTAATCTGATATCACTCATTGTTTTTCCTCTTTATTCTTATGTTGCTGATCGTTGCTGCAGCTGTCTCGACAGTTCCTCCAAGGAATTCTACTTCATAAGGGAACTCTGCTGACCCGGAATAAATAATACTTGCCGCAATCATCATCGCATCTTCTCTTGTTTTTACCATTTCACTGTCAGGCACAACGCTTTGTTCATCACCCAGAATACGGTCAAAATATTCTGCTGCCCGGTCAGCACCATAACGCTCCGGTTGTTTATGTAACAATTCCTCTGTCAGGCGTGCTCTTTCCTCATCCGTCATGGTACTTTGTACCACCGCTGCGCTTTTTGTGTTTGGATTTCTCTTCTTTCTTCTTTCGATAGACCTGCGTCCGACATATTTGTGCGATTCCAGCATAAAACATTTTGAAATATGCCGCAATGCTTCTCCTTTCTCCTCCGGATCCATATTTTTCATGGTCATGAGCAGATTATTCAGATAACTCTGCATATTCACATTATTACTGAGAACCATCAAAATTCTTGTCGAATACAGATTATAATAATTATTGATCTTCTTATCGATATAATCCATTTCTTTCACATAATCATAGCTGATAAAGCTCTTGATCTCATCAAATTGATTCTCCACCGCTTCACGCGCCTGTATCTGCGTTACATCATGCAGTTCCTGATATTCCCGTATCATATTTTCATATACATCTGTCTTAACAACAGACCGCAGCATTTTTTCAATCTCATCGATATATCCCGGAATCAGTCCATCCTTTTTGATAAAGAAATAATCATTGAAAAATTTCTCCATCATTTCGTCCCGGATCAAAAACTGTCCCAGCTCATTTGTCTCCGTCATCTTGATCACTATCCGCATAATAGATCGGATACTATCTTTTAATATTAACAATTCATTCTTCAGATCCGCAACACTGTCAGAAACCGGTGTTAAAATATTCGAATATGGTCGTACATTTCGCCCATGTCCTTCCATAAATGCAGAGTGCAAAACATCGTATATCGCAAAAATCTGATTTGTCAAAGCCGCACTGTTGTCCCGGTTAAAAATACGTTCTATCGCATCGATCATTTTCCGGCAATACGGCATTACCGTTGCAATATTGTCACCGGTTCTTCCAAGCTCCCGTTCGGAAATCCAGCCACAATGTCGAAAATATCGAAGAACTGCACTTGCATTTTCCACCTCTGATTTCTTACTGCTGATATTTTCATCTGCAGAACCGCTGTTGTCCTCATCCTCAACCGCATACATCAGATTGCGAAAATAAAGTGTCAGCGTATCTCTGGCATCATTTTCGTATAGAAGAGATACCTGTTTGGATTTTTCAATGAGATGCAAAATACATTCGTAATAAATTCGTTTATTTTGACAGCAAAGCGGATTAAAAAAACGGTCATACCCCGGATTGTCAAATAGTAACATATTGCTCCTTCTTTTCTAGTTTCCTTAATCTATCATAACGCGCAGTGCGTGACAGATGCAAAGCATCTGTATTTTAGAGCTGATTTGTCATCTTCTTACATACCTCTGATTTCTACTGCTCGGTTTATCTGGAATTGTCATTTGAATCAAATCCATCTCCATTGCCGGATGAAGATAATTTCTTCTGAACCCCTCTTTCGCTTTCAATCCCAATTTTTCCATCAAAACACTGCTCGTGTACGGAATATCATATTCCATAATTTCAAGCAGCTTGCAAACCGTTTCCGGAAGATATTCGTCTTTCTCATCGATCTGAACAGATATATTTTTCAATATTTTATCAATCTGAGATAGCATAAATTCAATAAAAAATATGGACTCTCCGGCAACATGGCAACGAGAAATAGCCTCATAATATTCATCCTGAAATTTTTCAATCTGACTTTCAATAGGGATATATTCAAATATTTGTTTCCATTTCGAAAGGATTGCCGTATGCCATAATCTCGCCATTCTGCCATTGCCATCTGAAAAGGGATGGATAAACACAAACTCATAATGAAAGACACTGCTCAAAATCAACGGATGAACATCATCCTGTTCCGCTTTCATCCAGGCAAATAATTCCTCCATAAGCTGTGACACCATTCGTGCGGGTGGAGCCATAAAAATACATTGATCACCATTAAAAACACCTTCTTCACCAGAACGGAATTCCCCGGATTCTCCTACAAGATACTTTGTCATAATTCCATGATATTGTTTCAATTGTTGAATGTCATATGGATCTATTTCTGAAAGATGTTCATAGGCATCATACGCATTCTTTACTTCCTGAATTTCTTTTTGTTCTCCCAATACCGACTTTCCATTAATAACATCCCGAACCTGCCCTAGTGTCAAAGAATTTGCTTCAATCTTCAAAGAAGAATGAATCGACTTGATTCTGTTATTTCTTCTCAAATGCGGTTTTGCTTCCAAATTACTGATTGCTGTTATTTGTCCTATTTTTTCAGAAATTGATGACACATACGATAACATTTTATTGGTTATAGTAAAAGGCGGTTTATATTCTCCCATGTAATTACCTCCATCATCTTGCGTATTATCTTACGCATTATCTTCCTCTATTATACGAATTTTATGCAAAAAATCAATCGTCAAAAACGAAGTCAATTTCCTTTCACTCATGCAACCGGTACTCCGTATCCGCGTCGATCACCTCCAGCATGATTCTGGCAAATTCCGGATCAAACTGCTTCCCAATTCCCCGCTCGATTTCTTTCCGGACAACTTCCTGATCCAGGCAATCACGATAGCTTCGGTTGGAGGTCATCGCATCATACGCATCTGCTACCGCAATGATCCTTGAAATTTCGGAAATATCCTCGCCTTTCATCTGATCCGGATAACCGGTTCCGTCATATTTTTCATGGTGCCATCTTGCACCCACGGCAACGTCCGGAATCTCTGATATTTCGGAAAGAATTTCACTTCCGATCACCGGATGCTTTTTCATTTCTGCAAATTCTTCGTCTGTCAGACGCCCCGGTTTATTGATAATAGTGTCTGCAACACCGATCTTGCCGACATCATGCAGCAGTGCCGCATATTCCAGCTGCTTTAGTTTCTGTTTATCGTAGCCGTACTTCTCGCCGATCATGACAGAATACTGCGCTACTCTTGTAGAATGACCTTTCGTGTATTGATCCTTCGCCTCAATTGTTTTGCTGAGCGTATGAACGAGCTGATCCGAAATATGCTCTGTTTTCTCAATCAAAATCTGCTGTTCCATAACCTTTTCTTCTGCCGTGGCATCGGTCGCCATAAGCACAACGCCGTAACTGTCCCCATAAACGTCCCTGGATACAACCGCCTGAATATTGCAGGATATTTTTGTTTTGACGGACAGCAAATGCTCCGCAAGCTTCTTTCCATTCATAATACGTTCAAACTGCTCTTCGCTGCAGTCAAACAATTCCGTCAATAAATATCGCTCATCCTCATTCACTCCCAAAAGCTTCTGCGCGTACTGATTGCAGCTATCGACGTTTCCTTCGCAATCAAGTGCCAGAATTGCAATTCGCGCTTCATTATAAATCACATCGGAAATATTTTCCCGGGATATGCTGAACGTATTTTCCTTCTTCGTCAAAAAAAGGGTTCCAATAAAAGCGATCGCCACACCCATTCCGGAGCTTGGATAGGATGGAATGTGAAACAACGGCAGCAATGTGTCCGGCAAAGCTGCGATGAACATGATCAAATTGATCAATACAATTTTCAACGCATACATATGCTGTCTTTTCAACGACATTCTTTTAAAACAGAGCCACACCAGCAGCACCCAGAACACCAGATAAAACATGATATAAAAATAATGATAATAGACCACCGGTGACATGCTCGTATAATACGCCGTTCTTCCATGAATGGTAAAATATTCGTGGATCGGTGCCAGCCCAAAAATGATCCAGTCCCCAATCGACAGAATGACTCCAAGCGCTCCAAATATGTAATAGGATGCCGTGTTCATTTCCGTCAGTCTCCCGACAAAATATCCGAACGCGATCATGTAAATGTCAAACGCAAGAATCAGCAAATAGAAAAATCCATTATAGAAAGCCACCTTCGTGGAAATGCTGTATCCGATCAGCGACACATTCCACATGGTTGCTGCAATTCCCATTGTCAGAATCAGATAATTTTTTCTTTTGTCGTTAAATACATTGGACCGGTAAAACGATACCGTTGCAACAGCGCATAACGCAGCGCTGACTGCCAGTATAACGACTGTAATCATTCCTAATGTCATGTTGCTTCTCCTTTTTCATCGTTTTAAATGAAACAGCCCCACTATATTGAGTGAGGCATAATACTAAATATTCTGTTTAGGTACAAATTCAATTTTAAGCACCATCCCCAATCCATCCGCCAATCTTTTCAACAAATTGACAGATGGATTCCTTGTTCCATTCTCAAGCTTACTAATGTCAGCCTGATTGATACCTGTACGCTCCGCCAGTTCTTTCTGTGTCATATTCTGTGAAGTACGAGCATCTACAATTGCTTTTATGACATCCATTTCCGGCTGAATCGCTTCATATTCTTTTCTAAATTCATCATCCTGTAACTGCTTAGAAAGCATGTCATCAAATGTTCTCATCGTTCATCACCCTTTCTATGAAATCCCCAATAATCCAAATATCTTAGCTCGCATTTTAGGATTAACAGAATCCAGAAATTCTTCTACCGGAACTTCACCACTTTTCTTTTCATATGCTATCAACTTAAATTCTATCATGCCATCTCCTCTGTAATCATTTTATGGCATATATGCCATAATGTCAATTAGTTATTAAAATATATACTTGCATTTACTATGACATAATTATGCTTTTTCTATCATAACCCTTGGCAGCCTACCTTTTTCACTGCCAGTTCAAGCTCCAAATCTCGAAGCCCATAATAGCCAATTTTCAGAAAATCAAGAGGTGCCTTTGTTAACACCTCTGCACTTGGAATATTATAATACCATTGATAGTATGCATAAAATTCCCCGATCCACATTGGCATAAATCCTTCAAGAGCCCGCCCATTTTTTAAGCAAAAATTTTCCGTCTCGCAAAAATAATCCCACAATTCCCTGTAATCCATTGTATTAACATATGCCATCGATTCATCAATGCTTTTTCTTGTTTTACTTTTCATATAAGTCTCAATGAAATCCTCTGTATTTTTCTCCGGATATGACATTGCCACCATATCAAACAGCTTTCCTTGATTTTCTACAACATCTGATAAATACACGTCTGAATACGCCCGTGCTTTTCTCATTTCCTCCACCAATAAACCAGCCCCCCTATAACATGTCATATTTATCCGCTTTTCCTTTCGCCTTCTCTACCGGATACTTTGCTTCATTCATGGTCATTTTCATATTCACAATTTCATCGGAGTCCAGCCCAAGCTTATCTAATAAATTTTGACTATACACTATAACATCTGCCAATTCTTCTTTTACATGCTGTAGATCATACTCTTCATCAGACCATTGAAAACACTCTAACAATTCTGCTGCTTCAATTACTATTGATTTAGCAAGATTCGCCGGTGAATGAAACTGATCCCAGTCACGATCTTCTGTAAATTTCCTGATTCTATTAATTGTCTCTTTTTTCACAATTTTATCCTCTATTAACTTTCTGCTTTCTTCAATGCATCACGAAGTTCATCATCACATGCATATATATACATTCCATTAACACCTCTGGTCATCAACACACGAACTTCGTGTTTTATTAATTCTTCTCCAAAGTTTTTCATCGTTCCATCATTCATTTTTCTACATTTATGTACCTTATCGTTACTTGAGCGAGAAGGATCGTATTCAATTTTTCCATTACGATATCTTACCGATTTTCCTAATATTATACCTGCATAATTCAAATCAAATCCCTGAATAGTGTATGTTGAACCAACTTCTCTGATCGTATGTTCCTGCTCCGCCCATGCCTGATTTGCGATTGCTCTTCTTTGACCAGAAGTAAGTTCACTGCTCAATTCATAATTCCATGGTCTATGCCATTTTTTAATCATAACTTCCCAATACTTTAAAGCTCTTCTTTGTGGTCGTTGTTTTTCTTTATATTGCCAATCATAACTTGCAATTAATCGCGACAATTTACTTTCCTCTTTTTGTGCTTTTTCAGTAATGGCTGCTTCCAACTCCATCGGTGAATCAAAAATTTTAATCTCATAATCTCCATGTGGAATTTTTTCTATTCTTTGCTCCTTAGTAAAAGAATCTATCCAATGTAACGTATCCTTATCCGCATGCATACGCAATTGTTCCGTCAAAATAATATGATTATTTTGGGCAATAGCTTTATTTCTATATTTCTCAATCATCTGACTTTCCCAATATTGATCCATTCTCAAGATTTGGTTTTCGTCAAATACTATAACAGTAATCTTCGCTTTTTTTACAATATCATCAAGCTGATTTTTACCTCGATAGCCCTGGTTTCCCTGTGTAAAAAGTAAATGAGCTTCATCAATAAAGGCAACATCAATAGAATCATCTTCTTTATGCTGATTCAAAAATGGTGAGGCTTTGCTTACAACTTTTCCATATTTTTCTTCAATACCCAGTTTTTTGAAAATATCAGCATAAACTTTAACCTGCTCCTTATGGTTGACTATCATATAACATTTAAAATCTTTCGCATCCTGCTTTTCTGTCCTACAGAGCAGTTCATAAAATGCACTACTGTTTAAAACAGTTTTACCTGTTCCTGCTTCACCGTCTATAAATATTATCTGTTTCTCTTTTTGATTCATGGCATTCTCAACACAGCTAATAATGCGTTTTTTTGCATCTTCCTGCTTTCTTGTTAATTTATGCAGTGGTGATGCTTTATAAATTGCAGAATCCTTTATAGCACTTTCATTTGGAAATAATTTATCGTTTCTACGATGTAGTTCTCCCCACACTTCACTAAAAATAGCATCAAATTCATTTGATGGGTAATAATTTCCCTGAGGGTTTCCTCTACCATTGTGAACCTGTCGGACATTGTCAACACTCATCAAATAATGCATTAACCGATTCTCAATATCCAATGTCAGTGATTTATTGAAATGTTCATGACCAATAATATACAGAGAAGCATCCCTTTTTTTAAGACTGCCATGCCAGTCTTTGTTTTTTGCACTAACGTAAAAATGTTCTCTTGTTCTGTTAAATATATTATTTGTTTCACCAACATAAACCTCATATTTATTATACTTCGACCAATTATGAATATACACGGTTGGAAAACTTCCGATAATTTTCTGAATAGACTCTGATTTATTTGAATAAATTTCTTTTTCAAGCTCTGAAAGTGCATTTTCATTGTCTTGAATTTCTTTAATAATTGGTTTAGAAATCGTCATAACACCTTCCTATTCGCCAACGTAAAATACAATTTGCGATTTTCCTTTCTATATTCATTTAATTCATTTCTGAATGTCCTCACCAAAAAGAATAAAATCAAACACATATGAATCTTTCATAATCTGTACTCCCAATTCACTTTTCGAGACGACCAGATGACACTCAAAATTTGCCACCTCATCTGTCGCTGATACAACCCATTTTCAATGTGATGAACAAGTACATTTTTCATTCCTATTCAGTTTTCTTCAACATCCAATCTAAAACTCCATTTATTACGGCTAGTATACCACATTATCGGCAATGCATCCATATCATGCTAAATATTCAACCTTCACAAGAATCCCCTATGTTTTTCATACATTTTTTCACCTAGGGACTATCTCCCATAAATGATAACAAAATTTTCTGTTTCTCAATTTTGTACAAATTGCCAGTAGATTTTCTCCATCGAATGAGTATAATATAAACATGAAGGAACGCAAAACTGTTCTTTCACACTTATTAACAAGTGTTTTTGGTCGACAAAACCACTAGCGAAAGGATAATTTGACCGACAAGGTCTCTCTGGTTCGCCAGAGTAGGGTATGGTTATTACCGTACCCTTTTTTCTTACTATAAAATCACCAAAGGAGTATCTCTATTTGAAAGAATATTTAAAAGCACAAACAAAAACAACCGATGCCATTGTTTCCAACGTTTTCAGCACAGATGAACTTGAACGTTTTTCAAAATCCGATCATCGTTGGATCGATAACAAATCAAAACACTACAGACACCGAACAGTCAAAAAAGGAGAAATATACCAATTTGAGTTTGGAAAAAATTTTCAACCGGAAATGTCTTATGAACACAGAGGTCTTGTAATTGGAGTAAAACAAAAGCTATTGTATGTTCTTCCAATATTTTCGTACAACCCTGCTAAACATTTAGATATCTATCATCCTACAGATTTTCCCGATTCCAAGAGTGATTTATTTCTACTAAAGAGTGCTGATTTTTCCTTCATAGCTCACGATTCTGTTCTAAAGCTGAATGATTTAAGAACTGTCAGCGTTAATCGAATTTTTTATATCAGCAGCACGGCATAATCTCTCTCACATCTGATACATATACCAAAATTGAGGAACTGGTCATTCAGAAATACTTTCCAAGTTTCAGATATAAATATATTCAAACGCAGCAGAAACTTTCCGAATTAGAGGCAGCTCTTGCAGAAAAAGAAAACGAATTACACTTACTTTGCATCGAAAATAAGGAACTTAAAAAGCAAATCGAAAATTTCCCCAACCTATCTATATAGCATCACCCCACCAATATTTCATGCGGGGTGTTTCCATATATCCATCCCCAAACAAACACAGCCGGTACGCCCCCTCGGTCGTACCGGCTGCATCCGTCTGGAACAAATTCCTTCGTCCCAAACCTCATTATATTAATACATATGGCAAATAAAATTTGGTTTTGTGAATGAAAAAAATCTTTTCGGAGTGACTACTGCATAACGATATCCGTGATCACCGGAGAATCGCTTCCGGCGCCGACACCACAATTTAATGTGATTGTCTTTCCGGCTGCCCAGTTGCCGTCCCAGCCTGGATTGCTTATACGGTAACGGTTATTGCCGAGGCTGACGCACTCGCCGCTCCACATAGATGTGATCTCGCGGTCTAATGTGAACTCTACGGTCCATCCATTTGTGTAGCTTACGCCGGTCTCGTTGGTCAGAGTGATCTGGGCGATTCCGCCGCTTCCCCAGTTACTTGTGAGCTTCACACTGCCTGTTACCTTAGAGTCACCGGCAGGTGTCGTTGTTGGTGCAGTTGTTGGTGCTGCTGTCGGAGCAACAGTCGGTGCTACGGTTGGTGCAATTGTCGGTGCTGCTGTTGGCGCCTCAGTTGGGGCAACGGTTGGAGCTACGGTCGGTGCTTCTGTTGGAGCTACCGTTGGCTCCGGTGTTTCACCGTCGGTACTCGCAATAGAAAGACTGACGATCTTGCCGCCATTCCATACGGACAGACACAGATAAGTTACATCGGAGTTTGCTTTGATGTTTAATGATTTCTTCAGTTCTTTTACGGTGTAAACTTTGGTAACCTCTTCGGTTGCATTGCTTGCTGCAGAGTAGTTGTCACCATTCTGCCATGTATTGTCTACCGATGCGCCCCATCCGAGGATTCCCCAGTTTGCATGGGATGGATCGGTACATGTGTAAACAACGGTTACAATATCATCATCGGATGCATTCATGAGCCATGACGGATCATTGGTTGCATAGGTAGATGTCAGGTTGGATGCGATCACTTTCTTTCCTGTGATCACAGGAGCCGGCGTCGGTGCTGCCGTTGGCGCCTTTGTCGGAGCCACGGTTGGTGCTACGGTCGGCTTTGCAGTCGGTGCCTTTGTCGGAGCTACCGTTGGTGCTGCGGTCGGCTTTGCAGTCGGTGCCTTTGTCGGAGCTACCGTTGGTGCTACAGTCGGCTTTGCAGTCGGTGCCTTTGTCGGAGCTACCGTTGGTGCAGCCGTTGGCTTCGCATCGCTTCCGTTGATTCCGGATACCGTAAAGTTCATTTTTACAGAGTTTACGGTCTGATAATTTACATTGTTGAAATATGCTTTGTAATTTGCATTTTCTACGGTTACATTGTTGACATGGGTGTTGGCCCATACGTTGATGAATGAGAAGTTAAAGATCGGGCAGATCAGACCATCATCGGATGCCTTCTGTGATACATCGTATGTGAAGGTATCGTTTTTCATGGTGTACTTCTGTCCGTTGATCTCAAAGGACTTCACTTTAATGGTTGCTTTATCAAATACAGATGCCTCATCATCTGCCGCGTTAATGTCCTTAATGTAAAGTGAACCGATGTTCTGCAGCTGGCTCTTTGTTGCATCGAGAGACAGAGAGAAATCTCCGCCGTCCGAATAAATGTCAACATACTCATCGCTGATCACTGACTGCCAGCTTGCTGTCTCCAACAGGTACATTTTAGCGCGTACATAATTAGCCTGAGGAACTGTCACCTCACAGGTTGCCTTGTAGCCAAGTGGTACGGATGCAGTGATCGTACATGTTCCGGCACCAACAGCGGTTACCTGTCCCTTGGAATTAACGGTTGCAACGGCTTCATCGCTGGAGCTCCATAAAACCTTATCCTTGCTGTCTGCCGGTGTTAATGTTGCGGTAAGCTGCTGCTTCTCGTCTCCGATGTGGATGGTCATGGAGGACTGACTCAATGTGATTCCGGTTGCAGTTGCAGACTCGTTTCCGCCATAAACCTCCATCATTGCATCCATCAGCTCCTGATGAACGACCTTGTTGGAATAACGGTCAATGATCGCAAAGCCGTAATCGCCATTATAACCATTGTCCCATGCTACCGGAATCATTCCGTACTGCTTTGCATAATAGCAGACCTTCTGGTAATATTCCGCACGGCAGGTCTTATTCTGACTGTCATAATTTTCTTTATTGATGGCACCAAACTCGCCGATCACCACAGGATATCCCTGGGAAACAAATTTGGTGTACATTTTCTTGAATTGGGAAACCATGTAAGATTCATCGCCCCAGCTTGCTTTCTTGGACGCATCGGTTACGCTGTCGCCCCACTGGGTCGTTGCTCCGGACTCCGTTCCACAGAAATCCCATGGATCGTAGTAATGAACAGAAATCATGATTCTCTTCTGTCCGGAAGCGATGTTTGAAGATAAATAATTGTCGGTCGGCATTTCAAAGCCGTAATCCCCTGCGGTATAATCGATGTTCGTATTCCAGCCCGGGATCAGCAGCCATCTCTGGTTATTATTGCCGCCGGATTTACGCACGGTATCAACGAAGATCTGATTGTACGCATTTATATTTGCATAAGCCGTTCTGCTAGGTGTTCCATAGGTTCCGTCGAACTCCTCGTTCATGGACTCAAAGATCAGATGCTCATCGTAATTTTTGAAACGATCTGCGATCTGTTCCCAGCATGCTTTGTATTTTGCTTTAATCTGGGTCTGGTTGCCGCTGCCACATAACAGCCATCCGCCATTTACTGTAGTGTATCCGTCTCCATGCATATTCACGATCGCATACATATCATTATCCACGCAGTAATCAACAACCTGCTGTACACGATCAAGCCATGAGGAGTCGATCTTGTATCCGTTGTTATCGTCGATCATGCTGAGATAAGAAACCGGAATACGGATAGATTTGAAACCGGCATCCTTTGCTGCTAACACAAGATCCTCCGTAAGCTTTGGATTACCATAAGCGGTTTCATTTGGTGTTCCTGAACTTGCAGCCTCCAACGAGTTACCGAGATTGTACCCGACACCCATCGCCTCCGTGATCTGCGACTGGTTCAGGTTCTGAAAACTACTGCCGGCAGCCTGTGCCGTTTTCGCCGTCATATTGGGTAACGACAGCGACGTTGCAACCATTGCCATACTCAGGACAATGGCCATTGCTTTCTTACGTAAAGCCATAAGATTCTCCTTCCCGGCTGATCAGAATATAATTTCTGCAGAAAGCACAAACAAATGTACTGTCCCATAAACAGTACACACGTTTCAAACAAAGCAATCCTATATCTAAAAAATAACCGTCCTGAATTCCGGATATAAGAAACGACAAAAAGCAGTTATAAAACCTATGTTATATAACCTGTTTTTCATGATCACTCTGTTATTTTTGTGCAGAAAAAAGACATCCTTTGTCCCCACAAAAAATGTCTTTACACATCCTAATCACGCCCAATACATTACTGAAACAACTCCCCCACAGAGTCGTTTCGTTTGCTACAAAAACATATTATCATCACTGCTAAAAATATGCAATACAAATTTTTTATTTTGGTATACGATTATTACATTTTGCATGCAAAAAACAGCACAATATTTTTCTAAAACTTATTCCTTATTTTTCATTTATAATTCTTTCATTTTATCTTAGCGATTGTGTCTGTCCGTTAAATGGGACAGATCAATTTTCTTCATGATTGCCGTCACCACTCTTTATCTTCCCGACCTATGCTGACCGGAATTTCTTTTTTCACACTCTCCGTAAAAAGCTCATGATTGACATTCTGCATCATATGGCAATCGATCAGACGATCTTTGATCAGGTAAGTAAAATTTTTGCAATTATATCATATCTTTAAAAAATAAAAATACACATTGAATCTGCCTCAATAATTCGGTATGATAGAAGAAGCAATACAAATGAGAGCGGGTTAATCTTATGAGACAGTTTATCAAAAATATGTTTTACAGGCAGCGCGAGGATTTTAACAGGGAGTATGCAGACCGGAACGATCGGTTTACTTTTCCGGATAACGTTACGATGACGCTTGATATCCCCTATGCTCCTGATCAGGACAAGGCACACCGGCTGGACATTTTCCAACCGATGCCTGCACCGTCTTCTCCCGAGAGACTTCCTGTGATCGTAAATGTTCACGGCGGGGGGCTTTTGCTTGGCAACAAGGAATTTAACCAATACTTCTGTGCCAAATTGTGTACACTGGGATTTCTGGTGTTTAATGTGGAATACCGGCTTATTCCGGATTGTCAGATTTATGATCAGATTGCGGATATTTTCCTTGCACTCGATTTTATACAGGGTCAGCTTGCAAAGTATCAGGGTGATCCGGACAAGGTCTATGCGGTCGGAGACAGCGGCGGAGCCTGTCTTCTTGTATATACTGCGGCAGCACAGCGCAATCCGAAGGTCGCACAGGCAGCCGGGGTCACACCATCTGCTTTGCCATTAGAGGCGCTTGGACTGATCAGCGGTATGTTTTACACGAATAAGCCGGATCAGATCGGACTGTTTATGCCCAGATATCTTTACGGGAAACATTATAAGAAATCAGCATTTGCACCATATGTCAACCCGGAGCATCCGGATATTATCCGGTCTCTGCCACCATGCTTTCTTGTGACAAGTGGCAAAGATCATCTGCGTCGCTACACAATGCAGTTTAAAATGGCACTGGATGCCGCCCGGATGGAGTCCGCAATCATGGACTTTCCGGATGATAAACGGCTGACACACGCCTTCAGCGCTTTTGAACCGGAGCTGCCGGAGAGCACACAGACACTTGAGGCGATTGCCGAATATATACGACAATTTTAGGGGTTATTTCTGAAAGGCACAGGTATTTATATGAATTATGACGAAAAACTTTTCAAGGAAAAAGCAAACCGCAAGGCGCGCAAAATATGGCTTATTTTTGCGATCCTGTTGTCCGCCAACTACGGATCTGATTTTTCAAACGGTCTGTACAGCACCAGATATTATCTGATCTTTCTGGCTCTTTGCTGGATTCCGTTTATTACCGGAGAGATCCTGCTTCGAACCCGGGGCTGGAATACGGAACGCTACAAACTGGATCTGGTGATCGGTTATGGTATTTTCTATACATATGTGATCTGTACGACCTCGTCGCCGATCGCATTTACTTATGTTCTTCCCGTTACCAGTCTTCTGGTGATCTATAAGGATCAGCTTTTCATGCGGTACTGCGGCATTGTGAATGCCCTGATCATTATCGGCAGCTCCATTTACCGCTACGCTGTTCTTGATATGAACTCCGCCACGAACATGAAGGATTATCAACTTGAGCTGTCCTGCATCATTCTTTGTTATATCTGCTACGGTATGTCCATCCGCCATCTGAACGAATCGGACGGTGCTATGACAGACAGCATCAAAAACGATCTGCACCGTGTGATCACGACGGTCGAGAAGGTCAAAAATGCCAGCAATGCCATTATGGACGGCGTCCTGGTTGTCCGTGAGCTTGCCGGTGAAAACAAGCACGGCGCTGATATTGTTGCTGCCGAGATGGACACGCTGAACAATAACAATATCAATCTTCAGACCACAACAACATCCTCTGTAGATATGACCAGCGACATCAGTTCCCAGGTACAGCACATTGCCGTGATGATCGAGGAAATGGTCAAGCTGATCGACGAATCCGGCACTCACGCCCAGAACAGCTCCGAGGATCTGAACAGTCTGCTTCAGACTACAAGGACTATGTCAGAGCTTTCCTCCGATACAGAGCAAACGCTTCAGGCATTTAAGGATGAGTTTGAAATGGTGAAGCAGGAGACCGGCACGATTGAAAGCATTAACAATCAGACGAATCTTCTGGCACTCAACGCATCCATCGAGGCCGCCAGAGCCGGAGAAGCGGGCAAGGGCTTTGCTGTTGTCGCGGATCAGATCCGCACCTTAAGCGCAGAGACAAAGGAATCCTCCACCCAGATCAAGGAAGCACTGATCCGTCTCGAGGAAACCTCTGACCAGATGACGCACGCCATCGAAAATACATTAAAGCTGATCCGGATCACTCTGGAGAAGGTTGCCAAGACAAATCAGAATATTACCACGATCACATCAGATTCCAACCAGATCGAGCATCACATTCATACCATTGATGCCGCAATGAAGCGTGTGGAACAGTCGAACCGCCAGCTTGTGACAAATATGGAACAGGTCTCCTCCACCGTGGAGAATATGACCTCCGGCATTTCCGGATCAAATGAGATCTGTCACCGAATGCTCAGTAAATACGATGAAACTGCCGTAAATATCAACACGATCGAGAATGTTGTCGAAGCTCTGATGTGCGAGCTTGGAATTGGCGGCTTTATGGGGCTGGAGGATCTGCAGCCGGGCATGAAGGTGATCATTACACCGACCGATGATGCCAGTCGTAAATATCACGGAGAACTGATCCAGCCTCTGGCGCAGGGAATCGCTATCATCCTCCCGGATGCTGCTATCACCCATCCAACGACCTGCAACGTACAGGTAACCGTCGATAATGTTCTTTACTGTTGGGAAAACGCAGCGATCACACCGGACAAAACGGATGCTGACCACTATCAGGTACAGATCAGCTCCCGTCCAAAGATCAATAACCGCCGCAAATATCCGCGTATAGATCTGACCAACTCCTGCGTCATCACTGTCCCGGAAACCGGACAGGAGTTTACGGGACAGATGGACAATATCAGCGGAAACGGATTTGCCTTCATCACAAACGCTCCATTCTTTGCCACCGCCAAGGGCGAAAGGATCACGATAACACTGGAGCAGTTCGAGCTTACCGATCACAGCACTTTAGAGGGTCGTATCATCCGCTGCTCTGATAATGAAGGTCATTATATCGTCGGCTGTCAGATGCCGGAGGACGATGCTATCCTGACGGAATATGTAAAACAGCATCAATAAAAACAGTTCATAACATTTTGCAGAATTATATGAATTTATAACATCGTAATTACGCTTATCAAAGAATTGCTGAATATCAAAAGAGATTGTGCCCAATAAAGACACAATCTCTTTTGATTATACAGGAAATCACTCTACCTCCAGAAATCCTGCGTACAGTAGATACCATAATCTGCAGAACTGCTATACGCCGCTCCGACTCCGATATACTTGAAATCCGTCAGCATACCTTTTCGGTGTCCTGAGGAACCGATCCAGCCGATCACCATATTGATCGCATCGCCGGCTCCGGCACATATATTCTCTCCGGCTCCCGACCAACTGATACCCTCTGCCGTCAACCGTGCGGAGAATTTCGAGCCATCCAGACTGTTATGCTGGAAATAGTTGTTATTTGCCATATCCTCACTGTGCTTTCTGGCTGCCGTAGTCGTTCTGTCCTCCAGCTTAAATAACGCTTTCCCCATATAGTTGCGGTATGCGTTGGTCATCTCATAGACCTCCTGCTCCGCCGCACGGAGAATCTCATCGGTAAATGTCATATATGTGCGGTACATCATGGAATACTTGGTGCATTCTCCGGAAAATGCGTACATTCCATAGATGGATTTGTCTCCTCCATCAAAGTAATCACTGAATGCATAAATATATGCGTTATCTGTCAGCTTGTAATATGCCTCCGTTCCGACTCTTGCCTCACTCTTGCTGCTGTCCAGAGCATCAAACTCGTAGGTTCCCGGCTCGGTCCAGCCCGCATCGATCATCGACTGTGCCGATGCACCCTGCTGTATCAGCTTCGTCTGCTGAATTGTCTCATTATCATCGGTGCTTATCACTGCATCATAGGCTGTGAAGTTTTTCGCGATCGTAAAGTAAGAAACGACCTTTTCGCCCTTAACGCCGACAAGCAGATACGGTTCTGTCAGGCTGTTGCCGTTATAAATGTATCCGTACAGGCTCTTCTGTGGCAGCGGATCTATACGTTCCGGCTCACCCCACTCCGCTTTCAAAGCAGTAATACTCTCTCCAATATATACCGACTTCTTCGCAAAGGAAAGCTGCGTTGTCTTCATTGTCGCAACCGGCGTTGCTGTTGGAACAGTAGTTGGTTTGACTGTCGGCTTGGTTGTCGGCTTGGTTGTCGGTTTGGTCGTCGGCTTGACCGTTGGTGCCACTGTCGGTTTTACCGTCGCGGTCGGGATGACAGTTGGTGTTATTGCCGGCTTGACTGTCGGTGCCAACGTTGGTATCGGAGTCTCTGTCGGCGCATCTGCCGTGCCTACAGCTGCCGTCGGTTTTACGGTTGGCTTCGCTGTTGGCGGAATGGTCACAATGATCGTTGGTTGTCTGGTTGGGGCAACCGTCGAAAATGGTATCTCCGTTTCACCCGGCTCCGGTGCCGTTGTAGGATCCGGCGTCACCGTCGGCTGTGAAGTCTGCGTTGGCACCGGAGTCTGACTTGGCTCTGGTGTAACTGTTGGTGTCGGAGTCTGGCTTGGCGGCGGTGTCGGGTTTGGCGTCGGCGTTTCAGCCGGTACCGTTGTGACGCTTGGCGGCGGTGTTGTCGTCGGCACTGACGTCACCGGCGGCTGCGGAGCCATCGTCGGCACAGTGGTCTGATCCGGCAGCGATGATTCGATCGGTTTCGTACTGTCCTGCGGTTCATTCGTCTCTGACGGCACTGCACTTGTACCGGTCGGAACCGGCGTATTACTCGGCTTAATACTGCTCTGCGGACTCCTTACCGGCGTAGCAGACGGATGCAGTGTAATGCGGACTGCCGGACTTACGACAGGACTCGCACTCACCTTTACCATCGGTGTGGAACTTCCCATCGGCATGATAATGGTCGGATCATTCTGTCCCATATTTCTGACAGTAACACGGATCACACATTTCTTCATGTGCGCCGCTTTCAATATGAGCTTAGTCTTGCCGCTCTTCTTTCCGGTAATGCGGATTTTCTTTTTCATCACCTTTACGGCAATGATCTTTTTGCCGGACACTTTTGCTTTCACTTTCCGGCTGCCGGTATTCTTCACTTTGACAGTAACCTGCCCTCCTCCGGCAACGGTTACTTTTGTCTTTGAAACCTTGATCTTTGTTGCTGCAGCGGCTCCCTCCGGTTGAAGCGGTGAGAGCACCGAAGCCGCAAAAAGACCTGCTGCCAGCAGGCCGGCAATGATTCGTTTTCCATTTTTCTTTTTCATTCGCAAGCTCCTCCTTTGGAGTTGTTATGTTGTAAATTCATACGCTTCGGCAAAAGGTTCGAAAAAGCTCCGCTTTTTCTCACTCGCGGGCGCGACAGATGCGAAGCATCTGGATTTTGGAGTTATTATACCACAAATTAACCCTCTTGCGAAGAAAAATACTATTTCAGCCACATAGAATGTGAGGAGCCAACCTCCATTTTTACCTGTCCCAAAACACGGACACTGTCTCCATTATTCAACTGATGCAATGCCTTGCCATTCTGCCGCAGTACAATACGCTCTGCTGCGTGACTGTCTATCGTGTAGCTTCCATCCTCCGGATGATAACTGATCTGACAATTATGATCAGCAATGTGACCGGCTGCTTTCAGGCTGCCCGTCTCAATCCCACGCATCGCCTCAGGTGTCGTCCCAATCGTCACGCGCGAAGATGCCTCGCTCCTCAAATTCCATTGAAATCCCTGATAAATTCCTGTGCCATCACAAACATTTCCAACTGCAGCAGCTGCCTTTGGCTGAGCTTCTTTTTTCTTTTCGTCTTTGGATTGATCCTTCTTTTCTTTATTTTTCTTATCGTTTGAATCCTTTTTGCTCCTTTTCCGGCCGGACTTCTTTCGCTTGCCTCGCTTATGGCGGTGTTTCCTTCTGCCACTTCGACCGTCATCTCCAGAATCATTTCTTCGGCTGCGGTCACGCTTTTTCCGGTCAGGCTCCCGATAACCTCCGGTCAGCCACCCAAATAAGATAAACACAAGTGCCACCACATGAAGCACCGCAAACAGATACACTCCCGTCAGAAGATACGGGTGCAGCGCAGGAAATCCAAGCAGCGCCACTGCAAGTTCCAACACTGTAAGCAGCGTTAAAAATGTTGGCACGACCATAGTCTTTGATCCCTCTGCCAGAAACAGCATGCACATGGCAAGAAGACAGAACAGTACCGGCAGGCCTGCTGCCACACCTCCGGCGATAAGCAGATCGGAGGCTCCTGCATCATCAGCATAATGAAGCCCGTCCTTCACATCCCCCCAGGAAAACGGTGCTTTCATAATATGATCATCCGGCACACTTCCCTGCTGTATATATGTGTAAGCGGCACTGCCTCCCGCTTTCAGCACGTCCAGACCCGACAGGGTCATGTCCTGCCCGGCTGCCTGAAAACTGCAGAACGGCAGGAGCAGGGACAGCAGTGCAAAAAGAAGTGCAAGTGCCGCTATATTTTTCATAAAACGTCCATACGCTCTCATTATAAATCTCCCCTTTCCTGTATGTTTCATTGAATTATATGCCTCATACACGGGGATATCAATGTCAAAATTATGATATTTTTATGACATCGCATTTGGCCCTCCACGCATTGATCTCTGCATCCAGATATACGCTCCCACACAGATCACAATCGACAAAATAGAGCCTGCCGGTGCCGCAAATCCCATCGGAAACAGATTATGCGGATACATTTTCGAGGCAAGGTAAGAACCCGGAATACGCAGCAACAAAATTGACAAAATATTGTGGATAAATCCAATATATGATTTTCCGTATGCACAGAAATATCCGGTAAAACAGAAATGAATTCCCGCAAAAATACAGTCAATAATATACGAGCTGATATACTGGCTTCCCAACAGGATCACTGCCGCATCCGTTGTGAAAATACCAACTGTCTGCTTTGAGAAAAGTTCGATCAGAATGGTCATGACGATCCCATAACTGCCGGTGATCAGAATCGCATAGTAAAGAAGCTTTCTCGCCCGGTCATGCCTTCCTGCACCGATATTCTGTGCAGATAATGCAGACACCGTTGCCAGCATGGAGGATGGCACGATAAAGATCATACCGATCAGTTTTTCCACAACACCGACTGCCGCTGCATCATTCAGCCCACGATGGTTGGCGATCACACTGATCACAATAAATGCGACCTGAATACAGCCGTCCTGCACGGCAACCGGAATACCGATCTTTAAGATCTGACCCAGAACATCTCTCTTCACCCGAAGCTCCTTCTTCGTCAGATGGATTCCCGTTTCCTTGCGGCGGATCGCAATCAGAGATATGATCACGCTGATCGTCTGTGCCAGAGTTGTTCCCAGTGCAGCACCGATCGGTCCCATTCCAAGACCTCCGATAAACACATAATCTAACACAATATTGGCAACGCAGGCAATCGCAATGAAATACATCGGACTTCTGGAATCGCCAAGTCCGCGGAAGATCGCACTGATCACATTGTATGCAGTGATAAACGGTATCCCCAGGAAACAGACGAACAGATACTGTCTCGTTCCGGCAACTGCCTCTGCCGGGATCCCGATCAGGGTAACGATCGGATTTACCAGAAATACAAGAACCGCCATGACCACAACCGACATTCCCATGAAAAATGTCACCGTGTTGCCGATCGAAGCCGAAGCCGCATCAAGCTTCCCTGCTCCGACACTTTTGCCGATCGTCACCGTTGTTCCCATCGCCAGTCCGACAATGATCACCGTCAGCATATGCATAACCTGTCCACCGTTGGAAACAGCAGTAATCCCGTCCACACCGTCGAACTGACCGATAATAAACAGATCTGCCATTCCATACAGCGTCTGCAAAAAATAAGACAGCAGATAAGGCAGCGCAAAATATGCGATCGTTTTCCCGATATTGCCGGTCGTCAAATTTCTTTCCATCTTTGGTACCGTACCTTTCTATCAAAATCCACATCATCAAGATTAAACCTTATAACAGATGTAAAGTCAAGGTGTCCAAATCTGTAAAGATAACATCCTCTATAGTGCCCTGAAACGCCAAAGGGCGTAAAATGACATTTTTAGCAGTTATTCAAGCACTTTTAAAAGACATTTTTGTTGCGTTCCATCCCCAGCATACTCTTCGCCAGCCAGAAGAAGAACACCAGCACCAGTATCGGGATGACGCAGGAGGTGACTAACATCACCGCCAGAACTTCAATAAACTGATTGATCACGTTTTCGACCTTGTCCGTAATATCAGACACACCGTTTTTAATACCGGAAATGATGCCTGACAGTACTCCGCTGTTATCGCTGCTGTCACTGTCCTGCTGTCCGTCACTGCTGTTCTGGATATCCTTCGTTGCTTCCTTGGCAGCATCCACCGTATCCCGGATAGAAGACTGATACGTATGCTCGATCAGATCAGACACCTTGACGCTGGCAGGAATAACCAGAACGATTGCAATAGCAAATAACGCAAACTTTCTTGCCAGCTTTTTCCATGCATCCTTTGCAATTGCCGTTCCCGCCGAATAAAGGACACAGGCAATCGGGATCAGTATGACAAACGAAGCGTAGCCGGTCACTGTGACCAGATATTTCTCAACATAGATCGCACAGAGAACGATTAGAAAATAGGTACTCATATCCGCCAGCTTTTCTGCGATCGGGGTTGCCGTGTCTCCCGGAAGCAGCGTGATTGCCGCAGACGCCGCCGTTGATGCTGCTGTCAGCTCCAGAACCGTTGCCTTTTTATCGTCAAGTGCCGTGATCGTTTTCTCATGAAAGTCTGCAGATGCTGCAAACCTTGACACGACCAGTGCTGAGATCAGTGCCAGCACAAGCGGCAGAATGATCCCGACCCACCGTTTTGTATTTTCATTCCATGTAGTATTCACCCGGTTTTCTCCTCTCTGATGTTTTCCTTTACCTTACCATATAAGCATCCGATACTCAAGATAAAACTGCCGGAGACACCACAATGGCATGGATCCCCGACAGTTCTATCATTAAGATTATTATTTTCTCAAGCTTCGCACATTGATTATGGGTGCAGCTATATATTTATGTGAAGCTTATTAAGCAAAGCCCTGTTTCCAATCGAAGCTATATTTTAATTTCTGTTCTATGCTTTGATTTTTGCTGTTGAACAACCTCCCTTTTTCTTAAGCCATTTTGTATATGACTTTTTCTGTGTTTTCGGAACACGGATCGCTGCATTCTTACGGATGCCCTTAAATGCATTCTTTCCGATGGATTTTGCTGTGAGCTTCTCTGTTTTGATCGTGATCTGCTTCAGCTTTTTACAGCTTCGGAAGGCATCCTTTCCAATGGTTTCCACATTCTTACCAATGGTTATTTTTGTCAGCTTTTTGCAGTTTCGGAACGCTCCTGCACTAAGAGCTGTGACCTTATAGGTTACTTTGGAATACGTGATCGTATCCGGAATCACAACGCTTCCCTTGATATTCTTTTTCGCCTTAACACAAGAAACCTGATCGGTTGCAGTTACACGGTAAGTCACGCCCTTCACCATAAAGAACATGCCGATTGCTGCCTTTCCATCATCCTTTCCTGCTTGTGTCCCGTCTGCTGATGCTCCATCTTTTCCGGTGGCGGACGCATTATTCGGTTTTGACGATGCCTGTGTGCCATCCGGGCTGCCGGGGCTTTGTGGTATGTCCGGTTTTCCAGACACCTGCGGTACATCCGGACTGCCGGAGTTATGTGGCGTGTCCGGTTTATCGGATACCTGCGGCACATCCGGACTGCCGGAAATCTGTGGTGTATCCGGCTTATTCGTCGGAATCACAGGACTTTGCGTTGGATCCTGCGGCTTTCCGGAGACAACCGGTGAACTGCTTTCTCCCGGACTCTGTGTTGGGGCTGCTGATTCTGCCGGCTTCTCACTTGCCGACGGATCTTCAAATACAGCAGTTACCTGAATGTCGTCCGTCAAGGCTGTTTTCAGCATTCCATTTACAAATGTGATTCCCTGAACATACTCCGCATCTTTGCCATTGACCTTCCATCCTTTCAGATTCCAGCCCTGAGCCGGAACTGCTTTAAAATAAAGTTTTGAATCCTCCGCATAAGACCCGCCGTTTGCGATTGCTGTACCTTTTTCGGTGGATGCGTTGACAATGCCGCTGCCATCTGCGCCGTACTGTACCAGATAGCTTCCGGTCTTATTGCCGGTGTAACTAAGTGTACTGTTTATCGTACACACCTCGTATTTTGCAAGCAGCTCATTCACTTCCGCTGTCTCTGCATCCTCCTTAATTCCGGTATAAATACTGTAATCTGCCGCATATGGCTTTCCTTTGCTGTCCTTGCCAATTTCCTGCTCATTGGCACCGGCAGTAAACAGAGCTCTGGCGGCGTCTTCATCTCCGGCAGACAAGCCCCGGAATTTTAACTGCGCAGCTGCAAACTGATATTGGTAATCTGTCGTTTTGCTGACATCCACCGTAACCGGATCAACCGTTACATATAGCTGTGCCTTCTCGATCTGTACCTCCCGGGAACATTCATAAGTCACGCCATCCTTTGTTATCGACGCTTCCAAAATATACTCGCCCGGCAGCTCGTTAACCGCCCATTTGCCGTTTTCCACGGTGATCGCAGTGCGCTTCCGATCCTTTTTGCCTACCAATGTAAAGGAGGTCGCTTCCGTAACATCCTCTACCTGATCCGTCTTGGCAAGACTCATCTGAAGCGAAATTTCCTCTCCGTAAACCGGCGTATTCTCCAGCTCTACTCCCGGCAATGTCTTTTTCTTGGAATTATATGCTGTAAAATACTGCGGATTCTCCGCCGCTGCACCATAATACTCCTCATCTCCCTGATATTTTACCGTTAATTTATAGTAGCCGGTTCCAAACGGCGTCCACTTTCCTGAAGCACACCCATTTGTAACAGTAAGCGCTGTATTTTCTGTTTCTCCTGTCGTCAGATTCATGATTTCGCAGACCGCTTCCCCGTTTAACGGCTCCTCCTCTTCAGAGACAATCTGTGCAGACAGCGTCTGCTCCTCGCCTCCCACCGGCTGTGTATGGGTGATTGTCTTCCGACCGGAAGCAAGCCCATAAACATATTCGTCATCATATGGAACCGTGCTCTCATAATCATCTGCGGTAAGTTCCCTATACTTTAAATGGTTAAAATTCTCTTCCGTTATCTCCACCGTCAGATCCATATTCGGAGACAGCGTATCGGTCTCAGGATCATTTTCACGGCTGCGGACAGAACCTTTGTCAGACAGATAATTTTTCAACTTTGTACGGGTTGCATCGTCCTTAAAAATTCTCAGGAAAAGATAGTGAAACGATCCGGACTGTGCTGCATTTACAATTTGATCCACCGTCGCTTTGTAATTGCTGTCGGAGGCACTTCCTTCCAATTCTTCCAGAATAACCGCATCCTCTGTAATTTTTTTACCTACAGTCACAGAATAATTGCCTGTGTACTCCCCAAAATATTTCACATTGCCCTTCAGCTCTGCCACCTGCAAATTACCATTTGTCACCTTGACCGTCAACTTCAACGGCTCGTAGCTTCGCGTCTCTTCTTCCTTCTGCACCTTTTCCACATCAGCTGCACGACCGCTTGTTTTCTCCAACGGATCCATTCTGACAACCGATGCAAGACGCTGTTTTAAAGTAAGAGCCGCCGGTTCGCTGTCGATCTCGATCGTTTTGCCGTAAAACTGAGAAACAACGCATCGATACTGCCATCCGTCCATATCCGCAGTCACATCCGGCACCGCAAGATCCATACTGTCTGCACCGTCAATGTCCTCCCACACTGCACCTGCTCCCTGTCTGCACTGCCACTGATACCGCACAGAACCATTGCTTCCCTTTACCGGTGTGGCGTAAATCGAGAATTCTGCTTTCCCGCCTTCCACAACCGCCGTATCCTCCGGCTGCAGTTCAATTGTCGGTGTATCTGTTCCGGCAGCGTATTTGGTTCTTCCATACACCGGAAGGCTGGATGCACTTGTCTCCATATAACCAACACTCTGCATCGTAAAACGGTATGTCTTTCCCGGCTGAAGCAGACCGTTACCGATCGTATAACCGGATCGGGCGGAAGAAACTTCTGCAATCGGCGTTTCTTCCTCATTATCCTCCAACAGGCAGATGCGATAGCGCACTCCCTTACGGTTGCTGTGTGTCCAGCTCAAGGTCAGGGAATCCGCTGTGGCATCCGTCACTGTAATGTCAGATGGCAGTGCCGGTGGTGCCTCCTGTCCCTTCACAAGATAGCCAAGCACCTTTGTCCGTTGTCCGTTTAACATCGTATCCCATGTTCCGAATCGCCACATGAAGGAGTAGGACTGCTCTACATTCGCAGGAATACCGGCAACCGTTCCGGAATATTCCGCTCCGTTATAATTCGTCCATGTCACGCTGCCGTTTGCCTCGGCACCCGCACTGACACCGGTCTTAACACCGCCTTCCTCTGTCACAAGATGTGTCTCCACACTGGTTCCCCAGGTCACGGTATCCGAATTTTCACTTTCCACTTCAATTCCCTGTGTGATAGAATTGCCTCCCCTGCTGACTCTAACGAAATTATCCTTTGCACCGGATACATCGTCAACGACCTTTCCTCCATCGAAAGAGGCTCCGATCGCAGCCCGGTAGGAAAACGGATCGCCCGGCGTGTTCGTCAGAACATTTCCGCGGATCTTGTCAAATTCACCGTTTTCCTTCGCAACACGGTCATATTCTGTCACTGTAAGCATGGTCATACGCGGTGTCTGAGGCACGGAAACATAATAATCCTTCCAGCTTCCCGCAATCTGCTGTCCATACTCATATCCCTGCTCCAGTGCCTTGTCGATTGCCTGAAGCCGGCTGTATGCATTGTTATATCTGTTTGCAGCAACGGAAACCCGGTTGGCAAACGCTGCTTTCTTAAATCGATATGATATTCCTTTCTTCTGCTTGATCTCTGCATATTCCTGTTCTGCCGTCTCGTAGCTGCTCTTATATTGTTCAAGCTGCTTTTTCAGCCCATTGTAGCGGCTCTGTGTCGGCAGCTTAAATCCCGGCACATAACTTTTATACACATACCTTGTGTATGGCGTCATCGACAGCACCACACTGTCATCCGTACTGTCTGCCTCGTAAGAAGTAGAATAGCTCTTCCCGTTCGTAAATTCCTTTGCATAGCCGGCACTGACGCTCGCCTCCACTTCAAAATCAATTCCTACGACATCGTAAAATCCGAGAATACTGACATCCTCCTCATATCCGGTGATCACCCCGGCTGATACCGAAAACTCGGCTGAATTTGTGGTGGAGGAGCCTGTCGTTTTGCCGTATGCCGTAGAGCCATTGGTGCTGTAATTGCCGTCCGTAGATTCCAGATCCGAGAAATACGGTGCCGCCTGAAGCACGGCAACAACATTCGGATCACTGAAATAACTCTCCTTATGATCAAACTTAACGATCATGCCGTCCTCATCATAATCGACTGCCGCCAAACTCAGATAGATATCTCCCCAGCCCGAATCCTGTGTAAAACGCGCGTACCCGGCGGTATCCTCCGCTCCGACTGCCTTCCGGCTGAGCGCAGAAAGCCCCCATGACACCATACTATCGCTCTTGACACCACAGCTCATGATTACCTGCTCCATGCCATATGGGTTTCCATTAAAATTGCCCTTGACAACCTTGCTGAGCCAGCACTTCGTTGTATCACTATCCTTATCGATCGGCAGCTTCATATTTCCGTTATCGTCCGTCCACTGATACTGATACGCCTCTGCGAGTCCGCCGGAAGCATTTGCTTCATCCGGCACAACATAATCAGACGAGCCGCCATTATACTGACATCGAAACATCTCCTTTTCAGATGCACCCGCACTGAAGTTCCAACAACTGCCCTCCACGAACAAAGTATCTCCATACCCCGTCCCCCGGGAAGCAAAACATGCGACCGCTGCCGGTTCCTGTCTGACATCCGACCCCCGCATTCCTTCATAAAGCTCCTGATTGGCTGCCGGCTGGCATAAAAGATACGGAATACCGCCATGCAACAGCTCATAACATCCCTTTTCCTGATCAAAGCCAAGCTGCACAACTGCCTGCTTACCCTTGACTACCGACTGACCCACACCGTCATCTCCATCCGGAACGTAACCGGCAACAACAAGCTCCTGTATCGAATCATTATCCATATCGCCTACATCCAGACCAACAAACTGCATGGTCTGCAGAACGGTATCCTTTTTCTCCTGAATTCCATATTCCTCTCCGGTAAATGCCAGACGGCGTCCATACTGTTCCTCCATACTGTCCGTTTTCATGGACAGTACTGACAGATACGATCCCATTTTCTTCCACTCTTTCGCCTTTTTAGCATTTGCGGCAATAATTCTGGCATTTGGAAAATAAGCATGACTAAAGGACGTTGCAAGCTCTTCCTTTCCATCCCCGTCAAAATCATAGGCTGCCAGACTTGTAATAAAAGGAGTTTTTGAATCGTCAAGCGTCTTGCCGGGTTGCGTCCCCTCCAGATCTGCCAGGTATACCGTTGATCTCTTTTCAAAGGTTTTGGTCGAGGATTCCGTATTGATATCATAGATATCCACATGAGAAGCATTCACTCCATTTCGTGCATCCGTAACCGGAACATAAACTGCTGCCTCATCCTTTCCATCTCCGTCAAAATCACCGCCGCAGACCGTGAGATAAGACCTCGTCTCATGTTCCTTCATAGTGGATACACAGGTGTTGCTTTTTGTCAGATTGACCGACGTTCCCACCGGCTCATTTGCCTTTGCACTAAGCAGATACAGGTTTAATTCATCCGAGTCTGCTGCCTTCTGCGCAACACACACCTTGTAGTCCTGATAACCGCTCCCGGAGGCATCCAGAGCCGTATATTCCTTGGCTCCGGTCGCTACGGAATCAAACGTTGTCTTTACTGCCTTTCTCTGCTTGCTCTTCAAAAGAGTTCCTGTCTGATCTCCGGAATTTTGATACGTTCCCTGATACCAGCCAAGATTGAGTCCCGTTCCATCTGCCAGATCTGCTGAGTCTGTCTGGCTCCTGTTATAGTTTCCATTGACCAAAGACTTTCCTAAAATCGGCTGAAACAATGACGATACCTTTCCCTCGACAAACAGCTCCATCTGCGGATTCAGGTTCTGATAATCGTCCTTTCCCGCCGTATATGGATTCCGTTCAGAATCCTCTGTCTCCTGTGTTGTATCAAAGGCAAGCTTGTCATAAATACTTTTCTCTGCCTGTCCGTTTTCCTTCAGGCTGCTTGCGCCCGCCCTCTTTACAATACTTTGTGCCGGGATCCCCGATACCAGCATAGAGCCTGCCAGCATCACGGACACCCATTTTTTCCATTTTCTCATAAGCTCCTCCTCGTTTCTCCTTTCATGATTACACTCAATTATAACAAAGCACTTCCGAAAAGTACACTAGCCAAACGGCTAAAATAGCGACAAAAAAAGAAGCTCTTTGATGCTTCCTCCCTCATCCGCAAAAGATATTTCGGATTCATTCAAAAAGGCAGACGCACAAACGCCTGCCTTATATATGCTGCCGGACTGCAAAAGCTGCTTAACAACAAAGCAATCGACAACATTGTTTCTATTAAAATTAAATGATTATTTCGTACCAAAGATACGATCACCGGCATCACCAAGACCCGGACAGATATATGCATCCTCGTTGAGCTGTCTGTCAAGATGACCAACATAGATCTGCACATCCGGATGTGCCTTATGAAGCTTCTCAAGTCCCTCCGGCGCAGCAATGATACACATAAACTTGATATTCCTGCCGCCGTGCTTCTTGATCTGATCGATCGCATCAATAGCAGAACCGCCGGTTGCCAACATCGGATCACAGACAACGATCAGTCTCTCCTCGATCGGATTTGGCAGCTTACAATAATATTCCTGTGGCTGATGTGTCTCCTCATCACGGTACATTCCAATGTGACCAACCTTTGCATTCGGAACCAGAGCAAGGATACCGGAAACCATACCAAGTCCGGCACGAAGGATCGGTACGACTGCCAGCTTACGTCCGGAGATCATCGGTGTCATGCACTTCTCGATCGGAGTCTCAATCTCTACATCCTCCACCGGAAGATCAGAAAGTGCCTCAAATCCCTCCAGCATCGCGATCTCATCGACAAGCTTACGGAACTCGTTTGTCCCGGTCGCCTTATCACGGAGCAGAGAAATTTTATGCTGAATTAACGGATGTTCAAAAATTACAATATTATCGGATTTAATCATGTTACGCGTCCTTTCTTTCGGATATCTGCTATTATCTCCAATGCAGTTCTCTTATAGTCTTTTATTATTTATTTTCTTCAGTTTCTTCTGTCTCTCTATCACTGTTCATCACATAAACACCACGGCTTCTGTCTCCCTCCGGATGCTTTCCGAAGCTGTAATCATTGCCCGGAAGGATCGCATTGAGAAGGATACCTGCGATCGCTGCAACAGCCAGTGCTGTCAGTGTAATGGAAGTACCTGCCACACGGAAGGTAAGACCATCGGAAAAACCAAGACCGCAGACAAAGATCACGCCTGCGATAATGAGGTTCCTTGACTTTGTCAGATCAACTCTGTTCTCAACCACATTTCTTACACCGATTGCAGAGATCATACCATAAAGCATGAAGGACACGCCTCCGATGATCGCTGACGGCATTGTTGAAATGATTGCGGAAAACTTCGGAATAAAGGAAAGAATAACAGCAAATACTGCTGCGATCCGGATCACTCTCGGATCATATACCTTGGAAAGTTCAAGTACACCGGTATTCTCTCCGTATGTTGTATTGGCAGGACCTCCAATGAGACCGGCAAATGCAGTTGCAATACCGTCACCCATCAGTGTACGGTGAAGACCCGGATCCTCAATGTAATTCTTACCTACGGTTGCGGAAATGGCAGACATATCACCGACATGCTCCATCATGGTTGCGATCGCGATCGGTGCCATAACAAGGATAGCGGTCACATCAAACTTGCAGATCTGGAACGGTGGAAGTCCAACCCAGCTTGCAGTAGAAACGGAAGCGAAATTCAGGATTGCAGAACCGTCCGGATTCGTCACTCCGCAGGCATTTAAGATCAATGCAAATGCATAGGAGATCAGAACACCCATCAGGATCGGGATGATCTTAAACATACCCTTGCCCCAGATATTGAAAATAATGATCACTGCCAGTGCCACAAAGGCGATCAGCCAGTTGCCGGACGCATTGCTTACGGCACTTGGTGCCAGAGAAAGTCCGATACAGATAATGATCGGTCCGGTTACAACCGGCGGAAGGAACTTCATAACGCGATTGACACCAACCAGCTTAAAGATCAGTGCAACGACCAGATACAAAAGACCTGCAACCACAATACCGCCACAGGCATATGCAACCTTATCGTTGGCAGCCATATCGGCATACATGCCGCTCTTCAGATTCGCTACCGTGTAGAAACCACCAAGGAATGCAAAAGAAGATCCTAAGAATGCGGGCACCTTAAATTTAGAACAAAGATGGAATATCAGTGTACCAAATCCGGCACAGAATAAAGTAACAGAAACCGTAAGTCCTCTTGACAGCGGCTCTCCACAGGCTTCCTGGAAATAACCTGCCACAAGGATCGGTACAAGAATTGTTGCGCCAAACATGGCGAACATGTGCTGGATTCCCAAAATAAGCATTTTAGGAACCCCTAGTTTACGGGCATCGTAGATTGGTTCGTTTGAGTTTTTCATAGTAATTGCCGTACCCCTTATCTTAAATTTTTTCTAAAGAATATAGTACCATTTCAATATAAAGATAGCAAGTAAAATACAGGAGCAATTCCGTTAAAATTACGAAGATCTTGTTCCGGCTTATCCTGATCGACGGCAGGTAAATAATGACATTATACCGCTGCGGCTTGACATAAGTACGAAATCGGACTATAATACATTATTGAGTACGAAATCAGACTTACATTATAGCAAGATACCTTTTAACCCCAACACCATTTTATATACACATAAAAACAACGAAAGGATGATGATAATGAAAACACCCGCAAAACCTCATATGAGTGACGTTCAGATAGAATATAACCATCTCTACAAGGAGTTCGATGACATCTATCATGATGCCGCACTCAATGCGTCACTCTCAGACAGTGCGTTTGATATCTTATACGGCATTTTCGAGCTTGGTGACGGCTGCCTGCAGCGTGACATCTGCAGGACCTCCTGCATTCCCAAACAGACGATCAACTCCGCCATCCGCAAAATGGAAGCAAATGGCTGGATTGAATTAAAACCGGGCAAGGGAAGAAGCATGCAGATTTTTCTAACCGACACCGGAAGGCAGATCCAGCAGGAGAAGATCTATCCGGTCATTCAGGCAGAAAACAACGCTTTGTCCGTACTGTCACCGGAGGAATGGGATCAGCTGATCCTGTTCCATCAGAAATATGCAGCTGCACTGCGCAGTGAATTTATGAAGCTTCACAGAAAGGAATCACAATGAAAATACAATTATCCGAACATTTTACATTTAAAAAGCTGTTACATTTTGTGTACCCATCCGTCATCATGATGATCTTCACTTCGATCTATGTCGTTGTCGATGGGTTATTTGTCTCCAATTATGTCGGCAAAACAGCGTTTGCGGCGATCAATCTGATCTCACCGTTTATTATGGCAATGTCCGCACTCGGCTTTATGATGGGTACCGGAGGAAGTGCCATTGTCGCCAAGACACTCGGCGAGGGTAAGAAGGAGAAAGCCGGCGAATATTTTTCCATGCTGGTGTACGTCACCCTGATCGGCGGAATCGCTTTAAGCCTTGTCGGAATCGCCCTGACACCGTCCGTTGCAAGACTGCTCGGTGCCAGCGGAGATCTCCTGAAAAATTGTACGATCTACGGTCGTCTCGGCTTTATCACACTGGCCCCGTTCATGCTGCAGAACGCCTTCCAGAGCTTCTTTGTGGCGGCAGAAAAGCCAAAGCTTGGTCTTGCGGTGATCGTCATTGCCGGCGTGACTAATATGATCTTGGACTACCTGTTCATTGCCGTGTTCGGCTGGGGAATTGCCGGTGCTGCGATCGCCACCTCCTGCGGAGAGCTGTTTGGCGGATTCTTCCCGTTGATCTATTTTGCCGGCGGAAGATCCGATATTCTACATCTTGGAAAGACAAAATTCTACGGCAGAATATTGTTGAAAGCCTGTACAAACGGTTCCTCCGAGCTGATGACAAATCTTTCCAGCTCTATCGTCGGTTCCCTGTATAATCTGCAATTAATGAAGCTTGCCGGCGAAAACGGTGTCGCCGCCTACGGAACGATCATGTACGCAAACTTTATCTTTGTCGCTGTCTTTTTCGGCTATTCCATCGGTAGTGCGCCGATCATCAGCTACCATTACGGAGCTGCCAACCATGACGAACTGAAAAATCTGTTCAAAAAAAGCCTGACACTGGTAAGCATCTGCGGCGTTGTCCTGACCGCAGCAGCACAGTTTATTGCGTCTCCGATCGCACGGATCTTCGTTGGATACGATCCGGAGCTTTTTGAGATGACACGCTACGGTTTCCGTCTGTTCTGTGTAACCTTCCTGATCAACGGCTTCAATATATTTGGTTCTTCCTTCTTCACGGCGCTGAACAACGGACTGATCTCTGCCGTGATCTCCTTCCTGCGAACCCTGGTGTTCCAGCTTGCCGTGGTATTTATCCTTCCGATTTTCCTCGGCATCACCGGCATCTGGCTGTCCGTTGCCGTTGCAGAGCTTCTGACACTTTTCGTCACCGCGACATTTCTTATTAAAAAGCGCAGTGAATACCATTACGCTTAGGAAATACGGCAAATACCATTACGTCTGAAATCACACCTGAAACCAGGTGTACGATAAATGGGACAGGTAAGAGTTTTTTAATATTTTTCAAAATAAGGTGAGTGATTTAAGTATTTTCATGCCAATAGATAAGTGAAAGATCTTTCAAGAGATTATAAAGGGGGCAGACAAATGGAAGAACAGGAATTGCTGGACTGTCTGAGCGAAGACGTCTCACTTGGGATCGAGCTTGCGATCAGGCAGTATGGAAAGGCGGTCAAAACAATCTGCCGGTCCATCCTGTCCGGTTACAGCGGGGAAGATATCGAAGAAGCGATATCCGACACCTTCGTGGGACTCTGGCGGTCCAGAGAAAAAATCAAGCTGACAGACGGTCAGGGCCTCAGGGAATATTTATATGGAATTGCAAGGCGCACCGCACTAAATAAACGGCGCACTCTGGCAAAGGAACATCCGACACAGAATATAGATACCGCCGAAGAGCTGGTATCGGGGGAAAATGTGGAGGAGCAGATCGTAAGCCGATCTGAGTACGAAATCTTATACCAGCTGGTCAATTCCATGAAAAGTCCCGACCGCGAAATATTTATTTACCGGTATTTCTATCAACATTCGATCAAGGAGATCGCAGATAAACTGGCGCTGAAAGCAAAGACGGTAGAGAACAAACTGAGCAGGGGGAAACACCGTTTGAGACAACAGCTGCTACAATGTGGCGTTGAAGTTGCCTGAAATATCTGATATGGCTTGACTGTCGAATGGTCAGGGGGAAGACCGGACAGTCAGAAAGGAGTGCCTTATGAAAAATATAGAAAATTTATTACAGGAGCTTTCCAGACAGGACATCGGCTCCGAAAGGAAGGAAACAACATTGACAGAGTCCGAAATCAAGAGATTACATGAAAAAACTCTGCAGAAAATAAATGGGGAAATCCATACAAAGACAAACGTAGAAAACAGGAAATCAAAAAAACAAAACAACATCACAACACATCCTTCATTCTGGAGAAGATATTCCAGACCGTTCGCTGCTGCCGCTGCCGCATGCCTTGTCTGCATGGTCGGCGTCACCGCATTTGCCGCTTTCAGCTTTGATGACAGCATCCGAAACTTTTTCAATATCTATAATAATCAGTCACAACAGACTGCCGAGAAGCTGACTACCAATGTCAATGCATCGGATGAATCAAACGGGATCCGGCTGGATCTGACCCAGACCATCGGAGACCATTCCGGTTTCTACGCCGTGATCAACGCTTCCGATCTGAAGGATGTTCCATACACACTGGAATTTGGCAGCTATGAGCTTGCCATTACCGGAAAGGACGGCACAAGCTATGACTATACTGCCGACACGATAAGCAGCACCTCCGTAAACGAGGGCATTACAAAGTTTCCGATGTTGGTCAGTGGCATCAACAATAACGGCAACGATGTTGACATCAACAACAGCCATATCGCTTTGTCGCTCAAAAATATCGGTTACCACAATAATCACGGTAGGTTCGTCACGCTGCAGAAGGGAAGCTGGAAATTAAACTGGACCTTCCAGACCAATGCTGAACCGGAGCAGATCAATGTGAACAAAGACATCCGTCTCATGGATTCCGAGGGGCATTGGACGAACATTGTCGTATCTCCGCTTTCACTGACTGCACACTACACGATCACGAAGCAGGGAAAGACACATTTCACACAAAAGGAATGGAACAAATACGAAAAGTCAGACCGGCTTACGATTGATTTCACCGATGGCAGCCGTATCGACAGCCGTTTTGAGGATGATGTGACCGAAAGCTGGGGCGATGCTTCAAACGAGGGATACAAACGGATCGGCTTTAACCAGATCATCGATGCAAAAACCATCGCAAGCGTCACCTTCGGCGGTGAGACGATCACGCTCCACCAGACCACGGCAACCGACAAACGGATCCGTATCAGCAGCACGGCAGCCAGATGCTTTGTGGAGCTGCCCGAAAGCGTTGCCGAGCTGGTAACCCTGAAAGAGAAGAATGCTGTGACCAATCCGGACTTCGGGTGCAGCGAAGCCACTGCTACCTTCATGGCAAAGCGTGGCGGTGCCAAAATGCCGCTTTTTACCATTCACCGTCTCAAGGGTTCCTTTACCGGCGAGAAAATGGAGGAGCTCAATCCGATGATGATTTATGTCGGCTTCCACAACGGATACACCTATACCATTGAATACGGTGAGTGTCAGACAGATGCACAGCTCCGGGAATTTGCGGATATCATGAACAAATATATCGTCAATATCCTGCCGTTTTTCGAGTACGCCGATTAAGAGTTTCCCGCAAACTGCCGATGTTTAACTTGTATGTATTTTATTACGCAAACGAGAAAGGCAGGGATAGACATGAAGGAATTTATCAAGGAATTCAAAGAATTTATCAGCCGTGGAAACGTTATGGACATGGCAGTCGGTATCATTATCGGTGGGGCATTTACCAACATCGTATCCTCTCTTGTAAAGGATATCATCAATCCGATCCTTGGATTGTTTGGTGGCATGAACTTCGACCAGTATCATATAAAGCTGCTCGGACAGGTCACCTTAAATTACGGCAACTTTCTGACCGCTGTATTTAATTTTCTGATCATGGCACTTGTGATCTTCATGATCATCAAGGCAATGAACACCGCATCCGAGAAGCTGATCAAGAAAGAAGAGGCAGAGGAAAAAGTTACCACAAAGGTTTGTCCGTTCTGTAAAAGCGAAGTCGATATCGAGGCAACACGCTGCCCGCACTGCACATCCATGCTGGACGAATAGATCGAAGCTGTATGCGGAGAGCACCTATAAACAGGGGAGTCACACAATTCGTGTGGCTCCCCTGTTGTTACAATACGACTGACTTTCCCGCCGGAGTGACCGCAAGCCCGCCCTGACTCGTCTCCTTGTACTGACACGGCATATTGCGCCCAATCTCATCCATCGCATCAATGACCTGATCTACCGGAATAAACGATGTGATCCCTGCCATCGCCATATCACTGCACGAAACCGCATTAACAGCACCGATCACATTTCTCTTCACACACGGAACCTCCACCAGTCCCGCCACCGGATCGCACACCAGACCGAGAAGTCCCTTTAATGCAAGCGCCGTTGCTTCATAAATCTGCTGAAGACTGCCGCCCCGCAGAAAGACAAGAGCTCCTGCCGTCATAGCACTCGCAGAGCCAATCTCTGCCTGACAACCGCCCTGCGCTCCGGCAATCGATGCCCGGCTCGCAATGATCTGACCGATTCCCGCTGCCACAAACAGCGCCTTGACGATCTCATCCTCGGGACACTTCTCCAGCTTCTGATAGGTGATCATCACCGCCGGCAGTACACCGCAGGAGCCTGCGGTCGGTGCCGCCACAATGCGCTTCATGCAGGCATTGGACTCTGCCATTTTAAGTGCCCGTTCCATCACCTGCCCCAGAAATGGACCAGACAGTGTCTTTTCGTCACGGTTCCATTTCGCCATAAGCTCCCCCGCACCACCTGTCATCTGACTGGCAGATCTGCGATCATCATAATTCTCGTCCGCCTGTACCATTGCGCGGTACATGCTCCGCATCATCTCAAACACTTCCTCATAGCTGTTTTGCTTCTCATTAGCCTCCTCTTCCATCACAAGCTCCCAGAACGCCTTATTCTCCGTCTCGCATATTTCCTGCATCTGCTGCAACGATTCATACATAACGCCAATCCTCCATCCTTATAGATTCAAATATGTGACCTTGATCACGCCCTCAAGATGCTCCAGCCATTTGATCGCTTCCAGTGGAATCTCCTGATCGCACTCCAGAACCATCACGGCATTGCCGCCACGCGAATTACGGTAGAGCTGCAATGTTGCAATATTGACCGACTTGTGGCTGAGCATGGATGTCACCTCCGCCACATGCCCCGGCTGATCCAGATTATGAACGATAAGTGTCGGATATTCACCGCACACATTTACTGTCAGACCGTCCACCTCGCAGATGCGGATCCTGCCTCCTCCGATGGACGCAGCGATCACCTCAAGCTCACGTCCTCCGGCACCGGTCATATGAATTACCGCCGTGTTGGGATGTGCGTCCTTTAGGTCCGCCTGATAAAAAGAAAGCTCCACGCCTGCCTGCTCCGCAATCTCAAGGCTCCTCGGAATCCTCTCATCCTCCGGCTCCCAGCCCATCAATCCGGCAGCCAGCGCACGATCTGTTCCATGCCCCTTTCCGGTAGACCAAAAAGAGCCGTAAAGACCGATCTGCGCCTTCACTACCGGCTCTGCCAATAGCTTCTGACCCACATATCCGATCCTTACAGCCCCTGCTGTGTGCGAACTGCTTGGTCCTACCATTACCGGACCAATAATATCGAAAATATCCATTGTATCCACCAATCCTTCTGTCAATCTATACCTGCTAGTCTGTCCCTTATTGGGATGTACTATAGCATTATTTGATTGGAAATACAAGACAGTTTCCTATGTTAAGCAGAAATATCTTCTTATAATATCTTTATGGTTTGTTCGCTTAATTTTATTAACTCAAACTTTGCACATAAAATATATCACTGCGCCCATACTATTTCTTATGTCCGAAGCCTAATTTGGTTTTTGCCTTGATTTTTTGAATAACCGTGAGCTGGTGGTATTAAAATTGACGCAGATCAGTAGGATTTCTGAAAAGT
>ERZ773173.274-NODE-274-length-65703-cov-5.533238_pt1 | contig 65703 bp, 69 predicted proteins | sample MGYA00580535_ERZ773173 | MGnify/ENA primary metagenome ERZ773173 (study PRJEB29015, sample SAMEA2737856) | human gut metagenome | biome: human gut; feature: human-associated habitat; material: faeces | place: China | collected 2012 ...
AAAAATAGTCATTGATTTTTAGAAAAAAACAATATAGAATTGTTCCAACAATGATTAAACCGTTGATCGGGAGTAAGTAGTTACAAGAGATGTTTTTCAGAGAGTTGTCGGTTGGTGTGAGACAATAAACTATCAGTAATGAATGGACCTGAGAGGGCAGCTTGAAACCAATATGATAATCATAGGAAGTAGACGCTGACGGATCCTTACCGTTATAGAAGGTAGCATATGATGGTATGCGATGAGTGAATGTGTTATACATTAATTTGGGTGGCACCGCAGAAGTTTATTATAGCTTTTGTCCCTTTACGAGAAGTAGAGGGACGAAAGCTTTTTCTTTTGTCCCAAAATAAAAATAAGGAGGACAACATGAAAACACAATCGTTTAACGAAATCGAAAATTTGACTAAAGAGTACAGTATGATTCCAATATGCAAGGAGATTTATGCAGACGTAATTACACCAATTCAGTTGCTTAGAAAGATGGAAGCTTTCGATAAGAATTTCTTCCTTCTTGAAAGTGTGGAAGGTGGAGAAAAGTGGGCGAGATATTCTTTTTTAGGATATGAGCCGGTTCTTCATATAACATGCAAGAATGGAAAGGTTACTCAGAAAAGCGGCGAAATTGAACATACAGTTACAGTGGATCCAATGGATGCATTAAGACAGTTGTTACACAAATACAAATCTCCCAAAATTGAGGGAATGCCTACATTTACAGGTGGTTTTGTTGGATATTTCGGTTACGAGATGATAGGATATGCGGAACCAAAGTTAAATATTAAAGATAGTGAATTTGATGACTATAACTTAATGCTTTTTGATAAGGTTATAGTTTATGATCACTTAAAGCAGAAAATAATGGTTATAGCTAATATGAAGTCAAAAGATGGAATTCAGGGATATAACACAGCATTATTAGAAATCGAAAAGATGATAGCCTTAATAAACGACCAGAGAAAACTTCCGGTTTTAGAGGCAGATAAAGATGTTAAGTTTAAATGTAATGTTACAAAAGAAGAATATTGCCGGATGATTGAAAAAACAAAACATTACATAAAAGAAGGAGATATTTTTCAGGGAGTAATTTCAAGAAGATTTGTGGCGGATTATAAGAGTAGTCTTATTAATGCATACAGAGTTTTAAGAACAACAAATCCTTCACCTTATATGTATTTTATTCAGTCAGATGATTTGCAGATAGCAGGTGCTTCACCGGAAACAATGGTAAAACTTGTAGATGGAAAGCTTACAACATTTCCTGTTGCAGGAACAAGACCAAGAGGTGTTAATGATGAGCAGGATAAGACATTAGAAAAAGAATTATTAGCAGACGAAAAGGAATTAGCAGAGCATAACATGTTAGTGGACCTTGCAAGAAATGATATGGGAAGAATTGCAAAATATGGTAGTGTTTATTTAGAAAATTATATGAAAATACATAGATTTTCAAAGGTTATGCACATTGCTTCAACAGTTTGTGGACAGATTAGAGAAGACAAAGATGGATGCGATACGGTGGCAGCACTTCTTCCGGCAGGAACATTATCAGGGGCACCTAAGTTTAGAGCTTGTCAGATAATTGATGAATTAGAAAAAGAACCAAGAGGAGTATATGGCGGAGCCATTGGATATATTGATTTGTCAGGAAATCTTGATGTATGTATAGCAATTAGAACTGCAGTAAAGAAGGAGAACAAGGTATATGTTCAGGCAGGTGCGGGAATTGTAGCTGATAGTATTCCTGAAAGCGAATATATGGAATGTGCTCATAAGGCAGGAGCAGTTATAGATGCTATAAAACGAGGAAGTGAGGTAAACGGCTAATGGTTCTTTTAATAGATAATTATGATAGTTTTTCTTATAACCTTGTTCAACTAATCGGAGAATTAACAGATGGAAATATTAAGGTAGTAAGAAATGATGAAATAACAATAGATGAAATAAGAAAAATGAATCCGGAAAGCATTATTTTATCACCGGGACCGGGAAAACCGGAAGATGCAGGTATATGCGAGGACGTTGTAAGACAGCTTAAAGACGAACATCCAATTCTTGGTGTATGTTTGGGACATCAAAGTATATGTGAAGTTTTTGGAGCAAAGGTTACATATGCAAAACAGTTAATGCATGGTAAACAAAGTGAAATGACAATTTTAAAAGAAGATCCTATTTTTGAAGGTTTAGGTGAAAGTTTTAAGGGAGCAAGGTATCATTCACTTTCAGCAGATAGAAATACAATACCTGATGAGTTAGAAGTAATAGCCATTGACGGGAAAGACGGAGAAGTAATGGCTGTAAAGCACAAAGAATATCCTATATATGGATTACAGTTTCATCCGGAATCAGTTTTAACACCGGAAGGAAAGAAACTGGTAAATAATTTTTTGAAACTAAATAACTAATACGAAAATCTTAAAATACAAAATTATTGAATTAATATAAAAGAAGATACATTTTAAGTAAGATGAAAAACAATAAGAATGGGAGGATTAAAATGATTAAAGAGGCAATAAATAAATTAGTAAACGGAGAAGATTTATCATATGAGACTGTTGAAAAAGTAATGAATGAAATAATGAGTGGGGAAACACCAAATGAATTAATTAGTTCATATCTTGTTGCACTTAGAATGAAGGGTGAAACAATTGACGAAATATCAGGCTCGGCTATGGGAATGAGAAATAACGGAATAAAGCTTGAACATAATATGGATGTACTTGAAATAGTTGGTACAGGCGGAGATGAAGCGTTTACTTTTAACATTTCAACAACATCGGCAATTGTTGCAGCTGCTGCAGGTTGCAAAGTAGCAAAGCATGGAAACAGAAGTGTTTCAAGTAAGTCAGGTGCAGCAGATGTACTTGAAGCATTAGGAGTAAATATAACAATTGAACCGGAACAAAGCAAAGAATTACTGGAAAAAATAGGAATTTGCTTCTTGTTTGCCCAGAAATATCACTCATCAATGAGATTTGTAGGCCCGGTAAGAAAACAACTTGGGATAAGAACAATCTTTAATATTCTTGGGCCATTAACTAACCCTGCAGGAGCAAATATGGAAATTCTTGGTGTTTATGATGAAGCATTAGTTGAACCTTTAGCAGAAGTACTTATAAAGCTTGGAGTAAAGAAAGGAATGGTTGTTTTCGGACAAGATGTTATGGACGAAATTACACTTAGTGCAAAAACAACAGTATGTGAAATCAGATATGGAAAAACAAATAAATACGAAATTAATCCTGAAGATTATGGATTTAAGATTTGTAGCAAGGATGATTTGGTAGGTGGAGATGCAGTCAAGAATGCAGAAATTACAAGAGAGATTTTAAATGGTAAGAAAGGACCAAAGACAGATGCAGTATTATTAAATGCAGGTGCCTGCATTTATATGACAAGAGATGATGTTACATACAAAGAAGCAATTAATATAGCAAGAGAAACAATTAAAAGTGGAAAAGCAAAGGAAAAGCTTGAACAATTTATTGAAATGTCTAATTCATTTAAATAAGCCTGAAAGGAGACAAGAATGATTCTTGATAAATTAGCACAATCCACATACAAAAGAGTAGAAGAAGAAAAAAATCAGATTTCCCCTGAAGAGGTAAAAGCTAAAGCACTGTCAATGAAAAAAGGAAATTTTGAGTTTGAAAATGCATTAAGAAGCAACGACATAACCTTTATATGTGAGGTGAAAAAAGCTTCACCATCTAAGGGAATTATTGCAGAGAATTTCCCATATGTTCAGATTGTAAAGGAATATGAACAGGCAGGGGCAGGATGCATATCTGTTTTGACAGAGCCGGAATATTTTAAGGGCGATAAAAAATATTTAAAGGAAATAAGTGAAAATGTGTCTTTGCCTTTAATAAGAAAAGATTTCGTAATAGACGAATATATGATATATGATGGAAAGCTTCATGGTGCATCCTGTGTATTACTTATTTGTTCTCTCCTTAGTGAAAGTACAATAAGAAATTATATAGGAATATGTGACACTCTTGGAATTTCAGCATTAGTTGAGGCTCACGATGAAATGGAAATAAACAAGGCAATAAGGGCAGGAGCAAGAATTATCGGTGTAAACAATAGAGATTTGAAAACATTTACAGTTGATATATCAAATAGCGAACGTTTACGGAAGCTAGTACCTGAAAACATTCTTTTTGTGGCAGAAAGCGGAATAAAGAATAATGGAGACATAAAGAGACTTAGAGAAGCAAAAGTTGATGCGGTTCTTATTGGAGAAACTTTTATGAAGTCAGAAAACAAGAAAGAAATGCTTAAAGAACTTGCCGCAAAATAATTAAACAGGAGAATGGTTATGACAAAAATAAAAATTTGTGGTTTAAAAAGATTGCAGGACATTGAATATGTAAATGAGCTTTTGCCGGATTTTATAGGTTTTGTCTTTGCAGGGACTAAGCGTAAAATAACTGATGAAAAAGCAAAAGAGCTTAAAACTGTATTAAATCCAAGAATTAAAGCAGTTGGTGTTTTTGTAAATGACACATTAGAGCATATTAGTTTCTTAGCAAACAATAATATAATTGATATTATTCAGCTACACGGTGACGAAGACAAAGAGTATATAGAAAATTTAAGAAAGATTACGAATAAGCAAATTATAAAAGCTGTAAGGGTGAAAAATTCTCAGTCAGTTATAGAAACAAAAAAAATAAAGGCAGATTATTTATTGCTGGATACTTTTTCAGACAGTGGAGAATACGGCGGAACAGGTAAGACTTTTAATAGAGAATATATTCCAAAAAATATTGGAAATTATTTTCTTGCAGGAGGTTTAAACCAGAATAATCTGGAAGAAATAATTAAAGATGTTAAACCGTATGCAGTGGATTTAAGTAGTGGAGTAGAAACTGACGGATTTAAAGACAGAGAAAAAATTAAAAAAGTTATAGAAATTGTAAGGCAATAATTGCAGATAGGAGATAAAATGAGCGATACAAATAATACAAACTCAAAAGGACGATTTGGAAAATATGGCGGACAGTATGTTCCTGAAACATTAATGAATGCAGTAAATGAATTGGAAGAAGCATATAATTATTATAAGGACGATCCTGAATTTAATAAGGAATTAACAGACCTTTTAAATAACTATTTAGTCAGACCGTCTTTACTTTATTATGCAGAAAAAATGACAAAAGATTTGGGCGGTGCAAAAATTTATTTAAAGAGAGAAGATTTAAATCATACAGGTTCTCATAAGCTTAACAATGCCATGGGTCAGGTTTTACTTGCAAAGAAAATGGGAAAAACAAGAGTTATAGCTGAAACAGGTGCAGGACAGCATGGTGTGGCGACAGCAACGGCAGCAGCTTTAATGGGAATGGAATGTGAAGTCTTTATGGGAAAAGAAGACTGCCAAAGACAGGCACTTAACGTATTTAGAATGGAACTTTTAGGAGCAAAAGTTCATCCTGTAACAAGTGGAACAATGACATTGAAAGATGCAGTAAACGAAACTATGAAGGAATGGACTAACAGAATTGATGACACACATTATGTTCTCGGCTCAGTAATGGGACCACATCCTTTCCCAACTATTGTACGTGATTTTCAGGCAATAATCAGCAAGGAAATAAAAGAACAGTTAATGGAAAAAGAAGGCAAATTACCTGATGCAGTAATCGCCTGTGTAGGTGGCGGTTCAAACGCAATCGGTGCTTTCTACAATTTCATTGAAGATAAAGACGTTAAATTAATCGGTTGTGAGGCAGCAGGACTTGGAGTTGATAATCCAAAGAACGCAGCAACAATGGCTAACGGTTCAGAAGCTATTTTCCACGGAATGAAGTCTTTATTCTGCCAGAATGAATATGGTCAGATTGCCCCTGTTTATTCAATTTCAGCAGGACTTGATTATCCGGGAATCGGACCTGAACATGCAATGCTTCAGGCAGAAAAAAGAGCAGAATATGTGGCAATTACAGATGAAGAAGCAGTTAATGCTTTTGAATATTTGTCAAAAACAGAAGGAATTATTCCTGCAATTGAAAGTTCTCACGCAATTGCATATGCAATGAAGTATGTGCCAACTTTGGACAAAGATAAAATCGTAGTAGTTAACGTGTCAGGCCGTGGTGACAAGGACGTGGCAGCAATAGCAAGATATAGAGGAGTACAGATTTATGAGTAAAATAAAAGAAGCATTTAAAAATGGAAAAGCATTTATACCTTTTATAACAGGAGGAGATCCTGACCTTGAAACAACAAAGAAACTTATTATTGAAATGCAGAATGCAGGGGCAGATATAATTGAAGTGGGGATACCTTTTTCAGACCCAATCGCAGAAGGACAGGTTATTCAGGAAGCAGATTTAAGATCATTGGAAGCAGGCTGTACAACAGATAAGCTAATGGATGCTTTAATTGAAATAAAAGACCGGATTCATATTCCATTAGTTTTTATGACATACATAAATGTTATTTACAAATATGGAAAAAAGAAATTTATGGACAGGTGTAACGAATGTGGAATTTGTGGAATAATTGTTCCGGATTGTCCTTATGAAGAAAAAAATGAACTTTTGCCTGAATGCACAGAGGCAGGAATTGAATTGATTTCTATGATAGCTCCGACATCTCACGACAGAATAAAAATGATTGCAAAGGAAGCTCAGGGATTTCTTTACTGCGTATCTTCACTTGGAGTTACAGGTGTTAGAAAAGAAATAAAAACAGACATTAACGGAATGATTGAACTTGTTAAGGAAGTTTCAGATGTACCTTGTGCAGTAGGTTTTGGAATTTCCACACCAAAGCAGGCAGAAGATGTATGCAAATATGCCGACGGAGCAATTGTTGGTAGTGCTATTGTAAGAATTGTGGCAGAACACGGCAAAGAATGCGTGCCTTACGTTTCACAGTATGTAAAAGAAATGAAAGAGGCTGTAAGAGGGTAATATTCTGTTAGAATAGTTACCCTATAGCGTAGGGTAGTTGTCACCCACCTCCCAAGCTGATATGATAAGTATCAGAAGGACAGGTGATTGCTATGAGTTATAACAAATATCCAAAGGAAATGAAGGAAGCCATAATAGCAAGAATGCTTGAAGGCGATGAAACAGTAACAGACATCCAGCGAGATACAGGAGTAGGAATCAGTACTTTGTACAGATGGAGAGATCAGGCTAAGCATCAAAAGGGCTTATCAGCAACAACAAAATATAAGAATGCAGATAAATGGAGCAGTCAGGATAAGTTCATGGTTGTTTTTGAAACTGCAAATTTAACAGAGATAGAGTTCTCGGAGTATTGCCGTGAAAAAGGTATTTATCCGGAGCAGGTCAAAGAATGGAAAGAGGCTTGCATAAATGCAAATGATAACGCAAGAGAAAAAAGCACAAAGGTAGGCAAAGAACTCCGTGTAGAACGGAAAGAAAAGGAGAAGTTAGAAAAAGAGCTTGCAAGAAAAGAAAAGGCATTGGCGGAAGCGGCCGCATTATTAGTGCTACGAAAAAAAGCAGATGCGATTTGGGGAACGGACGAAGAGGACGAATGATCAACGCTTCAGATCGCAGACAAGCAGTAGAGTTGATCAAAGAAGCAGTAGATTCAGGAGCAGCATTGTATAAAGCATGCGTAGAGCTTGGAATCAGTAAGCGAACATATAACCGCTGGAAGAATACAGACAGTGATTATATAGATAAACGCACGATATGTGCAAGACCAGAGCCGGCGAATAAGCTGACTAAGGAAGAAAGGCAGGAGATATTGGACATATGCAATACAGAAGAGTTTGCATCAAAAACACCAAGTGAGATTGTTCCAATGCTTGCGGACAGAGGAAGCTATATAGCAAGTGAAAGTACATTTTACAAAGTGTTAAAGGAAGTATAACAGTTGACTCACAGAGGACGGGAGCAGCGGAAACATAAGAGACCAATATCAACGCACAAAGCAACGAGAGCCAATCAGGTGTGGATGTGGGATATCACATACTTAAACGGACCGATCAAAGGAATGCATTATTATTTATATATGTTTTCTGATCTATACAGCAGGAAGATTGTTGGTTGGGAAGTTTGGGAAAGCGAAGATGCAAAGCATATATGGTATGGAGGACCATTGACTAAACAATATGATCGTTTGGCTCGTGTAGCACAATAATGGAAAGTAATGAATATGCACCTTGTTTTGGAATGGAGAATTTTTATATATGGTTGATGAAAATGGAAATATATGTTTGTTAATTAAATTTACTTCATATTATGATTATGAGAAAGAGATGTGGTTACCTTCAATGATGAACTTGCCAGGAGGAATTTTTGGAGACAGAGAGTGTCATTGGTCTTTGGTGGAGGATACAGATGATTTTGAGTGTACCTATTGGTTTTCTTATGATGATTATGAAATTTATCGGCCATGGCAGATCAGGGAAAAATTTTATACAAAACATATGAAATTAAACGAAAATAAATTGATTGATGCAGGATTTTATAAGGTTGAGGGAAAAACTTATTCATGGGCATATCAATGGTTTTTTCATACCTTGCGATTAAGAAAATTGGAAACTTATTTTTCGAAGATAGAAAAAATCAAACAATGGTCACAATTTTGTATGTTTGCAAAAATGGCAGGACTTCGTAATGAGACATTTTTTATTGAAAATTGGCTGCGCTTGGATATCGCCGTAAAATGGTGCGAGGAACACGGCATACCATATAAATTGGACATTCCAAAAGGCTATCAAAAGGATTATCCGGAAAATGCGCTAAAGGACTCATCCGAGAAGATTAGACATACAGCAAAGGAAAGGAGGTTTATGTCTCCGTTTGACTGGTTAAATGGGATGAAAGATAGTAGTCTTTTTATAGCAGAATTTTAGTTTATTATGTAGAAAACAATTGTAGTTTCCTTATGACCATGTAGTAGACAGGAAAAGAGACGAAACATAGTTATGATGGAGAATCCAAGTTGGCTGCTGTTACTGATGAAAATGGGAGTCAAGTGGTGGGATATTCCTATGATGCGGATGGAAACCTGTCTGAGAGAACTGTGCTGAGGAATAACCTGACGGCAACTTACACTTACGATTACCAGAACCATCTGACAGCAATGAAAAATCAGACAGGTAGTGAGATTGTTCCAATGCTTGCAGATAGAGGAAGTTATATAGCAAGTGAAAGTACATTTTACAAAGTGTTAAAGGAAGTAAAACAGTTGACTCACAGAGGACGGGAGCAGCGGAAACATAAGAGACCAATATCAACGCACAAAGCAACGAGAGCCAATCAGGTGTGGATGTGGGATATCACATACTTAAACGGACCGATCAAAGGAATGCATTATTATTTATATATGTTTTCTGATTTATACAGCAGGAAGATTGTTGGCTGGGAAGTTTGGGAAAGCGAAGATGCAAAGCATGCGAGTGAATTGGTGAAACGAATTTATCGGGATGAAAAGATATATATCAGAAATATGCAGAGAGAACCATTGGTGCTGCATTCTGATAATGGAAGTCCGATGAAGGAAACGACAATGTTGGAAACATTGTATGCACTAGGAATTACGCCATCAAAAAGCAGACCTCGGGTAAGTAATGATAATCCATATGCAGAGAGTTTGTTTAAGACATTAAAATATGTGCCGAATTTTCAACCGCAAGGATTTGCCACACTGACAGAAGCAAGATTGTGGGTAAAGAGATTTGTGGAATGGTACAATAACGAACATCGTCATAGTGGGATAAACTATGTGACACCATCACAGAGACATATGGGAATGGATCAGGAAGTTTTAAGAAAGCGAAAAGAGGTTTACGAAAAAGCGAAAGAAAGACATCCGGAAAGATGGGCAAAAGGAACCAGAGCCTGGAGTTTTTCAGAAGAAGAATGGCTAAATCCAAGACAAGAAGCAGAAACAAAAAAAGAGGCGAAAGTCTCGTGAAATTAAAAGAAAGGAAAATCGGGTAGGGTGACAACCACCCGAAAAAATTCCGTTTAATAGATTTGGTGATGTCATCTTTTGCAGGAATATTGTCATCGGTAATCTCCGCGTGTATTGTACAAATAGTAATAAAAAATGAAGATATAGTGTGGAAATTAGTTGCTTTAAAAGTCGTTGCCTTTTTGGGGCTATGGATAATTTTGTGGATTGTTTGTGCCAAAGTTCTATTGCCTAAAACAGTGGAACTGCTAAAAGAGAAAAAGGTAGACGTCTCATCGAAAACAGCAAATGAGTATGTAGAAATATTTAATACTGACATTATGCAAAAGACAGCGGAGATAAATGAGATTATAACGGTCATTAAAGAAACTAGTATGGAAGAATGTAAAAAAATGAATTTTATTATTTTTCTAAATAAGTATAAGGAGATAGTGGATTTTTTTTATGAAGTTTTTCTTACTGATAAAGTGAGTATAAGGGGAAATTATGAGAATGGTCCGTCGGGTATAATGGAATATTCATTTAATGTATATAGCATACAGGCCGTGATAGATGTATTAGACAAGGTGACGCGGGAAGGTGACTATCTGTTAGAGAACGACGAAGCAATTATAGCACTAAATATTAATTGTCTCATAGAGACAGATTTTAATTATGTTCAAGACAGATTAAGTGATGTTATTATTTTTTTAAAAGAAAAATGTGCTAAATCAAAAAAACAGAAGAAGAGTTATTGTGGAGATTGAATGTGAAAGGCTGCATTGTTATATTATACACTTAGATGGTGATTAAAGTTTGAATCTTATAAAGATAAAAAAGCGATTATTAGTCGAAAGAATGTAATAATCGCTTTTCTAAATGAAAAATAGATTTCTCCTTGATATATTTTATAATAAGACCGAGAGCAAGAAGCGATAGTTATAGTATGATAAAACATAGTATATAATGCGAAAGATATATGTTGAAAGATTGTTCTTATAAAAGGTATACTTATTATAGGTTGTTACATAATGCATAAGAATAAGGGGGAGAGACCTATTACCGGTATAGTTAGAAAAAAATTGATGGCTTACTTAGAGAAGAATGAAATATCCGTGTATCGATTTGCAAAGGATAGTGGAATTCCGCAAAGTACTATATGGAGCATTATTAAAAAGGAAGATTATGAGGTTCGGGAGAAAAATATACATAAAATTTGTTCGGGAATGGGGATTTCGGTAAGTGAGATTATGGAACCTGAAGAAGAGAAAAGAATATTTTTAAGAACAAATGAAATTCCAATTGTAATAAAATATCGAAAATTGGATGAACAGGAGCAGTCTCGAGTTCAAGGATATATGGATGCATTGCTTGAGAAAAAGGATTGCTCAATGGAGTAATGCAATGTTTTAGGTTTTGTGTACTGTTTTACGAAAATTTTCTGATTAGTGCGATAAATCATACTAATTACTATGATATATAGAAGGGGGAATGGATTGTTAATGATTGTCACGGAAAGATATCAAAAAAATAAATTATTCACACGATAAATCGTACGTTATACTGCGAAACATATAATCTAGTCAAATTAAAAATTCCAATTTATACTTATATTGTGTCCACAATATAGTGGATGCTGAAAACTGAATACGATGATTTCGTCGGACGTCCAAAGCAGCTACGCATTGCGCTGAAACGCAGATACGCCATGACCGGTTTATACCGTGAGCGAGAACATCCATGCAAAATAGGAACTGTGGTGGTTCCGGGTTGCGACTGCTTTATAATAATGATACTCCCCGTATGGGTCCAATGATAGAGGGTGCAAGTCCCGAGTGCACTGCTAACCACAGTGACCGATGATTTCAACTGGAGAAAAGTGTAACCCTGTCAATGAGAGCGTATCCGGAGGGTATGCTGTTATTGGCAGAGATGCCAAGTGAAATTCTTTGGAAGAACTCTGAACTTTCTGATTCTGAAAATATGCATCTGAAGTGTGTGACAATTTTGGATGCATACATTTCAGAAAGTAAAAGAGTACTGAGACAAGAAAGGAAAAACTACAATAATGAAAAAAGATGGGCAAAAGAAGTTTGTCAGATATAAAGAAGGAGCTGAAATGTATAGTATGAGTATGCGCAAATTTCAGGATATGGCAAAGGATGCGGGAGCTATTTATAAAGTTGGGAAAATGGCACTTGTAAATTGCGAACTGTTTGAAACGTACTTGGAGACATTTAGAATTTAGAAAACATACATGAGATTTTGTTTGACGAAAAGTCTTGACAAATTGTTTAACAAAAAGTATACTGAAGATAGTAAACAATGTGAGGTGAGCAGATGGCGAAGATGGGACGTCCTAAGCAGAAAATAACGAAAAAGAAATCAATCGGTGTTCGTTTGTCTGATCAGGAATATGAAATCTTAATGCAATATGCAACTTCGCATAAGCTATCCATTACAAAAGTTGTACAGTGTGCTCTTGAACAATTTTTCAAGGGAAATTAGTACAGGTACAAAATCTCTTTTCTAGATAATGGAAAGGAGAATGTATGGCAAAAGCAAGAAAAGATAATAAAGGCAGAGCGCTACGCAAAGGAGAAGTCCAGCGGTCGCAAGATGGACGATATGTGTATACATACACAAATCCAGTTGGCAAGCGATGTTACATTTATGCAAACACATTGATGGAACTTCGTGAAAAGGAAGATGAATTGAAACGAGACCAGTTGGATGGTATTGATTCTTATGTAGCAGGAAAAGCAGATTTGGATTTTTTGGTTGACCGGTATATGGCGACTAAGAATAATCTTGCCTCCTCGACTTACGCAAATTATCGTTACACATATGATCATTTTTGTAGTGATGGTTTCGGAAAAAGAAAAGTTACGGAACTTCGATATTCGGATGTACTAAACTTTTATCTTTCTCTAATTGATAAAGGTATAAAGGTTAAAAGTGTTGAAAGTTTGCACTGTGTGTTGCATCCGGCATTTGATATGGCGGTGCGTGATGACATTATCAGAAAAAATCCTAGTGATGGGGTTCTTTCAGAAGTAAGAAAGAGGCAGGGACGTAAGATGAAGGTGCAGCGCGCACTGACACTTGAGCAACAGCGAGAACTCTTGGATTATGTGACTGGACATCCGCTATATGATTATTGGCGTCCTCTTTTTACTGTTTTGCTTGGAACCGGGTGCCGCATAGGTGAAATTTGCGGGCTTCGGTGGCAAGATGTTGATATGGAAAATCATGTGATTGATATCAATCATAGTATGACATATTTCCGGAGAGGAAAGAAAGCACCATATACATTAGAGTTTAAAGCAGGTCCACCAAAGACGAAAGCTGGGATACGAAAAATTCCAATGTTGGATGCTGTGTATGAAGTGTTGAAGGAGTTGTACGATGAGCGGAAAAAGAATGGAATTAGTCCATTAGTGGTAGATGGCATGACGGATTTCATCTTTATCAATAAAGCAGGTTCTTTATATAAACATTCAGCGATTGACCATTCGATTCGACGCATTGTTAATAATCATAATGCTGAAGAAGAGGTTAGGGCGAAAAAAGAGCATAGAGAACCGATTATGTTACCTTTTTTCTCATGTCACACCTTTAGACATACTTTTTGTACCAGATTTTGTGAAAACGAAACAAACGTTAAAGTGATTCAAACTGTCATGGGGCATGCGGATATAAATACTACAATGGATATTTATGCCGAAGTGACAGAGACGAAGAAAAAAGAAGCAATGGAAAATCTATCAAAAAACTTAAGGATTTTCTAGGAAAGAGTCCCAAGAAATGGACTCACATATATTTGCAACAAATTTGTACTTTTGCAACAGATTTGCAACAAATACGCACTTGATAATGCATATGGGTACCGTATTGTGCATATTAAGAAAGCCTGAAAAAAGCCGATTTGTGTGATAATGCCTGGTAGTGCATGGAAACATAAATACATTCAGGACGTGTTGCTACAATCATCGAGTAATTTATAATTTAAAATTTTATATTTTAGATTGTATTCCGCAATCCTTGAGAAATCAGGGGTTGCGGTTTTTTGTATAAAAACTTTTTTAATAATGCATTTTTGGGAAAAGAATGGTAAACTGTTGTTTAATGGGCTTGCATGCTTGCAGAATAGCTCAACTATTTTTATGATTTGAAAAGAGGCAGAAGATGAATAACAAAACAACCAGAAACAGTTTCCTATTATTGGTAACGGCAGCCGTCTGGGGAGCTGCATTTGTGGCTCAGACAGTTGGTGGACAGACAATCGGAGTATATTCGTTTAATTGTGTCCGGTGCATTATCGGGGTACTGGTATTGATGCCTGTCATGAAATTTTTAGATAAAAAAGATCTGTCGCCAAGAAAACCAAAGACAAAGGAAGATTATAAACTGCTGATAAAAGGTGGAATCTGTTGTGGTGTGGCACTTTGTATTTCTACAAACCTGCAGCAGGTTGGAATTTTGATGGGAGCAAGTGCGGGAAAAGCAGGTTTCCTTACAGCGGTATATATTTTACTGGTGCCGATTCTCGGACTATTTTTACATAAGAAATGTGGGATAATATCTGGTTTGCAGTGGATATGCAGCATTCCATCTCAGGTATTAAGGCATGGGCGCAGGTCTTTTTATCATGTTCGGCATGGATTCCGATTTTGTATGCAGGAATTTTGTCCTATGGTGTGGGATATACGTTACAGATCATTGGACAAAATGGGCTTAATCCTACCGTGGCATCCTTAATTATGAGTTTAGAAGCTGTATTTTCAGCAGTATTTGGCTGGTTGATTCTTGGACAGAAGCTGAATGCAAAAGAGATGCTGGGCTGTTGTCTGATTTTTGCAGCAATCATTTTAGCGCAGCTGCCGGTACAGCGAAAAGCAAAATTAGCAGATGAAGTCATGGGGAGAACAGGAGTGAGTAAAAAATTGAAATATTTTTGGAAAAAGATTTTGATTTTAACATGGATGTTCAGTTTATTTCTTGGCATACTGGCAGGACCATGTGCGGTAGACGCAAAGAACCAAAAAGAGAAAAAAGAATATGGCGTATTTTTAAGCATTGATTCGTCTCAGATAAAAAAGTTATACGGATATAGGCTGGTGGTCATTGATGCACAGTATTTTTCTGCAAAAGATATCCGTACCCTGCACAAAAAAGGCGTAAAAGTATATACCTACTTAAATGTTGGTTCCATCGAGAATTTTCGCTATTATTATAAGAAATATGAATATCTTACAATCGGAAATTATGAGAACTGGGAAGGAGAAAAGTGGGTAGATGTTTCGAATAAGGACTGGCAGAAGTTTATGGGAAAACTGTCGAAGAAGCTGCTGAAAAAAGGGGTGGATGGTTTCTTTATTGACAACTGCGATGTCTACGATTATGCAAAGACAAAGAAAAATTTTAAAGGACTGGCCAAAATACTGAAAAATATCAAACGTCTTGGAAAAGGTGTCATGATCAATGGCGGAGATGTTTTTGTGACAAAGTACAGAAAAACATACGGATCGGCGAAAGATATCATGACTGCCGTTAATCAGGAATCTGTGTGGAGCAGTATTCGGTTTGAAACGAGCACGTTTGGAAAACAGCCAAAAGATGTACGCAAATATTTTTCCGATTATGTTCAAAAATGTAAAAAAGATAGAATGGAAGTCTATCTTTTAGAATACACGAAAGATAAAAAACTGATCAGAAAAATTAAACAGTATTGCAGAAAAAATAAGTTTCACTATTATATATCGGATTCAATCGAATTGGATTAATAAACAAGTATCATTCATGATTTAATGGGAGGAGTTTGAAAATGGAACAAAAAGAAATAACAAAAACGAGGCTGATTATTTATGTGCTGATGGCTTACGGACTGACCTGTCTGATGGGAATTCTGATGTAGTATGGCAGTACAAAGGGTTATGACCTTACGGTATTTCCGACAGCACAGATGATGTATCCGGCAGCGGGTGTGATCGTACTTGGTGTTGTATGGGGATTGTGGCATATCCCAGATGATCTGTTTTATTATACACAGACATCAGGAATACAGATGATTTTCGCACAGCAGATCACCTGTATTTCGCTTGGAATCTTTTTGCGTATGCCTATATGAAAACGCAGAATATCTGGGTGCCGGTATGTCTGCATTATCTGAATAATAACCTAATACCGATCATCTCGGGAACACTTTCCGCAGATGTTCTGGAAAATCAGAATGTAAGCTGGAGGGATCTTCCGGTTGCAGTGGTGTTAAATGGATTGTGTTTTGGATTTTTCCATCTATGCATATTTCTATATCTCCCAGTGGCGTGGTCATTCAATTCTCCCATATCTAACATTTAAGGTATCTATCTTCTGCTACTTTAATTACTAGCGAATCGTATCTTCGCCTTTTAATTGTTTTTTATTTGCATACATGGCTGCATCTGCAATAGAACATATATGTTCAAAATCCTCGTCTGCATCCGGCGTGGCAAAACCAATGGCGCAGCAATAAAGAGTCTTAGAAAGCTCCCTCCGCATATGCTCGATCAGAGCAGGAACATCATCTTTTGAAACCCGTGAACATAAGATCATAAACTCATCACCACCGGTTCGATACAGGTGGCATCCCCTCGGCAGTATATTTTGAATGCACGCTACAATCGTACACAAAGCCGTATCCCCGGCCGCATGGCCATTCTCGTCATTGAGCCTCTTCAGATCATTTAAATCAATGGAAATTACCGCTGTCAGACATTTGCTCTCCATTAAATGATCCGCATCCAGATAAAAATACCGACGGTTGAGCGCACGCGTAAGTGGATCCCGCTTGAACTGCTGTGTCGTCAAATACATATAATAAAATGCAATACTCACAGCTCCCGTGGTATTGATGAGTCCGTCATAATGGAAAAATGCCTCCAGAATGACAGCTATCGTGTTCGTCACCGCAATGAAAATTGCGATCAGTGATTCGTATGTATGCTCCGTCTTATATAACTTATTAGTCAGGATAACCAACAGAATTAAATAAAAACCGGAGGCAGCAAATGCCGAATATCCAAGTGGCCCCCGCACAAATTCATTCTTATCCGAGTAGGAAAAACAAACACCTGAAAATAACGCAGTGGGAGCGATCAACGTATTCAGAATTCCCGGAAGCGCAATAAATTTCTTAAACTTTTGTGACACTCTGTTACCACAGGAAAGAATGATCACAAAGCATATATTGATTGGTCTAAGCGCATATCCAATAATAGATACTGCCACACGCAGCGTTGTCGGATACGGAAGTGTCGCACACCAGTATTCTATACTGTCAACGATAACCAGACACAGTACTGAGCTTATCGCAATGGAAAACAACCGAATTACCTTTCTCTGAAATACAGGATTTACATTGACGAAAATCAACATAAAAAAGGATATTAAGATCGTCGCAAAATTCAGCTGTAAAAAATAATGAAACATAAACTCTTCCCCTTTTTTATCTGTAAATATACAAATTGCACATTATTATAACACAGAAAAGGGAGAATGTCTATATAATGGCTCCTTGAGTTTCCGCAGCCTAAAATGAAATTTTAGGGTTATACACAAGAGTTAGGATTAGAGTTGCGGAAAATGTATGAAGGTGCTAAAATTGTAACCGAACAGGATTTTAAGGAGGCGATGAAATATGTGTTATTTGATTGCTAAGAAGTTGGATAATGTTGGAAGTATTGCATTACGGACAACACATGGAAAACATCTTTCACAATTTAAAAGAGAGATAGAAAGTGAAGTAGGATATGACAAGATTCAGCTCGTTACAATTAGCAGACCATCAGCTTATGGGGAATATGAGCCATATCATTTTGTTGACTCAGAAAGAGAGTTTGCGGAAGCGGTTGTGCAGATGTAAAGTTTGGAGAAAAATATGTAGGATATACAGTAGTTGCTGACGTTGGCAACATAAATTCCCAAAACTACAATCACTCAATGTGAAACACTGCAAATTTTATAAAATGACCAACGAAAAATTGTTCAAATCACTTACGAAATAGAATCTAAAGAACGCGAAGGTGAACGTACAGTAGGTTCAAGCCGTGTTGCTACTATCATCGAGTAAGCACGTTGACTTTGAGTCAAGCGAACGATTGAAATAATAAAATGTCTGGTGCAAGCTTGCTTGCATCCAGGCATTTTTTATTGAAAACACGGGCATTTGACGAATGCCCGTGTGCGGATTGCCGCAGGCAAGACGCTTGGGAGTGAAGTGCGGAATCGAGGGGCGCTTATTTTGTTTCTACTTGTTATCTCAGAGATATTGTAATTGGATTTTGCAACAAATTTAATAATAATGTGCTTTCATTATAATGCGGGCAGTGGTATAATAAAAAAGTAATCGAATTGGTCGATCTTAAGTAAAACGATTTACAAGCTATAAAAAGTACAACATTTGGCTTATAGAGTTGAAAAGTAATATATAGGGGAGAGTAATTTGTGGGAAAATATAAGTATCCTTATTTGTCCATAGACCATTTAAAAATGAGATTGATTCGTAGTGGAAATACAGAACTGACGCCGGTCAGTGATGAAATAGAATTGACGGCATATTTATGGCCGATCGTTCGGGAGATGATAAAACGGCAATAGAAAATAAGCAAAATCTTATCGTCGAGGGCTACTATATTCCCTTTGACTGGGAAAAGAACTTTACAACAGAATATCTCCAAGTGATAAAATATTATTGTTTTGTAATGAGTGAAAATTATATAAAAAATCATTTTAAAGACATTGTTTTTGTGAAAAGTGGCGACACGTCGCCACTTTTGAGAAAGGAGAATTAGATGCCTGAGGAATTAATGAACGGGACAGATGTAGAGACTATTTTTTCTGATATATCTACAATGATTTATGATGCCAAGAATGAGGTGATGCTGAGAGTAAATACCTCCGTCATCACGTTATATTGGAATATAGGAAAGAAATTGTCAGAAGAGGTATTACAAGGGAAAAAACCAGAATATGGTAAGAATATAATTGGTGATTTGAGCGAAAGACTGACGGCTGAATATGGAAAAGGTTTTGAAAAATCTTCAGTTTTTAAAATGGTTAAATTTTATCAAGAGTTTCCAGAGTATGAAAAAGTGTCGACACTGTCGCAACAATTGACATGGTCGCATTTTGTAGAACTTTTACCAATAGAGGATGAGTTGAAAAGAGATTTTTATGCTGTTATGTGTAAAAATGAAAATTGGTCAGTAAGAACTTTACGTGAGCGGAAGAAATCAATGTTATTTGAACGAACAGCGATATCTAAAATGCCGGAAGAAACAATAGCAAATGAAATTGCCGAGTTACGTGATGACAAAAAAATGTCGTTGGATATGTTTTATAGAGATCCTTATATGTTGGATTTCCTCGGCTTAAGAGACACATATAGTGAAAAAGATTTAGAAAATGCCATTTTGGCAGAATTAGAAAAATTCATTCTTGAAATGGGATCTGATTTTGCGTTTTTGGCACGTCAAAAACACATTGTTTTAGATGGGAAAGACTACTATATGGATTTATTGTTCTATCACCGAACATTGCGGAGACTGGTATTGATAGAATTAAAACTTGGCGAATTTGAACCACAAGATAAAGGGCAGACAGAGTTATACCTCCGGTGGCTTGAAAAATACGAGAAAGCTGAAGGAGAACAAAGCCCGGTTGCATTAATTTTATGTGCAGAAAAATCACAAGAAACAATTGAGTTAATGGAATTAGATCATGGAAGTATACATGTAGGGCAATATTTGACGAAAATGCCACCTAAAGAATTGTTGGAAAAGAAGTTGTCTTTGGCAATTGCTAACGCAAGAGAGCAGCTGGAGCAACGAGTGTAATGTAGTGTGTTTGAATGTAGTTGTAAAGATAAACGAGAGGTAATGGAATTATGTCAAAAACTATTGGGAAAGCTTCGTTGGAAGCAGATGAAGAAGGGCTGGTTACACTTCAGTGTGATAGATGCAAATCAAGGTTTAAAATGGATTGTGTATATTTGAACGACGAGTTAGAGGATAAAGAGATCTGTTGTCCAATATGCGGTATATCAGAAAAGTTAAATACATTTTGGCCAGAAGAGGTTATTGAAGAAGCGAAAAAAATGGCTTTAGTAGAGGCAGATAGGGTGATTGCAGAGGCTTTTAAAGGAATTAATTCAAAATATATAAAAATAAAAACTACACCAATACAAAAAGTTGATACGAATATTACAATAAAAAATAAAGATTATGATATGCGGCAGGTAAGGGTGGAATGTTGTGACAAGAAAATTGGACTTATGGCATCAGATATTACTGCGGGGTTTTATTGTCCGTATTGTGGGAGGATTATTAAATGAGAGATTATGTAAGCGAAGAGATTCAAGATATTTCAGCAAATTTTAGGAATGTTGCACGTAGATTAAGCAGGACCGATTATTCTCAGTGCGATGCCAATTTAAAACGTTTTATGAATGTTATCGATAATCAAGAACTTATAAAAGATTTTATTGATAGCCATAATACCTGTAAATATGACATAAAAAAGCTAATAAAAGAGAGAGATTGGATTAGTCCATTTAAGATAAGTCCAGTAATGCAAGAAGAGATATCATTGGAATATCAAATGCTTAAATATTCAATAGAAAATTTCGATGGTGATTTTACTAGATTGTATGGTACACATTTTTATACAAGCAGTAAGTCGACAACAAATGATGAAATGCGAAAGTTTATAGAGCATGTTATTGATCCGTTGATAGATTACATAAGCGAATACTTAAGGATATGCTATGATAAGAAAGTATGTGAAGAGGAGAAAAATCGACCTGATATATCTAATGGAATAATGGCAAATTATTCAACGGTTGTGGTGGCAAATAGTATTGAGGGCGCAATTAGTAATAATATAACTATCAATGAAGATGTTAAAAATGATGCTATGGATTTGATAAATTCGATAAAAGAAGTAGTGTCAACGGATAGTAGTGATTCTGAGAGTGACATATTAGAGGTTCTAAAGCAAATTGAATTGGATATAAAAGCAAATAATAAACCAAAGAAAGGCTTCCTTGTGGCGTTGAAAAGTATATGTGGAGGAAGTGCTGCGGTCATTACACTGATTAATTCGCTAATGAAGCTATTGGAATTTGCGTAATTAAAAGTAAGTTATTGCGTTTATCAGCTATACTATGGAATAAGCACCAAGGAGAAATTAGAGAATGAGAGTATTTGAGGAACAATTTTTCAAGGTATCTATTTGGGGGATATTGCCTGTTTTGCTAGCATTTATAGTATTTTTATGTACTGTCCTAATTAAGTGCATGAAAAAGGAAGTATTATCTCCAATTGAAGAATTCTGTGACAAAAAGAAATTTCATAAGACTGAAAAGATATATTCTAAGGTAGTCTATTTATCTGATATATATTTTTTTGTGTGTGTTACTTTGGCAATTATTCCGTTTGTAATTCTTTTTAATGCGAGATATGATTCGTATATCTATGAAATGATTAAGAAGATAGAAGTGGTAAGTACCATTGTTATTGGATTAACAACAATTGCAATTACGATGGCGGTTGTTATTATATTATTTGACAAAAGATATTATATAGTTTTTTCGATTCGTGAGGTTTTACAAAAATATAAATTTTCTGAATGCCTAATTGTTGTTATAATTTGTTGTATATTAGCGGCAGGAACGACAATGACATTGCTAAATGGGGAAATAGATTCTTGTTTCGATGTTGCAAGATTTATGATACTCGAAATCGCAGCAGTATATAATATTGTAGGGGTTACATATATATTGTGTGTAATCATTAATATTATGTTTCTTGAACGAAAGAATGAACTTTGTCTTTTGGGACAGTTGTATAGAAGATTTTGGCTGCATAGAATTGATACAATACATTTTAAATCTAAAAAGAACTGGAGTAAAGAAGCAGTAGAAATTAATATAGAGTATTTGATAGAAAGATATATAAATATATGCAGGCGTAAAAAAATTGCACGGATTAAGGATATTGAGTTTGTGACAACGGTAGACTGTTATAAAGAGAAGTGGTATGGAAAGGCAAGAATTAAATTTGTGCGAATGATGATATACCTTCTTTTTATAAGCACTATTATTGATAGTATAGTATTGCAAGAGAATTGTCTAGGTGCTATTTTGTTTAATGTAATAGTAACAACGATTTCAATAATAATTGCTTATGCAAATATACAAAGTTTTCGATTAGTAATTATGCGTTTTTATTCGGATACTTGGGGGTATTATATGCATACAAATGATAATAAAGAACTATTGATTCCAAGAGCTGCATTAAGAAAAAACAACATTTATGACAAGTATATAATGAGAATGAATAGTTTGAATGCATTTTTTTATATTTGGATAAATTATGTGGATAAAAAGAAAAGTACTATAAAATATGAGTTTGAAGAGGTTATCCTAGGATTAGAAGAGTTGGATAATAGGAATATGGTAACATATTTTCCTATCTTTACTATTGGTTTTTTTCTATTTGATAAAGATATAAAAATAAAAAAAATAAAAGACATTTATAATGAAATGGTTGTGGTAGAAAATAAGCAGTATTCATTTGAGAGAATGCTGCATAGTCAAATTTTTTATCTAACCAAGAATTTTAATAAAGAAGTATTTGAATATAGAAGCAGATTAAATGAATATCTAAAATGGATAGAAAACTGAGGAATGAATTTGAACACAAACGAACTGGTGGTTAGTGTATAATTTTTATTGGCAAAAATAAAGGGAAGAAGGAAATCCCCTCTTCCCAATCATACAGTTTTTCTTTATGATGTTAGTTGCTAGAAAAACAATAAAGGAGACTGTATGATGAAACTAATTGTAGACGAAAACTTACTATCTTTCAAGGTGTTAGAGCAAAAAATATTCGAAAATATTCGATTATGTTTGTGAGCTTGGCTGCCAGATTACCCAGCAGATTCTGGAAGCCTATGATACAGAGCTTGCAGAAAGTCGCGATAAAAAGCATTATCGGGGAAAAGGGAAACGAAAAACCTGTATCAAAACGGTATATGGCGAAGTAGAGTACAAGAGAACTGTATATCGTACAAAAACGGAACAGGGAGAAAACGCCTATGTCTACCTGTTAGATGAAGCCATGCAAATGGATAAGATTGGATTGATTTCCACTAATCTTGCAGAAAAGATAGCGATGACGGTAACGGAATCACCTTACCGCGTAACCGCAGAAACCATAAGTAATACCTGTGGACAAAGCATCAGCAGCGGAGGTGTATGGAATAGGTAGACCATTTACAACTACCAATGCGACTAGTGCAGCAACCGCTCAAGCAGCTTATATGGCAGCTGAATTAATGAGTGCATATCCAAGTTTGTGGGAGGAAAGTATACGTGCGCTTATGGTACATTCAGCGCAATGGACGGAACAGATGAAAGCACAGTTCTGTGTTGATAAAAAGAAGCGTGGCGGTATAAGAAGTCTGCTTCGGTGTTGTGGTTATGGCATTGCAGATTTAGAGAGAGCCAAAAGTAGTATGGATAATTCTGTTAATATGATAATGCAGGCAGAATTACAGCCATATTGCAAACAGAATAGTGATTATAAAATGAAGGATATGCATCTTCACAAATTGCCATGGCCCACAGAGTTACTGCAATCACTTGATAATACTATAGTAAGTATGAAAGTAACGCTGTCATATTACATAGAACCTGCACCGGATCAAAAGGGTTGGAATAATAAATATAGATATGCATCTAATGCATTGCGTTTTGAAGTTATTAATAAAGATCAAAACAAAGAGGATTTTCTTAAACGTGTCAATGCAAAAATAAGAGGTGAAGATAATAAAGATAAAGGACAAGGTTCGGCTGGTGCAGGTAGATGGTTTCTTGGAAAAGATAACAGAGATGTTGGTTCTATACATTCAGATATTTGGACTGGACCTGCAGTTGATTTGGCAGATTGCAATTATATAGCAGTCTTTCCGGTTATTGGGTGGTGGAGAGAAAGACATCATCTTGGTAGATATGATGATACAATGAGGTACTCATTAGTAGTTTCTATTTCGACGCCGGATGAGAGTGTAGATTTCTATACATCAATTCAAACAATAATTGAGCAGCAAGTTGCAACTGAAATTAAATAGAAGTGTTAAGTAGGTAAAACACAACATTGACGAACAGTTTTAAATATGCTACAGTAACATTGATATTAGCAAAATGCTTGATCCACGCTTGTTAGGGAAAATTTATTTCCAACAGGCGTGTTTTTATTTTGAGGAAGGAGAAAAAATGAGTTATAAGTATATGCGAATACAAGGTAGAGAAGATTCTTATATTACTAAGTATCCTAAAGGAATTTTTAGCCTTTGTTGGAATCTTGTAAATGCAGGGGTCATGGATGAAAGCGAAAAAGAGATGTTTGTGTGTATTGATGAGTGGTTTAAGAGTCACTTACCAGAGCCTGAACCATGTGTAAAAAGGGAAAAAGTTATTACTTTTTTTAAATGTGATACTACAAAGGAAATGTACGAAAAATTGAGGCCGGCAATACATTTGTTAGATAAATATAATAGGGCATACGATGTTGTCTATACAAATTTTGTAGGTGAAATTGTGTATGAAGATAAATGGCAGATTGCGGTTAAAGTGGAAGAGGGCAGAATGATTTAATGTGATTGATGAGGAGATGGGAATAATGATTTTCAAAGCAGGCAACGGTGCACAAATAATAGATAAAATAATGATAAATGAAGATGAGGCGTTAAGGGAGTATCCTTTTATTAATCATGCACTGGTTATTGTAAAATCAGAGGATGATTATTTGTTTGGATATCACAAATGGAGAGATGATTGGGAAACTTTTGGCGGCTTACTGGAAACAGGAGAAGGCATCAGAGAATGTATTGCTCGGGAGACAGAGGAAGAACTTGGATTATCAAATGTAAAATTTGAATATTTGGGGATAGTTCATTATTATATGCCTCCTGATTATTGGAATGAAGAGTGGCACGAGGAATATGGTGCTTTGTATGGAATTAAGATTAAGAAAGATACGATTAAAGTAATTGAATGCTGTAGGAAAGATAAAGAGGAAATTGGAGAAATTGCATTTGTTTCAGAATTGAAAAAAAGAGATCAAAAGATAGATGAAATTAATGAGGCATTGCTAAGATTTTTCTAAAGTTGAAAGGTCACATGGTGTTGTGATAATATAAGAAATAATATTAAAAATTTGCAGAAATGGAGAAGAATATGGAGTATAAAAGTTTACTGGAAACAACTCAAAATACAAGAGATTTGGGAGGCTATGAAACCTGTTATGGAAGAAAAACAAAGAGTTTTTCGGTTCTTAGGAGTGACAGGCAGGGATATGCAAGCGATAGAGATAAAGAATTTCTTGTCAACCATGATATTACAACAGTGATAGATATGCGAACGGAAGAAGATGTAAAGAAAAAGCCAAGTAGTTTAACAAATGTTAAAGGAATGACATATTATAACTTCCCCGTTTATGAAGGAAGTAAGGTGCCAAATTCAGTAGAAGAGGTACCCTTTAGCTTTCTGAAAATTGCAGAAGAACCAAATATGAAAGCCATTTTTGAATGTATTGCGAATGCGCCACAAGGAGTTATTTTTAATTGCTCTGCCGGAAAAGATAGAAGTGGTGTTGTTTCTGCTATTTTGCTCTTATTTGCCGGGGTGAAAGATGAGGATATTATTGAGAATTATGTAGTTACAAAATATTATATTAAACAAAGACTTGAGTATATTAAGCAGAATTCAGATATTGATATGGCGATTGTAACTCCAAACAAATATTTTATGGAAATGTTTTTGAAGATGTTTCGAGAAAAATATGGAGATGTATCCAATTATTTTCAGAGTATTGGAATGGATAGAGAATGTATGGATAGATTAAAAGAGAAATTTGTCTAATGTTGCAGGGGGTATGGTGCTGTGATAGAATAAAAAAGAACATTTTCCTATAAATCAGTAGAAAGGAAACAGGGATATGAGCGACAAACGATTTGCATTGCTGATTGATTCCGACAACATATCAGCAAAATACATTGACAGTATTCTGGATGAAATGACAAGGCATGGGGTGGCAACGTATCGACGTATTTACGGCGATTTTACTGACTACCACATGAACAAATGGAAAAGTGAGCTGGCGGAGCGGTCGATTACGCCGATTCAGCAGTTTCGCAATACGACTGGGAAAAATGCGACGGATTCGGCTCTGATTATTGATGCGATGGACATTTTGTATGCAGGAAATGTAGAAGGATTCTGCATTGTGTCATCGGACGGTGACTTTACAAGATTAGCGAGCCGTCTGCGAGAATCCGGCATGGAAGTGATTGGCATGGGCGAAAGTAAGACGCCGAAATCATTCCGTGGGGCATGCTCGGTATTTACGAATATCGAGCTTTTACTTGAGGGTGACAAAGAGGAAAATAAGAAAGAAAAGAAAAATGCCGTTTCCAAAAAGAAAATTTCGGATGCTGTTTTGGAAGTTATTACGACAAACGAAAACAATGGAAAAGATACGGGACTTGGTGAAATTGGAAGTGCCCTTGTGAAAAAATATTCCGATTTTGACGTGAGAAATTATGGTTATAGTTCGCTGTCGAGATTTATTGAGGATTTGGATAATTTTGAATTGAAGAGAAATCATACCAGTATTCAGGTAATTCTGAAAAATGATGCCAAAGAAGTGGAACAATTTATGGTTGATACGGTGAAAAAGGCGGGCGTCACAGGAATTGATATTGGACAGCTGGCGCAGAAGGTGTATGACCATTTCCCGAATTTTAAGGTAAAGAAATTGGGATATGCAACGTTTCAGAAACTGGTGCACTCCATCCGTGCACTTCAGGTTGAAAACGTGGGTAATAATCAGAAGAATGTTTATCTGAAAAGATAATGAAATAATTTCCCATTTATGAGCAAATGTGATAGAATAGTATCATTAGGGTTTGGCAGAGGAGCTAAACCAAGGACAAACAACTAGGAGGATGAAAACAGACATGGCGAAACAGAAGATTATGTTAGGAAATGAAGCGATTGCCCGTGGTGCTTATGAAGCCGGGGTAAAAGTATCGGCTGCTTATCCGGGAACACCGAGTACGGAGATTAGCGAGAATCTGGTACAGTATGACGATATTTACTGCGAATGGTCGCCGAACGAGAAAGTTGCTACTGAGGTGGCAATTGGCGCATCCATCAGCGGTGTCCGCGCAATGGCATCGATGAAGCATGTAGGGTTAAATGTGGCGAGTGACCCATTGTATACCGCTTCTTATATTGGAGCAAACGGTGGTCTTATGATGGTTGTAGCGGATGATCCGGGACTTTACAGTTCCCAGAACGAGCAGGATACCCGTTGTGTAGCACGTGCTGCACTGGTACCGGTATTGGAGCCGTCCGACAGCCAGGAAGCAAAAGATTTTGTCAAAGAAGCTTACCGAATCAGTGAGGAATATGACACACCGGTAATTCTTCGCACGACGACAAGACTGGCACATTCACAGGGCCCTGTTGTATTGGAAGACCGTGTGGAGCCGGAAGATAAACCATATGAGAGAAATCCGGGCAAAAATGTTATGATGCCGGGTAATGCGATTAAGCGTCATCTTCATGTGGAAGACCGCATGAACCGTTTAGAGAAAGATGGTTCTGACTTTGCAATTAACAAAGCAGAATACAACGATACATCCATTGGTTTCATTACCAGTGGTATTCCTTATCAGTATGTGAAGGAAGTATTTCCACAGGCATCCGTGTTAAAACTTGGTATGGTATATCCGCTTCCGAAAAAATTGATTGAAGAGTTTGCAAAAAAAGTAGACAAACTTTACATATTTGAAGAATTGGAGCCGGTAATTGAAGAGCAGGTAAAAGCATGGGGGATTGAGTGTATTGGCAAGGAAATCTTTACCCGTCAGGGTGAGTACAGTGCAAACCTCTTGCGTGAGAAAGTATTAGGACAGAATGTTGAGACAAAACCATATCCGAACCTTCCGGCGCGTCCGCCGATTTTGTGTCCGGGATGCCCGCACAGAAGTACATTCACCGTACTGAACAAATTGAAAATTCATGCAGCCGGTGACATCGGATGTTATACACTTGGTGCGGTAGCTCCGTTAAATGTTATTGATACAACGGTCTGCATGGGTGCCAGCATTTCAACCCTTCATGGTATGGAAATGGCACACGGCAAAGATTACATTAAAAACTGGGTAGCTGTAATTGGTGATTCGACCTTTATGCACACCGGTGTTAATTCGCTGATTAACATGGTTTACAATCAGGGAACCGGAACGGTTATTATCATGGACAACTCCACAACCGGTATGACCGGACATCAGGACCATGCGGCAACCGGAAAAACGCTGCAGGGTGATGTAGTACCGGCAATCAGCATTTACAACTTGTGTAAATCGATTGGCGTAAAAAATGTAACAGAAGTCAATGCATTTGATTTGGCAGCGATGGAGAAGACAATTAAAGAAGAAGTGGCAAAAGATGAAGTTTCCGTAATCATTGCCTGCGCACCATGTGCACTTCTTAAGGGCGTGAAGTTCCCGAATAAGTGTGTGCCGCTTTCCGATAAATGTAAGAAATGCGGTATGTGTCTGAAACCGGGATGTCCGGCACTTACGAAAAACGAAGATGGAACGATTGCAATTGATGAGACGATGTGCAATGGCTGCGGACTTTGTAAACAATTGTGTAAGTTTGACGCCATTGATTGTGTGGCACGCTAAGCAAAACGGAGGAATTGATTCATGGAAACAAAAAATATAATGATTGTAGGTGTAGGTGGTCAGGGAACACTCCTTACCAGCCGCATTTTAGGTGGAATTATTAAAGCGGGAGGCTTTGATGTAAAACTGAGCGAGGTTCATGGTATGGCACAGCGAGGCGGAAGCGTTGTTACGTTTGTCCGCTACGGTGACAAAGTATATGAGCCGATTGTAGAAGAAGGACAGGCAGATGTGCTCATTGCTTTTGAAAAATTAGAAGCAATGCGCTATGCACACTTTTTGAAAAAAGATGGTGTTATGATTGTCAATGACCAGCGCATGGACCCGATGACGGTTGTGACCGGCGTTGCTGAATATCCGGAGAATATTTTGGATACACTGAAAAAAGACCACAAAGTGGTTTCGATTGATGCGATGGATGAGGCGAAAAAACTTGGCAATTCCCGCGTGTTTAACACCATTATTATTGGTGTGGCAGCGAAAAATATGGACTTTGACAAACAGCAGTGGTTAGATGTCATTGCAAACACTGTTCCGCCAAAAACCGTTGAAATCAACCAAAAAGCATTTGAGGTAGGTTTTGAAAAATGATAATTGATGCACATACGCATACGTATCCGGAGACGATTGCAAAACGGGCGATTGAAAAGCTTGAGAAAAATTCGGGTACGAAGGCTCACACCAATGGTGTGCAGTCCGGCTTAATGGCGTCGATGAAAGAGGCAGGGATTTCTTATTCCCTGCTTCTTCCTGTCGCTACGTCAAAAAAACAGGTAGATACGATTAATGAAGTGGCAGCAGAAACAAATGCAAAGGCTTTAGAGACCGGACTTCTTTCGTTTGGCGGGATTCATCCGGAGACCGAGAATGTTTCGGAAGTATTAAACCGTATCAAAGCGCTGGGGCTTAAGGGGATTAAAATTCATCCGGATTATCAGGGGACCTTTTTTAATGATATACGGTACAAGCGGATTGTAGAAAAAGCAACAGAATTAGGACTGTATATTACCGTCCATGCCGGCGTAGATATTGGAATGCCGGACCCCGTTCACTGTACGCCTAATCATGTGCTTGAGGTGCTAAAGGACACAGAGTCGGACCACTTGATTCTTGCCCATATGGGCGGATGGCGCTTGTGGGACGAAGTGAAAGAAAAACTGATGGAAAAACCGCTTTTCTTTGACACTTCTTTTTCGGGTGATTATCTGCAAAAAGAGGGCGTTTCGGGAATGCTTACAAAAGAAGTATTTGTCGATTTGATTCATGCGATGGGAAGTGACCGTGTCCTGTTCGGAACGGACAGTCCGTGGAGTGGACAAAAAGATGCGGTGCAGTGGTTTATGGAAACCGATTTAACAGAGACAGAGAAAAAACAGATTTTATCTGAGAATTTTATTCGAATAATTGGAATTTAAGAGTGACAAAAGACCCACCAATTGTCGGGAGCAGACAAGTTTTGGTGGGCCTTTTTATATGCAGAAAATTTTCTTATAAGAAAATGTATTTCAAAACAAACAATACTGCTAAGATATACATCAAAGGTTTAATTTTCTTAGCTTTTCCACAGCATAAGTTAATTACAACATAAGAAATTACGCCGAGTGCGATACCTTCGGAGATGCTGTACATCAAAGGCATTGCAAGCATAGCAAGGTATGCAGGAACGGCTTCTGTAATATCTTCAAAGTCAATCGAGATGATAGAAGAAATCATCAAAAATCCAACGAAGATTAATGCCGGTGCAGTAGCAAAGGATGGAATTGCTGTGAAAATTGGCGCAAATACGATAGCCAATAAGAACAGCAGACCGGTTACCATTGCAGATAAACCGGTACGTCCACCGGCTGCAACACCAGCGGAGGACTCAACGTAAGTAGTAGTAGTTGATGTTCCGAAAATAGCACCAACCGAAGTTGCGATGGCATCTGCCAAAAGAGCCGGACGGATGCGAGGAAGTTTTCCTTCTTCATCAATCATATTCGCTTTGGTGGAAACACCAATCAAAGTTCCGAGCGTATCGAAAATGTCAACAAACAAAAAGGCAAATAAAACAGCGATGAAGTTCAGGATATCAACACCTGAGAAATCAACGTTGAAGCACTGGCCAAATGTTGTTCCAAATGCACCAAAGTCAATCATGCGGAAAGTTGGATAAAGGGAGTAGAACTCTTTACCATCCGGTACATAAAGACCAATTGCTTCGCAAATCATACCAAGAATCCATGTGGCAAGAATACCAATCAAAATGGAACCTTTGATATTTTTGTGATGCAGAACAACGATGATGAACAAACCAATTAAAGCAAGCAGGGCACCAATACCGATGGTATGGAAATCGCCTACAAATTTTACATAAGTCAAAAGAGTAGAATCATCGTTGACAACAAGGTTTGCACCCTGAAGGCCGATGAAAGCGATAAACAAGCCGATGCCGGCGCTTACGCCTTTTTTCAGAGCCATTGGAATGGCATTAAAGATGGCTTCACGTACATTTGTCAAAGATAATACGATGAAAATCAAACCTTCAACAAATACGGCAAGCAAAGCAATCTGCCAGGAATATCCCATATTGCCGCAAACGGTGAATGCCATGTATGCATTCAGTCCCATACCCGGTGCAAGGGCAAATGGATAGTTGGCTAACAGAGCCATAGCCATACAGCCGACGAAAGATGCCAGTGCAGTTGCCAAAAGAATGGCATCGGAATTCATTCCGGTAGCACTTAAAATATTTGGATTGACAGCGAGGATGTAAGCCATAGCCATAAATGTTGTCAGACCGGCAACAACCTCAGTACGGAAAGAGGTATTATTCTCTTTCAGTTTGAACATTTTTTCTAACATGAAATGCTCCTCCTTGTAAGTGATAGATATATTGCGCTCACGTGCTCCCTTCGCGAGGCGGTAAAAGGCAGCAAATAGCCGCCTATTTCCCTTCGTAAATAATTAAAGAAGACACGTCGTACTGCGACAATTGTTCTCTTCCCTTTAAGCCGGCAAGTTCCATCAGAAATACAATTTTAGCAACTTCTCCGCCTAATTCCTCAACTAAGGAGGCACATGCTTTTACTGTACCGCCGGTTGCGATAAGGTCGTCCACGATAACAACTTTCTGACCTTTTTTAATGGAATCCTTGTGAAGCTCAATTGCTGCACTGCCATATTCCAAATCATATTCTGCAGTTACTGTTTCACAAGGCAGTTTTCCCTTCTTACGGCATGGCACAAATGGTTTGCCCATTGCATAGGCAATCGGTACACCAAAAATAAATCCACGGGATTCCGTTCCGACAATTACATCAAAATCCACATCTTTGAGTGTTTCAATCATGGAATCAATCGCAAGCTTCAATCCTTCTGCGTCCTGCAAAATCGTTGTAATGTCGCGAAAAATAATTCCCTTTTCCGGAAAGTCAGGAATACTCCGGATATATTCTTCTAATTTTTTCACAATGAGTACCTCGTTTCTTTTTGAATGTTTGGTGAAAAACTACGTTCTTTACCTTTCTATTATAATAAGAGATAAAAATATAATCAAGGTAAAATATTGGTTTTGCGGAAGTCCAGGTGTCTTGGGGAAGGGTCCGCTGAATGGCGCTCCCGCTCGACAAACACACAGGGGTATCGGCGTGCAAAATACGCACAGCCTGATACCCGTGCGTTTGTAACCATTCATCGAAACCCATTCCCCAAGACACCATCGCTCCTGCAAAAATAATATTTTGTGTAGAGGGTGAGAAAAATATGGAGTATAATCCGATAAATGCTTTAAAAATGAAAAGTTTTTCGGGTTATACTCCGAAAAAACCTTATCGTTGGGCTGTGACAAATGTTTGCTGCCAGTTCCTTTGTATTCCAGTAATTCCGGAGAAAAGCTTTGTGACTCGTGGGTACAAACACGTGGGTATGAGGCTTGCGTATTTTGCATGCCCATACCCTTACGTGTTTGTTAAACGGGAGTGCCCACGAGACGCAAAGCTTTTCTCCGGAATTACGGAAAACAAAAAAACTTGACACAAACTGAAGGAGTATTAGGGTTGAGAACTGTCGAAAAACGTGGTATTCTATTAGAGGATTTAATCCATTACAACAATGAATAGAGAACGAGGAGGACATCATGGGCGGTTTTTTTGGAGTGGCATCGAAGGATGACTGCGTATTTGATTTGTTTTTTGGAACCGATTATCATTCCCATCTGGGAACAAGACGTGCCGGAATGGCGGTGTATGGAGAGGACGGGTTTGACCGTGCAATTCACAATATAGAAAATGCACCATTTCGGACGAAATTTGATAAAGACATGCAGAAAATGAAGGGATATTACGGGATTGGCTGCATTTCCGATTTTGAGCCACAGCCATTGATTGTGCGTTCCCATCATGGCACATTTGCCATTACAACCGTGGGAAAAATTAACAATGCACAGGAAATTGTGGATGAAATTTTCAATGACAATAACACTCATTTTCTGGAAATGAGTGGTGGAGATATTAATCCGACAGAACTTGTGGCAGCGATTATTAACCAGAAAGAGAACTTGATTGATGGCATCCATTATGCCTTAGAGCGGATTGATGGTTCTTTAACGTTAATGATTCTTACACCAAAGGGCATTTATGCAGCGCGTGATAAATATGGAAGAACACCGCTTGTGATTGGACATAAAGAAGATGCTTATTGTATGGCGATGGAATCTTTCTCGTTCCAGAATTTAGGATACCGTCCACTGAAAGAATTAGGACCGGGTGAGATTGTAATTGTAAATCAAGAGGGAATTAAAACGCTGATGGCACCGGGAAGCAAGATGCGGATTTGCACATTCTTGTGGGTGTACTATGGTTATCCATCCAGTTCCTACGAGGGAATCAGTGTTGAGCAGATGCGTTATAACTGCGGGAAAAATATGGCAAAACGTGACCATGTAAAACCGGATATTGTTGCTGGGGTTCCGGATTCCGGTACGGCACATGCGGTTGGTTATGCAAATGAGTCCGGTGTTCCATTTTCAAGACCATTTATCAAATATACACCGACGTGGCCGCGCTCCTTTATGCCGACAGTTCAGAGTAAGCGTGACATGATTGCAAAAATGAAAATGCTTGCTGTGCATGATTTGATTCAGGATAGAAGTATTCTTTTGATTGACGATTCCATTGTCCGCGGAACACAGCTTCGTGAAACGACGGAATTTCTGTATGACAGCGGGGCAAAGGAAGTACATATTCGTCCGGCGTGTCCACCGCTTGTATATGGATGTAAGTTTTTGAATTTCTCGCGTTCCTCATCGGAGATGGATTTGATTACCCGCCGTGTGATTGCACGACTGGAAGGAACGGAGGATGTATCAGAGGAAGTATTAGAGCAGTATACCGATCCGGAATCGGAAAAATATGATCAGATGGTTGAAGAAATCCGCAAGGAGTTAAACTTCACATCCCTTCGTTTTAACCGCTTAGATGATATGTTGGAGGCGGTTGGAATTCCGAAAGAAAAACTCTGCACGTATTGTTGGAATGGTAAAGACTGATAGCTTAAGGAAGGAGGAACTTCCATGACGAAAAAGAAAAAAAGACTGTTGGTTGTTGTGGTTTTAGCCGTTGTGCTTGTGGCACTGCTTGCAAGACCGGTTGTGAATTTGGTGATAGAATGGCTGGACCCGGGACAGGCACCGCTGAATGATTTATTTAAACTAAAGAAAAATGAAGTGGCACTTGTGATTAATGATGAACAAAGCAAAGAGAAGGGATATGAAGCAGAGGGCGAAATTTATGTACCGGCATCGGTTGCGTCTACTTATATGGACCAGAGAATTTATGTCGATACAGTGGAAAGCAGCCTTTCCTATGTGACAAGTGGCGGCGTGATTTTGGCGCAGGCAGGAGAAGTTTCTTATCAGGTTGGCAAGGAGACGCAGAACGCGAAGAAGCCAATTCTGCAGAAAAAAGATGATGCGTTTTATGTATCCCTTTCCTTTATTAAAGAACACACAAGCTGTTATTACAAAACTTATCAAAATCCAAAACGCCTTGTGATTATGTCAGACCGAAGTGCGTCCTATACGATGGCATCACTGACAGAAGATACCCGTGTGCGCAAGGGACCGAATAAAAAATACAAATATTTTGTGGAACTGGCAAAAGGCACCCGCGTATTTGTGGAGACGGACAAGAAAAAGGAAAATGATTATACGGCAGTTACTACACAGGATGGAATTGCCGGTTATGTACCGAGCGACCGCCTGCAGGGGCAGAAAGAGACGGCTTGGAAATTTGACAAAGAACCGGAATCTTTTACTCAGTTAAAGACAAAAGGACAGGTATGTTTAGGCTGGCATCAGGTAACGAATGAGACGAGCAGCGGACAGCTTCCATCGCTTATTCAGAGTGCAAAGGCGATGAACGTCATCAGCCCGACGTGGTATGCGCTCAGCGATAATACAGGCAAGTTCAGTTCGCTGGCAAATTCTTCTTATGTTACTCAGGCACACGCACAGGGAAAACAGGTGTGGGGACTGATTAATGATTTTGGTAAAGGAATTAAATTAAGTAAAGTGCTCGGCGTGACATCAAACCGGAATCGTTTGGTAAATGGTCTGGTGGCAACGGCGATTCAGCATGAATTGGATGGAATTAACATTGACTTTGAGCATGTAACAAAAGATACTGCACCGGCATATCTGGAATTTTTACGTGAACTTACTCTTAAGTGCCACGCAAATGATTTGATTGTTTCGGTGGACAACTATTCGCCGGCAAGTTACAATGCGTATTATGATCTGGAAGAGCAGGGACGCATTGTGGACTATGTGATTTTGATGGCGTATGATGAGCATTACAACGGCAGTGAAGAAAGCGGTTCGGTTTCGTCGCTTCCATTTGTAAAAGAAGGTGTCAAAAATGTGCTGGTAAAGGTACCGGCAGAACGTACGGTAGTTGCACTTCCGTTCTACACGAGATTGTGGAAAGAAGTAAAAGGCAAAAAGCCACATCCGGAAGCTTATGGCATGAGCGGCGCCGAGAGTGTTGTCCGGGCAAATGATGCATCACCAAAGTGGGATGAAGCAACCGGTCAGTATTATGCGGAATTTAAGTCCAGTGGTGCAACTTATAAAATCTGGCTGGAAGAAGAAACTTCTTTAAAGAAAAAACTGGAAGTTGTGAAGAAAAGTAAGACGGCAGGTGTGGCGTTCTGGAAACTTGGTTTTGAGCGCGCTGTTACCTGGACGACGATAGCGGATGCCGTTCGCGGATGGTAAGACTATTTGAAAGAAAAAAGACATACAATAGTACCAAAAAGGATGCGGGAGTCCGTTATGTCGAAGGAAAAAATAGAACAAACAAAGAAAGCAGCCATGGTATTCTTTTTTGCCGTGGCTGCTTTTTTGAGTGCGTGGTACAAGTTTGTGTCACCGTTAGAAAAACCATTTCACAAGACACTTAACCAGACTGCGAAAGGAACGAAGGCAACGATTGTAATTGACCCCGGACACGGTGGTTTTGACCCCGGAAAAGTGGGAGCAAATCAGACATTGGAAAAGGATGTAAACCTTGCCATCAGTGAGAAATTAAATCAAAAACTGGCGGCAAGCGGTTATACGGTTTATATGACAAGAGTGAGTGATGAGGCACTCTGCCGTGGCGATGAATCATCAAAAAAGCGAGCAGATATGCAGAATCGTGTGGCGCTGATTGAAGAAAAGAAACCGGATTTGGTTGTGAGCATTCATCAGAACAGTTTTTCTGCATCCACAAAAGGGGCACAGGTTTTTTATCATAAAAGTTCCGAAAAAGGCAAGCGTCTTGCCGGTATTTTACAGCAGTCCATCAAAGAAAAAGCGGACAAAGAAAACCACCGTGTGGAAAAAGCGAATGCCAGTTATTATATGCTTCGGAAGGTGAGCTGTCCGATTGTTATCGTAGAGTGCGGATTTTTGTCAAATCCTGACGAAGAGAGGCTGTTAAATGACGAAAAATATCAAAAAAAGATGGTCGAAGGGATTGCAGAGGGCATTGAAAATTTCTTGTATAAATAGGCAGAATATGGTATGATAAGTCATATGAGTATTTGAGAAAAAGCGAGATAGAAGGAATCGTATATGGATACAGAATGGATTTGCTTCGATGCGGTAACAGGGTATGACAAAGGAGAATTGAATCATGCCGCACAGATTTTACGGCAGGGCGGGCTGGTTGCCTTCCCGACGGAGACTGTGTATGGACTTGGCGGGGATGGATTTAACCCGCAGGCGGCTAAAAAAATATATGAGGCAAAAGGGCGTCCGAGTGATAATCCACTGATTCTTCATATCAGTAAGAGAGAAGAACTTGACGCAATTGCCGCACGGATACCGGGAACGGCAGAAAAACTTATGGATGCATTCTGGCCGGGACCGATGACACTTATTTTTGAAAAGACAAAAGCTGTGCCTTATGAGACAACCGGTGGACTTGATACGGTAGCTGTCCGGATGCCTTCACATGAGGGAGCCAGACAGTTGATTGAAAGTGCCGGCGTGCCGGTGGCAGCACCGAGTGCAAATACGTCAGGCAGACCAAGCCCGACGACGGCAGAACATGTAAAAGAAGATTTGTGGGGACGCATTGATATGATTATCGATGGCGGTCTGGTTGGAATCGGTGTGGAATCGACGATTATTGACGTCACAGAAGAGACGCCGACGATTCTGCGTCCGGGACATATTACAAAAAATATGATTGCCAAGGTGATTGGTACGGTACAGATGGATGCCGGTTTATCCGGATTAGACCAATCGGTAAAGCCGAAAGCACCGGGTATGAAGTACAGACATTACGCGCCGAAGGCGTCGATGACAGTGATTCAGGGAAAAAAGGAAGCCGTTATCCGCCGGATTGAAGAACTTGCGGCAGAATATCCAAAAGAAAAAGTGGGGATTCTTGCTGCGGATGAAACGTTGTCCTGTTATACACATGGACAAGTTGTGTCAGCGGGATCGCGGAATGAACATACCATTGAGCAGGGGTTATACCGTGCATTACGCGAATTTGACCATATGGGGGTTTCGGTTATTTTTTCTGAGAGTTTTGCGGATGATGACCGGAGCGAGGCAATTATGAACCGTTTATTGAAGGCAGCAGGGCAAAAGATTGAGTATCTTTCGGATAAGTGATTGGAGGAGGCATACGGATGGATTACACAAAAATTATTTTTGTATCGAAGGAAAATGTCCTTCTTGGTCCAATGGCAGAGTGGATTATGAAAAGTATTTTGATGGATAAATCGAAGCAGATTATGTCACGTGGACTGGTTGTACTTTTTGCGGAACCGAGAGACCAGCGGGTGACGGAACTGCTTATGAATCATGGGGTTCCCTGCGAGGAGCAGGTATCGGAAGAATTTCATGCAGAGCAGGTTGATGAGACAACGCTTGTGCTCACGATGAATTTTACCGAAAAAGTCAAAGTTCTCGAAGATTATGGCGTGACGGAACATGTTTATACGCTTCGCGAATTTGTGCAGGAAGAAGATGGAAAAGAATTTGACCCAGATGTGCCGGACCCATATGGAAGCGGGGATGAGGCATATGAGGAATGTTACTTAGAACTCAAAGATTTATTGTACCGGGTGAAGAAAAAATTACAGTGGAACTAAAATATGAGGAGGGTGTTACAATATGATAGCATTAGGCAGCGACCAGGCAGGATATGAATTGAAACAGGTGGTGATGCGTCACTTGGAGGAACGCGGACTTTCCTACAAAGATTACGGAAGTTATAGTCCCGACCCTGTAGATTATCCGGTGTATGGAAAAAAGGTAGCACATGCCATTGTTGATGGGGAATGTGACAAAGGAATTTTAATTTGCGGGACCGGCATTGGTATCTCGATTGCCGCGAACAAAGTACCGGGAATTCGTGCAGCCGTATGCAGTGACTGCTTCAGCGCAGAGGCGACCAGACTGCATAACGATGCCAACATTTTAGCTTTCGGTGCGAGAGTCGTGGGACCGGGACTTGCAGAAAAAATTGTAGATATCTTTTTAGACACAGAATTTTCCGGTGTGGAAAGACATAAACGCCGGGTTGATATGATTGAAGAATAAGGAGTGAAATAACGTGTTAGGTTTTGTCGGATGTGGAAATATGGCACAGGCGATGCTGAAAGGGATTTTGGCAAAAGGCTTGTACAAAGCAGATGAGATTATTGTATCGAGACGTACCAAAGAGGCGTTAGATGCATTGCATGAAGAACTTGGCGTGCAGACAACAACAGATAACAAAGAAGTGGCAGAAAAAGCAGATGTGCTGGTACTTGCGATAAAACCGTATCAGTTTGCAGATGTGATTCCGGAGATTGCACCGGTTTGTAAAGAAAATGCGTTAGTCATTTCGATTGCGGCAGGCCAGACGATAGCGAATATCGAGAAGTTATTTGGAAAGACTATGAAAATAGTACGCACGATGCCGAATACACCGGCACTTGTGTTAGCGGGAGCAACCGGGATGTGTTTTCATCCATCGGTTTCAAAAGAAGAGAGAGAAACGGCAATTACTATATTTGAAAGTTTTGGTGTGGTTGCAGAAGTTTCTGAAAATATGATTGATACCGTGATTGGTGTCAGTGGCAGTTCGCCGGCTTACGTATTTATGTTTATTGAGGCAATGGCGGATGCGGCTGTGGCAGATGGTATGCCGCGTGCCATGGCTTATGAACTGGCGGCACAGACGGTGTACGGAAGTGCTAAGATGGTGCTTGAGACCGGAAAACATCCGGGCGAATTAAAAGATATGGTCTGCTCACCGGCGGGAACGACGATTGAAGCGGTCCGTGTCTTAGAGGAAAAGGGACTGCGCAGTGCTGTCATAGAAGGACAGATGGCATGCGTGAAGAAGGCGAGAGAATTATGAGAAAACGTGACGAAGCGAAAAACCGGAGAGAAATCATACATGCTTTATCGATGATTATGCAGATTGGATTATCGATGATGGTTTGCATGAGTGTCAGCCTATTGATTGGCTATGGCTTAGACAAGCTTTTTGGTACCAAATGTTTTATGGTAATTATGATGTTTATCGGGATTTTGGCATCGCTTCGCAGTATGCTTGTATTGACCGGACAGTATCACCCGGGCAGTAAAAAAAAGGAAACACAGGAAGGAAAACAGGATGGAGACGGCGAAGATTAGTTTATGGGAAGTCATAATCGGCATATGGATTCTTGCCATTGTGGTAATTCTTGGCGGCATCTTTTTTGTGCCGGAGCCGTTATCGTATGCTTTGGGAGAAATCGCTGGCAGTATCACGGCGAGTGGACTTATGGTTCATTTATACCGAAGCATTGACATTGAGTTAGACCTTCCGGAAAAAAAGGCAGTAAGTCACTCCAGAGCGATGGGGCTTGTACGGAGCGCCATTGAAATCGGAGTGCTTGTAGGAAGTTTTTTTCTTTCAAAATGGGTTATGCCATATACCGTTTTGGCGGGACTGCTTGCAAGAAAGGCAGCAGCACTTATGGTTCCGTGGATGGAAAAAATAAGACTTCGTAAAAAGAAATCATTATAGGAAAGGAGAGTGAGAGCGTGGATGGAGTAGATTTTTATGTATATGGGCATCTGCCGATTCATATTGGCGGCGTGACGGTGTACATCACGACGACCCATATATGTCTGGCTATCGTTATGGCGGCTCTGATTATTTTTGCGATTGCAGCAAATCGTAAAATCAAAAAAGCAGACCCGACGAAAGCACCGACCGGATTTTTAAATGTCATCGAGCTTTTAGTGGAAACCCTTGACAATCTGGTTAAGAGCAACATGGGAAAGACGCTGGCACCAAAGTTCAAAAACTATATTGGTGTGATTTTCATGTTCCTTGTGACATGTAATTTGTCCGGGCTTTTTGGACTCAGACCACCGACTGCGGATTATGGTACGACACTTCCACTGGCGTTAATCACTTTTGTTATGATTCAGTATCAGGGAATCAAATGGCAGAAGTGGGGAAAACTCAAAGGTTTGTTTGAACCGATTTTCTTATTTTTCCCGATTAATGTAATTAGTGAATTTGCCACACCGGTATCTCTGTCACTTCGTCTGTTTGCCAATATTTTATCGGGAACCATGATGATGGCATTGATCTACGGACTTCTTCCTAAGTTCCTTTTGTGGGTCTGGCCGGCTGCACTACACGCTTATCTGGATGTATTTGCCGGCGCATTGCAAGCGTATGTATTCGCTATGCTGACAATGGTATTCATTGCGAATGCCGCAGATTTGGATGATTAATTTTATCGCGCATAAGCGCAGAAAGTGAGGAAAAGATATGAATATTTCAGGAGCAGATTTAGTACATGCAGCATCAGCAATTGGTGCAGGATTAGCAGTTATCGCAGGTATCGGACCTGGTGTTGGACAGGGTATTGCAGCCGGATATGGTGCAAGTGCCGTAGGACGTAACCCGGGTGCCCGTGGTGAGATTATGTCAACCATGCTTCTTGGACAGGCAGTAGCCGAGACAACCGGTTTGTATGGTCTGGTTGTAGCCATGATTCTGCTGTTTGTAAATCCATTTGGAGTATAATGCAATCCATCCGAAAATTGTAAGAAAGGAGGGACTGTAATTGGATCCAAGAATATTTGGACTTGACCCGCAGACGTTATTTGATACATGCATTACGTTAGTTGCCATGCTGGCATTGTTTATCCTTTTATCGTATCTTTTGTTTAATCCGGCGCGCAAGCTGATTCAAAAGAGAAAGGATTATATTGAGAGCCAGCTTTCGGAGGCGGCATCCGCTAAAGATGAGGCACTTGCCATGAAGAAAGAGTATGATGACAAACTGGCAAAGGTGGATGATGAATCCGCAGAATTGATTTCACAGGCTCGCCAAAAAGCAAAAGAGCGTGCGGGTGAAATTGTAAATGAGGCCGGCGATGAAGCACATCGTATTCTGGCACGTGCAGAGAAAGAAGTGGCACTTGAAAAGGATAAAGTCCGTGATGAAATGAAACAGGAAATGGTTCAGGTGGCTTCTATGATGGCTGGCAAACTGGTGTCAGAATCCATCAGTGAAGAGGCACAGGCCAAGTTGATTGAAGAGACATGCAATGAAATGGGGGATTCGACATGGCAAAGTTAGTTTCAAAAGTGTACGGCGATGCTTTGTTTTCTCTTGCGGTAGAAGAAAATCGTGTGGATGAACTCTGGGACGAAACGCGTGCGATGAAGCAGGTGCTTTCGGAAAATCCGGATTTCATGGCGATTTTGGAACATCCTGAAATGACGATGGAAAAAAAGATGGATGTGCTGCAGGAGGTTTTTCAAAAGGAACTGTCCCAGGACATGATGGGACTTTTGCATGTTCTTGTAAAAAAAGGAAGAATCGGAGAACTAATCCATGTGTTAGCATATTTTAATGAATGTGCCATGGCATACAAAAAGATAGGAAAAGTTCAGATTCAGACGCCGATGCCACTATCGGAGAAACAAAAAAAGAAAATTGAACAAAAACTTCTTGAGGTGAGCGAGTACGAAACTTTGTCGGTGGACTACGAAATTGATAAAAGTCTGCTTGGCGGCATTGTGATTCGTATTGGCAACCAAGTTCTTGACAACAGTATCCGTGCAAAACTGGATGCGATGACAAGAGATTTGAGTAAAGTAAGGCTGTCAAATTAGACGGGCGGCTTTCAGAAAGAAGGTGTGTTGGAAACATGAATTTAAGACCGGAAGAAATTAGTTCAGTCATTAAAGAAGAAATAAAAAAATATAGTACGGAGTTTGAAGTTGCCAATGTAGGAACGGTAATTCAGGTTGCCGATGGAATTGCCCGTATTCATGGACTGGAGAAGGCAATGCAGGGTGAACTGTTAGAGTTTCCGCATGAAGTGTACGGAATGGTCATGAACTTAGAGGAAGATAATGTTGGTGCGGTTTTACTTGGTGATTCGGCAAACATTAACGAAGGTGACATGGTTAAGACGACAGGACGTGTGGCAACGGTGCCGGTTGGCGACGCAATGTTAGGCCGCGTTGTGAATGCGCTCGGACAGCCAATTGATGGTAAAGGTCCGGTAAATACGGATAAGATTCGTCCGATTGAGCGTGTGGCATCAGGTGTTATTTCCCGTAAGTCGGTAGATACACCGCTGCAGACAGGTATTAAGGCGATTGACTCCATGGTTCCAATCGGAAGAGGTCAGCGTGAGTTGATTATCGGTGACCGCCAGACCGGTAAAACGGCAATTGCGATTGATACCATCATTAATCAGAAAGACCAGGATGTACTTTGTATTTATGTAGCAATCGGACAGAAAGCATCAACGGTTGCCAATATTGTAAAGACACTCGAAGAGAGTGGTGCGATGGATTATACAACGGTTGTAGCAGCGACCGCAAGTGAGTTAGCACCACTTCAGTATATTGCGCCATACGCCGGTTGTGCGATTGGTGAAGAGTGGATGGAGAACGGCAAGGATGTTCTTATCGTTTATGATGATTTGACCAAACATGCGGCTGCTTATCGTACCCTTTCATTGCTTCTTCGCAGACCACCGGGACGTGAGGCGTTCCCTGGCGATGTCTTTTATCTGCATTCCCGTCTTTTGGAGCGTGCAGCAAAATTGTCAGATAAATTAGGCGGCGGTTCTTTGACGGCACTGCCGATTATTGAGACACAGGCAGGTGACGTATCGGCATACATTCCGACTAATGTAATTTCGATTACAGATGGTCAGATTTATCTAGAGACCGAGATGTTTAACTCCGGTTTCCGTCCGGCGGTAAATCCGGGTCTGTCCGTATCCCGAGTTGGTGGTTCGGCACAGATTAAAGCGATGAAAAAGATTGCGGGACCGATTCGTATCGAGCTTGCACAGTACCGCGAGCTGGCCGCATTTTCCCAGTTTGGCTCCGATTTGGATGCCGACACAAAACGCCAGTTAGACCAGGGTGAAAGAATCCGTGAGATTTTAAAGCAGGATCAGTATGCGCCGCTGCCGGTATGGTATCAGGTTATTATCATTTATGCAGCGACAAAACAGTATCTTTTGGATATTGCGGTAGAAGATGTCCTTGCGTTTGAAAAAGGTTTGTTCCGTTTTGTGGATGAAAAGTATCCGGAAGTACCGGCTGCCATCCGCGATGAGAAACAAATCAGTGAAGAGACAGAGAAGAAATTGATTCAGGCGATTGAGGAATATAAACGCAATTTTATTCATGAGAAATAAAAGAGAGGTGTGATGCTATGGCCTCAATGAGGGACATCAAAAGAAGAAAAGAAAGTATACAAAGCACTTCTCAGATTACAAAGGCAATGAAACTGGTTTCGACTGTAAAACTTCAAAAAGCGAAGGGAAGAGCAGAAGAAACACAGCCTTATTTTAACAAAATGTATGAGACGGTTTCGGGTATGCTTGCCAAATCAGGCACCGTGAGATATCCCGGAAAACGAGAGAAAAATCCGGATGAACCATGCAAAAAAGGTGTGATTGTAATTTCGTCAAACCGTGGACTGGCGGGCGGTTACAATTCCAATCTTGTCAAGTTAGTTACCAAAGGTGATTTTGACCGAGAAAATACGATTATTTTTCCGGTTGGAAGAAAAGGCTTGGAAAGCCTTGTGAGACAGGGGTATACCTGTCAGGGTGATTTTTCCGAGGTGATTAACAATCCGTTGTTTGGAGATGCGGTAAGCATTGGAAAGACCGTGATTGGTGCGTTGGAAAATGGTGACATTGATGAAGTGTATTTAGCGTATACGGTATTTAAAAATACCGTGACACAAATCCCTACTTTGATTAAAATTCTTCCATTTGCAGAGGATGATATCAAGGAGAATGCACAGGAAGAGGATGAGAAGGATAAGGGTGCTGTGGCACAGATGAATTATGAGCCGGAGGAGGAAGAAACTCTGGGTTATATCATTCCTTTGTATGTAAACAGCCTAATCTTTGGTGCGCTCGTGGAAGCAGTGGCCAGTGAAAATGGTGCGCGTATGCAGGCGATGGATTCTGCAACAAGTAACGCAGAGGAGATGATTGATACCTTGGGATTGCAGTATAACCGTGCAAGACAGGCTGCAATTACTCAGGAATTGACAGAGATTGTTGCTGGTGCGTCAGCGATAAGTTAGGAGGTAGAAAATGGCAGAGAATAGTAAGACAAGTCTCGGCGTAATTACCCAGATTGTTGGAGCCGTACTGGATATTCGTTTTCAGGACGGAAACCTGCCTGAGATTAATGAAGCAATCCACATCAAACGACAGGATGGGGATAAGCTTGTAGTTGAGGTGGCACAGCATTTGGGTGATGATACCGTTCGCTGTATTGCCATGGGACCAACGGATGGTCTGGTCCGCGGCATGGAAGCAGTGGCAACGGGAGCTCCGATTTGTGTGCCGGTAGGTGAAGAAACATTAGGACGTATGTTTAATGTTCTCGGCGAGCCAATTGATGAAAAAGAGCCGCCAAAAGTAAAAGAGTATGATCCGATTCATAGAAAAGCACCTTCTTTTGAAGAGCAGTCTACCGAATCGGAGATTTTGGAAACCGGTATTAAAGTAATTGACCTTTTGTGCCCATATCAGAAGGGTGGTAAAATTGGTTTGTTTGGTGGTGCCGGTGTAGGTAAAACGGTACTCATTCAGGAGTTGATTACAAACATTGCTACAGAGCACGGTGGATATTCGGTATTTACCGGTGTTGGTGAGCGTACCCGTGAGGGAAATGATTTGTACTATGAAATGATTGAGTCCGGCGTAATTGATAAAACAACCATGGTGTTTGGACAGATGAATGAGCCGCCCGGAGCGAGAATGCGAGTAGGTCTTGCCGGACTTACGATGGCAGAATATTTCCGTGACAAAGGTGGAAAGGATGTGCTTTTGTTCATTGACAACATCTTCCGTTTTACGCAGGCAGGTTCTGAGGTTTCAGCACTTTTAGGACGTATGCCGAGTGCGGTAGGTTACCAGCCGACACTGCAGACAGAGATGGGTGCTTTGCAGGAGCGAATCACTTCGACAAAGAGCGGTTCGATTACATCCGTTCAGGCGGTTTATGTACCGGCCGATGACTTGACAGACCCGGCTCCGGCGACGACTTTTGCCCACTTGGATGCAACAACCGTATTGGAGCGTTCGATTGCAGAACTTGGTATTTACCCGGCAGTAGACCCGCTGGCTTCAACATCCCGTATGCTGGACCCTCGTGTGCTGGGTGAAGAACATTATCAGGTTGCCCGTGGTGTTCAGGAGATTTTGCAGCGTTACAAAGAGTTACAGGATATTATTGCCATTCTTGGTATGGACGAGTTGTCGGAAGACGAGAAAATGCTTGTCAACCGTGCGCGTAAAGTGCAGCGATTCCTGTCGCAGCCATTTAACGTCGCAGAACAGTTTACCGGTCTTCCCGGTAAATATGTTCAGTTGTCTGATACGATTCAGGGATTCAAAGAAATTCTGGATGGTAAACATGATGAGATTCCGGAAGGTTATTTCTTAAATGCCGGAAGTATTGATGATGTTGTAGCACGATACAAAGAGAGCCGCCAGTAATTTCAGGCGGATAGGAAAGGAAGTGGTTACAACATGGCAGAACGTAAAACATTTCGTCTTGAAGTGATTTCGCCGGAGCGCATTTTCTATACCGGAGATGCTGAGATGGTGGAACTTACGACGACGGAAGGTGACATCGGAATCTATGCGGATCACATTCCGCTTACGACGATTGTTGCACCTGGTGTAATGACGATTACCGAGCCGGGTGGCGTGCTCAAAGAGGCAGCAGTGCTGGAAGGCTTTATGGAAATTACACCGGATAAAGTTACAATTCTTGCTCAGTCCTGCGAGTGGCCGGAAGAAATTGACATTAATCGTGCGGCAGAGGCGAAGGCGAGAGCCGAGCGCCGCTTAAAAAGTGCAGATGAAAATATAAACATGGCACGAGCAGATTTGGCTTTGCGAAAATCGTTGATTCGGTTGCAGTTAGCTGAAAAATAAAAAGAATCCCCTAAAAAGCAGGATATTTGCGTTGCAAATATAGCTTTTCGGGGGATTTCTTTTTATTTTTTGCTTTTTGGGAAAGAGGAGGCTGGTGAGAAGGAGGGAGACAACTGTTTTTTGTCGATTTATTTGGATTCCAGTAATTGTGTAGAAAAGTTTTGTGACTCGTGGGTTTGAGTGCGTCAGCACCCCTGCTGCTACGCAACTCAATTAGTGAGAACGGCGCAAGAGGTTCGGGGAACCTCTGACCTGCGCGGACCGGAGTGGAACGTAGACCCACGAGTCACAAAACTTTTCTACACAATTACGGAACCCAAAAAACTCACTATGGAAACCCCTCCGAAATTATGGTAAAATAGTGAGTAATAGGGTAGTTACGATAACACACGAAGGAGAGAGTTTATTATGGTTATTAAGGTGATTTTGTTACTGGTATTTTTTGCCGTTATGCTGGGGATTGGATTTTATTCCAGAAAGCATGCGACAGATGTGAATGGTTTTGTATTGGGTGGACGTTCGGTTGGTCCGTGGCTGACTGCATTTGCTTATGGGACATCTTATTTTTCAGCGGTTGTATTTGTCGGATATGCAGGACAGTTCGGTTACAAATACGGACTTGCTTCCACTTGGATTGGAATTGGCAATGCAGTGCTTGGTTCTCTGCTTGCATGGGTTGTATTGGGACGACGTACAAGAATTATGACAAAGCATTTGAAATCCATGACCATGCCGGATTTCTTTGGAAAACGTTATGGCAGTAAATCGCTTCGCGTTGCAGCGTCGATGATTGCCTTTATTTTCCTCATTCCGTATACCGCATCGGTGTATAATGGTCTTTCCTATTTGTTTGGTATGGCATTTGATATTGACTTCCGCATCTGTGTAGTCGTGATGGCGGTGCTGACCGGTGTATATGTTATTGTGGGCGGTTATATGGCGACTGCACTGAATGACTTGATTCAGGGAATTATTATGTTATTTGGTATTGTGGCAGTCATTGCGGCAGTGCTTTCCGGTCATGGCGGATTTTTGGCTGCAGTGAAGGAACTTGCGCATGTGCCAAGTGACGTAATGCCGGGAGCTTATGCATCTTTCTTTGGACCAGACCCATTGAATCTGCTTGGGGTTGTGATTTTAACTTCATTGGGTACGTGGGGCCTTCCACAGATGATTCAGAAATTTTATGCCATTAAAGATGAAAAAGCAGTACATACAGGAACTATTATTTCGACGTTGTTTGCCGTAGTTGTTTCCGGCGGCTGCTATTTCCTTGGTGGATTCAGCCAGATTTCCGGTGTGACAAAAGCAGCCGATGGCAGTGTGGCATATGATACTATTATACCGACGATGCTTTCAAGCCTGCCTGACATTCTGATTGGAATTGTCATTGTGCTTGTTTTGTCTGCATCCATGTCGACTTTGTCGAGCCTTGTGCTGACGTCAAGTTCCACACTCACACTTGATTTTATCAAACCATTGTTTGTAAAAGATATGAGTGAGAAAAAGCAGTTAATCTGGATGAGAATACTGCTTGCGTTCTTTATCATCATTTCCGTTGTGATTGCACTTGATCCGCCGGCATTTATTGCACAGCTTATGGGAATCAGCTGGGGTGCTCTGGCAGGAGCGTTTTTAGCACCATTTTTGTATGGACTGTACTGGAAGCGCGTGACAAAAGCGGCTGTCTGGGCAAGTTTTATTGCCGGAGTTGGAATTACGGTTTCTAACATGTTTATCAATTATATTGCATCACCGATTAACGCCGGAGCATTAGCAATGCTTGCTGGTTTGATTGTTGTCCCGGTTGTTAGTGTAATAACGAAGAAACCGGACGAAGCAATTGTAGATGGAATTTTTAACTGCTTGGATGAAAAAGTTATGGTAGAGCAGAAAATGGCTTTGCCGGAAGAGGACGAAGAGTAAACGTATACAATGGAAATGAGGGGGTGTCGGATATGGCGCGAAAAAAAAGGAAAAGTCTAATTTTTACCATCATGCGAATGTCAGTAATTCCGATTGCAATTTTAGGAGTTGTCATGACATTTTACAGTCAGAATTCGGTTCATGAAGGTATGGTATTTGAGATTGAAAAGAGTTTGTCCGGTATCGCTCATAATCTGATTAGTATTTATAATGTGTTGGATGCGGGAGATTTTTCACAGAAAGACGATAGGGTTTATAAGGGGGAAACAGAAATTACATCGGATTACCGCGTTTTAGACGATATTAAAAATGATACCGGTGCGGATGTTACTGTATTTGTTGGTGATGAGAGATGTCTTACAACACTGGTTGATAAAAAAGGAAATCGTTTGGTTGGCTCTCACTTAGATAAAGAAGTTGCTTCACAAGTGATTGAAGACGGGGAAGAATATTTTTCCCAGAATGTTGACGTTATGGGAGTCAGATACTTTGGCTACTATGTGCCAATTCGCAATGATGAGAATGAAGTTGTAGGTGTTAGTTTTGCCGGAGAGTCGGCGGAGTCTGTGAATACTTCCATGAGATTTATGACGCATGGGAATGTGATTATCTGCCTGTTTATCATAATTCTTGCCGGATTTATCTGTAATCTGTCGGCACAGAAAATGGTGGAGGCGATTCAGGCAATTAAGAGATTTCTTGGCAGAGTGGCGCATGGAGAATTTCATCATGAAATGCCGGAAAATGTTTTAAAGAGAGGCGACGAACTGGCGCAAATGGGCGAATATGCAGTGGCGGTCAGTGATTCATTGGAAGAAATGGTGTCACGTGACCCATTGACAAAACTTCTGAACCGGCGTGCGGCGCAGATTCAGATGGATTACCGTAGAGAAAACGATTGTTTTTCACTTGCGATTGCAGATATCGATTTTTTTAAGAGCGTCAATGACAGTTATGGTCATGAAAAAGGTGATGAAGTTCTAAAATATGTTGCCGGAGCACTACAGAAAGCAGTTGGTGAAGATGGTTTTTCTGCACGCTGGGGCGGCGAAGAATTTTTGATTGGTTTTGATGGAACAGTAAATGAGACGGGAAAAGTTTTGCAGGGATTTTTGGACGATGTGAAATCGAAAAAGTTTTCACATAACGGTATGGAATTCTCAATTTCTCTGACGATTGGTATTGCAACTTACTGTGAAGAAGAGAAAATGGAAGAAGCGATTAACCGTGCGGACGAACTTCTTTATTATGGAAAAGAGCATGGGCGAGACCAGATCGTAATGGAATCAAGGGAGGAGGAATCCTGATGCCGAAAGCACCAAACCAGAAATACAAATTATTTTATATTTTGGAACTGCTGCGAAGTGAGAGTGACGAAAAACATCCGGTAACGATGCCGCAAATCATCTCGTATTTAAAGCAGAATGGTATTCATGCGGAAAGAAAAAGTGTTTATTCGGACATGGAAGCTTTGCAGATACTCGGGTACGATGTTGTATGTCAGAAAAACCCGGCGGGTTACTATCTGGGAAGCCGTGAGTTTGAATTGGCGGAGTTAAAACTTTTAGTTGATGCTGTGCAGGCGTCCAAATTTATTACGCAAAAACAAAGCAGAAATTTGATTGAGAAGTTGGAACATTTCACGAGCCGCCATGAGGCAAATCGGTTACAGCGTCAAGTTTGTGTCAATGACCGTGTGAAAACAGAAAATTTGTCTTCCCTTTATCTGATTGATGACATTCATCAGGCAATGCACGAAAATCAACCGGTTACTTTTGTTTACTGCGAATGGAATCAGAACAAGGAACTTGTGCCGCGGCACGGTGGCGAACGCTATCTTGTTTCTCCATGGATGCTTATGTGGGAAGACGAAAATTATTATCTGCTGGCGTATGACCACAAAGCAGAGATGATTAAATATTTCCGTGTAGATAAACTTCGACAGTTAAAGAGAGAAGAGGGAAAAAGAGAAGGGGAAACAGCATATCAAAAACTGGATGTCACGGATTTTTCAAAAAAAACGTTTGGAATGTTTGCCGGGGAGAAAAAAAGGCTTCAGCTTGTTTTTGATAATTCGCTGATTGGCGTTGCAATTGACCGTTTTGGAAAGGAAATTCCTGTTTTAAAAGAGTCCGAGACACAGTTTCGGACATTCGTAGAAATCAGTGTCAGCAAGCAGTTTTATGGTTGGCTTGCGGGGATTGGAAAGGGTGTTTCAATCGTGGAACCAAAAGAAGAACAAGAGAAGTATCGGAAGTATCTTGAAAATATTTGGAAACTATGATATTCTACCATTGATTATGAGAATTTGTATCAATTACGCCAAGGAGGACAAGAATGAGAGGAATAGAAACCCCGATTAAGACACTGAGACAGAAAGTGTTTACAGAAGTTGCAAAAGTCGCTTTTGATTCACAGAACATAAATGATGATATCGAGGCAATCCCATATAAAATTACGCCGGGAGATGCGCCTTTATACCGTGAGAGTATTTACCGTGAGCGTGCTATCTGCTCGGAGCGTGTGCGTCTTGCGATGGGACTTTCATTAAGACCGGATGACGAACCGGTTCACGTTACAAGTGGATTGGATGAGAGTAATGTGGCAGAAAAATATTATGAGCCGCCTTTGATGCAGGTAATTCCGTCGGCTTGTGATATGTGTGAGGATAACGTATATGAAGTATCCAATCAGTGCCGTGGCTGTGTGGCACATCCTTGTGTAGAGGTTTGCCCGAAAGGTGCTATCAGCATTGTAGACGGAAAATCTCATATTGATAAAGATAAATGTATTAAATGTGGAAAATGTAAGGCAATCTGTCCTTATGATGCAATTGCGAAGAAGGTTCGTCCATGTGCAGCTGCATGTGGTGTGAAAGCCATTTCCAGTGATGAGCGCGGACGTGCCCGGATTGATGATGAAAAATGCGTAAAATGCGGACAATGCATGGCTGCATGTCCATTTGGAGCGATTGCAGATAAATCCCAGATTTTCCAGTTGATTCAGGCAATGAAGCAGGGACCGGTTATTGCCGAATTGGCTCCGGCGGTTATCGGACAGTTTGGTGACGATGTCCGTCTTTGGAAAATCAAAGCAGCGTTGAAAGAAATTGGTTTTGCGGAAGTGTTCGAAGTTGCACTTGGTGCAGATATCGGAGCGATTACGGAAGCAAGACATTATGTAAATGAAGTAAAAACAGGAAAACTTCCATTTTTGCTGACTTCCTGTTGTCCGGCGTGGTCGATGTTGGCAAAGAAAACACTGCCGGATATGGTAGAGACTGTTTCAAGTGCTCTGACACCGATGGTGGCTACTGCACGTACAATTAAACAGCGTCATCCGGAAGCTAAGATTGTATTTGTCGGACCGTGTGCGGCAAAGAAACTGGAAGCTTCCCGCCGTTCGGTACGAAGTGATGTGGATTTTGTAATTACCTTTGAAGAATTGGATGCGATTTTCACTGCCAAAGGAATTGATATGGAAACCTATGATGCAGAGGAGCCAATTCATGATGCAACAGGAACCGGACGTGGTTACGCCGTTGCCGGTGGTGTTGCAAATGCCATTGAAAACTGCATTAACGAATATTATCCGGGAACGGAAGTTTATATTGAGCATGCGGAAGGATTATCCGACTGTCAGAAAATGCTTCTTATGGCGAAAGCCGGTAAAAAGGATGGCTGCCTGATTGAAGGCATGGGCTGTCCGGGTGGCTGTGTTGCCGGTGTTGGTACGAATATTGCGATACCGAAAGCGGCACAGGCTGTGCGCAAGTTTGTTAAGGATTCAACAACTGCACTGCCACCGAAAGAATATTCAGAAATTGATTTGCCGTAAGGTAAAAGAAACAAGATAAGAAAGAGGGTATTTTGATTGTAAAATCGGAATACCCTCTTTGTGACAGAAGGCATTTGATCATATTTAATCAATAGCGGAGGCAGTATGAAAATCGAACGAATTATTTTATTTACCAAGGGAATTGAAACATTAAGTTTTTTTAGTGAGCAGCTTGGGAAGACTTTTAGTAAATTGGGATATGAAGTGTTTTACTTTGACCAGTGTAAATCGTATGATAGTCTTGCCGAATTGCTTTTGTTTGCCAAACCGGAGGCAACAGCGGCAGTGACGTTTAATTTTGACGGCTGCTGTGGTGAGGGATATTTTATTGACTGCAAGGGAATTCATTTGTTTGATGACAGAAAAATACCGGTTATCAATATTGTGGTTGACCATCCGTTTTACTATCATAAATTTCTGCCATTTTTGCCAAAAGACTACTGCCAGATTTCGATTGACAGAGAGCATGAAGCTTATTTGCAGTATTATTTTCCGGAAATTAAGCGGGGGCTGTTTCTGCCATTGGCGGGAACGTCCTTGTGGGAAGAAGATACGCTGCCTAAGTGGGAAGAACGCCCATATGACGTTGTATTTACCGGAAATTACACGCCGCTTTCTAAATTTGAACCGACGATTGAGAGACATGGCAAAGAGTATGCCGATTTTTATTACGGAATTATTGAGGATTTTAAGAAACATCCGCATCTGGGGATGGATATCGGAATTCGTGAGCATCTGCTTTCCGAGGTTGAGGATATTACCGAAGACGGTGTAAAAGAAATGATGCCAAATATGATTATGATCGATTTGTATGTGCGCAATTATTTTCGTGGAAAAGTGGTGCAGACGCTTGTGGATGCCGGTGTTTCCGTACATTGTTTTGGAGCTGGATGGGAATTTCTTCCCTGTGAACATCCGGAAAATCTGATAAAAGAGGGCGGCGTTGATTCACTGGCGTGTCTGCAGGCGCTAAGCAAGGCGAAAGTTTCTTTGAATGTAATGCCGTGGTTTAAGGATGGCGCACATGACCGCGTATTTAATTCGATGTTAAACGGCGCTGTATGTTTTACCGACTGGAGCCGGTATTTGGCAGAAAATTTACGGGATGGAGAGGATATTTTCTTTTATGAACTGGATGCACTTGAATGCCTGCCGGATATGGTGCAGGGAATTTTAGAAAATCGAAAGAAATGGGAGCACATGCAGAAAGCGGCGTATGAGACGGCTGAGAAGTCGCATACATGGGAACACCGTGCAGGGGCTGTGCATAAAGAAATTCTTTCCAAGATACGCTAAATGTGGTATGATGATACATAAGTCAAAGCGTCCACGTAGTATAAAGCGGGAGAAATGGAGGTAAAGATGGCTAGAAAAAACAAAAAACAGCGGAAACATCCTAAGTTTTGGTTTGGGTTTAAAATTGTATTACTTTTGTTTCTGCTCACAATATTAGTCGGCGGAATTATCTTTTATTTCAAATATGGAAAAGATATCTTCGCAATGCAGGATGACGCGGTTGCGCTTGTGAAAGAGTCGTCCATAGATACATTCCGTTCATCCGAGACGTCGATTGTGTATAACAATAAGGGCAAAGAGATAGCGAAATTAAAGGGAGAAAAAGACTCCTATTACCTTACCTTGGACAAAATACCAAAGGCGGTAAAGGATGCAGCAATTGTTACCGAAGACAAAAAGTTTTACTCACATAACGGAATTGATGCCAAAGGTATTATGCGTGCGGTTTTTGCATTGATTAAGAACAACGGTGAGAAAACACAGGGAGCATCGACAATTACCCAGCAGTTAGCACGCGGTGTTTTCCTCTCGACGGAGAAGACGTATGAGCGTAAAATAAAGGAAATTTTTATTGCGCTTGAGCTGGAAAAGAAGTACACCAAAAGCCAGATTCTGGAATTTTACTTAAATACCATTTATTATGCAAATGGTTACTATGGAATTGAGGCGGCGGCACGCGGATATTTCGGAAAGAGCTGTCAGGAATTGTCACTTGGGCAGTTATGCTTTTTGTGTTCTATTCCAAATAATCCAACCCTTTATAATCCATTGAAAAATTTTGATAACACGGTCAAACGTAAAAATCGTATTTTAGACCAGATGTTAGATGATGGCGTGATTACGAAGGTGGATTACGATGAGGCGTACCAGGAAGAAATTAAGCTGAACATTCAGGAAGTGCAGAAACGAGATTACATCCAGACGTTTGTTTCTTACTGTGCGATTCGCGAGTTGATGAAAAAGAATGGATTTGAGTTTAAAAATTCATTTGCGGATAAGGAAGAAAGAGAGACCTATGAGACGGAGTATGATGATGCGTACTCGACGGCTCAGCAGATGCTTTTAAATAAAGGATATAAGATTTATACATCCTTTGATTTGAAGAAACAGAAAAAACTGCAAAAAGCAGTCAATCATAATTTGTCCGGATTTAAGGATAAAGAGACAAACGGAACCTACAAAATGCAGGGTTCAGCAGTATGTATCGATAATAAGACCGGACGTGTTGTTGCGCTGGTGGGCGGACGAAGCCAGGAGACAGAAGGACTTTCCTTAAACCGTGCGTACCAGTCTTACCGGCAGCCGGGTAGTTCAATTAAGCCGTTGATTGTTTATACACCGACTTTGGAGCGTGGTTCAACGGCAAGCACGACCGTACATGATTATAAGTTTAAGGGCGGTCCGTCAAACAGCAGTGGACGTTACTACGGTTATGTTTCGCTTCGTTTTGCGGTGGAGCAGTCCTTGAATACGGTTGCATGGCAGCTGTTTGAGAAGTTAAAACCGGAAGTTGGCTTGCAGTATTTATTGGATATGAATTATTCCAAAATCGTGAAGTCGGATTACTACTTGTCGGCATCCCTTGGCGGATTGACATACGGTACCAGTACGTTAGAGATGGCATCCGGTTATGCAACACTGGAAAATGACGGAAAGTACCGGGAACCAACGTGTATTGTGAAAATTTTGGATTCCGATGGAAATGAAATTGTTTCCGATAAAGTCGAGCAAAAGAGTGTTTACAAGAAGGATTCAGCACGTGCGATGGTTGATATCCTGACCGGTGTAATCAAACGTGGTACGGCACGTGGTCTTGGCCTTGATAATGGACAGCCAAGTGCCGGCAAGACCGGAACAACCAATGATAAAAAAGACGGTTGGTTCTGTGGTTTTACACCATATTATACAACCGCAGTCTGGGTTGGCTATGATTCCCCGAAAACGGTTGCCGACTTGTATGGTTCCACCTATCCGGGACGAATTTGGCATGAGTACATGAATGAGATTCATAAAGACTTAGATGTAAAAGAATTTGATTTGGGTGAGTTATCATCGGGAAGCTCCGGTGGTGGCAGCAGTAGTGGTTATACGACTCCACAGGAAGATACCGGAAGTGGTGGAAGTGTAGATACGGACCCGGCAGATTCGAATGATAATGACGTTGATGTGGATCCGGATGATGGAACGGATACACAGGTTACGGAACCACCGGCCACGCAGGTACCGGCGACACAAGTTCCGGCAACAGCGGAACCGGCTGCGACAGAGCCTCCGGCAGACCCGGCAGCAGACCCGGCAGCAGAGGGTGCAGAATAAAAAATAAGAGCTAAAAAAAGCCTGTCAGGCAAATGCTTGACAGGCTTTTTAATAGGTGCGCCTTGCGACACACGTTTCTATTAGTGTTCCTGATGATATTTTTTCAGGATGCGCTCGATACGCTCGGTTGGATTTAAGTATTCCGCAATTGAGGAATCATGATTTAAAGTATCGATAAGGAGGGCAATGTACTTGCTCATATCAACATTGATGTAATACTCACGCTGTAACAGTTCTTCCGGCTGATATACTAAGTTTGTCGTCATGACACGGTAAATCAAGCCGCTCTTATAAGCTTCATCAAACTTCTCCAGACCGTTTGTGAACAGACCAAAAGTAGAAGCAACGAAAATACGGTTTGCATTGCGGCGCTTCAATTCAGTTGCAACGTCAATCATACTTTCACCGGAGGAAATCATATCGTCAATCACAACAACGTCCTTGCCGGAAACATCAGCACCGAGGAATTCATGTGCAATAATCGGGTTACGTCCTTCAACAATTTTTGTGTAATCACGGCGTTTGTAGAAGGTTCCTACATCAACACCGGCTACGTTACCAAAGTAAATCGCACGTCCCATAGCACCTTCATCCGGGCTGATAATCATCATGTTTTCCGGTTTCATATGAATGTCCGGTACATTTTTCAAAAGGGCTTTAATAAACTGATATGTTGGCTGTACAGTTTCAAAACTCTTCAATGGAATTGCATTCTGTACGCGAGGGTCATGTGCGTCAAAAGTGATAATATTGTCAACGCCTATAGCGGTCAGTTCCTGAAGTGCCAAAGCGCAGTCTAACGATTCGCGGGAACTGCGTTTATGTTGTCTGCTTTCATACAGGAAAGGCATAATAACAGTGATTCGTCTTGCTTTTCCGCTGATTGCGGCAATCATACGTTTCAAATCCTGAAAATGGTCATCCGGTGACATATGATTAACCTGTCCACATACTGTGTAAGCTAAACTGTGGTTACATACATCAACAAGAAGGTATACATCTTTTCCGCGGACGGATTCATTTAAGATACCCTTTGCTTCACCGGACCCAAAACGTGGGCATACGGCATCGATGATGTAAGAATCCCTTTTGTAATTGGTAAAATGAATGGAAGAATCTACATCGGCTTCATTTCTCCAGCCAACAATGTAATCATCCACTTTTTTTCCGATTGCTTTGCTGCTCTCCAATGGAATAATACCAAGGTCTCCATAAGGGATTGTTTTCGACAAATCTTTTTGACTCATGATTAAAGTCCTCCGTGTAAATATTGTGTTGTAGGTTTATAGTTTGCAGCAACAGAAAGAAAAACATACTTAATGTTGCATAATTGCCTTTTTCAAACGAATGTCATCGCCGGTGATTTTTAATAATGTATAATTACTTGTAATCCGGGAGAAAATTCGCTCGCTGTAGCGTTCCCGTAAATCATCAAACGACAAGTTTGTTGAAATAATCGTGGAACGGTGGTTTGTTAATCGTGTATCGATACAGTGGTAAAGCTGAGAGGAAGTAAAACTATTGTTTAATTCTGTTCCCAAATCATCGATAATCAGTAAATCGCTGCTTAATAAATAAGAAAGCGAAGCATTTTTCCGGGTCTGTGATAAGTCCCGGTCAAATTTGCACGATTCTAAAATATCAAATAGTTTTAGAGAAGTCAAGTACACAACGGTATGAGACTTGTCTAAAAGCTCTTTTGCAATACAGTTTGTTAAAAAAGTTTTACCGACACCGGTGTTGCCGTATAACAGAAGATTTCCCGGTGTGTCCGAAAAACCGGATAAATAGGATTTCACGGTTTCTAAGACATGTCGCATATTGTCACGCGGTGTTTCGCCGGTTGCCTCTTCGGTGTAGTCATCCGGGTAAAAATCCAAATTAAAATGAGAAAAATTCTCATGTTCCAAAACGTCTTTCAAATTTGACTGTGAGTACAAATACTGAACAATCAGTTTTTCAAAACAATGGCATTTCCTGCCGTCAATATAGCCGGTATCCTTACAGTCAGCGCATTCGTAGACCGGTTTCAGGTAGTCCGCCGGGTAACCGTGCTGCAAAAGCAGGGCTTCTTTTTGTTTTGTGATTTTATCAATCTCGGCATCTAGGTCAATCGAATCGGTTTGTCCTTTCAAACGAGAGGCAGCGTGCTGCACCGAAAGTGTACGAATCCGGTTTTCCAATTCGTTCATTTGGGGAATCGCATCATAGACTTCCTTCATGCGCTTTTTCAGGATGAAATTGTCCTTGAGCTGCTGATGATAGTAATGGGACATCAGATGATCGTACTGACTGTTGGTCAAAAGCATAATAAATGAATCCTTTCGTTTGTTTTATGCCTGCACATTGCGCAGTAACTGTTTTTCCAGTGAACTGTAATCCTCTTTGGAATACTCTCTTTGAGGAAAACTCTGGAATTGGTTTCTTTTTTGCTGTGTGGCAGAGTTTTTCTGCTCTCCGGTTTTTTTCTTCTGCTGAAATGACTTGTCGCATTTTTCTATGTCCGCAAGGGTGAGGACACCTTTCTTGTGCCAGTCCTTTAATATACTTGTTATGTAATTTAAGTTTGTGCCACCGGTCTGCAAAACCGTACGCTTACATGCCTGCTCAATAATTTCATCCGAGAAGCCGTAATCACTCCATGTATCAATGATTTCACGTTCTGCCGGAGCAAGGGAGCGATTTAAGCCAAGTGCTTTGCTTACGACATGATAAAGACCTGAAAAAGCAGAAGACTCATCCTTTGCTTCCTCCGGCGTTGTAATCCCTTTTTTCGCCCATGTAAGACCAATTGCCTCCATATACTTTGGTGAAGTCTTTCCGCGGCTGTGTGCCGTGCGGTACAGGGTAGCAATCATCTCCTGTGAAAATCCGATGTCACACATAAAATATAAAATCATTTGCAGATGTGTGGTGGAAAGGGTCGTGCCAAGTATCTTTTCTGCCTGCGAAATCGCCTCGCTGATTTCAATATCTTTCATCAGTGCTTCCGCTTGTAAAGGAGTATACTCCTGGCGGTTCGGAATGGAGATGCCGTCGGGTACAACGGTTTCTTCCGCTACCGGTGAAGCATCGATATCCGGTTCTCTTTCTGACGTAACTGCTGACGCAGTGTCTGCGGCGTCAGTAGAAAGAACAATCGAAGTAATCTCGCCATTTTGCTCTGTGAAAGAAAGAAGTCCTTCTTTCTGCCAGTAACGCAGTGCACGCAAAATGTCACTTTCTGTGCATTCGAAACAATCGGCAAGAGCATCAATGGATGAATTACCTGCGGTGTCGGCATGCTGGCAGAGCATAACCAGATACAAATATATTTTCACGAAATTGCCATTTGCAGATGGCATATGATTTTGAATAAATGAATTGGAAATCAAAGTGAGTCCGCAATTCGATGTTGTGGAAATTGTAAATCCCATAATAAAACTCATTCCCTTTCTCCATCAGGTATTTTTTACCTGTCAGCAAGGATGAGTATATCACAAAGAAAAAACAGTTGCAAATTGCAAATGTGCATACATTTCATGTAGAATTTATCTGTTGATAATGTGCATAATGTTCATAACAAAACCACAAACAGACTATTCTGGTAGAAAGAGTGGGCCAATGTGCCGAAATTACGTTGGCTGAGCTTGTCAAGTAAAAAATGCAATTTATTCACATTTTTTTTTGAACAAAAAAATATCCACAACCGTATCTTTCGACTGAATGTTGATAAGGTTGTGGATAACGTTCATAACTTAGTTGTTCAGAAGATTTTCACCAATTTCTACTATGTTTCCGGCACCCATAGTTATCAACAGGTCGCCGTTGACTAAATTTTTTAAAATAAATTTTTCGATTTCGTCAAAACTGCGTAAATAGTGAACTTCCTTTCCGAGTTTTTCCAATTCTCTTGCAAGGTCAGCAGAAGAAATATCTCCCGGGTCTTTTTCACGTGCCGCATAAATGTCTGCTAAGATTACTTTATCTGCCAGAGAAAGGGCAGAGGCAAAATCCTTTAAAAAGGCGCGGGTACGTGTGTAGGTGTGCGGCTGGAAGGCACACCATAACGTTTTGTGCGGATAATTTTTCGCTGCTGTGAGTGTTGCTCGGATTTCCGTCGGGTGATGAGCATAGTCATCAATAATGGTAAATCCGTTTTTCTCACCTTTGTATTCAAAGCGGCGGTCTGCGCCGTGGAATGTAGTCAATGCTTTCTGGACGGTGCCGTCATCAATACCATAAAGAGAAGCTAATGCTAAGCAGGCAAGGGTATTGGAAACGTTGTGTCTGCCGACTACGGACAGATGGAAATGCCCCTTTGCTTCTCCCTGTACGACAGCGTCAAAGGTGCCACATCCAAGGTCATTGTAAGTGATGTTTTCAGCTGTAAAATCAGCGTCCTTATTTTCTAATCCATATGTGATAACACGGCAGGAAAGTCCCTCTGTAATTTCTTCATAATTTTCAATATCAGCATTGATAATTAACGTGCCATGCTCCGGAATCCGTTTTGCAAACAAATGGAAAGAGTGACGGATATCTGCCAGGTCATGGAAAAAGTCCATATGGTCTTCTTCTATATTAAGTATCATTCCCACAGTAGGGAAAAAGTGAAGAAAACTATTCGTGTATTCACAAGCTTCCGTAATGAAATGCTTGGAGTGGCCGATGCGGATGTTGCCGCCGATTGCTTCTAAAATACCGCCGACGGAAATTGTCGGGTCAAGGTTTGCTGCCAAAAAGATGTGGGAAGCAATCGAAGTGGTCGTTGTTTTTCCGTGTGTTCCTGCAATAGCAATGGCGGAAGAATAATTTTTCATTACCTGCCCAACCATAACTGCGCGCTCCATCAGCGGAAGATTTAATTTTTCAGCCGCCTGATATTCCGGATTGGTCTTTTTAACTGCTGCGGTATAGACAACCAAATCGATATCTTTTGTAATATTCTCTTCTTTTTGTCCATATACTACTTGTATGCCGAGAGATTCCAAATGTTTTGTGATTTTGCTTTCATGCCAGTCGGAACCGGTAATGGTAAAGCCCATGGAATGAAGCAGCTCGGCGAACCCGCTCATACTAATGCCGCCAATTCCAATAAAATGAATCTTTCCCGGATGTGTAAAGTCGATTTCGTACATAAATGACACCCTTCCTTCTATTATTTGGAAACAAAATTATGATTCCTCAGATTCATTATATATAGACAGGGGAGAAAATACAAGGAAAAAGGTGAATATGCTTAAGATTTTCACACGGTATTTGTGCAAAATGTACAAAAGTTAAGAATCATAAGAAAATATTTTGTGAAAAATATTCACAAAACTTAAACAATGTGGTATACTTATTTTACAATATTAACAACAGGGGTGATAACATGATCAAAAAAGAAATGATAGCCATGTTACTTGCTGGGGGGCAAGGGTCAAGACTGGGGGTCTTGACTGCAAATGTAGCAAAACCTGCTGTTGCTTTTGGGGGAAAGTATCGAATCATTGATTTTCCGTTGAGTAATTGTATCAACTCGGAAGTCGATACCGTTGGAGTGCTGACACAGTATCAGCCGTTGAAGCTGAATACTCATATCGGCATTGGAATTCCATGGGACCTTGACCGCAATATTGGGGGCGTGTCAATCCTGCCGCCGTATGAGAGAAGCACAAGCAGCGAGTGGTACACCGGAACCGCAAATGCGATTTACCAGAACTTGAATTATATGGAGTATTACAACCCGGATTATGTATTAATTCTTGGTGGTGACCATATTTACAAGATGGATTATCAGGTAATGCTTGATTTCCATAAGGCAAATCACGCGGACATTACGATGGCGACGATACCGGTGCCGATTGAAGAGGCAAGCCGGTTTGGTGTCTGTATTACAGATGATACCCATCGTATTTTGGAATTTGAGGAAAAACCGGAGCATCCACGCAGTAATCTGGCATCTATGGGAATTTACATATTCTCATGGCCGGTGTTAAAAGAAGCCCTGATTCAGTTGAAAGACCAGAAGGGCTGTGACTTTGGTAAACATATTTTACCTTACTGCCACGAAAGGGGCGACCGCATTTTTGCCTTTGAGTACAATGGATACTGGAAGGATGTTGGTACGCTTGGTTCGTACTGGGAATCAAATATGGAATTGATTGACTTGATTCCGGTATTTAACCTGTACGAAGAGTTTTGGAAGATTTACACAAGTAACGAATGGATTCGTCCACAGTATATTGCAGGAGATGCTGTGATTGACAAAGCCATTATGGGTGACGGCTGTGAGATTTACGGAGAAGTCCATAGCTCTGTGATTGGTTCGGATGTTGTCATTGAGGAAGGCGCTGTAGTGCGTGATTCGATTATTATGAATTCTGCGAGAATTGGTAAAAATACCGTTCTTGACCGTGCAATTATTGCAGAGGGTTCGATAATTGGAGAAAATTGTGTGCTCGGTGCGGGCGAAGACAACATTCCAAACAAACTAAAGCCGGATGTCTATGCCTTTAACTTGGTTACGGTTGGCGAAAAAACCGTGATTCCGGATGGCGTTACCATCGGTAAAAACACTGCCATAGCGGGTAAGACAACCATTGAAGATTACCCGGATAACACCTTAGCAGGTGGCGAAACTTTGATAAAGGCAGGTGACATGTAATGAGAGCAATAGGATTGATTTTAGCAGGTGGGTCCAGTACCCGCATGAAAGAACTGACAAAAAATCGTGCGACAGCAGCACTGCCGATTGCCGGTGGATATCGCAGCATCGATTTTGTACTTAGCAGCATGTCCAGTTCCCGGATTAACAAAGTTGGTGTCATTACGCAGTACAATTCAAAGTCGTTGACACAGCACTTGAACTCATCAAAATGGTGGGACTTTGGACGTAAAAAAGGCGGTTTGTTTGTATTCACACCGACACAGACCCATGACAATAGTTATTGGTACCGCGGGACCGCAGATGCCATTGCGCAAAACATTGATTTCTTGAAATCAAGTCATGAGCCGTATGTAATTATTGCATCCGGTGATTGTGTATACAAGATGGATATGAATAAACTTTTGGAATATCACATTGAGAAAAATGCTGATGTTACCATCGTGACGAAGGACTTGGGAACGGTAGATGACCCGAGCCGGTTTGGTGTCGTATCGGTTGACATCGAAGGCAGGGTGACCGAGTTTGAAGAGAAGCCGCTTGTGACTTCGAAAACGCTGGTTTCTACCGGAATCTATGTAATCCGCCGCAGACAGTTGATTGAGATGATTGAGCGTGCAGGGGCGGAAGATGGATTCGATTTGGTAAAGGATATTTTTATCCGTTACAAAGGAATCAAGAAATTTTATGCCTATCCGTTGGACTCCTATTGGAGCAATGTAACAACGGTTGATTCCTATTTTAAGACAAATATGGATTTCTTAGACCGCAAAACAAGAGAGTATTTCTTTAATGAATACCCACAGATTGCATCAAGAATTGAGGATTTACCTCCGGCTAAATACAATGTTGGCGCAAAAGTTAAGAACAGCCTTGTGTCAAGTGGTTGTATCATCAATGGTGAGGTTGAAGATTCCGTTTTGTTTAAGGAAGTTTATATAGGCAACAATTGTACAATACGAAACTCGATAATTTTAAATGAAGTCTACATTGGGGATAACACTTATATTGAAAATTGCATCGTAGAGAGTCATGGAACCATTCGGGCAAATTCCAACTATGTCGGAAGTCCGGATGACGTTAAAATCATTCAGGAGAAGAATGAGCGTTATGTAATGTAGCGTACAGATGAAGGGAGGATACGATGCAGATAACAGATGTTCGCGTCCGGATTGTGGATGGGAATGCGAAAATGAAAGCGGTTGCTTCGATTACTTTGGATGAGGCATTTGCCATTCATGATATTAAGGTAATTGAAGGAGAGCGGGGCTTATTTGTCGCAATGCCGAACAAGAAAATGCCAAATGGTGAATACCGTGATGTTGCACATCCGATTCATAGTGGTATGAGAGCGGTGTTAGAGGAAGTAATTCTTGGCGAATATTATAATGTGTTAAAAGCGTAAAACCAGAAAGGCAGGTTGGCTTTGGTCAGCTTGCCTTTTTGTAGTGTAAGTTCGGCAGGTATTTGCGGATGAAAGTATTTAGAGCAGGAGGTTAATTTGTGAAGAACATTTTCAAGGAACGAAAGATACATATTGCATGTGTGTGTTTGCTTTTGGTGATGCTGCTTGCCGGCTGTGATTTATTAAAGCCACCAATAGAATACGGAATTGAGTATGGGAGAAACTACATTAAGACGCCTCATGGGACTGCATGGATTGGTGATACTTATGATGGGGTTAAACTCGTTGTGGGAAATGAAAAAAATGAACCGCTTCGAGAAACAGGGCTTTCTGAAGACCCATGGATGATAACAGCCAGCGAAAAGTATCTTTATGTACTTATTGAAAGAAGAGCATTAAAGTATTATTTGCTGAAATACGATTATTCTCTCAAAAAGAAGGCAGAATATGAAGTGCCTTACTCACAAGTTACTTACCGAAATGGATACCTGTTTGGCTATCTGGAGGAAAGGGTGCCGGATACAGTTGATTTGTTGGCATCGGAAATGCCGGATTATCTAGTTGCTACACATTATGTTAAAGAAAAAGACATGGAAAAGAAGTGGAAAAAAATTAAGGATAAAGAGATTGTTCGTTTGGACGGAATAACTCTATATCGGCAATGGAAGGACCCGGAGTGGTATAATAACTGCTATTTTTCAGATACGAAACCAATTCCGGATTACTTGGGTTCTACGCAGGATTTAATTTGTAAGGATGGTGACTGGCAGACGCTGGGACGAGAAAAACAAAGTGCATTTTTTGTGAAGCACAAAAAGGAATTGGATAAAATTATAGGAAACTGCAAATATGGTAGGTTGGTATTTAATAAGTGTGGAAATGATATTTATGGAATTTTTAATGAATATGATGATACAGATTCGGCTAATGGGTTCGCATATAGTGATTTGAAGAGAGGAGTGATTATACGATACTCTGGTGAAACAAATAAAATCACAAAGGTTCGCGAAATGAAAGATGGGCAGCAGCTCATGGGTGCAACCGCACAGTATGTAATTTACCGTCAGGATAAGCAGGTTCGTATTTCGACGCTATCGGGGGAAAAGGACCGCTGTTTACATGATGGGGAAAATGAGGGTTCTGTCTTATGCACAGAAGATGCATATTTTTGGCGGGATATTAAAATGACTGCAGTTGAAACGGATAAGGCGAATACAAAGTGGGAGAATTATTTTGACTAAATAGCTGAGCCGGAAATTCCAACACCGATTGAAACAGGATATTTGCTATGCAAATATAGTTTCAATCGGTGTTGGAATTTCTTGCTTACATATTAGTTTGAGCGGGCGCTTCCTGCGCCCGCTCTAGATGATAACTTCTCCTGCTGTGCTAATTAGTTGTTTTCTTTTGCTGCAAGCAAGGCTTTTAATCGAGCGATTTCACTATCTTTTTCCTGAGTTATTCTTGTCAATTCCTCATCCTTTTCCTGAACTACCTTTTTTAGCCGCTCAATTTCCTGTTCCTTGACTTCGTTCATACTATCCACGTATTCTTCCACCGTACCCTCTGATAACAACATAGGCTCTACCTCCGCTCGGTTTCGAATCAGAAACGAGCGCA
>ERZ773173.297-NODE-297-length-62076-cov-10.198433_pt1 | contig 62076 bp, 45 predicted proteins | sample MGYA00580535_ERZ773173 | MGnify/ENA primary metagenome ERZ773173 (study PRJEB29015, sample SAMEA2737856) | human gut metagenome | biome: human gut; feature: human-associated habitat; material: faeces | place: China | collected 2012 ...
CGAGCTTTATTCCAATCTAAGAGAGCCTCTTAATAATGTTAAACCATCCAACTTTGGGGGTTCATGTCATTTGAATCGACTCTTTTTATTAAACTAAACTATATATTCAAGTAATAATATCATCATTTTCTGACAGGAAGTTCTGAAGAAAAGCCTTTCGGATTTTTCAACATCTTTTTCCCCTGCCCTACCAACCACAGATAATGGTCACTCGACAAGCCTTCTTCAATCGGGACAAAAACAGATTCTCCAATCGGTACTTTTGTTGCACATTTAAATATAGCCGTGCCCTCATCCATTTCATCGAACATAGCTACATAAATCATTTCAGCTCCGGAACTTACGGCATTATACATTTGATCCCATAAAAACTGACCTTTATTTCTCGGTGTAGAATGGCTGTTCATGCCTTTCATATTCTTCCATGAAAATCCGGGAAAAACCAAAGGTGCATAATCTATCTTATTGCTTTTACACCAAGCAATATCTTCAGGAACTAAATGCTTGAACTTCTCAAAACTCCGGTCATTATAACGTCCGACAAACCAAGGCATTATAATATCGCTTTTACGAATCAATTCATGAAGTTTCGGATTATTCTCCGTATCAGACCTCAATTCTCTCCAATAAGTAGGGACTCCCAACATCACACTAAAACCCCGTTTTTTAAGTCCATCGACAATCAGCTCGACATCTTCAGTAGTATATCTGCGACGATCATTAAATCCCACTCCCCAAATCACGACAAGCGGTCTACCGTTATGGAATAAATAAGAAGGATTCTTTTTCCGATTTCCGATATTAAATAAACGGGTAAGTTCATCTATATCATCCAAAACAAACGATGCGTCCGTTCCCTTCATTCCGCTAAGATCATACATAACACAAATTGCACGATCATATTTATCTGCAGCTTTTGTAGCCGAAGCCAAAACCTTATTAAAATGATTTTTCCCCGAAGGATTTTTCACTTCTCCTACAAATCGTTGCATAAATACCCCATCTAAACCGTACTCTTTCATCCAACGAAAATGTGTATCGACCGTAGATTCGTCATAAGAACTGAATACCGAGGCCACACCTCCATCTGCAAAGCGAAACGATGTAGAATATGTTTTCTCATATTCACTGACATCAGGCCACATGTCTATGCTGCAAGAACCGGGTTTAAATCCCTGTCTTCCGGGATAGTGTCTCCATTTTCGATTCGCACCGTCATCCGGAGTGTTAAACCAACCTTGATAGCCGGCCATTATCAACCCTTTATAAGAAGAATACTTCTTTTTGGCCTCAATTCCGGCAGTACAAAAAATAAGTATCCCCAATAAAACACAAAAAGTTTTCTTCATCTATCAATAAAATTAAATATAAAAGTGTGTGTACTATTTAAAAAACTATGTCACGATTCTTTCCTAAAAAATTGTCGTGACACAGTTCTAACTAATTGTATGTTATCATATCTTACTTGAGCATGGTACTAACCATATTTGAAAGTAATTTTCCTGCAATAGGATCTGTTGCGGCTTTATCGGTACGCATAGTAGAAACCATGACTTTACCTTGATCTTGAATCATCAACAGAGGGAAACCTTTAATTGTCGACACATATTCAGAACGTTTGTGCATATCGCCGTTAATATAACCGTGGATTTTCATTTGAGCTGCTAAAGGAACGACTTTCTCACTCCGTACAGTTTGCATCGAAGCACTACAAACTGTCGGAATCTCACGCTTGTTATTGTTAAAATAACGAAGATCCATTTTTTCTATATTATCGAATACGGGAGATTCGGGAACTTCCATCGTAGCAATGTCCCCTTCTGTCGGGACAAGGAATCCGGTAAAATGTTCCGGGTACATTTTCAACATCGCTTTTTCACAATTCAAGAAAAGAGCATTCTTACCACCTTGAACTGATTTTCTCATATTTGACAATTCTTCTGCAGAACAATTCTTATCATCCAATCCGGCATAAACATAAAGATCGGCTTTTGCTTTTACAGCCTCTGCAACAGTAGCAACTTTAGTATAAGGTATCTGTAATTGGTCAAATACTTTAGCAGTATTGTTATTATCTACCAAAACAATTTTCTTATCTTTCAGTTCTCCGTTATTACTCCACTCTTGGGTTGCCAAAGTAATATTATAATCATTTTGACTCAATAGTACTCCACCTTTATCTTTCAACTCAAGTTTTAATTTAGCATCCACACGAGACTCAGGTAAATTAGAAGGCACATTGATATTGGCAGTCATCCACTGACGTCCGTAATGTTCAACAACTGGAACATCAACATTACCTTTTGCCAACACCTGTCCTGCACTTATAAGACTCCATGTAATAGTAGAAGCCGGTACGCTACTACCATCTTCCAAATCATTCACGACACAAAAACGAACAGGCAATGTAGATCCGGCATATAAATGGCGACCCCATAATTCGGCCGAAACCAAAAGAGGGTTCAATGAATTTTGCATAGAATAATATGCAGGATAAGGATCGATGGTATTTGCGTCATACACATTTCTAAACCAAGTAAGCAATGCAAAATGTAAAATACCTGATGCCTCCGGATTGCTACGACGAAGAGCTTCTGCCAGCTCGGCAGTAATAAAACGATGTGCTTCAAGGAAAGCATTCGGGTCTCCATAAGGATAAGCATCATCTCCTACCAATACCTGAGGATTCTGATGTACATACGTATAAAATGTCGTCGGATGCCCGGTCTCATTGTTCGGATATCCGGTAGACATCTCCTGACTGATCAAAGGACGTCCTTCACGTTTATTTTTCTGAAATTCACCATTAAACTGTTTAAACACAGTATGATCATACCAATTGATATATGAGTGATCGTCATCTATATCTCCATCATCAAACGTTTTGAAAAAATCCTTTCCAAAGCGTTTTTCCGGACGTTTATAATTAGAATCGAAACAAATAGGACGAGTAGGATCTACTTCACGCATTCTTTTTACTACTTTTTCGATAATCTGCATTTTTTTGATCGCTCGGTCTTTATCCGGATCATTATCATAGAATTTCATCTCATTATTGATAGTCCAGAAGAAAATAGACGGATGATTACGATATTTTTTCAACATACCGATATATTCGTCTGCCCACATATCGATCAAATTCTGGTCTGGCATAGAAGACTGAATCATCAGCCAAGGCCAAGTTCCTTCATGACTTATACCTATACCGTTTTCATCGGCAGCAGTAATCCATAACTCATTATAAGGAGTAGTATGAGTACGGGTAGTTTCTATATTACCGCTCTTCATTATTTGATAGAAAGTATCAGCCATACGACGATCATTCGGCGTCAAAGCAAAAACAGTGTGATTTCCACCTCTCAGCCAATAACGTTTGCCATTCAAATACAGAAAACCATCATCACGCTTTTCGAAAGTACGGAATCCTGAAGTAATAGTTTTACTGTCGATCGCACCTTTTTTATTACTCAAAGAAAACTTAAAATTATACAGATTAGGGTGCTGTGGTGTCCACAATTTAGGTTGTAAACCTTTCACACTCGCCATAACAATTTTTTCCTCTCCCGGATTTAATGTTACCCCTTTCTGTAAAAGGACATCGCTCAACTGCACATTGTTCGACTTATCGATAATTTTACCGTTAATATCGAATGACTGTTTTTTCTTACCGTAATTCTTCAAAGTGATTTCATAATCAGCTCCGGTAAGAGAAGGCTTGATAAATACATCCTCTATTTTTACAGGGTCTGTAATTACCATTTGCACAGGTTGCCATATTCCTCCATTATCGATACAATAGAAACCATGAGCAATATCTTTCAACATTTTATTAGTTACCGGAACTGTCACGGCAACATCCACAATTTTATCTGCATCCGCTATATTTTTTATAAAATCACGAACTACTTTAACAACAATAAGATTTTTACCCGGCTTTAAATATGGAGTGGCATCGACCGAAAAATCACCGAACATACCAATATGCGAACCGGCTTCTTTCCCGTTAATAAATACATCTGCAACCTTAGACACAGCATCAAAATGCAATTCAATTTGTTTACCTTCTATCGATTCGGGCAATTCTATCCATTGACGATACCAAGCTGCTTTTACTTTTCCATATTCGAAAGTATAATTTTCACAACGTTCGGTCTCTTGTTGAAAATAGGTATCTGAAACACCTTTCGGGTAATGTTCAGAGCCGAATGTTTCTCCGTGAAGCCAAATTCGAATAGGATTCCAGAAATTAGGAACGCTCATCGAATGCCAATCTTTATCTTCCACAGCCGGATTTACGGCCTTATCCTGATCACTCAACTGATATTCAGGCATAAATAACCATTGACCGTCAAGACTGATTTCTGTACGCCCTGAATTTAGAGTTCCCACTTCAATTGCCTTATATTGGCTTCTTTCTCTTTGCCGTTTAGCCTCCTTTTCAGCCGGAGACATAGCATATTTATATTCCTGGCGTTTTATTCCCTGAAAATAATTCTCAGGAAGCTCTTTAATTTCAAGATCATCAAACTCGGTAGTCAACCAACCGCCACCAAGAGAAACCTGACCACTGGGAGCTAAATTTGAGTTTTTATCAGTCACATCTATACGGGGAGTATTTTCATCATTGATATAAACCCTTATACGATCCCCGACTACATCGATCTTAAATTTATACCATTCTCCTGGAATCGGGTGAAATCCGAGAGGTTTTACGGCAAAAAACTCATCAGTACCCATATATCCCTGACGGGCAAGAACAATATCATCTTGCAGTCCGCCTTTTAACCCGACAATATAACGGTCATTACGATTATGAGCTCGAAAACCTGCCCATATCTGCACCTGCTCACTGCCTTTAGGAGCTCGCGCCTTAAAAGTCACCGAATAATTTTTCCACTCGGGATTTCCGAAAAGAGCATAAGATTCCCGACTGCTAAAAACGCCATTTTTTACATGGCAATCACCTCTACCGATAGTTTTAAGAGTCATCCCATCGGTCGCGAAATTTTCTTTGAAAACGCCATTTTGGGCACTTAGTTGTCCGAGTCCCAGACTCAGAGCCAATCCCAAACTTAGAGTTCTTAAGTGTGTTTGCATATTAGTTATTATTTATTTGAAGATGTTTATATTTAGTGTTTTCTAATATAATTCGATACATGTTCTATGAACCTAAAGAATGATCAAAACAAATGAGGTTTTCCATGCATTATTAATAAGATACAAAGAAAAATGCACTATCTTAAATTTTGGATTAATAATGCCTTAAATCGTTCTTAATATCACATTAGGATAAAAATTAATCAATAAAATAAAGAATCTAAGTCCCTGTTGAGATTTTGGTCGGGTCTGGGTTGAGAGTTCCTTTTAAGAATGTTCTCATGAGGAGAATAACAATTTATCCGGAGCGTAAAAATGGGGAAAAGGCCGGCTAATGTTTATTTATCGAAAAATTTGAACAGACCCAAAAGTTTCATTATAAAACAGGCAATGACAGTATCAAAAAAATATTTATTCATAAAAATAGAAATTAAAAAGCACATAAATAATTTTTTAGTTCAAATTTAATCGCGAAAAATGAGGTTACTTAATACACTCCTCCTTATTTTGTAAACATTAAATCGAAATATTATTTTTTTTAATACACACTAACAAAAATAAATCATTATGAAACAACACAGTTTTTTAACTGCATTATGCTTGTTGTTTGCTGCTGTTCCTATAACAGGACAGACAATAAAGAGCAGTATGGAGTTCGCTCCTTCGGAGCATTGGGTCAAACCGGTAGAAAAACCTTATCGGGAAGAAATCTGTCTAAACGGAACATGGGCCTTTGCCCCTGTACAATTACCGGCTGGATTTAAAGAAGGTGAAACCCCTGCACCAGCTTTACCCGGAGTTAATGAAGTAACATTCAGCAAAACCCCAATTCGCATTCCGTCACCTTGGAATGTCAACAGTTTTGCCGATAAAAACGGATTAGGTGGAGACCACCGCACATATCCGAGTTACCCTAAAGAATGGGAATCGATAAAAATGGGATGGTTACAGAAGAAGTTTACCGTTCCGGCTTCTTGGAAAGGTAAAAGAATTCAAATCCACTTCGAAGCTGTTGCCGGGAAAGCAGATATATATGTTAACGGAAAAGCCGTAGGCAACAATTTTGATATTTTCATGCCTTTCGACATAGATATTACCGATGCCGTCAAATTCGGACAGGAAAATACTCTTAACGTAGGTATTCAAAAATCGTCTCTTTTCGATGACAGAAAAAGTCCGTTGGGACGGAGAACATATCAAGGCGGTTCATTTTGGGGACAACACATCGCCGGAATCTGGCAAGATGTCTATCTCGTAGCACTACCTCAAACCCGTGTAGCAGATGTATATATTCAACCTATTGTAAATAAAAACACATTAGAAGTTGAAGTGACACTTCGCAATGATGAAAATAAACCGGTTGAAGTAAATATCAGCGCAGCGGCCTACCCATGGATTTCGAAAGCAGGGAAAACTGTTCTTACAGCCGCAAATCCGAGTTCTCAGTTAGGGAGTCAAGCAGCATTGCAAATGCCGGCTCAGAAAGTAACCATACCTGCAGGAAAAGAGATAAAAACGACACTGAAAACGACAGTTGACAATAAATTGAAATTATGGTCGCCTTCATCTCCCAATTTGTATGGACTGGTTGTAAAAACTTCGGTAAACGGAAAGACAAATGACAGCAAATACACCCGTTTCGGATGGAGACAAACCGAGCTGAAAGACGGAAAATTCTGGTTAAACGGTAAACCTTTTGTTTTAAAAGGCGATTCATGGCATTATATGGGTATTCCCCAAATGACACGTCGTTATCCCTGGGCTTGGTACACCGCATTACGTGATGCTAATTGCAACGCTGTTCGTCTGCACGCACAACCGTTTCCATCATTCTATCTCGATGTTGCCGATGAAATGGGTATATTAGTATTGGACGAAAGTGCGATGTGGGCCAGTGACGGAGGTCAAAAACTGGGCAGTGAAGAATTCTGGAAATGCAGTGAAGAACACATGAAACAACTCGTATTGCGTGACCGCAATCATCCTTCGGTATTCGGATGGAGTGTTTCGAACGAAATCATGCCTATTATTCGTGGTGTCATGCGCAACGCACCTGGCTTAGAAGATAATCTGGTAAAACATTTCAAAATTTGGTCTGACATCTGTTTCAAATATGATCCTTCACGTGCATGGGCTTCCGCTGACGGGGAAGACGATGGTCGCGGACTACTTCCGTTCTACATGGTTCACTACGGTGGAGAAGGAGCTATGAAAAGAGCTTATGAAAGTGGAAAACCTTGGGGTGTCGGAGAAGCTTGTAATGCATATTACGGAACTCCTGAACAAGTTTCTAACGCAGCAAAAGACGGAGGTCGAGCTTACCGTTCATTTGAAGGACGTATGGAAAGTGTTGCCGTAGATGCTTATAACTCATTAGCAAACCAACGTAAATACAACGCCAGCTATAGAAGCGTATTTAATTTAATTTGGTACGGGCTACAACCTCTGCCTCTCGGATTAAAAGACCAGACAAAAGCTCCCACATTAAAAGACGGTATAGCATTTACTTCTTTCGTAGAAGGGAAACCGGGAGTTCAACCGGAACGTATCGGACCATACAGCACAACTGTTAATCCGGGTTACGACCCGTCTCTGCCTCTATATAAAACCTGGCCGATGTTCGATGCAATAAAAGCAGCAAATGCCGAACCCATGCAACCATGCAAATGGGTTGTCAAAAACGTAACTCCGGCAAAAGCCGCTAACGTGAAAAAAGTAAAATCGATAAAAATATTACCCGAAAACGGTAAATTAAGTAGTGAATTGTTCCGTACCGGCATTCCTGTAAAGAAAATGGACACCGAAACCGTACCCGAACTGCTGATCATCGACGGTGCAAATATTCCGGCAAATGCTACATCTGTTATGCAAAAAGTATATGCTAAAGGCGGTACGGTAGTTGTTTGGGGAGCTGATCCGAAAAAAGTAAACGAACTGAATAAAATATTACCGTCTCCGGTAGTAATAACCGATCGTAAAGCAACGTCTTTGGTATTCGGTACTCCGGACGATATTACTTCAGGGCTTACCGAAGCCGATCTCTATTTCTCTGAATTACATCCGGCAGAATTTACGACCGTCGGATTAGGTGGTTCTTTAGTAAAAAACAGCACGACATTGCTTAAGGCATGCGATACGGACTGGACGAAATGGAACAAACAACCGGAATATGCCAAGACAGGTATGATTTTACGTACCGAAAAAGAAAGCAAACCCGAAGGCGTCGTAATGCTCAAAAAGAAAATGGGACAAGGAAACTTGGTCGTTACGACTATTCCTGCTGCACCCCGTGGCGCTAAAGCAGAAAAAGCCGTTCGGGCACTTCTTACCAATATGGGCATTGAATTAGGATCAGGTAGCGACTCAGGTAAACCGTTATTGAAATCAGGAGAAATCGTACGTGTTCTAATGAGTGGCAGTTATCCTGTCGCTTCTGTAAAAGAGGCAGGAAAGGTTAATCGTGTAGATTTATCGAAAGCCGATGGTATTAAGGAAAATACGATGCTCGATGGGAAAGCTTGGAAAAAATACCATTCGCAAAGCGGTCTGATAGATTTTAAACAAGCAAAACTGGACGGACCTACTCAAAATGCCGAAACATACATGAGTTTCTGGGTATTCAGCCCGAGACCATTAGATGACCTGCTTATAGAACCGAACATGCCTGTCGTCGATCTCGAAGTAGCTGCTGATGATGCCGTACAAGTATGGTTGAATGGGAAAATGATCATCAGTAACCTTCGTGAAGGACCTATCGAGGGTGGTAAAGCCGTATCAAAAGGGTTACCTTTGCACCAAGGCTGGAATCATTTTCTTATTAAAGCTATTCAAGGTGGAGGCGGCTGGTCCTTCAACGGACGTTTAATTTGCAATCAGCCGGATTACCTCGCTGAAGAAATGGACTCGGTATTAGAAAAGCCTTAAAGAAAAATTTTTCTTAGAAATAATAAAAACCGCTCTTTACAATGATAAAAAGAGCGGTTTTTATTATTAATCAAGTAAAAAAATCAATTTAATCGCTTTTTTATACTTCTGTTAATAGAGTTAATGACCTTTTATTAAGTGTTCCCCAATACCTTTGAAACACAAAATTTACTAACAACACGACAAAAAATAAAAAAATGAAAGTGCTGAAAATCTTAACTCTTGCAATGTGTTCTTTCCTTATAATCCCAACCATGCAAGGTGCGACAAAACATGCTAAAGAGACCAAATATCCAAGTTATAAAGGGATGATTATGGCGGGATATCAAGGTTGGTTCGGAACTCCTGAAGACGGAAAAAGCGGAAGCTACCGTCACATGGCAGGTAAAAACGGGTTTAAAGATGGAAGTTGCCACATAGATATTTGGCCCGATGTGAGGGAATATTCAAAAACTTATCCCACAGAATTTAAAAATGCTGACGGCTCTACAGCCCGTATTTTCAGTTCCTATGATGTCAGCACGACAGACCTCCATTTCAAATGGATGAAAGAATATGGCATAGACGGAGTATTTATGCAGCGCTTTTTTGATTATGCACGGGGAAGAGGTGAACAATCACTACCTGATATCATTCTCAAAAATGCATTTGACGCTGCTTCGAAATATGATCGAGCCATAGCTATTATGTACGACTTGTCAGGATTAAGACACAAAAAAGAAGATTGCTCGGTTATTATCGAAGACTGGAAATATCTGGTCGATAAACTAAATGTTACAAACCAAAAAGGGAATAAAACATATCTGCACCACAACAAAAAACCGGTAGTTGCCATATGGGGATTAGGCTTTACAGACCGTCCATATAAGGTTAACGAAATAGGTATAGAAAAATTAATCGATTTTTTACAAAATGATCCGGTATATGGAGGCTGTGCTGTAATGTTAGGAGTTCCTACGGCTTGGCGCGACTTGAATTTTGACTGTACCAACGATCCTTATCTGCATACGATAATCAAAAAAGCAGATTTATTATTACCATGGACCGTACAACGCTACACACCACTGTTACATAATGATATGGACCGATATCATGACGAGACCAAAGCCGATATCCAATGGTGTAAAAAGAATAAAATAGATTATGTACCTTGCGTTACACCCGGGTTTAGTTGGCACAATTTAAGTACGATTCAATTTCCCGATGATATAAAGCCTTCAGGTTCGATACCGCGCCAAGGAGGAAAATTTTTCTGGGATCAAATGTATAATGCCATGAAAGCCGGAGGTGAAATGATCTATGTGGCGATGTTCGATGAAATAGACGAAGGTACTGCAATATTTAAATGTACCGATACACCTCCTGTAACTAAAATATCTCAATTTATCGGAATGGACGGAAAACCTTCGGATCATTATTTATGGCTTACCGGTAAAGCGACTCAAATGTTACGAAAAGAAATACCTCTGACAAAAAAAATGCCGGAACGAAACTAAAAAAAGATATACAATTCACACACAAATACACAACTACACACGTCAAAGGACTGTCTTAACTTGTACTGCACCCCAAAAGTTAGACACAAAACTTTTGGGGTGCACTTCATTTCAAGTAGTGATACGACTTTTTATGTTTATTAGTTACAATCTATAACTTTACCTTAGTTTGGCACACTCCTCATGGTAAAGTAGCTGAGGTAGTTATGATAAGTTTGTCTTTATTCTTACTGCATCTGCCATAAAAATTGTCTTCAGGCTTATAATCGGTCAACACACCATTCTTATCATCTATATATTCGAGCTGTGTAGGATAAATACAATTTTCTATTTTCGATCCTGCACCATCGTTATATTGTCCGACAAATCCTGATATTCCCGAACGGCCTCTTAAACGGATATGGATATTTTCCGTCCAACAATTTTTAATAGCGACACCCCTTCCACCGACAATTTGACCGACCAATCCTCCAGCCTGGTAACCAGTTAAATAAATGTCTTCGGCAGAACAGCTATCCAACCAAGTAGCTCCTCCGCCTACACCAATCCAACCGATCAGTCCTCCGACATTTTGGGTAGTCAAACCCGTAGAGGCTTTAATATGCATATGCTTTGCATGTACATTTTCAAATTGAGCAACGGTACTATAATTTGCTCCGGTATATCCCACACAACCGGCAAAATAAGCATATTCTTTACTATGATCTATCGGATTTCCGTCAACATCCGTATGCACTTCATCATCGGCAAGTCCATTAATAGTAATGTTCTCGAATGTCAAATTCTTCATTACACCTTCAAACTTACCCCAAACTCCCGTATACGCATTATATTTACCGAGAGTAATACCCCAAATCTGATATTCATACACTGCTCCGAATTTTCCGTTTAAAGAAAAATTCCTTAAAGTATGCCCTTGACCATCTACCGTGTATGTCGGTTCTCCTGAAGTATAAATAGGTTTCCATTCAACACCGCTCATATCGATATCGTTTTCCAATAGGATAGTAACGTTCACGGACTTACCGCTTTCATCTTTTTTAGTAATCATATCAAGGATATTATCCGGTAGCCATGCAAACTCTTCTCTCGTATAGATATGATAAGTTCGGGTACTCTCGTCATAGACAGGTTCTTTCGGCACAATTACAGCCGGATTCCACCATTCTTCAGCATCGATCCAATCATTCTCAAAATTTTCATCAATAGAGATAGTTAACTGCGCGTCCGTAGTTAAAATATTACCCATTACTGTCGTTAACCAATTACGTTGAATGGGAATATCTGTTTTTAAATCATGTGAACTGATAAGCGAAGTACCGTCCAATGCTTCGAACTTGAAATGAATAGGAGTCTGTTCCGTTGCATCGGTCATTAAATAATCGACCGTCAAGGTCCGGTTATTCTCACTTTTATCATAACCTAAAGCATAGTCCTTTTGAGATTTATCAATCGAACCTGTATAAATTTCAGTAACAGCCGTTAGGTCAGCTGACAAATCTGTTCCTTCAGATAAACCGGTCACTGCATTAATATTAGTAAAGCGTTTACAACCATAATAAGTTATTTTAAAATTATCCGGCATCTCCAGATTATATACTCCCCAATCAGTAGCGACAACACGAAGTTTTGCAAAAGGACGTTTCAATGTCAAATCTTTCATGACCCCGTTACTACCAACCGTAATCTCCTCTGTCGCAAAATAGGCATCCCGACTCTCATCATTCAGTTGTTTATCGACTCCATCTATGCAAGTAATATTTTCAAAATTACCGGTTTCATAATGTAAATCCGTATCAGTACCCTGCTTTACAAAGTCCGCCCAAACTACAAATTTATAATTCCGGTTCGGGGTCAGACGTAAAGAATAATTTACAGCTTGATAACTATCCACAACTTTTTTCTGAGGAGAAATTACCTGCGTATAAGAGATATTCTCCCCTTCCCCATCTATGCGATAAACCGCTAACTGATAACGCAAATCATATTCTGCAAAATCTACATTAGTGATTCCCCCATGCATACTATTACTATTTTCACCTAAAGTTGCACGCGTCATTTGTAAAAGATCAGGGGCAGAAACCGTAAAATTTACATTTCCTTCTCCTGCAGCGACCGGAGCATCAGTAAACAAGTCTTCTGATTGACACGCTACCAATAGCAAACAAAATCCGATCATAACTAAATTTTTAAATTTTCTCATATAATTACATTTTTGTTAAACAATATATTAATTGATCTCTACTACATATTCTCCACCAAAATTATCATCGATATTCACGTTATTACCATCCCCTATTTTTCGAGTAAGAAAGAACCCTCTCAATACAGTTTCATGATTACGCTTCAAAGGAATTTCTATATTCTGACAATGACTGATCTCTGTTCCTGAAGCATCGAAAAAATAAAAATCGGCCAAAATATTCGTCTCATTTTCCCAATCAGTAAATAAATAATCTCCGAACAAAGAGACGGCCTCTTTTCCATCATAAACTATTTGAGAAGGAGTCGTATTAAAACTATACATCGTCGTAAATAGATTTGGTTTTCGAGATTCTACATTATACCCGACTCCGATATATTGTTTATAAATTACTTTTACAGTCAATCCCTCCAGCTCACCTCCAGCCCGGATAAAATCGTCAAAATCGGATGCAATCACTCTGTAACGCCCTGAAGGTCTTTCCATCATAACCGGAATAACCATAGAAGAGAAATTTCCGGATTCTTCAAAGGAAAAACTGTTTGGCCCAAAATCTGAACCGACCGTAAACATCTCCTGACCGACTGCGGTACTTCGATGATGTGTATTAACAGGATAAATATCTGTATTCGTCTTAATGGACGTTAACATATCAGTTTGATAAAATCGATCGACCGGATTATCTTTATAAACATAATCTGCCCACGCTAATACTTGATAGTCACCTTTCGGCAAATAAACTTGTATTGTATCTTGTGGAGGCAATGCGTCTTTATCAACCAAAAGCATTCGTCGCTCGATTTTCTGCTGCACGATTCTATTCTTCCCCGATTTTTTTTCATAAACATCAAGAATAATGCGCATTGCAAAATCTTCATCCGGGATATACGGTTTGGAGTGTTCTTCTTCCAGATTTTTAATCGTACAATTCCATTCTTCATCATAAAAAACTTCTTTATAATAAAGAGGCGGCAACCGATCAACATTCGGTTCTATGATAACAAACGATTTATCGGGAACAGGATACTCATGAACAGTCGCATCACAAGCCATCATCAACCCCATAAACACGGATAATACAGCAATCATTAGATTTCTTCCATTCATATTCTTTACCTTTTCCGTTGTTTATACCATTTATAGGATATCGAAACGCCTCCTCTCGTTATACCCCAATACCAGTCTGACCCTGAACGAAATTTCGGACCATTCTTCCAATTACGGTAAACATCATAATCAAATTCAGCAAAACCCGCCCCTATATTACATTCTAAAGTCCATCTTTTCATTTTACCGATATCGACAGCATAACCATAACTGATTCCCATTCCCCACAAAGCATGGTTAGGATCTTGGTAACGGCCATGATCATTAATTGCTACATTAAAACCGGCGACATGGGTATGCAAACCGATAAAATGTCCTTTCATGGCCTCTTTCGACCACCAGCGTATTTCCGGTTGTACAGCCAATAAACGCAACTTTCGCTCTGGAGTAATATTATATGGAGAATACCACACCGGTAAATCAAAAGACCAATGAGAAAACGGACTAATTTCAATACCCAAATTAGCGGTCAATGCCGCAACAAACAATAAATTCGACTTAATAGCAATTATCCATTTTTCTTGTTGTGACGGCTGTAAAGAAAAAGAAATAGCAGGATTCAAGTCAGGCATGCGAGATTCTGTAACTTGTAAATTTTTTGATACCGGAGGCAGAGGAAATTGCTCTTCCAGACAGACAATGGCAATGCGTGCATTTCTGAATGGAGGAAACACGTCCTGAATAATCCGTTGCCAAGTATATCCTCCGTCAAGAGCTTTAATCTGTTTTTTACGACGTTCGTTATCAGTCTCTTTTGTTAAAATATCAAGAACCTTGCTTTTATTGGGAATCTGCGCTCCATTTTTTAATGCAACTTCGAACGAATACCAATCTTCACAAAGGTTTTCAACTTTAAGTTTACTTTCCGGAATACCGGTTTCTTGTAACAAAAAATCGGCAAGAGCCCGCGAACGATACTCACCTAATCGATGATTCCAGCTCGGAGGTCCTTCTGGTGAGGCACTTCCTCCGACCCATACATGCGACAAGCGGATTATAGTATCTTGTTGTATTCGTCGTAATATATCAGCAATACTATCCAACTGTTTGTTGGGATACAATTTGTACTTATTTACTTTAAAAATAACCGGGGCTATCGAAGTATTGGCACAATAAAAAACAGAATCGATTTTTTTATCTGACAAAAAAATCACATAATCAGGGTAATTTTTATTCAAGCACGAAGTGAGAGTCTCGGATGTTCCCTGTGCCCATACAATACCCGATAAAAATAATGCAGTTATCAACAATAAGCCCCACTTTTTTTTATATCTTTTCACAATTCAATTATATAATAATAGATTCGAGTAAATGACAAGCAGTTAAGACTTTTGCCATTTATTAATTTTTAATAATAACAAGATGGATTTAAAAAATAGATTTATTAAGATAACTCCCAGAGGTATGGGCTTTAACGATACCAACAGACTTCATCAAAGAATTTACTGCCACAACTAATTCATGTAAACCATGTATCGGACTCTTCATCTTAAATGACAAAACTATTTTCATGATCTAAAGATTTTTCGCCATAAATTCCCCAAATCAGCAGTTTCACTTAAGATAAAACAAAACATAAAAAAAGCGTGGGAATTTGTCAGTTTACTCGCTTTGAGGTATCGCCAAACACCCACATTGAAATAAACAGCCAACCCACGCCTAACCTTATATATTCACTCTCGTGATTATAATGGAAAAGCATGAACGTTTGTTCTGTTTATCCTTCAATGTTTTAAAAATTGGCGATTTTCAAAGCGAGGATAAAACTAAACGCTTCTCTAACATGTATATCGGATAAAAAGTCTCTACTCCAATTCCGACACCACAAAGTTAGAAATTATTTGCGTTTTAACAAACGTTCATGTGAGTTGGCCAATAATTTCTTCTAATAATATTCAAAAAAAACGTAAGAATTCAGACAAATAAACTATGAATTCTTGTTCTTCTTATGATAAAAATAAAAGTAAATACAGGGTAAAGACAATATTTGCAATAGAATATCCGCAATAATAAAAAACTATTAAAACAAATTTTCCCCTATATTTATATATCTATTTTTCAATCTTTTTTCACAGAAGCCACTTTAAGGTTAATAATTTACAAATATAATAAAACATCTATTATTTTATTTGTATTCTGAAAAGCTATTCAGATTTTCCAATACAGAAATCTCATCAGTTCAACTTTGAAACTTTCTCAGTCTACTTTTTCGCTCTTATTCGTCAGATAAGCTACTATCATCCTCATAAAAACAAAAGAACATCCTCAAAAAACGCTCAAATCAGACCAAACAAAATTTAAATCGGCTTATTTCAAAAAACGACAAAGTTATAATGATTTTAATTCGTCCTCGAACATCTGTTCTAACACACGACGCAAATAAGAACGAGAGCCGGAAAAGTTATTTACAATAATAGCCACAGCATATCTTTTATTCCCTGAATCATAATATCCGGCATAACTTTGCACATGTGCCATACTGCCGCTTTTCAATCGCATTCTTTTCGAAAGAGACGAATTTTTCAAAAACGAACGTACCGTACCACTTACTCCCGGACACGGTAACGAAGAATAAAATATTGTCTGCAAATTTTTATCGGAAGCCATAAAATCGAGTACCCGACATAACATTTCGGCAGAGATACGGTTTACCGGAGACAAACCGCTACCGTCATACATAACAAGATCATCCCCAAATACTCCTTTCTCTTTCCAAAAATGTTTCAATACCTCGATACCTTTCGATGCCGATGCTTCCGGATAACGAGACAAAGCGATCCAACGCAATAAAGCTTCGGCATACAAATTATTACTGTTATGATTTACAATACGGATAATATCAGATAAACGGTCTGAAGAATAACGAAACAGCATAGACCTATCGGATAAAGGTTTTGTTTTGTTATTTTCATTCAATATACGCATCGTTACAGGTGTACCTGCTACTTTGATTCGGGAAGCTTTTAAAAAAGACGCCATTTCATTCGCAAAAAACAAAGCAGGATCAGGTAAATCTCCTTTTATGACAAAACGATCCTGTTTTTCAGGAATACTCCCATAAATATACCTTCGTAAAGAAAAAGGAGCTCCATATATATAGGCACTATCAATCGCATTACTGCTCGAAACAAGATGATTAGAAAAACTTAATCCGGATATTTCCGGTTCTACTCCGATAATAACAGGCGTCGAGCCTTTTGCCCCCGAACGCAATATCAGACGATAAGTATTATCTCTGTAATTAATGCCATAGCAACCTGCCGCAAAATAATTCCCGACATCTTCCCATAGCCATTTCGGCGAAACTCCTTCTGTGTCGAACCGGCTGTCATCGGCAATAATGCACCCTTCTATACGATGAATACCTGCATTTTCAAGCTCTTTCAACAAACGATTCCGGAAATCAAAAACCCGACGTGTACCATATTCCGAACCCAATGTAGGGTCTCCGCACCCCTGAATATATAAATCACCATAAAGCACACCGTCTTTTCCGATATGCCCCGAATATTGTACATCAGTATAAAAACGATGTTCTCCCCCATATATTCCGAGAGCTGTTGCCGATGTCAGTAACTTCAATGCCGAAGCCGGAAGAAGTAACCGTTGAGAGTCATAAGATGATACTATTTCTCCCGTTTCAATATCCATAATACAAAAACCTACCGATGCAGAACGCAATTCAGGCAAAGATACAAAACGAGATATGCCCATCCCGGCATAAGAAAAATAGCATAATCCCGACCAAAGGAAAACAATAATATATTTTAGTTTTATAATCGCACTCATATAAAATGTCTGATTTTCAAAACAAAAATAACCGATTTTCAAAGAATATACAATCTCACTCCAATTTTATATCCCAAAATCGAAATGGATAGTTCAAAAAAATAAAAAAGTATCGTACATTTGTTTCAAGATATAAAACTTCTTGAACTATTTAATATAAGAGAATCGAAATGTTATTTTCTGAAGAAAACTATGAAACCCATAAACGCGGCCGCATAGAAGTAATTTGCGGATCGATGTTTTCAGGAAAAACCGAAGAATTGATAAGACGGCTCAAACGTGCAAAAATAGCTCGACAAAAAGTCGAAATCTTCAAGCCGTCCATCGATATACGCTACTCGGAAGAAGAGATCGTGTCTCATGACAGCAATTCCATACAGTCGACTCCGGTAGACAGTTCTGCAAGCATACTATTACTATCAAGCGGTGTAGATGTCGTAGGTATCGATGAAGCTCAATTTTTCGATCAGGGCATCGTCGATATCTGCAACCAGCTTGCCGATCAAGGAACACGGGTTATCGTAGCGGGATTAGATATGGATTTTAAAAAAGTACCTTTCGGGCCTATGCCCTATTTGTTATCAATTGCCGATGAAGTGACCAAAGTTCATGCCATCTGTGTAGAATGCGGGCATTTAGCTAATTATTCCCACCGACTTATAGACAATGATAAAAGAGTTTTATTGGGCGAAAAAGGAGAATATCAGCCGCTTTGCCGTACGTGCTATAATAAAAAACATGCATCGCAAGAATAGATTTCACACCCGTTATATCAATTCATTATCAAGTATAATTAAAATCGAGCAATCATGTATCTTTCACGCCGTCCTTACACTTTTGACCGGGTTACCCGAATCATATTCAGTATAGCAATTCTTGTCGGAACGTTCTATCTGATAAATTTGCTGAAAGGTGCACTTCTACCATTTCTCGTTGCATGGCTACTGGCCTACCTCATGCATCCGATTGTAGAATTTTTTCATAATAAATGCCGCATCAAGAACCGAGTAGTTGCGATCTCGGCAACTTTATTGTCGGTCGTTCTTTTTTTCGGATTGCTCGGATGGATTTTCATACCATCTATTATAGAAGAGATGGATAAAATGAAAATTCTCATTCATAATTATATATCAACGGATAATACGATACCTTTTCTTCCTGAAAGTTGGCACGATTATATCCGGGAAAAAATCGATTTCGAACAGATCGCACAAATGATGAATAAAGAAGACTGGAAAAAATTGATCGAAACAACTGTTACTCAAGCCTGGTCTTTTCTTACCGGATCGGTAAACCAAATTATCACCATTGTAAGTTGGTTTATAGTATTGTTGTATCTGTTTTTTATCCTACTTGATTATGAAAAGATCATCGTCGGCTTTCGAGGTCTCATTCCTCGCCGTTACCGCAGAACTGTATTAGGAATACTCACCGACGTGCAAGTAAGCATGAACCGGTATTTCAGAGGTCAGTCTCTCGTTGCCTTTTTAGTCGGCATTCTTTTCAGTATCGGATTTCTTATCGTCGGACTACCCCTTGCCATCGTATTGGGATTATTTATCGGACTACTAAATATGGTGCCTTACCTGCAAATCATCGGAGTTATCCCGACAGTTTTGTTATGTCTGATAAAAGCCTCTGAATCGGGACAAAACTTTTGGCTTTTGTTCGCAGCATGCATGGCTGTTTTCATCATAGTACAGTTAATTCAAGATATAATTCTCGTCCCTCGCATCATGGGACATGTCACAGGATTAAATCCGGCAATTATACTTCTATCTCTATCGATATGGGGAACTCTGCTCGGTGTTATCGGCATGATTATAGCACTTCCTCTCACATCGCTCGTGTTGGCTTATTATCAAAAATACATCTTAAAAGAAAATCCTGAAAAAGAAAAGAAAAAAAATATACGAAAAATATCGTAGAGTATATCTAAATTTTCCGACAAAAAATATTCATAAATCAATTCAAAAATAAACCGATTATAATCAGGGAATAAGCCTCATAAGTGCTATACCATACGCTATATTCCGCCATCGATATTTCCCGACATATTCTTATAAATTAAAATTTATCCCTATATTTGCTGCTGAATCGGTTTTGCTTTTCCTTTTCGTAAAAGCAAATTAAAAGGGAATCGGGTGCAAATCCCGAACAGTCCCGCTGCTGTGAAGCTCTATTCAACATTCTGAAAAAACTGAGCCACTGGTCTATGACCGGGAAGGCTTCAGAATGGGAGTAAGTCAGAAGACCTGCCATTCATTAAAGGTTTACATTCTCGAGGATTAGAGTGTAAATGCGAAAAAATTATTGATTTCAATTTTTGCAATTTATGAAAAAGATATGTCCGCGATGTGATATTTCTTTTATCAACCGATCCGATAATGCGGATAATTATTTACATACTTTTACTAAACTGGACGATCTGCAAAACTCTTACGTCCGATCACTCAATCATTTAAAATATTTACATAAATCTTGTCCGGAAAATGCCGGACTGTTTTTTTATATTTTTTAAACCCTATGTTATAACGACATAATTAACAAAAAACAATGATAAAGAAGATATTGGTAGCCAATCGCGGCGAGATCGCTGTCCGAGTGATGCGGTCGTGCAAGGAGATGGAGATACGGACCATCGCCGTATTCTCCGAGGCCGACAGGGCGGCCAGGCATGTGATGTATGCAGATGAGGCGTATTGTATCGGTCCGGCTGAGGCCAGGGAGAGTTATTTGAATATCGACAGAATTATTCAGGTGGCTCTCGAACACGGGGCGGATGCGATTCATCCCGGATACGGCTTCTTGTCTGAGAATCCGGATTTTGCCAGAAGGTGCAGGAGGGCCGGCATCGTTTTCATCGGTCCTGAGCCCGAGACTATGGAGGTTATGGGGGATAAGATTTCTGCGCGTAGGAGAATGAGGGAGGCGGGTGTGCCGGTTGTACCCGGTACTACTGAGAACCTGAATTCTTCTGAGGAGGCCATAGACGTCTGCAATCGTATCGGATATCCGGTGATGTTGAAGGCTTCGGCCGGTGGTGGTGGAAAGGGGATGAGGCTGGCAAGAAGGCCCGAAGAGGTCGAGGAGGCGTTTCTGGCGGCTAAGTCCGAGGCTTTGGCTTCTTTTGGGGATGATACCGTATATATCGAAAAATTCGTAGTGCATCCGCATCATATCGAGTTCCAGATTTTGGGGGACAGGCACGGGAATGTGATTCATCTTTGTGAGAGGGAGTGTTCGGTGCAGAGGAGGAATCAGAAGATTGTGGAGGAGACGCCTTCGCCGTTTATTTCCGAGGCTTTGAGACGGGACATGGGTGAGAAGGCTGTGGCAGCGGCTAAGGCCGTGAATTATGTCGGGGCCGGGACGATAGAGTTTCTTGTGGACGGGGACGGGAATTATTTCTTTCTCGAGATGAATACTCGCCTGCAGGTCGAGCATCCGATTACAGAGGAGGTCCTGGGGATCGATCTGGTAAAGGAGCAGATTCATATTGCTAATGGAAGGCCTTTGAGATTGAGGCAGGGGGATATTATCCAGAGGGGGCATGCGATTGAGTGCCGAATTTGTGCCGAGGATACGCTGGCCGATTTCTTGCCTGCGCCCGGGATTGTCAGACAGATTACTGAGCCGAACGGTATCGGGGTAAGGGTGGACAGTTATGTGTATGAGGGATATGAGATTCCCGTGTTTTATGATCCGATGATCGGTAAGTTGATCGTGTGGGCTACTTGCAGGGAGTATGCGATCGAGAGGATGAGAAGGGTTTTGTTCGAGTATAAGATTACCGGGGTGAAGACGAATATCGCTTATTTGAGGAGGATCATGGATACGCCGGATTTTGTGACGGGGGGTTATGATACGGGATTCGTCGAGAAGAATGCGGTGTTTCTTCGTGAGGGGTATGATGCCCGGGATGAGGTTTGTGTGGAGGTGGCGATGATTGCTGCTTATATTGATTATTTGATGGGGTTTGAGGAGAATGTGACGGGGAGAACTGATAACAGGCCGATCAGCAGATGGAGGGCGTTCGGTATTCATAAGGGGGTTTTGAGAATTTAATTTTATTGGGATATGGAGATTCGTGTTGGTAACAGGATAGCGGAGGTCGAGTTGATCAGTAAGGTGGGGAATTGTGTGAGGATGTCTATTGATGGCAAGGTCTTGGACCTGGATGTGATGATGGCTGAGAACGGGGTGTGTTCGATTTTGATGGACGGGGTTTCTTATAATGCCGAGTTGATCAGGGCTGAGGGGGGAAAGTCTTATACTGTCAATACGGCGTTTGCTTCTTTGCCGGTGGAGATTCTGGATGCGAAGGCCAAGTTGTTGTCTGCCCGGAGAAAGGAGGGGGAGAGACAGGCGGACAGGATTGTCGCTCTTATGCCGGGAAAGGTCGTGAAGGTTATGGTGGCCGAGGGGGACAGGCTGGCGGCCGGGGATACCGTATTGGTGGTCGAGGCCATGAAGATGCAGAGTAATTTTAAGGTGAGTGAGGATTGTATGGTCAGGGAGGTTCTCGTCAAGGAGGGGGATCTGGTGAATACTGATCAGGTGTTGGTGTGGCTTAATTTAAATGGTTTGGAGGCTTATGGAGAATAAGGATAGTTTATATGCCGTGTTTGACGAGAGAAACAGGGCGGCGGAGATGGCCGGAGGGCCTGACCGCATCGGTAAGCAGCATGCGGCCGGTAAGTTGACGGCGAGGGAGAGGATCGACTTGTTGCTGGATCCGGCTTCTTTTAACGAGCTGGACAAGTTCGTGCTGCACAGGTGTAAGGATTATGGAATGGACGGCACGAGGATTCCCGGGGACGGGGTCGTGTCGGGGTATGGCAGGATCGAGGGCAGGCTCGTGTTTGTGTATGCTTATGATTTTACGGTGTTCGGGGGTACGTTGAGTGCGGAGAATGCCCGGAAGATCATGAAGGTGCAGGATCTGGCTTTGAAGAACGGTGCTCCGGTGATCGCTTTGAATGATTCGGGCGGAGCGCGTATTCAGGAGGGGGTGGAGAGCTTGTCCGGATATGCGGGTATTTTTTTCCGCAATACCATGGCTTCGGGGGTGATTCCGCAGATTTCGGCTATTCTCGGACCTTGTGCCGGGGGGGCGTGTTATTCGCCGGCTTTGACCGATTTTATTTTTATGGTCAGGGGGAACAGTCATATGTTCGTTACCGGCCCTGATGTGGTTAAGGCGGTGACGCATGAGATGGTCGGTAAGGAGGAGCTGGGGGGAGCGGTGACGCATGCTTCGGTCAGCGGTGTGGCTCATTTCATGGGGGATTCCGAGAAGGAGGTGATATTGGAGATCCGCGAGTTGTTGAGTTTCTTGCCGGCTAATAATATGGAGGATGCTCCGTGTGTCCCTTGCAGGGATGATATTCGTCGTGAGGTGACGGGGTTGAGAGAGGTGATTCCGGATGATCCGAATATTCCTTATGATATGAAGGAGGTCATTGTGCCGGTGGTCGATGACGGATATTTTTTTGAGGTAATGCCGGATTTTGCCAAGAATATTGTGGTCGGGTTTGCAAGGTTGGGGGGACGGTCCGTCGGGATTGTGGCGAACCAGCCTGCTTTTCTTGCGGGGGTGTTGGATATCGATGCTTCGGATAAGGCGGCCAGGTTTATCCGCTTTTGTGATTGTTTTAATATTCCGTTGGTGACGTTTGAGGATGTGCCGGGATTTTTGCCGGGGACGGTACAGGAGCATAACGGGATTATCAGGCACGGGGCGAAGGTGGTATATGCTTTTGCCGAGGCGACTGTCCCAAAGGTCACTTTGATTACCAGAAAGGCGTATGGCGGGGCGTATATCGTTATGGCCAGCAAGCTGACCGGGGCGGATATCAATCTGGCTTTCCCGAATGCTGAGATTGCTGTCATGGGGGCTGAGGGCGCCGTGAATATCTTGTTCAGGAATGCGGATAATGAAAAGAGGGCGGAACTGACCGAGGAATACAGGGAGAGGTTCGCTAATCCTTTCAGGGCTGCGGAGCTCGGATATATCGACGAGGTGATTCTTCCTGAGCAGACCAGGGCCAAGCTAATTGCTGCTCTGGATATGGCTCAGAATAAGAATGTTTCTAATCCTCCTAAAAAGCATGGGAATATGCCGTTGTAATTATTGAATTATTGAAAATTTAATTTATAAAAGGCCATCATCAATTCTCAAAATAGAGTTGATATGGCTTTTTTCAATACTCTCAGAATCTATGTAGATTCACAAATAAGTTTCGACAAAAGCAGAAAAAGCACATACTTTTATCGAAACTTATTATTTTGTAATGCAATCGTTTTTGAAGCTAACCTATTATTACATTACACACTTTACTTACTGGAGAGCTATGTTTTGTCTAACTTATAGTCAGAAATCTATGCAATAGAAACCGATTTTGGCGCTGGAGATGGATTTTCTGTTTTAGTAGAATCTTTCTTAACTGGTTCATCCATTAAAGCAAATTTCTTCGCAGGCTCGGTCTTGGTTGTATCCTTTTTCACCGGTTCGTCCATCAAAGCAAAATTCTTTGCAGGCTCGGTCTTGGTCGTATCTTTTTTCACCGGTTCATCCATCAAAGCAAAATTCTTTGCAGGTTCGGTCTTGGTCGTATCTTTTTTCACCGGTTCGTCCATCAAAGCAAAATTCTTTGCAGGTTCGGTCTTGGCCGTATCTTTTTTCACCGGTTCGTCCATCAAAGCAAAATTCTTTGCAGGTTCGGTCTTGGCCGTATCTTTTTTCACCGGTTCGTCCATCAAAACAAAATTCTTTGCAGGTTCGGTCTTGGTCGTATCTTTTTTCACCGGTTCGTCCATCAAAGCAAAATTCTTTGCAGGTTCGGTCTTGGCCGTATCTTTTTTCACCGGTTCGTCCATCAAAGCAAAATTCTTTGCAGGTTCGGTCTTGGCCGTATCTTTTTTCACCGGTTCGTCCATCAAAACAAAATTCTTTGCAGGTTCGGTCTTGGCCGTATCTTTTTTTACCGGTTCTTGAGCACAAATTGTTGTTGTAATACCTAAAAACAGAATTGTAGCAACACTAAAAATCATCTTTTTCATAATCATCAATTTTTTTAGTTTATTATATTGGTATTTTATTCATAAACACACCAACATAATATTCCAAAAATATGCCAAGAAAATGATATATAACAATTACACAATGATTATCAAATAATTACAAAACAACGCAATTAATATACATCCTACCAAATGTGGAATATTTCACACATAACATGTAGATTTTTTCCTCAATTGTGTAGGGTAATGTACCGTTCTGCCTCTGAAATCGTATTTACAATATAAGTTTCTACAAGTTGGCATTTTTGATCAATCTCGAAATTGAATTCTCCTTTAATTTTCTCCAACTCAATCAATATATCGGTACACTCTCGATGTTCCAACAATGTAAATAGCGGTATCAATTTATGTGACACAGCAGATATCGTACTCATATCTTTATCTTGACGAGCACTCTTGAAACGTTCCAGATTTTGTCTTGTCTCAGAGACAAACGATGCCAATATCTCATTCGCCGCATCTTTATCATCTCCTGCAAATGCCAATAACGCAGAAAAACGAAGTTCCTCCTCTGGATTATGAACGGTTTCTTCCGTATATAAATCAGAAATATAATCCGGATAATATCGGACTACAAGATCATATAACTCCTTTCCCGTAAAAGGCTTGTTTAAATGTGACGTAAAACCCGCTGATAGAAATTCATTATCAGACATATTCGACCGGGCAGTCAATGCTACAACAGGAATGGATCGAACTTCCGGCAAATCAGAAGCACGAATTAAACGAACTAATTCAAAGCCGGATAATTCAGGCATCTGAATATCTGTGAATACAAAATCGAACTTTTGGTCTGACAATAAGCCAAGCACTTCTTTCGGATGTTCACAACAGACACAAGAAAAATTATAACGTTTCATCAATGATGCCGTAAGCTCAAGCTGCAAACGATCATCATCTACCAACAAACAACGAACATTCTTTCCCATATCAAGCACAGCACTTTCTTCTGCAGTTTCTTCCGGTATTACCATATCCGTTTTCTTAAACGGAATAATTACCGTAAAACATGTTCCTTGCTCGAGTGTACTATCGACCGAAATTTTTCCGCCAAGAAGCAAGACCAGTTTTTTTGTTATAGATAATCCCAAACCAAAACCTTCAGCACCCTGCGCTCCGGGAAGTCTCGTAAACTCCTTAAAAATGCGTTCACGGTCATCTTCCGCAATTCCCATACCGGTATCTTCTACCTGAATTTTCAACCGACTACCTAATAGCTTGACTCGCAATGCAACTGAGCCTTTTTCTGTAAATTTTATAGCGTTCGACAATAAATTATTTACAACTTGCCGAATACGGAAAGGATCTCCCAGATAAGCGCCCTGCAAATCTTTATCGATTTCGGTTATCAGTTCTAAATTCTTTTTACCTGCTACAGGTATAAAACTATCTCCTATCTCACAAAAAAAACGATACGGCTCAAACGGCACATCATGTATCTCCATTTTATCAGAATCCAGTCTATGATAATCCAGTAAATCGGTTACCAATTGAAGAAGATGATCTGATGAACTCTTCATATTCTCCAAATAATATTTTGCCCGGGATTCACGAATATGTCCGGATAAAAGATCAATATAACCGATAATCGAACTTAATGGAGCTTTAATGTCATGTGTAATAGTCAACATCAACTGTTCTCTGCTTTTCAATAATTCTTCTGCCCGACGATTCGATTCTTCAAGTTCTCTCCGATAACGGTTACTCCGGGAAATATCTTTCCAAATAAAAATGATGAAAAGAACTATCAAAATCAAAGAGAACACGGCAATACCTCCCACCACCTGTACAGAATGCCTCATCACCTGGTCTCTGTCCTGATAACGTGCCAAAGATCTGTCTAACTCTTCTTGTTCGAAAGCTCTTACCAAATTATTGATTTTGACCAACAAAATTTGGTTATTATAACGTAAGGCCTCACTCCTGCGAGTAACCCGATTTTGCAATTCTTTTTGCTGATCGAAAACGGCATACTGTATATCGGAAAATATATTGGCAATCGTATCTGCTGCATTATAAGGTTGAACAACCGTATCGGTAATCAATTGCTGAGATTGACTATACACCGTATTTTCATCTTCTTTCCGTGTAGAAAAAGCATCTGCCAAACGCTTAAAGAAACTTTTTCTCGGATTTCTGACCGTGAGGGTATCTTGTTTTACTACAATTTTTTTCCTGATTTGTACCGACTTAACTACCGAATCCCTACGGGTTATTTCTCTCTGAATGTTTTGTTCATACAAATTACCGACATCTGCATTCCGGCGTAATCTCAACCATGCCAACGAATTAGATTCTTTCTCGGTTAAAAGCACGATAATACTATCCATCCGCTGCTTTTGTAACGTATCGGTAACCAACTGTTTCAAAGAGTCTAAATTTCGGTACATTTTATCAAAAGTTTGACGATAATGCCTGCTATTGCGGACATGTCCGCTACTCAATGCTTGCAAGTCACCCTCCGACTCATATAATAATGCCAATGTCTCACTAATTAGAGAACGCTTACTTCGCATAGCTTCTTCTTCCTCATCGGGAAGAGAAAGGCGGGAAAATTTATCGAATAAAAAGAACACAGAAAAAAAGGCTATTACTATCAGCAACAAATACCCAATCAAAATCTTTACTCTTATTTCTTTGAACAGCCTAAACATCTTCTACCTCCTTACTTTTCTTAAGAGCCTGTCTAATAATTTTCCTGAATATCTAAAAAAACGGACGTAAATCATTTGTCAACGTATCGGATAATGGTATATAATCGAGAAAAGCCGTCCAAGCTTGACCGACTACTCTTTATTATATCCTCTACATAATTATTGCGACCAATGCACATCTTATTTTTCTAATCAAAACAAAGATATAGAATAAAATAAAAGATAGATTATTCTTCTATAATTTTTCAGTATACACAACCGCCTATCCTCAACAAAAAAGAACGGTTGCCATCCCGACAACCGTTCCTCCTTAATCTTAAATCTAAAATACCATGAAAAACTATTCTTGACGTAAAGATTACTATTCTATATAAAAATATACACACATCATTTTTCAAATGACTTACAACAAACTATATTTTCATTTAATAAAGAACTCAATAATCGTTTTTTTATGTTTTTTATCTTCAAACTCTTGTTCAATAACAAGCGATTATAAACTCAAAAACATGTTTTATTTATGTTGTACAAAAGAATATATTTTACACATCAAAACATAGCAATATTTAATCAAATAATAGCAAATTCATTGCAATCAGAAATTAAAATCTCAAAACGACGCTATTATAACCCAAGTATTTTTCATAAACTTATATTTAAGCATAATAAAAACAAGGATTTCATTACTATTCTTGTATTACACTATTTTTTAAAAAGCCTATATATCTTCGCCATATTATTCGGAGAAGAATACTCAAGTCCCTTTTCATTAAGAGTAACACCCTCACCCGTCCAACACTCATAACTTCTAGAAACATCTATATTTTCGGGATCGATATTCATATACGAAAAATCGATAGTTCCGGTTTTATCTCCCGATTCGTAATTAAAATGAGCAATATAATAGGAATCTTCGGTCTCGAGATAAAATAAATCGACTGAATTATTACGTCCCGACAATTTATGTCCATAAGCCGGACGGAAAGATTTTCCCAAACGTATGACATCATTTACTTTCTCAACAATAGAAAATTTTATGGCTTTTTCCTGACTGATTTTCGAACCGACGGCAATTCCTTTTGTTGACAAATTATCTCCAAGAATGCAATATCCGGTTACTGCTCCGGTCGTCATTCTCGATATATTTTCCGCTTCACTACGATCTCCCATTACCAAATGATCCGGATCATTAAAGCAATAAACACGACTAAGCCACCAGCCGAAAGAGAAACTGTTCATCATATAACTCGTATGCCACATTTCCCCCCAAGCATCGCAACTGATACGACGGGCATGGGCATAATTGGCAGGAAAAAGCGGAGATATCGACTCGATGATAAAAATATCGTCTCCGGCACGTTCCCGCAAATGCTTCATGCCATAGTTATAAGCCTGAATACCCGTAGTAACTTTCGGATTACGATAACTATCTGCCTCGATAGATCCGTTACTCAAAAAATCCAATTTCAAACATTTGATTCCGGCATCCTTAAATTTATCTATAAAAAAGTTGATACGGGAAAGCGTAGCCGGGGCTGTCGGATCCATACACGCTGCACCGGCTTCCCACTTAATCTTACCGAAAACTTTCAATAATGCTTGTCCATACACATAACCGTTATTTCCTTCTACGGCACGATCTTCTACTCCCGCATAATCGCAGAACGGAGACCAATAAGCTCCGGCCATCTGCCCGTTTGCTTCACAGTGCTTTACAAACTGTTTCAATTCATCCCAATCGAGTTTATCCCAAGATGCATCTAAATTGATAAAGATAACACCATCATCACCGAATCCGCCTTTATTCTGAATATTCTCCTTTATAAAATCCGATACCGACACAACACCATCATAACTGATCTCAGTACCCATGCCGCCCCAACTACTCCAGCCGTAAGGTGCAGGTTTATCCCAGCTTCTTTTCGGAGCGATAGCACAACATACATCACCAAAAGTCTCCAATCCAGTACGCCAGTCACCGGAATAATGAACGATCATACGGGCAGATTTTACCTGCTGTCCCTTTACAGCACCATGAGGTTTTAATACACCATCTATCATATCGCGCGTTATATGATGCGTAACACCGCTAAAGCATTCAAGATTGGTGATCTTACCTTGTGCCAGCGGGCTTCCGGTTATCCTGACAGCAGATTTCCATGTATCATGATCGACAGAGCCGATAACCAACCCCAACTGTGTTTCACCATTAAATATTGCCGAGACTTCCATCGAAACAGAGTCTCGGGCAACACGCCCGATAGCCAAAGACTCCGGATCTGTCTGACTACAACTCAAAGGATAAGAAGCATACGTTATAAACCCGTCATTATCAAAAGGAACTGTTATAAATCGATTATTAACGTCGGCAGGCAAAAACAGATTATCAGCTTCGGTACTGATAGGCGCAATATAATTGCTCGATATAATCGAATTGTCCGGAGACTGCAATATTACATCGGTAAGAAAGTAATCTTGTCCGTCATATAAATAAAAATTTTGATAAACTATGGGGTTATCCGAATTTTCACTGCCGGTATATTCAATGGTAAATTTCCGGGCCTTACCCACTTCATCGACAATATCTTCTTGTTTTATTTTTACAGAGTTATACGAAGAAGCATCCAAAAGTACATCCCCATTTTTAAACTTTATTTTAACATCTTTAAGCACTGTCACACCTTCTTTTACGAATTCCGCTCGTTTTGTCTCATCATCAAACTTAATATTCCACTTTCCAAAACTCATCTCAGAAATGGTCGCATTTGTAATAAAAGGTATAATACACAAAAAAAATAAAACCATCAGCTTTTTCATGACATATAATATTTTAATTGACTCTCATAAATTTATTCATATTCTTTATCCAATGAATTCAAAACGGTCAGCATCCTGCGCATTCCTTCTGCGACAAACACGTCTTTTATTACCAGATCACGATCTACAATTACACTGAACGGAGCTATCTGTATTTTTTTAAAGAGCGGGTATTTTTCCTCATAGCTGCAATCCGAGATAAGATGAATATTTTCCCATTTAAAATTGTGCTTTTGCATAAAAGAACGGACTGTGTCCCGACTATTATCTGTAATGGCAAAAATGTCGGTCTCGGGATATTCTTCTCTGAGAGCGTCTAATATTTTGAGCTCTTTAATGCAGGGAGGACAATAGATATTCCAAAAAACAATTAACGAGATATTCTTATTTTTCCCGACCGTTAGTTTATTTCCGGCTAAATCCTCAATCTCCAAATCGGGCAGTTTTTCTCCAATACATTCCCGATAATTTTTAGAAAATTTTCTCGTCAACAGAAAAACTGTAGTATCCTCTACATTTCTTGAGCTCATAAAATATTTTAATGTTGCCAACGAATCATTAAACATCTCCGTAGATATTCTTACACTGTCAGCATCAAAAAAGGCTATATGTTTTTTCAGCTGAACGATCAGGCCTTTACCATCTTCACTCTGCGTTACTGATTCTTGAGCAAATAATCCGAATGGGGTAAAAAACAAAAGTAAAACGAGCAATTTTTTCATGATATCCAATATTTAATTAACTCTCATAGATTTATTCATATTCTTCATTCAATGAATCCAAAACGGTCAGCATCCTGCGCATTCCTTCTGCGACAAATATATCTTTTATTACCAAATTACGATCTACAATCACACTAAACGGAATGACTTGTATATCGCTGAAAATAGGATATTTTTCCTCATAGCTGCAATCCGGGATAAGATGAATATTTTCCCATTTAAAATTGTGCTTTTGCATAAAAGAACGGACTGTGTCCCGACTATTATCTGTAATGGCAAAAATGTCGGTCTCGGGATATTCTTCTCTGAGAGCGTCTAATATTTTGAGCTCTTTAATGCAGGGAGGACAATAGATATTCCAAAAAACAATTAATGAGATATTCTTATTTTCCCCGACCATTAGTTTATTCCCGGCTAAATCTTCAATCTCCAAATCGGGCAGTTTTTCACCGATACATTCCCGATAATTTTTAGGAATTTTTCTTGTCAACAGAAAAGCTGTAGTATCCTCTACATTTCTTGAGGAGATAATATATTTTAATGTTGCCAACGAATCATTAAACATCTTCATAGATATTCTCACACTGTCAGCATCAAAAAAAGCTACATGTTTTTTGGGTTGAACGATCAAACTCTTACCATCTTCACTTCGTGTTACCGATTCTTGAGCAAATAATCCGAATGGGATAAAAAATAAAAGTAAAACGAGCAATTTTTTCATGATATCTTATAATTTGATTTTATACATTTAATTAGAACATACTTGTCAAACAAAATGAAACAACTCTAATTTCATGTTGATATAAAACTATAACAAAATTAAAAATACCGATTTTCTTTTTTTGCAAAAAATCTGTCAATTAATATAACAATTAGACCAATTTACTTCAATATCGATAATCTGTTATATAAAAAGACTGTTCAGAAAATAGTTATCAGTTATTTTCTGAACAGTCTTTTTACCAACAAATACTTTTTGCGCTACGGTTTTACTAACGTTTTTTACCCAATATTATATCACTACTTATAGAAAGATTTTTTCCCTTGGTCCGCACCACAAGCATATATGATTTTATTGTATGCGTATCTTTCTCGGAACTACCGTACATAATATCCGGTGCTTCTGCCCAAAAAACTTCAATAGGAGTTTTATAGGTATTCTTAATCTCAAATTTAGTTGTTCCGGCTTTAAAGGTCACGATACCGTTCTTGTAAATTTTCGATTTTACTCCTTTTATAAATTCATAAGCCGGAGATTTACCTTCGAGACGAGCATCTACAAAGCCGTCTCCGAGTTCCGGCTTATCAGATAAAGCCAGAACATAATCATAGGTGTGTTCTTCCTCAGACTGCGCCTCGAACCGATCTATAAATTTATTGCGGTCAAGTTTCACCGTACGTGTCAACTTCACTCCGGGATAACCATTATTATCCAATACAGCGGAAGCAACTCCCCCGTTTTTATCGGGATCGAACGATAATAAACGACCGGCAGTCTTAGCTCCCCTGATCTGCATATCTTGGCCGTCGACCAACACGAGATTATGAGACAATCCCCGCTTTTGCCATCCCAAATAGGCCGGTTGTGCATAACTATACGTTCCGCAATCGGTAAGAATCTCTTTCTCTCCATTGTGTAACGTAACCGAAAGCCGGTCGGGATGACTGTGCCCTCCATCACTAAAACCATAACGGAAGACCAATGTATTATCTCCTGAACGCAAAATTGCGATTCCCGTATCATCAAACAGATAACTATCTTGTTTCAACGGCGTCTTATCCGGTTTAATATCGACATTCGTCAGTAAAGCCAATGCCGAATTCCGATCTTTAGTCGCATAGACTTTTGCTAAGATTTGCAAGATAAAAGGATCTTTGAAGCGGGAATATCCCATCTCATATAAAAAATCTTGATTTGAAATATCGGACATATATCCCCCGTCATTATGAGCAGGAAAAGTCATGTTCGGATACATCGCTTTAACAACACCCGTAAGCATACTTTTCAGTTTCTCATTATAAAGATCTATACCGCAAGCCCTTGCTGCATTTGCCGTCTGCAAAAGAGCCTTAAGCGGGAAATAGTGATACCCGGGCGAAGCTTCTTTATACCAGCCGTCATCATAAACCATCTTTTTGAACTCTTCGATATAGCCGACACTGCCGTTAACCGCATAATCCATCATCTCGTCATTTTTTAAGGTTACAGCCAACGATGTTCGCATAGCATTATTCCAAGCCTGCCAATTGTGCTGTCCACGACGGGCCGTAATCATATCGGCAGCTTCCTGAAACAGATTTTTCTCTATTTTTTCTCTCTCTTGCTGTGTCAGACCATCCCTTATGATTTCATAAATCGGACAAACATCGGAAAACCACATGGCATCTTCTAACCATTGTTCAAACATTCTGCCCAGATAATAAGATTTAGCAACTTGCTCTTTTGTATAAACCGGATATTGCGGATATTTATCGGCATATTCCAAGAAGATTTCCTTTAGGTAATCAAAATATTTTTTGTCTTTTGTCGCTAAATATAAATAACCGCAATCGACAATAAAATATTGCATATTATGCTGATAGATATTGCGCCAGCAAGCATCGAAAAAGTCACTTTTATAAGATTTTCCGCAATCGGGACAATAGTGGTCATGAGGCTTGTCAAGCTCGAATTTAAACAGCTTTTTATGTACAGGACAAATATAGTTCTGACTACGCCCAGTCGATTTATCGGGAATGTCAAAACCGTAACGGACACGTTCATCGACTCTTTCTTTCAACATACCGACAATTTTAGTACCCCATTCGGTTTTAGCAGAGGCTTCTACATTCCTCAAATCTTCATCCGTAAAAAAACGATAAGTTTTTTCGCAAGAGCGGTTATTTACTCCTTCTGTTAAAGTATTCGCTTCATTATTTGCTCTGAGTTGCGAAGCACTTATAAAAGCAATAAAAACAAGCGATACCGTCAGTAACATCTTTCTCATGTTATTTCGATTTACTTTTAGTTAAACATTAAATTCTTACTGATTGTCAATACGCATAATACGACATTTTTGCAACAAGCCTTTTTGTTTTACAAAGAGATAAAAGAAGCATTAATTTTTTCAAGTTATTCGTATTAGCAAATAATTAAAAAAATATTAAATGCAAATTAAGAGCATATCCTCCCCTATCTTACATTAAAATAATCTTGTTTATTCAACAAATTGAGAATTTACTCCTACAAAGTAAAAAAACGGCATCCTACAAAATCGATTTAAGCAAACATGCCAATTTGCCTGCCTCGGTAGCAAAAGACAATTTCCGGATATTTTTGTTCAAAAGGGAACAGACCGAAAGAAAACGCAAAGAGAACCGAATAATTTTTCGCTATCGGGAAATTCAAACAGACTATAAAACTAATTTTTTGATTTTAGCAAACTGAAAAGTAGAGATAAAAAAATGGTTGTCATCCCGACAACCAATCTTCGTTAACCTTAAATCTAATACCATGAAAAACACATTGCAAATGTACGGTGTATTTCTATTTACGCAAACAAATAAACAAAAAATCGACATATAATTAACTATATTTAATTATTATAGTAAATAATCGAAATATCAGAAACACAATTTCACAATTAATCTATTCTCAAATCTATATTTCATACTTTTGTATAGACATATTACCTAAAAATATTACTTTTGTGAAAAACAAATAGCATGTCAATGAAAGTCATAGATTTAATAAAAAACAGTCCTACGACCGCATTTTCTTTTGAAGTGCTTCCCCCTCTGAAGGGGAACAGTATCGAAAAAGTTTTCAATACGATAGATACATTACGGGAATTCGATCCCAAATATATCAATATCACGACCCATCGAAGCGAATTTTTATATAAAGACATGGAAGGGGGATTATATAAACGTGTGGCTGTCCGCACCCGGCCCGGAACTGTTGCAGTAGCTGCCGCTATTCAGAATAAATATCAAATTCCCGCTGTTCCCCATATAATATGCAGCGGATTTACTCAAAGTGAAACGGAATATGCCTTGATAGACCTGAGTTTTCTGGGAATATGCGATTTGCTGATTTTGCGAGGAGATAAAGCAAAACATGAAAACAGATTTATTCCGACTCCCGAAGGGCATGCGCACGCTATCGATCTGCAAGCCCAAGTAAACCGGTTTAATGAAGGATACTTTCTGGACGGAAGCAAAATGTCCCTCATAAATACTCCGTTTTCTTATGGTGTAGCAGGATACCCGGAAAAGCATGATGAAGCTCCCAATCCCGATTCGGACCTTTTCTGGCTTAAAGAAAAAGTAAAAGCAGGAGCAGAATATATCGTAACGCAAATGTTTTTTGATAATGAAAAATACTTTTCTTTTGTCGACCGTTGCAAGAGCGAAGGTATCGATGTACCCATTATTCCGGGCATCAAACCCATAAACTTCCGCAATCAACTTACGGTTCTACCCAAGGTTTTCCACGTCGATCTTCCTGAGGCACTGGCCTCTGAATTAAGAAAATGCAAAACCGATGAAGAGGCTAAAGAGGTTGGCGTAGAATGGTGTATATTACAAGCTAAGGAACTAAAAGAAAAAGGTGTACCAAGCATCCACTTTTACTCGATGATGGCTACCGAAAGTGTAAAACGTGTAGCACGGCAAGTATATTAAAACAATAAGAAGGAGGTAATTATCGTGTTTTTCAAAGATATTATCGGACAAGATGAGGTAAAGAAAAGATTGATACATTCTGTAAAATCCGGACAAATAGCTCATGCCCAACTGTTTTGCGGGCCTGAGGGAATCGGGAAATTACCTTTGGCTCTTGCTTATGCCCGATATATACAATGCACGAACAGGGGTGAAGATGATGCTTGTGGTGTGTGTCCGTCATGCAAACAATTCAGTTCGGTCATGCATCCCGACATTCACTTTGTATTTCCGATTTATAAGAATGAAAAAAAGAAAAAACGTTTGTGCGACGACTATATAGATGAATGGCGCAAATGTCTCTCCGAGAATCAGTATCTTTCATTGGAACAGTGGCTTTCTTATATCGATGCGGAAAATTCCCAAGTAAGCATCTATGCTGACGAAAGCCGTGAAATTATTCGGAAAATAAGTCTCAAAACTTATGAATCAGATTATAAAATCATGATTATCTGGTTACCCGAATTAATGAATCCCGTGTGTGCCAACAAATTGCTGAAAATACTGGAAGAACCTTACGAAAAGACCGTTTTTTTGTTGGTCAGCAATCAACCCGATAAAATATTGGGTACTATACTCTCCCGTTCACAACGCATTAATATGCGGGTCGTTTCACCCGAAAAAATATCAGAAGCCTTGCAAAGGCGATACTCCTTAGGACAACAAGATGCCGATGCTGTGGCACACATCGCAAACGGAAATTTCATTAAAGCCTTGGAAACGATACAGCTCTCAGAAGAAAACCAATATTTCTTCGACCTTTTCGTGCGCCTCATGCGTCTGGCCTACGGCAGAAAAATAAAAGATTTAAAGGTCTGGAGTGAAGAGGCCGCCGATATGGGAAGAGAAAAAGAAAAACGTTTTCTGGCTTATACTCAACGTATGTTACGAGAAAATTATATTTATAATCTTCATATTCCCGAAATCAGCTATTTAAATAGTAGGGAAGAACTGTTTTCCACACGTTTCGCACCGTTCATACACGAACGTAATATTATTTCATTGATGAATGAACTGAGCAGGGCAGAATCGGATATATCGCAAAATGCAAACGGAAAGATCGTATTTTTTGATTTGGCAATAAAAATGATTATGTTGCTGAAAAGTTAAAAATTAAAACTCTGTTCGCTACTATTATCAAAAAGCATATCTTTGTAGTCCGTAAAAATCAATAATATTTTACGGTACACAAATCTACGGGGCTGACCGGTTTTGACAGCGGGTAGAAATGGTGTGTAAGCATGCAGAGCGTGGATGGCTTGCTCTATAATCTCAGACATCAAAAATTTAACTGGCGAAAATAACTACGCTCTTGCTGCTTAATCGAAGTATAGTAGATTAGCTTAATCTCCGCAACAGTTGTGGAGACAAGACATCACCCGGTTGCTGTTGTTCCGAAGCGTTCCGAAACGGTGGTGCAATAATATCGGAAATAGTGGGTAGCCGGCCTTGTGCCGCCCATGAAATTTTAAAGGCTAAGGTATGAATTGGTGGCTTCGGTCTTGTTCATACCCGACAATCAAAGCGAAGATAAGCATGTAGAAAGCTCATTAGTTCCTCGTTTGGACGAGGGTTCGAATCCCTCCAGCTCCACTTAATTTTAACAAAGCGTTTATAATATTTTGATTATAAATGCTTTGTTATTTTTAGGGATCAAAATAGGGGATGAATTTAATCATCTATTGAAAGATCAACTATTCATGTGGATTTCTCTCAAATCAGACCCTGTATAAATTTTAAACTGACTCTAAGAAGCCGTCTAAAACGATTTTATTTTTTTATAAGTCGAATAATTCGACATATCAATCAATCCATCTTTATTCATTTGATTTACAATCGAATTAATAATACACAATTGATCTATAGATACCATAAATTCACGCTCTGTATTTACCGTATCATCCCATCTTATCCGGTTATCCTCAACTTTATATCCGAACTCTTGTTTTTCTGCATCTGAAATACTAAGCAGCATTATAGTATCGACAGTATCGACATCTTTTTGTTCCGGCATATTCTGTAACAGAATAATGCGATCTTTTAATTCCAATTTTATAATCATACCGACTTTGCCATTAAATAAAAATTACCATTTCCTGCACTTTGAGCATATAACTGAAGATTGTATATAGCATTCTCATTCGAAATATCTCTCACATTGTAAAAACGAATACGTCCGGTAGCCTCCAAGGCTATATCATCTTTCGGATTGGCAGTTTCAATCACTATCCCTTTTACTGTTCCACTTCCTCCCTTTTTATTACATTTACAGTATATGCCGCTAAAACCTTTATATTCTTCTAAATCTAAAAATATTCCACGATCTATTGAATATTGCTCATTATCAGGATAATGCCAAAAATGCATAAGAGTTGTTCCAATAGTATTATCAGCAACTATGGCGTTTACACCATCCGAACTTAAACGAGTTATACCATTTTCAGAAGAGGCGAAAATATATCCCTGTTCAATCCCGATACCGTCAGAACTCAATCCTGTATCACTTATCCTAAGATTTCCTATTTTCCCACTTTTCGCATTAATGTTTTCAAATATACCATTCTTAGATGTCAGTATTCCATCTCTATCTATAATCGTGTTATTGTTTACATTAAGAGTATTCGTTTTTATCACATTTGCAATCACATCCCCAGAAATAATATCCGCCCTTAGCACAGGCTTATTGTTTCTTATCTCAAAAACAGCAATATCCACTTTAGATCCGTTAGGGAGTATAGCCTCTACTTTTGTTTTATCCGAAGCCGAAAGAGTGATAGTCCCTGCCTTAATATCTATACCGGCTTCTTTCAGTTGCTCTGTTCCGGCTTTATCTTCCGGTGCAGGACTCCAATCCGTAGGTTTGTTTCCGAACTCTACCTTGATGTTCGAGATTTTTACTGAAACCGGATTTTCTCCGTCAAGCCCCATCTGACCATCAAGGTAATTTACCGTTGCAAGAAATTCATTGGCGCTTTCTATAGGTTTTAATTCTCCTTCAGGAATATAGGTGGCATACGAAAATCTACCTTTATAATATCCGTTTGAGAATAAAGAATAGGGAAGAGACGCACAACATGATAATCCGTCATCGTTCGTATAAAGAGCAAATATCTGAACACCTATGAAGAATCCTGTATATTGGGGTATATTGGAGGCTTCGCAGTCAAATGAGATTACGACATTTTTACCTAACATCTCCGTTATACGGAATGGGAAAGGGGGATTTTCACTATTTTGAAAATACCATTTAGGATTATTTACAGTTTCTCTGTTAGCAGAATCTAAAAATAAGTTTCGTCCTCCGATTTCTATCTCTTTCACGGCAAGCGCAATATTCTCGTTCGTCTGGTTTATCTCACTTTCTACATAAGAGTTAATATCTTCTATTTCGTCCTCTATATTCCGGTTTGTATTTTTAGAAATAAAATCACCCGTAAATTTGTTTCCAGCAGGAGATATCACACAGACATCTTTTCCGGTAAACGTAAATTCATTTCCTTTTCCGACACCCTTGTATTGGATTATTTCAGGTGTACCGAAACTTCTCAACATAATAACACTTTGACGGTCAGGATTAGATCTATTTCCACATTGCACGATATAATCTCCGATTTCAGGAATCCCGGTAAAGACAGTATCCTTCACCGTATTGGATAACGTAATATAATCACTCCCGACATTCAATACAAGCATCCAGTAATATTTGGTTCCTGTACCGGAAAATACCTGACACATCGCCTTATCCCCGGCAACGAAATTATTCTTCACCTTTCCGTCTCCGGTATCAAAAAAACATTTGTAAGCGGTAATGGTATCTCCCGATCTGATTTCTTCTACAGAAGACACGGTTATAGCTGCCAAAGATAATATTTGCGCTCCGGCAACATGACTTATCCGCTCATTCACGATTTCATGAAATAAAGCAGTCTTGCGCACGTTCAACTTATCAATCTCCATATAAGAATTGTTCTGAGCATCATAACCGATATGCCAACCTGTACCCGATGCGACAAATGCCTCATCCCGTATTCCTTTTTTAAAGACCTGCTCTTTTTTAAACGTTACGGTTCCGTCAACAATATCATCATACAAACGGGATACAAATTCCTGTCGCGATCGTAATGAAGACAATACATTACGATCACTTAATACCGTATTATCATACTTTCCTACAACATAGACCGCATTTCCGGGAGAACTATTCGAAACCTGCTCTTTTTTAACAATTTCATCTATTTTATCCTCAATAGCTCCGATTCTCGAATAGGCGGGTTTTTCTCCGATTGTATAAACCGGTGCATCATAAGGTCGATCTAATTTTTTCTCAAATCCGATTACCCGCGATAGACGCCCATTCGGGAAATAAGCCGGATTTACAAGATTCACACTATCTCCCAAGTTGAAGTCAAGAATTTTCGATACGTCCGACATCCCGGTAGCAGGATCATAACCGGCAGCTACAGCCGAAATCAGTTTGCACGTATAAACCGAAGGATCTATTTTCGATTTCTCGACATATTCCCGAGCTTTCTCCAACAACCGTTCTTCCGCATCCGGAATATAAATATCCGAAATCATCGAAATATCGAAACCGTACAAAACATAAGTATCTCCTTTTTGGGGAATAAGAGCACCGGCAGGCAATCCCCGGCCCGACTCTTCTTCTCTCTTAATCTCGAATACTTGGGCAAGCGGATTCCAAGAACCGTCTTCATTTTTTTCGGGCTGAAACGTTTCCCCTTCGGCATGCGGATTAAATATAACCGCAAAATCCATTCCGTTCAAAGCCCCCGAACAAAACTTAAGTCGCAACTGACCATCTATAACATATCGTTCCGAAAAATAGAAGTCCGGATCATCATCCTTAAACCGGTATACTTTCCACTCTTTTCGGGTCACACTACCGTCCTCATTTTTTATTTCATCGACATAGTTATGAGTAAAAACATTCGCAATAGTGCCGACACGCTCGGGATATATATCTTCAAAAACGACAATATCCTCTACCGCTTCCTCTTCGGACATACCTTCAAAAGCATCTATATGATCTTTTCCGGCAGGCAACATCAACCTCTGTTGCGCTATCTTTTCGATAACCCTGCTGTTATCCGAAAAGAAAATATATTCAGAAGGTGCTTTATTCAAATCGACTCCCTCGAGCACGACAATATCTCCGACCTCAAAATTCAACTGTTCCGCCCATATGAAATAATCATTTATCCCCATAAGATCGGCCTCATAACGAACATCTCCACACACAACCGTCAACGAATCCTCCATATACGCACTGCTATACGGCATATCCCATTTTACCACCCATTCTCCGGAATCCCATTCCTCTATCTCGGTAATGGTTACGCGGCACTCTTTCCGATATGATCCGGGAATATTACGGGTAGAACCGAAAGCATAAATACGGGTTGCATAATTCGAACGGCTTTCATTGGCCGACATTTCCGCAACCTCTTTTCCGATCTCAAGCTTCACAGGATCTCCATATTCGCACCTGCCCAAATGTATTACATTATCCGTAATCCACCATTCGCACTCCCACGCCTCGGCAATCTTTGTCAAGGCATCCAATATATTCGTATTATCATATTGTATCGACTTTGCCGCATCTTCGACAGTCTCATCGACATAAAACGTGAACGCTTCGTTCCGATAAGTATAATTCAAGGCTTCAAGATTAGACAATACGACCGACAAATGCTTATCTGCCGTATCTGTCAAATTCCACGACGCTTCTTTCATGCCTTGCCGGTTATAAAAAAGAATCTTATTGCGCCACTTACGATAATAAGCATCAAAACGGAGTGCATAATCATATCCTCCGGTTACGGTATTCAACACAGGCTTTTGCAAATCACTCAACTCATACCATCCGAACTCCGTTTCTACATAATCACCTAAATGAAAAGACAACAATACATCGGAACTGAATTTGAGCGTAATATAATCTTCTCCCATCAACGACTTATTCCATTGACATCCTTCATTATATTCTGTCGAATATATGATTTCGTTATTCGATAAACTTTTAATATCAACCATAATTCTTACTTAAATAAAATTACCAATATTCTATTATAGAATAACCGCTATTAACGATTATCCGGATCAGGCTCATTAAACTTAATCGAAATCTTGGAAAATGTACGTTGCCGGTTTATTCCGAAATTCGATGAGCTTTTATAAGTAAGCCGATAGATTTCATTTCCTACATCAGGAACTTGAATTTCGACTTTGCCTTTTTTCAATTCTGCCATAAACAGATCGAATTTGCTTTTGTAATCACTCTTATTCAACCCTTCAATAGTAAACGTAAGTGTCACATCCCGTTCGTCAAATACCGGATTAAAGTAAATCACCGTCTTACCATTTTTATTACGGCTCTTGTTTTCGATAAAATCTTTCAGAGGAGGAGGTGTAAGCAATGCCGGTATAAAATCTTCACTCATTCTCAAACCAAATTTTTCATAAGCTCGTTTCCCGTTTATAAAAAAATCATTTACCATAGCTATTAATATTTTTGTTTTTAATAACGGCAAACTTAGCTTCTAACAAAGAAAATTCGAAAAATCAAAGCTTCCGTTCAATGACATTTCATGATTTGTCAGCAAATCATCTAAAGGGCCGAATATATGTAGCCACAGATAAACCAAAATTTAACATATTCCTATTCATATAGGACTATATTTCCACAGAACACAGTACTTACACCCCTCCACCTCTTTTGAGAAAACAAACTATCATATATCAACATAGGAATCAAAACCTTCCCCTGAAAGGAGACTCAGTGATGTGTGAGATTTATTTTTACGATATACCAATCTTAAAACTTGCTTTTTTAAATATTTACTTTTATTTTAGCAAATCAATATATCTTAAATATATAGAATATGAAAAATTTAATTTTCTTCTCATTCTTAATATCCCTATTATTAGTTTTCCCTGGCTGTTCAAAGGATGATGATGGTGAAGATAAGAAAACATCAAACATTCGGCTAAACTTGCATTATGATACGGGTAACGATAAGTTTATAAGTGCTTATTTGTACATATACGATTTAGAAAACAATTATATTCAAAATTTCGAACTTTTTTACGAAAAGAGAAATCTTTATTATCTAAAAGATATTAACGGCAATAAAGTTTTTCCCGTCGTAAAAATGCTTATTGAAGAATCTACGGGTTTTATATACTATGATGCGCTTCCACCGCACCTATATAGAAAAGATGCCTGTAAGGTATTGCTAATACCTAAACTTTTAAACAAACCTTACAGTTACACTTGCAAAATAGTCGAATGGAAAAAATTCGGTGAAAACTTGATATTTGAAAAAACTTTTAAAAGTAACCCTGAAAAAGAAGATGAATATGAAGTATGGTAAACAACAGGGAGCTACTTTGATAATGCAGCTCCCCATTGTTTATTATATTCGATCCGTACCCGCCTTTATACCTGACAATACGACATTCGCCATCTTCAATTCCTTTACCGCATTAGCGGTATTAAGATTTATCTCCTGCAATTCGAGATAAGAATTTACCTGTATCGTACGCACCTCGTCAGCTATGTTCCGCATATCCCAAAGATCGACCCGGATATCTCCGACATTCGTATTCAGCAGGCCGATCAACTCGGTCTGTGCTCCCGTCTGTGACAAGATATTCTCTCCGGAAATCTGCAAAGCGGTAAAGCGCCCGTTCAACTCCGCTCCGGTATCTTGGCTCATTGTCTCGAAATTACTTGTCGCCTCTCCCTGATTCGTTACAGGAAGCATTTCGTTATCATCGATACCCGCAATATCAAACAAAGCATCTCGTTTGTCCAATGTTTTTTGATACAGACCCAAATATTCCCGCTCCAATTCTTTTCTTTCCCCTTCAGAAAATTCATCATCTTCAAATGCATCGGCAAAATTTTCATACCACTTTTTCAAATCCTCCTCCAAAGATTTTCTGACAGCAATATTGACAAGTGAATTCCGCATATAATCTTCAAATTTTTTCGCGACATCTTCCATCGTTGCATCCGTATCAAGCAACAGGCTTTTCAACTCCTCTCGGGCAGAATCAAGAGAGATACCCGCCAATGCTTCATTGTTCATTTTCTTAAGATTCTCTAATTCCCTTTCAGCTTCTAATATTTTATCAATATAAGGTTTAATATTATCATCTATCACCATAGATAATTTCGAGACTTTCTCAAATAGCAGTGTTAAACCTCCTATTTCCAATTCAAACAAACCGTGCATGTGTTTATCTTCCGAAAAATCATATCCATTAGCACGAAGTTCATCATTATATTCCATCACTTTCTCCCACGTCCTATAACCATAAGAATGAGTAGTTGCACTCGCATTCGAATCCGCCATCTCTTTACCGAGTTTTTTACTGGCAGCAATCTGATCTTCGATAAGCTTGACCGCCTTTTCATACTCGGCAACCGCCTCTGAACCGCTTAAAGACTGCAACAACTCTTTCTGTTTAGAGATAAGATTATTCGTAACCGACATCAAGGCTTCATACTCTTCGATAGTCTCCTTCGAAACTTCTTTCTTTTTTATACCGAAAAAGCTGCCGATAGTCTTGCCTAATCCTCCGATAACCCCCGTAATACCGGTTATCATGCTAAAAGGCTTGGTTATATCGATACTTGCAAGACTCGACGTCACCTGCCCCAAACCCGTAAGAACACCGGATATGCTCGAAGGTATCTGAATACCGAGATCGGAAAGCATATTGACGATATGATCTCCGGATTCGACCACATCTCCCCCTATTTTTCCCATCTTATTGACCGATGTATTTATCTTCTTAATCACATCGGCTCTCCGGTTCTGAGCTGCTGCCAAACGGTCCTCAGCCTGCTTCTGCGTCAACAACACCGTAACCATCTTATTCGTAGCTTTATCATACTGCATAGCGGCAATCACAGCTTTACCCGCCTGCACATCGGCAAGGTCGCTCTGCGCCTTATCTACCTCCTGTACAGCATTTTTATATTCGGTCAAAGCTTCCCGAAGGGCCGTAAAAGAATCAAGTTCGGCAGCCTTCATATCTAATTTTTGATATGCGTCAAGAACATTCTTGGAATCGTCAGAAGACAAACTGCCTGCAGATTGATCGATAAATTCCTTCAACTGATCCCTAAGCTTGAACACCGCATCTTTCGAAGCCGTATCTAAATTCCCGAATATACCGGCAAAATCAGTTTTCGATTTAAATTCTTCTACCGATGCAGAAGAGAGCGCTTCACTTTTCTTCCGTCTGACCTGAGCTATAGCCCGGTCGATAACATCAGAATTTTCTTTTATGCGCTGACTTTCCAAAGCCTTAATATCTTCATCATATTTACGTTCTATATCTTTGCGTTGCTCCGAAAAAACTTGATACTTTTTCAATAAATCAGAAAAATATTGCTTCTGCTTCATCTCCTGTATCTTCCGGATCGTAAGATCGATCTGATCCTTATATTCATTGAACTGAGACATCAATCCCACCATACCCAAATCACTGCTTTTAAGGGTCTCCATAGTATGTTTCAGACTTTTTAGTTTTGCCTCCAGTTCTTCAATTTTCTTGTTCAGGGCATTTATTTCATCTTCATATCCCCCAAACTCTGTTATCGATGTATTTGCCATATTATTTTCTTTTTTTATATTTCAGTATTTCTTTACCCGATTTATGTTCTATCTTAGTCCCATATACCGCATGCAGTTTATCTTTCTGCATAAGCAAAAGATTCTCATAAGGGATTTCAAGCACTTCTTTATAAGTAAGATGCAAAGTTTCCATAAAAGTAGCAATCTGCCCGATTGCCGTACAGTTACCGTTTACCTCTGTTTTGCCGCCATTGTCGCTACGTTCATCGTCAAGGCGGCACAGGCGAAAAAATCCCTGCCGTTCATCAGACTTATCGAAATTTCTATTGCATCTTTCAGCTCTTCCGGAGTCGCTTCTTCCAGCTCTGCGGCAATACGGTCTCGCTCCTGTTCCCAATTATCGACATTCCCGGCAATCAACGCCGCAACACCCCTCACAAGGTAAGGAGTTATTTCTCCTATTCCCGATAAAAAACCGATCATCGTATCACTACCCGGTAATTCTATATGCGAAAACTCATTCAAAGCCCGACATATCACTTTTATACACGGAGAATAGATTGTATACACTTTCCTCCCCGCCACTATCGTTTTATAACGATTTCCGATTACTGCATCCGTAACCAACTTTGCCGCTTCATTCATATCTCAAAAAACATTTCTAATATCTTCTTGAACTTTTTCTACTATCTACAACCTCAACATATCTAAAAAATAAAAAAGGCGGGCAGTTACGCCCACCCTTTTCCAGCCAAATCATTCCTATACCGCATTATTCAGCCGCATCGATCTCCGAACCGTTGAACCAAGCCTCGATTTCAAGCCCGTCAACTCCCGGCTCAATAGCCGTAGCCGAAACTGCCAAACCCACAGCACCGTCAGTATTAGCACCACGACCCGAAATAGAAGCTTTAGGAAAGACCACATACACATCATCCAAAGTTTTAGCGATAATGCATTTATAGATCATCTCGTCAGAAGCGGTTCTTCCCCATTTAGTATCGGTAGCATTACCTCCTTGCAAATCCTGCTTCGTGGTAAAATCGTATTCACCGATGGTAAAATTAACGACAACATCTCCGGCCTGCTTGGTTTCTCGATAAGTATTATCGGTCAGTTGATTTTTGTAACGGGTAATTGTCGCTTCCGCCTCTTCATAGTTCCATGTGTCTTGATGAACATTCAACACCTCTTTTGCCGAGGCTTTCGCGGTTTTCACCTCTGCGGCCGACAAACCGGTCTCGGATGAAGCTACTGTTGCAATAGGATCTGCATACCAAAGCTGTTTAATACCAACAGCCATCACTTTTTTCTCTGCCATAATAAATCAAATTTTAATGTTTATAAATAATATTTATTATTAAAAAGATACAAGATTCAAAATTTCATAGATTCAGAATATAGACATATCCATGTAAACACCTCATTAATAAAGATTATTTATCTTAAGGAACTAAGAATTTTTATCCTGATCTTTTTCTTTTTCGTGAAGCAAAATTAACAGTAGATCGGTATGAAATAAAATTTTTGATATCTTCTAAAATGACAATACGACAAATGTCAATCAAAATATGATTTCTATTTACTACGTAACCGAACATATATCAATAATAATCTAATAATCAACATATCACGAAATTTACTAAATACGATTATTTTCTTTTTGAAAGTATTTTAGCCGATTTTCTATTTCACCATATAAAAAATCCACATCTTTTCTGAAATCCCGATAATTTTTATACCGAAAAGCCAATTTCCGGGAAAAGTTCGAAACAGAATTATGAGATTTGAGTCCAAGTACTTGAGCAATTGCTTCTCGCACACCATTAGCTATGCGACCACCGGCAAGACTTTCGATAGAGTATAAACGCAGTATGATAAACACAAATTTTTCCCGGTCTTCGAACAGCAACCTGCGACTCTTCTCCCGATCTTTCAAGAGATCTTTGAACCATTCATATATTGTCGAAATAAAACCGACATCTGATAGAACCGGTGTTGTCAACTCCCGTTCACGAGCAGATAAACGAGACTTTTGTTCTCGTATAGTTTCTAATTCGGAAATCTCGCTAAACATATATCACAGTATTAAAAAATAAATATTTACAACTATCCATATCAAATAGGCTCTTCACCCTTAAAACCTTTTCCCCAAAGCATGGCGGAATACAAGGATTTCACATATAAATCAAACTCCCATTGCTCGGTTATAAAATCGACATCAAGGGCCGCATCCCATGCTTTCCGATACAAAAACTTCATTTTCTGTCTTTCCATTAATTATCCTCCTTCATAAAATAACCGTCGAAACAGACCTCAAAAAATTTTTTTTATCATAATCTCGACTTAGAGCCTGTCTAAATTTTCCAATAGAAAAATATTATCAGGTCATTTTTGCGCTTTCTTCCGGTCTATCTTCCCGTTTTCCCTCGTCAGATAGCCCGTTATCCTCCTCCTAAAAACAGAAAAATATCCTCGAAAGAAACTCTCAAATCTGACCAGAGCAAAATTAAAACAGGCTCTTAGAATTGTTTTATTTACAGTTAATACCTATATTTGTAATTGTTAGCACAAATATACTAACAGTTAGTATAAATACAAACATATAGGTATAAATAGTTAGCATATTACCAATATTTAACAAAACAGTTAGTTTTTTTTTTACGATGGAAGCATGGAGAAGAATACAAACTATTATGGAAGAAGAAGGACTAAACAAAAATTCTTTCAGCAAGGCCATAGGCATGACCAATAACGTCACGATCACACGCATCATCAATGAAAAACGCTCACCATCACGCAGTACATGTGAAAAAATAGCCAAAGCTTTTCCTAAATATAATTTACATTGGATGCTTACAGGAGAAGGCAATAGGTTAAACGGTTCAATAGACGAGTGCGATATTTTGTGTAATAATGACGCAAAAATCATTCCGGCCACAAATTTCATGAATGTTCCGTTAATCCCGGTACGGGCATCCGCAGGTTACTTAACAGGATATGGAGACACAGAATATATAGACACCTTACCTACCATACCGGTTATTGTCGATAGAACATATCATGGGAGATACAGGTGTTTCGAAGTCGATGGCGACAGCATGGATGACGGAACCCGAGATGCCATTTGCGATAAAGACATCGTACTCGGAAGGGAAGTAAAACAGGAATTCTGGAAATGTAAGCTACACATCAATGACTGGGATTTCATAATCATTCATAAAGACGGTGTCACCATAAAGCGTATCATTGAACATGATACGGAAGCCGGTATCATTAAATGCCATCCGTTAAATCCCATGTACAATGACTTCGAATTGAGCTTGAATGAAGTATATGAATTATATAACGTAATTAAAATAGTGGATCGAAGCACAAGAAGATAATATAAATATACCTGACCAAATCAATAAACAAACATATATATTTTTCAGAATCTTTTAATCCCCCAGCTATCGAACGAACGGCGTTTAGCTGCCCAAAGTGTCAATAAGACAGATATTAATGACGAAGAAAAGATCGTAATCATAAGCATAATCTGGTATTTGATCGCGACATTGGGACTGCTTCCGCCCAGTATCTGACCGGTCATAGTCCCCGGTAAAGCAACCAACCCCATGACAGCCATCGATGCAATAGTCGGATTAAATGATTTTATTAACGCTTCACGCATAAACGGCGCTGTCGCTTCACCTCGTGTCGCCCCGTTTGCCAATAAATAAAAATAAAGCTGGCGTTCTCGGTCAAGACTTCCATAAAAGGCATTAAGAGCTATAACATTGGCCGAAAGCATATTGCCGAGTATCATACCGCTGACAGGAACAAAATAACGTGCTTCGAACAGATGATCTAACTTTATAATTATTCCTAAGAAATAGACATCTATAATACAGATAGAACAAAAAAACGCAACTATTACCGGGATAAAGAGCTGCTTTACCGGTAATTTAGTCCGCCCCAATACCGTCCACGAAGCTACACAAATCATAACAATCACCCACAACAAATTGATCCATGCCGAATTCCATGTAAACAAATATTCTAAATAAAAACCGATCAAAAACAATTGTAAAGTCATCCGACTTGCCGCAATGAGCGTATCCTTCACCAATCCCGTACGATAATAGGCCAATGCCGTCACAGGTATCAACAATAATAAAAAACCGAGGCACATGCTGCCCCAACCGATATCGACAATTCCGTTCATCTTTCTTCTCCTATTTTTATACTGCGATCAAACGCCCGGATAAACCGCTCGTCATGCGATACGGCAACCATTGTCATACTCTTATAAGATTTCAAGAATACGATCAGCTTTTCAATAGAATCAGAATCTAAAGCCGACGTAGGCTCATCCAATAACAAAAGTGGTTTATCCAATAAGACCGCAATAGCGATCATAACTCGCTGACGTTGCCCTCCGGAAATCTCGACAAGATGTTTTGTATATATCTCCTGCTCCAGTCCCAAATGCCCGAATATATTTAAAACGGTTTGCTCTGCCGGTATTTTATTCCTATTTTGCCGGAGTTTGAAAGGCGCAAACACACATTCCTTTACAGTGTCATAGGGTAAAGTAAACTCCTGAGGTACCCAAGCTATAAGACGACGAATATCCGATACAGTAGTACCGGTAAGCAATTGTCCGCCAACCCATATTTCACCTTCATCGGGCTGCACCAACCCTGCAATACTACTCAATAAAGTACTTTTTCCCGTTCCCGAAGCACCATAAACGACAACCTTTTCGCCTGAAGATACCTCATCCGAAAAATGAGTCATCAGAGGTTTCCCGTCATAGATGAATGTCACATCTTTAAATAAAATCATCCGCATCTTTCCTTTTTAAGAATACAAAGATAATTCATCCTGATATTTTCATCAATATAAGATTGACAAGCCTCCTTTCAAAATACATTTAAAGAAAAAACTCCCCGTATCCTTAAATACGAGGAGTAATTTCAAAAAAGTAACCGATGATTTCATTTTCAATGAAACCGATCAAGGCTCTACAATAGAACAGATACTTACCCGATTCCAATCCGGATCTGTAAACATATCTCCGATTCCTTGCCCTTCTGCCGTAATGCGACTTGCATTGATCTTATATTTTTTCACAAGAATGTTCTTTACTGCTTCGGCCCGAGCCTGAGCCAGCTTTTTATTGAATTCGAGATTTCCTTCAGGAGATGCATAACCTTTGATAATCACATTTGCCTCGGCATGCTTTTTCATATAAACGGCGACTCGTTCTACATTAGGTAATTGCGAAGCGTCAACTGTCGATCTGCCCTGTCGGAAGGTAATGATAGATTCCGGAATACGGCTGGTTTCTACCACAGTCTCTACTTTTACAGGACGATTGCGACAATCGGCCAACTCTTGCTGTAACATACCGATCTTTTGATTTGCATTGTTTACGACACTGTTTTTCTCGTTTACTTGTGTACGAAGATTATTAATAGAAGCGTTCAATTGATCGATTTCGGTCTGATTATAAGCTCTGACCTTCGTAAAATGGTGCTTTCCATTACTACCTTTAAAATGATAAGTTGCCCCGGCTGTCAATTCAAAAAATGCATTATTTGCATTAAAGCGGCTTTTTGCTCTATTAAAATCACCCTCCATATCATATACAATAGCGGGTTTAATCCCTAAAGTCCAAGCTTTCGTTTCTCCGAAATTAAAATTCAGATTCAACCCGAAACGAGTAGACCAAGAATTATCGTCATCAGAACCGTTTACATAATAATGCATCCAACCGATACCAGCCACCGCTTCAATTTCGAATAAACGGGGAGTACCGGGATAGCCTCCGAACAGATTCATCAAATTAAATTTGTTCAACAAACTGACGTCAGAAGCATCGATAGCATTTTTACTATCTGTCGTATTTATATACCCCATACCCTGAAACTCCATTCCGAAAATCGGAGTTAATTGTTTAGTTACTCCAAGTCCGAAAGTCGGACGGGCATCTTTAAAAAAAGAACTGTGAGTCAAAGGGGTTACCATACCCGCTTTGAGTTCTATAGACCAATTATCTCCTATTTTAGTACCTTGGAGAGCAGTCTGGTCAGTCTGAGCATTTGCTGCAAACGCGCTTATCACAAATGCTGATAAGATAATAGACTTTTTCATAATTAAAAATATTAATAGATAACTCGATAAAATTATTATATCTTGGATTTTATTTTTTGACTTTTAAATAACCGAAGACGCACTTCACGCTAAATAGCAATCTTAATAGACTATCATCACGGTTCTCATATTTCCGCTCAACCGATAATTCATGATAAAAAAAATCTTTCCGTATTCATAATTCAATTTTTGTTATTTATAATTTAAGATGTTTTCTTTTTAGATAACATTATAGACGAAACCTTTGTTCGCTATTTGTGAATAAAAATAACGTCCTCTTTTTTTCTCATTTCATAACATAAAATCCCATACACCCTAAAAAGCACATCTTATCTCAGATATAATAGTTAGATAATAAGCACATTAGTCTTTATAATGGGAAATTAAAAACAGATAAAACAAGTGATTTTCTTGAAATTTAAATTAATCGGAATATAAAAAAGTACTCACAAATTTCATATTTGCATAATCTATCGAAAAGCGATTTATCGACCTAACAGCACAAAAAAGTGCATGCGGATTTTTAATCGCACATGCACTTTTTTCAGAAACTCTTTTTCAGAGAAACAGAATCTAAGAGCCTATCTAAATTTTCCAACAAAAAATATTATCAGGTCATTTTTGTGTTTTCCTCCGGTCTGTTTTCCCGTTTTCACTCGTCAGATAGCCCGCTATCCTCCTCGTAAAAGCTGAAAAACGTCCTCGAAGGGAAATCTCAAACCTGACCCAAGTAAAATTCAGACAGATTCTAAATCTGACTACAACTCCAACTTATTCTTATATAAACCTATCAATCGATACCTCCTCCCAAAGCATGATAAAGATTAATTACACCTTGTATCTCTTCAAAACAATCCGATACCGCGTCCAACTCGGCCTGCAGCAAAGTTTGACGAGCGGTAAGGACTTCCAGATAATTTTGAGAACTGTAACGCATCAACAGTTCTGAACTACGAACTGCCGATTCTAAAGAGGTAATCTGCTGCTTATTCAGATGATGACGTTTACGTGCCGTTTGCCATTGTAACAAAGCATCATTTACCTCTGTACCTGCATCAAGTAAACTTTGCTTGAACGAAAGCAATGCTTCTTCTTGCTGAGCTTTGGCAACCTTTAAATTGGCAATATTCTGCCCCCGGTTAAAAAGAGGTTGTACTAATGAGCCTATGGCTGAAAACAGCCACTGCCCGGGATTAGAGATAACAGCTCCTGCGGCATTTGTCCATCCTGCAGAACCACTCAATGTAATTGAAGGATAAAATGCCGAATGTGCTTGATTAGTAACATAAAACGCAGCAGCTAAAGCGGCCTCGCTTTGACGGACATCGGGACGACGGTGCAATAATTGCAAAGGAATGCCTACCGAAAGTGTATCCGGAAATTTTTGTTGTTTTAAAGTCGAACGGGATATTGTCTCCGGAGTCGAACCTAACAACGCACAAAGAGCATTCTCCGTCTCTGTAATCTGACGTTCTATCGAAAGCAAGGAGGCGTCCACAGAAAGTTTACTCGCCTCGGTCTGAGCAACAGCCATATCAGTCGTTTGTCCGGCCTTTTTCAACGCCTTCATCACACGCAAGTTCTCGCTCCAATTTTCAGCAGTACGTCTACTGATTTCAAGCTGCTCATCAAGCATCAACAACGTATAATAACTATTAGCAATAGTAGCGACCAACTGAGTCTGTACAGCCTGACGATAAGCCTCGCTCTGTTCTAATACGGCTTTTGCCTCTCTTTTGGCATTCGTCACACGACCGAAGATATCGATTTCCCAATCTGCAGAAACAGCCAAATTATAGCTTTTAGTGAGTTTAGACTTTTCTGCTTTATTCAATGTACTTTGCGGTGATAACGATATCGAAGGTAAATAGGAAAGCCGAGAAGTCATAAGCAAAGCTTCGGCCTCCTTTACTTTCAATCGGGCAATGTTTAAATCGGTATTATTCTTTAATCCGGTGTCGATAAGCTGCTGTAACTGCGAATCTGTAAAAATTTCTCTCCACGAAAGGGTTGCTATCGAGGCTGTATCCGTTTGTTCCTGAGTATGACGAAAAAGACTGTCTGTAACAGTTTTCATGTCAGGTTGTTTATACTTCCGATATATCGAACATCCGCTCGTTCCTATGATCAAGGATATACATATTATTATTTTTTTCATACGAATCTTCTTTTCAATTAGTTCTCCTCCTCCAATTTCGATACTTTACGCTGAGGCATAATTTTCTCTTGCAGATATTGGAACACGATAAACAAAACCGGTACGATAAACAACAAGGCTATAGTACCGATCAACATACCGCCTACCGTCCCGACACCGATAGAAATATTTCCGTTTGCTCCTACCCCCGAAGCAAACATTAACGGCAACATACCGAAGATCATCGTCAATGAGGTCATTAAAATAGGTCGCAAACGCACTTCTGCCGCAGACACCGCAGCTTGTGTAATGCTCATCCCTTGATGACGTCGTTCCGAAGCATATTCTGTCAACAAAATAGCTGTTTTTGCCAACAAACCGATCAGCATGATCAAACCTGTCTGCAAATAGATATTATTTTCCAAACCGAACATTTTGGCAAAAAGAAAACTTCCGGCCAATCCGAACGGTACTGATAGAATAACCGCCAAAGGAATAAACAAACTTTCGTAAAGAGCACACAGAATCAAATAAATAAATACTACACAAATGACAAACACCAATACAGTCGTATTTCCTGTTGAAGATTCTTCTCGAGACATTCCTCCAAACTCGAAACCATAACCGGCAGGTAATGTTTCTTCGGCAACTTCACGTACCGCCTGAATAGCTTGTCCTGAACTATAACCGGTAGCAGGCGCTCCATTAACGGATATAGCGGAAAAAAGATTAAAACGGGTTAAAGTCTCAGAGCCATATACCCGAGTCAAAGTCAAATACTGGCTGACAGGAGACATCTCTCCATCCGAATTACGAACGAACATATTATTCAACGCTTCTGTATCTAACCGGAACTCAGGAGATGCCTGTACCATTACACGATAAAGTTTTGAAAAACGGTTCATATTCGAGGCATAATTACCTCCGATATATCCCGACAAAGTACTTAACACATCAGATGGAGATACTCCGTTGCGCTTACAACGAGCAGCATCGACCTCGACCATATACTGAGGGAATTTGGTATCAAACGAGGTCGTTGCACGTCCGATTTCCGGTCGTGCATTCAATTTCTCAATCATTTGCCTCGTATATTTCAACAAATCTTCTATAGAACCGCCTTTTTGATCTTGTACATAAATTTCAAAACCACTACTCACTCCATATCCCGGGATCATAGGCTGGGCAAAAGCCATGATCTGAGCCGAGGATATATCATCTGTACGCCGGTATATCTCATCAATAACGGCATTTATTTCATCCTCTTTTTCCTGACGCTCGTCCCATTGTTTCAGACGGACAATAAACATACCGTTAGACGATCCTTGTCCGCTGATCATTCCGTTACCCGTCACCTTAGAAAACATTCGTATTTGCGGAATATCACTAATACGTCTATCCACTTCATCCATAATAATTTTCGTCTCCTCCAAAGTATTTCCCGGTGAAGTTCGCACATCGACAAATATAGTTCCCATATCTTCCTGCGGAACAAGTCCGGTTTTAGTCGTTTTCATCAAAATAAACAAACCGGCAAAAGCCACTAACAATAAAACCAAAGCCAACCATTTCCGTTTCAGCATAAAGAAAACTCCCGTTTTATATTTCTGTACCAAACGGTGAAAAGCGCTGTCGAATGCAATATGAAAACGAGAGGAAAAACTCATTTTCTTCCCATCACCTGCAACTTCATGAGGAGTCATAATCAATGCACAAAGGGCAGGACTTAACGTCAAGGCATTGACCAAAGAGATCGCTACGGCAACAGCCATCGTCAAGCCGAATTGCGTGTAGAACGTACCGGTCGTTCCTCCCATAAAACTGACAGGAATAAAGACTGCCATAAAGACAAATGTCGTCGTTACCAATGCAGATGTAATTCCTCCCATCGCATCGATCGTAGCCCGGTATGAAGATTTATACCCTTCATCGAATTTTGCCTGAACAGCTTCTACGACAACGATCGCATCATCCACCACAGTACCAATTACCAATACCAATGCAAACAAGGTCAACATATTCAAGCTAAAACCCGCTACATATAAAAAAGCGAATGTCCCCACTAAAGAAACAACTATCGAGATTGCCGGAATAAAAGTAGAACGCATGCTTTGCAAAAACACATACACCACCAAAATCACCAGTAAAATAGCTTCAACAAGCGTTTTTATCACATTTTGAATAGAAGCATCCAAAAAATCTTTAGAACTCATCAGGTCTACCAACTCCATACCTTTAGGCAAAGTTTTCGATATTTCTGCTGTCACTTTGTCTATTTCTTCTATGATCTCATTGGCGTTAGAGCCGGATGTTTGCGCAATCATACAGTTAGATCCGGGATGTCCGTTTACTTCTCCTATATAAGTATAGGACCTAGAACCTAATTCTATTCGTGCTACATCTTTCAAACGAAGGACTTCTCCACTTTTTAAAGATCGGATTACCAAATTTTCATAATCTTTTTCCTCTTCATAACGTCCCCGGTATTTCAGGACATATTGGAATGTGTTTCCAGATTCCGCACCAAGTGTTCCGGTAGGAGCTTCTAAATTCTGCTCATCAAGTACGGCAGCAATATCCGACGGCATCAGGTTATATTTAGCCATTTTACTGGGATCAAGCCAAATACGCAAAGAATAATCCGATCCCATTACATTAACCTCACCCACCCCGGCAATACGAGAAAGACGCGGCTCGATATTAATCTTCAGGTAATTATTAAGAAAGCTCTCATCAAACGAATTATCCGGACTATAAAGGGCTAATGCTTTAATATTACTTGTCTGACGCTTACGCACAGTAATACCACCCTTCGTTACTTCTGCAGGCAATAATCCCTGTGCCGTTGCAATACGATTCTGGACATTGACTGTCGCCATATCGGGATCAGTACCTTGACGGAAATAAATAGTAATTCGTGCCGAACCGGTATTGGTTGCAGACGAAGTCATATACATCATATTTTCCACCCCGTTCAATGCCTCTTCAAGAGGAACAATGACACTCTTTTGCACAGTCTCGGCATTTGCTCCTGTATAAGTAGCAGAAACACTGACGGTAGGAGGTGCGATTTCAGGAAATTGTTCGATAGGAAGCTGCGAAAGCCCTATCAATCCAACAAGTAAAATAACAACCGAAATAACAACCGATAAAATAGGCCGGTCAATAAATGTTCTGATTTTCATAATGCGGATTATTCATTAGTGGAAGTATGAGAATCGATTACCGTTCCTTCTCGCACAAGACCTGCACCTTCGGCAATAATAACATCACCGGAAACGAGTCCCGACTCGACAATATATTCCGTACCGTTATTCAAACGGAACACTTCAATCGGAGCAGATTTCGCCTTACCGTCAACTACTTTATAGACAAAAATGCGATTTTGCAATTCATAAGTGGCAGTTTGAGGAATAACGATTACGCTGTCTCGATGAGTAGGAACGATCACCTTTCCGCTACCACCATTACGCAACAATTTATCCGGATTTTTAAATGAAGCACGAAGACTTACTGCACCCGTCCCGCTATCAACGGTTCCGCTAATAGCATCAATTTTACCGGAATATTGATAAACTTTACCATTACTGAGCATCAATTCTACTTCAGGCATTTGCTCCATTGTTTTCTGCAGCGAACCATATTGTTGCACAAGATCCAGAATTTGATTCTCGTCCATCGAAAAATAAGCAAAGACCTCGTTATCGTCAGAAACCGTGACTAACGGTTCTGAAATATTACTATCGACAAGAGCTCCTACTCGATAAGGAATCATACTGGCTACTCCATCTACCGGACTTTTTACTTCTGTATAAGAAAGATTATTACGTGCATTTATCTCCTCGGCACGAGCCAAAGCAAGTGCAGCTTGAGCTTCGGCAAGAGCATTACGAGCAGTTTGCAAATCGAATTCAGAAACCACATTCTCCCGAAACAGTTCTTCCTTACTTTCAGCCGTAAGTTTTGCTGTCGCAAGTTTAGATTCGGCACTCTTCACATTAGCCATAGCCGTCTCAAGCGCAGCTTTATACGGAACTTGATCGATAACAAAAAGAACTTGTCCCCTATGTACGACATCCCCTTCATTCATACAAATTTTCGTGATTATACCGCTTACCTGTGGACGTATCTCCACATATTGCCGCCCTCGAAGCGTAGCGGTATAATCTCTCTTAAGCGTTTGATTACTGAATCCGACATTCAAAGTTTTATACTTAGCAGATGTTTGTTCCTGAGGCTGAGATCCGCACGAATAGAGCAGTATAAGCCCCGATAAAATAGGAATAATGAGGTATTTCATTGGGTATAGTTGATTAATTATTACATTACATAATGAGATACAAAACAAGTAATGGCAAAAATAAAAGGATTTTGCTACATATTATAAAAGTGTTGATTAACGACAGGAATGTGTTGATTAACGACAATAGGCAATTTTTGAGGTATAGCATCTAATATTTATCTTTGTGATAAAGATTTGATATTTTACGAATATATTATAATACCCTGATGCTATTTAAAAATCTCAAAGGTAAAGGCAAGGAGACTGCATATTATACATTTATACGGTATCCTCAAATAATACACTATGTCGATTTACTTTTCTGCTTGGTTATCTTGCCATTGATTATCCTATTAGTTCCGGTTGACAAATGGATCAAAACCCAACCTGTTTTTGTCGGAACTTTGGTTTTATATTTATACTTACTTTATTTTACTTATAGAAAAGCTAATATTCCCTCGCTCTTTTTAAAAAGAAAATATTTGCATATCATTATCCTGATCATCATATTGACACTGATTACAGAACTATTAACACATTTCCCCATATCCGATAAATTCGGGTCTAAATTACCCATAGATTTTCGCCGTCATTTACACGCCCAAACCATATGGTTTTTCTTCTTGATCGTGTCCGGATTCAGTTTAGCCATTGAAGTAACCTTTGAACTATTCCGCCAAATGTTACAAAAGCAAGAAATTGAAGCAGAAAAAAACAAAGCCGAGTTAGCGATGTATAAAGCTCAGATAAATCCGCATTTTCTATTTAATACGCTCAATACGCTTTATGGTTTGGTCATCACTAAATCAGATCTGACAGAATCTGCATTTGTAAAATTTTCGAATATCCTGAAATACATGTATGATAATACTTCGGTAGAAAAAATAAACATAAATAACGAAATCGAATATATCCGGCAATATGTAGAATTACAAAAACTCAGACTAAATCACCATACAAAAGTCATTTTTGAAAGCCGTACAGATGAAGAACACGTTCTTATCCCTCCTATGATACTGATTACATTTGTCGAAAATGCTTTTAAATACGGGACGTCGTCTTCTGAAGATTGTACCATACTTATACGAATTATAGTCGAAGATGGTGTTCTGCTTTTCAAGACTCGTAACTCTATCATGAAAGAAAAAAAAGAAGGTAAATCATCTATCGGCATCGAAAACTGTAGAAAACGCTTGCAAATGCTCTATCCCGGACTCTTCACCCTTGTCACCGAAAAAGATGATAACAAGCAGGAGTTCTTGGTTAAATTAACGATACAATTGTCTCGAATATGAAGCAAATCAACTGCATAGCTATCGATGATGAACCGATCGCACTACTGGTAATCAAACAATTTTGCGAAAGGAAAGGGAACATTGAGTTAAAAACTTTCTGTGAGCCTCGTATAGGATTAGAAGAAATAAAAAAAGACAAACCTGACATCGTATTTCTCGATATAGAAATGAACGGTCTTAACGGATTGGAAATCGCAAAAAAGCTGCCTCATAACTGTTGTTTGATATTTACTACGGCTCATGCTCAATATGCTCTTGACGGCTTTAATCTCGATGCGGTAGATTTCCTGCATAAACCGATAGCTTACGAGCGTTTCGACAGGGCAATTGAAAAAGCTATACGAAATATTTCGGGATGGAACAACAAAAATGATCAAGAGACAATCGTTGTCAAGCAGGAATATAACAACATAAATATATTGCTATCTGATATTTTCTATATCGAGGCTTTAGAAAATTATTGTAAAATACACAGAATAAACGGCAATAGCGTAATATCACGGCTCAACATCAAAAGCATTCATAAAATGTTACCACAAAACACTTTTTTAAGAGTACACCGTTCATTCCTCATACCCATAAACCGCATACAAAGATTTTCTAAACAAGAAATATGGCTAAGAGGATTATCAAGGCCTATACCGGTAGGAAGGCGTTATGCAAAAGAAATATATGATTTTTTGACCGATAACAGACAACTGTAATAAATATCGATTATCAAAAGCCATATATTAAATTTGAAGAGGCTGAACTCTACAAACACTCCCAAACAAGATCGAAAAACGAGCTATCAGGCAACACAATCTTCTCTTTTCAATATTTTTACAATGTCACAAAAAAGTTTCCGATCTTTTTAAATAATGCCAAAATGAATTAACGCATTTCGAATGCCATCATTATCAACCGTATCTGTTACATAGTCGGACACCGCTCGTATAGACTCGGCAGCCCCACCCATAGCTATCCCTATACCGGCTTCCCGAAGCATTGAAATATCATTTCCCCCATCTCCAAAAGCTATTGTATGCGAAATATCAAAATCATAATAAGAAGCAAATTCTCTAATACCTGATGCTTTATCAACGCCTTTCACATTTATATCTGCAAAAATCGGATGCCACCTGGAAGCGGAAAGGTTCGGAAGTTGAGCCATAACTTCTTTTTCTGTCTCCTCATCACAATAAAAACATAACTGACAACATTTACCTTCGATAAACTCCTTTTCTATATCGATGACCGGCGGAACAGGATGATCTACCAATCTCGCCAATTCTATAACGATAGGGTTCAACTCATTGACAAAAATCCCGTTATCCGTTTCAACGGCTATCGGAAACCCAAATTGTCGAGAAAGAGCATAAGCTTTCTGAAAATCTTTATCAGAAATTTGTTTTTTAGACACGGAAGTACCGTCTCTCAAGACGCAATCCGAACCGTTAAGGGCTATTACGGCATCAAAAGGGACTTCTTCTATTTCATGCAAATCACTTGCAGCTCGTCCTGTTGCGATAATAATTTTACACCCCGAATTATGGACTTGCCGTAACGCATCTATTGCCGACTGAGGCACACGATGAGTATCAAAACTTACCAACGTACCGTCAACATCTAAAAATATCGCCCTTATCATATTCAAGAAATTATATTATAAGAAGTTTACAACTCTATTAGTTTATTATCGATAACTTGTAAAGGCTCAATAACTACTCATATCAAATTTACTGCAACATCATTATGGCTGACTTGCAAAATTATAATAATTATTTTCAGATTTTGAAAGCAGGATGGCAATTTTTTTGATTTTAGCAAACTGAAAAGTAGAGATAAAAAATCGTCAACAATTCCAATAAAAAACAAACCCACCTATTATTCAATTGATAATAAGCGGGTTATAAATACACATGTTGTCCTGGAAGGATTCGAACCCTCACAAGCGGAACCAGAATCCGATGTGCTACCGTTACACCACAGGACAATTTTTTATTGCGCTGCAAAGGTGCGAATTTATTTTTCTATTACAAAACCATACCGATATTTTTTACTTTCGATTAAGTTTTTTTTACAAGGCTGTTTCCTCTTTAGGCAAAGCTGACTCAACTGCTTCGTATGACTTTTTCATAAGCGTTTCAATATCATGTCCTGAAATAGGGTCAGGGAATAGAGGTTTATGAATCGTCAAAATCATTTTTCCAGGTTTTATCAAATATGACGAACGAGGCAACACAGAGAAAGAGCCGTCAATCGTTAAAGGTACTACGGGCAAATTTAAATCAATAGCCAACTGATAAGCTCCTTTCTTAAAGCGTTGAAGTTTCCCGTTCCATGTACGCGATCCTTCAGGAAAGACAACTAAGGACATGCCGTGTCTCAACGTCTGTTCTGCCATATCCAATGTTTCCCGAATACTTTTAGGCCCGGAACGATCCACAAATATATGTCCGGCTGCAGCACAAGCTTTTCCGACAAATGGTATGCGTCTGAGGCTTTTTTTCATCATCCATTTAAAATTATGTCCTAAGAAGCCATAAATTAAAAAAATGTCATACGCTCCCTGATGATTTGCGACAAAAACATAAGAAGTTTTCTTATCGATATTTTCCCGACCTTTTACTTTAACTCGCACAAACGAGATCCAACAAAAAAGCTGAGACCAAATGCGCCCCGGATAGTATCCCCAAACTTTACTGTCTCCGATAAAACAGCCGACAATCGTCACTAATGCTGTTATTATAGTCAATACTAATAAAATAGGAAATGCAATAAGCCACTGGTAAAAAAAGAACAGTATTCTTAACATAAAATACACTACGGTTAATTACAATCAATATATAAAGACAAAGGTAGCTGTTAAGTTTTAGAAATACAACAGCTTTTCAGGATTCTTGCTGTTCGAGAATCATTAAGAAAGTTTTCAAACCAACATTCCTTATCAGGAATAAAACCTCTCTCTAAAAAGGAAAAAAGAAGGTGTCTAAAAAGGATGCCTTCTTTTTTTTGTCATGCCGCCCTTT
>ERZ773173.307-NODE-307-length-61549-cov-4.692864_pt1 | contig 61549 bp, 67 predicted proteins | sample MGYA00580535_ERZ773173 | MGnify/ENA primary metagenome ERZ773173 (study PRJEB29015, sample SAMEA2737856) | human gut metagenome | biome: human gut; feature: human-associated habitat; material: faeces | place: China | collected 2012 ...
CTTTGCTACTAATTTAGTTATTTCTTCATTTACAATTTTATCGTATTCGTCTTTTTGTATCTCTCCGTTTTTTAACTTTTCCTTTGAATCTTTTAATATCTGCGGTCTTAAAAAACTTCCTACAAAATCGTATCTAAACGGTGTCTTTAATGTACTCATAATAAACTGTCCTTTCTTTCTTTGATGAATACAGTTTATCATATAAGTACCGTTTTGAAAAATACTTATAAACCGCATTTATTCATAGTTTCAACCTATGGACAAATATATTTTTAAAAATATATCAATGTGGCATTGCCGCATAGCTTTTATCAATCGTGATTACACAGTAATATGTAGGATATTTTTCCTTTACCATATCATTTATCGCTTTCTTGACTTCCTTGTCGGTCATATCCATATTATGCGGAACAACGCAGTCAAATATAACGTTTGTGTGCGTAATACCATACACTATACGCAAGTCATGAATTGTCAGACGTTCATCAATCTCTTTTACCTTTTCACCAATCCAAATTCTAAGGTCGTTCACTGTATTGTCCTTTGTCGAAATCGGGTCAAAATGCACAATCATATGAAGTCCTTCATCATTCATAAAATCACGTTCAATATTATCTATGACGTCATGATTTTTCATAGCATCGCCTTCCGCCGCCATTTCAACATGCACACTTGCAAATTGTCTGCCGGGTCCGTAGTCGTGTACCATTAAGTCGTGAGTACCCAAAACACCGGGATAGCTTAAAATCTTTTGACGAATTTCTTCAACCTGTTCGTCCTCCGGCGCTTTTCCGAGCATAGGGTCAAGAGTGTCTTTTACAAGTCCGAAACCGCTGTACAAAATAAATACCGCCACACCAAGACCCATCCAGCCGTCAAGCTCAAAGCCGATAAAATGCGATAATATCGCCGCAACCAACACTGCACCTGTCGTTATAACATCATTACGGCTGTCTGCCGCCGTTGCTATAAGCGTGTTTGAGTTAATCATTTTACCTGTTTTCGTATTAAACAATGCCATCCACGTTTTAAGCAAAATCGAAAACACAAGCACACCGACAGTAACCCAGCTGAATTCAACCGCTGACGGATGAAGCACCTTATCCAAACTGCTTTTAAACAGTTCAACGCCGATTACCATAATAAGTACGGCAACCATAAGTCCCGACAGATATTCATATCGTCCGTGACCGTAAGGGTGTTCTTCATCTGCCGGACGGCTTGCAAGTTTAAAACCAAGCAGACTGATTATGCTTGATGATGCATCGGATAGGTTGTTTACCGCATCGGCAGTGATAGAAACAGACGCCGACAGTGTTCCGACAATTAGTTTGCTTATGAACAGTATCGCATTGCACACTATTCCGACTATGCTTGAAAATTTACCGTATGCCGTACGCACATCGGAATTTTGCGTGTTTTCATAGTCTTTTATAAATCTTTTTATAAGTAGTTTTGTCATCTATGTCACCCAATCTTTATAACATAATTATTCTCTTTCAATACGTCAAGTGCCTTTTGAAAAAATTCGTTCTTTATAAGTATATAATCAGTGTTGTATGTTGATACCGCAAAAATCGGTATTTTTGCATTTGCTAAAATGTCCGCAGCTCTCGCAAGTATTCCCGTGAGTGAAAAATCAAGTATACCCTCGATTCTGAACGCTCTCCAACCGCTGTCACATACAATCGTATTTTTCGGAACAAACTCGCTTGAGCATACAAGCGATAATTCCTCGTCAGTCTTGCCGACAAAGCAAAACTCGTCATTAAAGTTCACTTCCGTAACATCATTTATCTTGCATACCGCAAATTCTTTGTCTATTACCTTTATATCCATTTTTATCCCCTCAATTATTGTTTCTAATCAGTATAGCACATTTTGTTGCCAACTGCAACAAAAAAAAGAGTCAAAGGCTCTTTTTTTATTTTCTGTGTTTTTTTATATGAATAATCTCAATAAAATATTTATACTGTCTGAACAAAATCAATCCGATTACATACACACCGCCCATAATTGCCAATTTAATAACGGCATTTATTGTTATACCGACGATATTTGTTGCGTCAATAGTAGCGTAACGCGTCAAAAAACCCGCAATGCAAACCATAACCGCAATACACACGTCCGGAATAAAACTTTTCAGAAATTTCAAAAAGCTAAATCCAAACGTCATTTTTATAAGCATAAAATATGAAATCATAAAATTAATATTATATGAAATCATTGCATTTCTTGCGACTGTGCTAATATCGCCGAACACTATTCCGAGTACAATACCTATCAGAGTAGTCGATGACGACAAAACGCCCGTTATAAAAAGATTTTTCGTGTTGCCAAGGCTTTGGAATATCGCACCAGAGCTTGAATTTACCACCTGTGCCCAAACCGAAAGACTAAGCATTGCAAGACAAGGAATTGCCGCCGCCCAATGCTCACCGAACATCATACAGATAATCTCATATGACGCAAAATACATATACGCACCGACAAACAATCCGAGCAATGAAAGTATTTTGACAATCTTCATATAATTCTCATATATATACGCCTTATCGTCCTGATACTCCGACAAAATCGGGTGTATAACAGGTGTTATGACGTGCGTCAAATTTTGTTCGGGATAAAGTGCAAGTTTATATGCCTTATCGTAATATCCAAGCTGTGTATCGCCCATAAACTTCGCTACAAGCAAATTATCGGCATTTCTTGCAAAATAATTAAACACGTTAAATGCAAACTGATATGACGAAAACGAAAAAATCTTCTTCACACTGCCGAAATTACATTTAATTCTAAGTTTTATCCTTGTACTGCTGTAATTCCATATAAAATTGACCATAACCTGTATAGTAGACTGTGTGGCAAGTGCGTAATATTTCAGTCCGAGTTTTGCCAATACAATCGCTATACCGCTGCTTACAACAGTTGTGGTAATCATACGAAGTCCGATACGCACGAACTTTTTTTCTTTCATTAAAAGTGCGTTCGGCACCATATTCATTGTCGAAAAAAACAAAGACACCGAAAGCAAGCACCCTATCGGTATGTACACGCTGTTGCCGTAAAATTTAGACAACGGCACAGAAAAAATCGCAAAAATTATTGAAAGCCCTACCGCAACATATAAATTAAAAGTGAATATATTCGACACATCATAGTCGCTAAGCTCCTTATTCTGAATAACGGCAGTGCCTATCCCCATATTCGCAAGCACCGAAAAAAACGTGGTAAAAACGGTCATTACACCGATTACCCCGTAATCCTCCGGTAAAAGTATTCGCGCCAAAACAGCACTGAAACCAAGCTGCAATATAACACAGCTGTAATTTGCGGCAGCATTGATAAACGCCGCCTTTTTGATTGATATATTTTTAACATCATTTTTTATCATCCATGTTTCAACTCCCTGTATATAATATATACACTAAAATTCAACTTGTCAAACATATTTTTTCTGACAAAAAAAGACAGATGAAACGGTTTGAATTTCATCTGTCTTTTTATCAGTCCATAGTTACAGTAGGCGGAATTTGTCCGCTGTAAACAGGTACGTCAAACGATAATGTTGCGTCTGTGAATGACGAGAATATCTTTTCAATGCTTACCGCCTGCTTAACCGCCCAGCCAATATCCGTTGCATATTGGTGAGTACCCGGATTTTCAGGGTTCCAAAGCATTTTATAAAGTGTGTTCTGTCTGCCATCCGAACTGTTCACATAGTTTTCGCTTATCCACTTTGCACCGCCCTTAATAGCCGCCTCTACACTCGTCCAGCCTTGATTGTATGCTCTCTGTGAACCGTTTCCGACAGGGTTTGCGTCATATGCACCGATACCGAACAAGTTATAAACGGTTGTGCCGTTGACCTCAACACCTGTTGCAAGCTGTGAAGTACCGTTTCCGGACTCAAGGCAAGCATGTGCAACAAGGTAAACTTCGCTGACGTTATATTCTTTAGCCGCCTCGATGAATGCCGCTCCCATTCCTTTCATTACGCCCTTATCGTCAAGATAATTATTAAGCGTTTCTTCGCTGACATTATTCGGTTTTGAAAGGTCAAGGAACTGATATTTATATGCGTCCGTATAGAAACTGTTCGGATTCATATATTCCGCTGTTTCGGACTCTGTCGCATATGACATTCCGCCGTTTCTCCAAATTTTCGGCGGTGGGTTCAAGCCCATCTGTATTCTTATAATCTGTGGGAATGATATGTCATATGACGTGTATATTACAGTTCCCTCCGTATCCAAATCAGAAACTTCATCATTCAAATTGAATGGGTCTTTTGTGTCCGATTCGGTTACATTTACGGTAAATGTCTGTTTCTTTCCGTTAGTCGTTTCAACCGTTATATTCGCCGTACCAACGCTGACGCCGCGTATTCTGCCCGTTTGACTTACTGTCGCTGTCTTTGTATCGTCACTCGACCATTTAAGCGTTTTGTTTCGTGCGTTTGACGGGGAAACGGTTACTATCGCGTTAACACTGTCGCCGACTTTTATCGTCATTGCGTCAGTATTTTTTACGGATAAAGTCTGTACGTCAACGTATGAATTTACGACATTTACAAAGCACTTCGCCTCAAAGCCTCCGTCCTCCGTTGTTGCCGTTATCTCCGTCATACCGACGCCGACAGGCTTTACTCTGCCGTTTTCGTCCACACGTGCAATCTTTGTATTTTTAGATTTCCACGTTATGTTTTGGTTCGTTGCGTTTTTCGGGAATATTTCTGTCTGTAAAAGTCTGCCCTCACCGCCTGTATAAAGCGTTATTGTGCTTGTCGGCATAAATATACCCGTTACAGGTTGTCTTACCGACAAAGTAGCGGTTGCACTCTTTTTTTGACTGTACAACATTGCCGTCAATGTCGCTTTACCGGGATTTTGTGCCGTTATATTACCGCCGCTGTCAATCTTTGCGATATTGTCATCAGACGATTTCCAAGTAATTTTTTTATCGGGTAAATTTATCGGATAAACCTTTGCTTTTATTTTTGCCTCTGCCGTACCGCCGTTTAGGTCAACAGCACCGTCGTCCCAGCTTAATTTTATCGCAACATTGGTTTTGTCGCTGTGGTCGAACGTGTAATAATTCTGCAAAACCATCGCATATCCGACAGAATCGTCACCCTCTTGAAGATAGTCGGAATTTACGGAATTTTTTATCATAACGCCCAAAAGCACACCGAGTACCGCCACTCCGACAGCAACTGAAATCAATGCCTTCAGCCTGTGTGCCTTTGCATACTCCCAAATTGTCTTTCTGAATTTCGGAAATTTAACGTATGCAAAATTTGAAAACTTTTTGCTCTTGCACAAAAATTTCCAAAACTTCTTAAACACTCCGCCTACCGCATCCCAGACTGTTTTAACACCTTTAAGTATCTTGCTGAGCCACGAAAACGGACTTTTATTATTCGGTTGTATATTTCTTGTTACTTTAGTTTCCATACCGAATTCAATCCTTAATAAAAAATGGTATTATTTCTACAATACCATTTAATTTTATGACTGCACAGTAAAAAAGTCAATACATATGCACCATTGTTAAAAAAATATTTACTTTTTAAACCTATTTACAATATATTGGTTTGCCATATCTTCAAGAGTGTCCTCCAAACCGCCAAGACCTTTGAAGTCGGGATTTTTTCTCTTTATTGCGTTTGTCAGAATGTAATCGCAAAGTGCAGGGTTTTTAGGCAAAAGCGGTCCGTGCAAATATGTTGCGACAACGTTTTTATACACAACACCCTCAACACCGGATTTTTCATCGTTTCCGTAACCGTAAACAACTCTGCCGAGCGGTGTGTGATTACCGATGTAAGTTCTTCCGCCGTGATTTTCAAAACCGACAATTTTTTGATTTAGAAAGTCATTTTCAAGTACGATATTTCCGATAAGACGTTTTTTGCCTTGTTCGGTGTAAATATTAAGTATATCAAGCCCTTCAATTGTTTCGTTTTCAAGCTTGTAATACTTACCCAAAAGCTGATAACCGCCGCACACTGCGACAAGTACACCGTTATCTTCAACATAATTTCTTATTTCGTTCTTGTGTTCCAAAAGTCTGTGGCAAACAATTTTCTGTTCTCTGTCCGAGCCGCCGCCTATGAACACAATATCAACGTCCGACAAATCAAATCCGCTGTCCTCACAGGTGTATGTCACAACCTCCGCGTCAATACCGCGCCACATAAGTCGTTTTCGCATACATTCGATATTTCCTCTGTCACCGTACAAATTCAAAAGGTCGGGATAAAGATGAAGTATTTTGATTTTCATTATGCCTCACCTCCGAGTTTTTTAAGTACCGCCTCTGTCGAATAAAGTGCGGTATAATTCACAAGTACATAGACAACTTCGCTGTCAGTTTCAAGACATTTTGTAATTGCGTCTGCCATATCCTGCGTCATACGGTCAACCTTTATATCCGAATACTTAAATCTAAGACTTATATCGTAAACTCTGATACCTGTCGTTGTAAGCGTGTTCAGGTTTTCGTCCGCAATTTTATCAAAATCCACGTCCCACAGCCACGACACATCACGACCGTCATTAGCCTTGTCATTGATTGCGATTATAACGTCTTTCTTACGCTTGTCCGTATTTACCGTTGCAATGGCTTGGTTAAATCCTGCGGGATTTTTTGAAAGGCTTAGTATAACAGGCTTGTTGAATTTGTATTCCTGCATTCTGCCGATTTGCGGTTTGTAGCCCGTCAAAAGTTTTGCGAAATCGTCCGTTTTTTCTCCCAAAACATTTAGTGCACCGTATACGGCAATAAGGTTATATATATTGTAAAAACCTTTGTAATTTATCACCATAGGCTGATTGTTTATCGTAAACTTCATCGGTGTGTCGAGCGATACATTCTTGACTTCAAAATCAATCTCAGGTCGCTTGAAACCGCACGACGGGCAATAAAAATCGCCGAGCTGACTGTAATGATAGTAATTGTACTTCTGTTCCTCACCGCATACAGGACAGAAACGTCCTTCCTTTGTATCGTCAAGCTGAGGAAGTACCTTTTCGGATATTCCGTAATAATATGCCTTGACGTTTTCCTCTCTGCCGAACTGAACGCACAGCGGATCGTCACCGTTTAAAACAAGTTTTAAATTCGGCACTTTTTTTATTGCACGCTTGATAATATCCGAAGTAATGTCAATTTCGCCGTATCTGTCAAGCTGGTCACGGAATAGATTCGTTATAACCATAACATCGGGCTTTACATAGTCAAACACTATCGGCGTGTACGCCTCGTCAATTTCAAGACACGCATAGTCCGCTTTTAATTTGCCGAATATACTCATTTCCTGTAAAACGGTGGTTGCAATACCGCTAAGCATATTCGCACCGAGCTTATTGCAAATAACCTTATATCCCTTTGCCTCAAGTGCCGATGCCATAAGATTGTTTGTCGTTGTTTTTCCGTTTGTGCCGCAAGTTACGATTATCCCCTTTGACACGCATTTTTCCAAACCTTTTACAAGGTCGGGACATATTTTAAGTGCATACGCACCCGGCGAAGAAGATGATTTTTTACCTACTGTTTTTCCGACTATGGTAAGAATTTTTCCGAGCCATATCGCAAGAAGTTTTCTCATTACAGTTATTCCTTTCAACTAATATAATATATGATTATACTACACTTTCTTCCCTTTTGCAACTTTCTCTTTAAAGTAATGAGGTTTTTATGTTCTTACTTTACTTTTTTTCGTGAATGTGTTATTATTGACACGAAATAAACATTAACATATCGAAAGAATGACGTAATTATGACAGACTTTATAACGCAGATTGATTTTAATATTTTAAACGCAATTCAAAGCATACGCACTCCGTTTCTTGATACAATTATGCCACTTATAACGTTTTTAGGCAGTGGCGGCATTGTATGGGCTGTAACTGCACTTATAATGCTTTGTTTCAAAAAATCACGAAAAACAGGTATTATAATAATAGTTTCACTGCTTTTGGGATTATTCCTTTCTACAATGGGGCTTAAAAATGTAATTGCACGTGAACGTCCATATAACACCGAAGAAGCGTTGCTTACAGTTGAAAATCTGCTGATAAGCGCGCCGTCGGGAAGATTTTCGTTTCCGTCCGGTCACGCAATATCTTCATTTTCCGCCGCAACGGTTATTTTGCTGTACAGCAAAAAATTAGGTATACCGGCAATTATTCTTGCGGCTTTGATATGCTTTACAAGGCTGTATCTGTATGTACATTTTCCGTCCGACGTTATTTGCGGTGCGTTGTTCGGAATATTGCTCGCGTTCTTGTCAAACTTCTTAGTCAATAAAATATGGGAGAAAATCAATGAAAGAAAATTATCAAATAATTCTAAACAAAACGATTGACGAAATTCAAAAAAACAATACCGTTCCGTCACTTCTTCTGCACAGCTGTTGTGCGCCTTGTTCAAGCTATGTACTTGAATATTTGTCGGAATATTTTGATATAACTATCTTTTACTACAATCCGAATATTTCACCCGAGGAAGAATTTTATAAGCGTGTCAGCGAGCAAAAGCGTCTTATAAATGAAATGCCTTTAAATAGAAAAGTAAAGTTTATCGAGGGCAAATATGACTGTGAAAAATTTTATTCGATTGCAAAAGGGCTTGAAAATCTCAAAGAAGGTGGCGAGCGTTGCTTTAAATGTTACCGACTTCGTCTTGAAGAAACAGCAAAAACCGCCCAAAAGGACGGTTTTGATTACTTCACTACCACGCTTTCGATAAGTCCGCATAAAAATGCTCAAGTGCTTAACCAAATCGGTCTTGAACTTGAAGAAAGCTACAGTGTTAAATATCTATGCTCCGATTTCAAAAAGAAAAACGGTTATAAGCGTTCTTGTGAACTTTCGGAAATATACGGTCTTTATCGTCAGAATTACTGCGGTTGTATTTATTCAAAGCTTGAGGCTGACGAACGTGAAAGAGCTAAAAATAATAACGAACAGCCGCTATCTGTGCAATAAATTCACGCACGCAAGATACAGGCAAAAGCGTTATCGGTGTAGACGCACCTATATGTGTTGCGTCTATGCCGTTTATTTTTGCCATCAATTCCGAACGCAAAACGTGAAATTCGTTTGTTACAAATACGGCTTGTCCCTCGTCCATTATCAACTTTGAATATTCAAAATTTTCATATGTGCTTGTGGAGTTGTCCTCTTTTATAATTCTGTCTTCTCTTATTCCGTGATTTAAAAGGTAGTTTTCCATTGCCTGTGCCTCTGAAATTGTTTCGCCTTTGCCTTGTCCACCGCTGACTATTGCTATTGCATTTCCGTTTTTGTTCATATATTCAGCCGCTTTTTCAAGTCGTCTTTCAAGTGCCAAAGACGGTGTATCGCCTTTCAGTCCCGCACCAAGCACGATTATATAATCTTCTCTGTATGTCGCATTGTCACTTTTTCCGACAACGCATATAATTCCCGAATAAATCACAAGTACAATCATTCCGAACGTAAACAAACCTTTTATAAATTTCAAAAAGCCTTTTGTTTTGAACGCGTCGTAAAACGTACTCCATAATATAAACATAATACCTATTGCAACGGTAAATGCCTCACCCACGCCCATTGATGTGGTTGATGCAAAGTAAAGTCCGTCCGCCGAAAAAAGCAATCCCAATATAAATAATATTACTCGCATATACTGTCTCCTTATATCATTGAATATTCCATACATTCGTAATGTAACTTCGTGCCGATGTCTACACCCAACGGCAACAGTGCCATTGCTATGAATAATTCTTCCTCACTTTCAATATCCGTACGCTTTAGGTACGCATATTCCCCCTCAATTCTTGATACAATATAATCCTTCGGTTCCATATTCGACCTCCATATTTGCTTTTATACTCATATAATACATTAACTATTATATCATTGTCAATAATTTTTTATTTTTTTGAAAAAAAGTGTTGACAAAAGCATTTTTATGTGCTATTATATTATCTGTCGTCAGACGTAAAACATAATATGCGTGATTAGCTCAGTTGGTAGAGCACCTGACTCTTAATCAGGGTGTCCAGGGTTCGAACCCCTGATCGCGTACCATTAGTCGCAGTTTTCGAACCTATCAAAATGTATTTGATAGGTCGGTTACTGTTCTGTATGAAACAAATATAATTTTAAAACAACGGATTTTGTCCGTTGTTTTTTTGTTGCAAAATTTTTTTAATTTTTTTTGAAAAAAGGCTTGACATTTACGCCCAATGGGCGTATAATAAAGACAAGAAATGAGGAAAACCTCAAAATAATAACCAAAAACAATAAATTTTAGGAGGACAAAACAATGAAAAGATTTCAAGTTGAAAATTGTGTACAAAATGCAAGACAATACGCAGGTGAAGAGCCATACGAACATATTTCATACAATATCGTAGACGGTGATGTCGAAGCCGAAAATGAAAAAGAAGCAATCGTTAATGCGTTATATTATTTAGCTGATAATATAAATGATACAAACGGTATGTATGCCGAAGTAAACCTAAAAGATGAGTCAATTTTGATATATAATGACGATGATGAAGTTGTTGAATATTACTTCGATTTCGTTGCAAAAGAAATCGAAGATTAATCAAACTTATCCCCCGTCATTCCAATGGCGGGGGTATACCGAAAGGAAGATTTTTATGAAAACAGAACTTTTAAAAAATTCACTTGGTGGGTATGAACCTAAGGTATGTGTCAGTACATTCGGCAGAGAAACTTGGCGTGGGGAAAACGGATACTACGCCGCTCACACTGTTGCAAACAATCTTCCCGATATGAAGTGGGAGATTGACGGCGACATCAAAAATGTTGCTGAGAAAATCGTCAAAGAATTAGAGGAAAAAGGATTCTCCTGCGAAATAAGAAACAATTTAGCAAATGAGCCTGTAATAGACGCAATACATATAGAAACCGCGAAAGCAAAAGAACGAATAGAACAAAGTATCGCGGCAAGACGAAAAACAGGTGAGAAAGGGTTCATACGGTTTGGAGATGTTCCTGAAAAGGAACAATCATACAACTATCGTGATGAGTTGTATGAAGACGGTGTGTCTGTATATAATGCGTTGTTTTACCCCGACGGAAAATATGAAATAATACCTGAAAATGATATACAGGTTTTTGGGAGCATATCATTCAGCAGTCGCCCCGTATTCCGTGTATGGGGTGATGTTGTAGGAACTGGTAGCGACGGCGAACCGTTGTTGCGTAACATATACAGAAAACAATCCATTGACACTGCGAAGGAGTGTTGAAAAAATGAATAAAATTAAAGAGGCTCGCCTTGCGGCAGGATTGTCGCAGGCAGAATTGTCAGAGCGTTTTGAAGTCCCATTACGCACATTGTCGCATTGGGAGAATGGCGATAGAAAACCGCCTGCGTGGGCGGAGAAATTGTTGGTTGAAGCAATCAACAGAATTGCAGACGAAAACAAATAAAAAATAGGTGGCACGTAGCCACCTATTTTTATATGTCCTATTTATTGTACAGTCCGCAACGATATTCACGTACAATGGCACGTAAATCTTTGTAGGATAAACCTAATCTGCCGTTCTCATCACCCTGTACCGCTCCGCAATCCATTGCGGCTTGTACGGCTTTTCTCGCCCACGGCGGCATATTATTGTCGTTATAGTCGTAAATCATAGTATTTTGGACTACGTTTACCAACTGTTTATTTACGTCCTTTAAATCAGCAATTTCCGCCGCCTGTTTTTCGATTAATTCTTTTAATTCTGTATATTGTGACATTGTTAAATCCTCGCTTTCTGTTTCCTGCCCTGTTATTCCTTTGAAAATTGCTTTTGCGAACTCTGCCGCACCAATCTTTTTATATTTTTCTGCGTCGTCCGTATCAACAAAACACACTTCTACAAGCATAGCTTTCGCGTCACTGTGATGTACCACATACAGCTTAGAGCCGTCTTTAATACCTCTGTTTTTAAAACCCAATTCACTTATTGCCTTGCAAGTATTTGTTGCCTCATCAAACTTTTTGCCGCCGTAAGTCCACACCTCTGTACCTTGCCCACCGCCACTGTTAAAGTGAATTGATACAAACAAGTCAAGTGACTGTGAATTTGCCATATCAACTATCTGTTTTAAATTTGAACTTACTGTCGGTGCGTAATCGTTTGTACAGTCATATACTGTATGACCTGCTTTTTTAAGTAAATCTTCAAGTGCATAACCGACATTTCGTGCCTCCACGCTTTCGTCTATGTAGTCTACCGCGCCACAACCGACTTGTCCGCTTACGGTATGTCCGCAGTTAATTCCAATTCTCATATTTCATTACACCTCTTTCAATTCAATATCTTCCATTACTGCTCGCGCCTCTAAGATTGCCAAATAGTCAGCCATTACGTTTAGTTGTATGTTGTATGTACTGCGTGGACACGTTGGGGAAAATTTTAGTTTTCCCCTGTCCCATTCTTCCAACATTTTCTTTAATCCTTTGAATCTATTGGCTAATTGATAATATTCCGCCTTGAAACGTTCCTTATAATCTGCACTATTCATCAGTGCAACAGTATCTTGTAATGTCATATTTTATTCCTCCTTTTTAATCTTTGTTTTGAATTTCCGGTAAACCTGCGATTGATGTCAACAATGACAATACACCTGCCAATGCCGCCGCTGACGCAACCATTACCCAGTTGACGTCACCCAGTACGGCGGCCGTACCGATTGTCGCAATCGCTGTCTGTGCAATCGTCTTGATTGCTCTTATTCCTGCCGCTTTAAACCAATCTTTCATTTTTACATACCTCCTAAATTTTAAAATACTAAAAACCCAACATTTTAACAAAATAACCTATCAAACCGCCGACTAATGCGGTTAATATCGCACCGACAACGGTTTCATATCGTTTGTTTGGACGCTTTTCTATTTCGTCCACACGTTCCGTTATATCGTTCACGTCCTCACGCATAGCCTTTGTTTCCGTGGCTATGATGTGGACACTCTCTGTCAGCTTGTCCAAACTGTCTAAACGGTGGTGCGCCGATTTGGTTGACTGCTCAACCGCCGTCAGACGTTCCCACATTTCTTTTTGCTCATTTTCCATATTAGCCCTCCATGATTTCTCTCTTTCCGTCTGCCGTGATATATCCCGCTTTGACGAATATATCTAAATGTTTTTCTTTGTAAATGCCCATTTGATAGTATTTTTTTATCAATGTTTTATTCACCGTCAACACCTGCTTTCAGTTCCGCAATCTGCAACATCAGCATTGCATTAATTTCGTCCTGTGTCAGCTCACCGTTCATAATGGACTGAACGTGCTGTTTTAATTCTGTCATACTGTTGTATGTTTTCGCCTGTATCTGTGACAGCTGTTCTGATGTCGGCTGTTTAAATGTGATGCTCGTATGCTGAATTTTTGCAATTTCTGTGTCCATATCGAAATTGTCGTCAGTTTCGGCGAATTTATCATTGACAATCCTGCGTTTTATACGTAGGATGTCTCTATCGGTATGTATTCCGTACACTGTGCCATCAATTTCGACACCGCGTTCATAGAAATACGCTGTTCCGTTTTTCATATAAAATTTATACATATTCGACCTCCTTAACTCCATGCAACCGTATTACCTTCAGCCACACAACCTTCGTCCAGTTGACCTATTGAGCTTGCACTTGTGACATTGCCCGTTACAACCGACGAAGCGTTAGCTTCGATAACGTACAGATTTTCTAATTTGTTTGTTGCCGCAGATAATAGAATCACATTATCACGACAAAATGCCTTGTTTGCATAAAGGATATTATATCCCTTAACTTCTGTACTATCTGTTGTTATAATAGACAGATTTTTAATATAATTGTTTGCGAATGTTGCTTCTACACCCAAATCAAAAGCGCAGTCACCTTCTTTTACCTTTAATCCAAAGAATGTATTGTCATTGCAGATACTTCTCAATTTGACTGCTATACACTCGTTCAAATCTAACGAAATAAATACATTATTGGCTGTATTACCTGCCAGTGTAATATTACCGATATCACTACTATTGAAAATATTATGATTACAAAGACTGTTGTTACCGCTGAAATATATTTCCCCTTGTGGTATGGTGTTATCTTCAAATACATTGTTTATAAATATCGACGCTGATACAGACATTAAATATCCCGAATCTGAATTATCGGTAGTCCATATATTTGTAAATTTATTGTTATCTACAAAAACTTTTGTAAATTTCATACATGCACCTATATTGGTTTTTGTTTTTAAGCACCAACCGTCAATAACATTGTTTGTAAATTTTGAACCACTGCACATAATGATATTACCAACGGTACTATCATCTTGATTTACATCATATACTTCGCCTAATACACAATTATCAACGATTGCGTTACTATTGCCAAATAAAATCATAGGATTAACAGATGTTTGAGTACAGGTGGTGTTATCCTCTTGGAAATTTATATTTTTTAACTTCGCCATAATACCCAAGAAGAATATAACTTGACGTGCGGCAGGATTGGTATTTTTAAACGTAATTGAACTACAGTAAGTACCGTCTAATGTAACTCGTATACCTACATTTAATATAGCATTATAATGACCGAACCCCGAAACAAGCCCACTGTCCTGTGTGTTTTCGTTAGTCAGTACACAATCACCCATGATATATACTACCGTGCCTCGTGTGGCTCTCGACAACGCCGCCTGTATTTTTAATTCGTCGTGGTCGCCGTCACACACGACAAATATTTGGTTTTTGGTGATGTCTGTAATATTTTTTGCATTTTCATTTACAGCGTCAATAAATGAATTTTTATTGACAGTTGCCAAATCTGCCAATGTACGAACACGTTCGTATGTATTGGTTATGAAATAACTGTCGCCTGTGGCATTTTCGTTTTCTATGACATAATCAACCGCCGCCGATATAAATTCATATCTTTCCCCTGTCGGCGATTCGCTGTCTATCTTCATTTCTAAATTTATATCGTTAATATGATACAATGTAAATGTCCATACATCACCCGAAATTGCCGACGGTACAGATGTAGAATTTGATGATATACTACACATATTATTACTAAAATCATAGCGAACAACAATATAAATGCCGTCTATCGGTACATTTATACACGGTTCTGAAAACGTTCCGGCAATCTGTTTCCCGTCAATGTAAAACGCGTCTTTCAGTGTAATATCAACCGTCATACTCTCGCCATCATATTCTTGTTGTCCGTCAAAATATAGTGTAGGCTTACTCGGTGCAACAAATTTTACTGTATGTTGCTTTTTCTCGCCAAACAGTATAGTTGTTTCGGTGTTCGCATTGATTTCATCAATACGTGCTTTCAATTCTTTGTCAGCACTTTTTCTTGCTGATTCTTCGGCTTTCACTGAATTTGAAATATTGGTATCTGCCGTCTGTCTTTCGGTGATTTCACTGTCAATATTACGTTGCAGTTCATTATCCGCCGCCTGTCGTATTGTCACTTCGTTGTTTATGCGACTGCTTAACGAACTATCCGCACTTTCTCTCGCTTTGGTTTCGGCGGTGATTTTGTCTGCCAAACCTACATCAGCGTTGGTGCGTTGCGTGATTTCTGTGTCCAATTTGTCGGACAGTGTGTTGTGGTCAGTTTGAATGGTCTTGAAATTTTCTTTCACTATCGGCCACCATTGTGGCAATAACGTTTTACCGTAGAAATTTAGATTTAATTTCATTTTATCAGTCCTTCCTTAAAATCGTAATTGATTGGGATTTTGGTATTAAAAAAACACGCCGTAAGCGTGCTATGGTGGTATTCGTCTGTACATTGTGTCACCTCATTTTGGGTACGAAAAAAGCACTCACCGTTTTGGCAAGTGCCTTTCTTGATAAAATCATATTTTTTATTTGCAAGATTTTATCTTTTACTTCAACAATGGCTCTATTTCATCTACAAATTGGTCGTACGGGATAACTTCATCTGAATCTATAACCGTTGTTTTGCCCGTATAAATCACATTATCACCGCTTACGGCTTTAAATGTTTTTGTATCGTAGTCGTAGTCAAATTTATATCCCGCGTCTTGAATTTTAGTCGCCACAAAATTAATCAACGCATAATATACACCGTCCTTTTGAGTAATGAACGCAGAGTCGTTTATATATTCTGTCGGTGGAGTGTATTTACTTGTAACTGCCATATTATCATCTTCTTTCTTTTCTGATATTGTGGCGGTGCTTGTTTGGTTATCATACTGTACGTCTTTTCCTAATGCTTCACTTACTGCCCTTATCGGCAAGTATGTTGTATCATTGTACAAGAAATTATCGGCTTGTACTTCTTTGCCGTCTACAACAACCTTTATTGTGTTCGGTAAAACATTTATATTTTGCCATACATCAGTCGCATACGCTCCCGCGCACGATATAACACCCATAACGAGCATACCGCATATAAAACTTTTAATATTTCCTTTCATAAAAATACCTCCTTTGTGATACCTAAATTGTACCACAAAGGAATAATTTTGTAAATATTTTTATGAAATATCTGTTATAAGTCCGCCCGAAACTGTTACAGTTTTTCCGTCTGCCGTTTGAAATGTTCCGCTTGCTCCTTGTTCAAACTTCCACTTATTTTTGCCGACTGTCGTGCCATTTCCCGAACTAAGTATGTCTAATCCATACGTTCTTAACAAAACTCCCGATATAGCGTTGTATATTTGAAAAATACACTTATTATTGTAGTATAAATTAAAATCAGTATATCTCATATCGTTGCTACTCGGTGCATTACACCACAAGCCGTATTTATTGCCGCCTGCGCCGTAACTTTGGATACCGTTTTTGTCTATAACAGTTCTTGCTTCTGTGTCTGTACCTGTGGCAAATATGCCTGTTATCGTTACATTACCGTCCTCGTCCATTTTGATTGTTTTCTTTTCCAACTGATTGAACAACTCAAAAACAAATTTACCGTCCATATTGCCGAGATTTATACGGCGTCTGCCCTTGTCGTCCTCGATGTACAACAAATCACCGTCCAACAGTAGCTGTTTATTATCACTCTGCACCTTGTTCCTATCGGTGTTTACAGTGCCTTGCACCTTACGAATATTTACACTGTTATTCGCTGTCTGCCACTTTGAATGTTTCTTTGTCGCTTGCTCTGTCTGCCATAGTCCAATAAAAAAATCACGTCTGATATGCCCGATTGATATATTACTCTCTTTCGGTTCCAGTGGATATGCCTGATACTCAATTACCCTCTGCACATATTCCGTACCGTCTATGTCAAATACGTGTACTGTATCGCCTATTTCCAACTTTTCCGCCGCACCGTATTCGGCTAATTTGGATAGGTCAATCAATTTACCGCTGATTGTCAACTGTGGTACGTCAATTCTATCCTCGTTATCCTCATCAAATTCCCACTTTGCATTACGGTACAGTTTGGCCGCTGATGTATAATCGCTATAGTCCTTGTACCCCTCTTGCACACCGTATTTTTCAATGTTTGGACTGTCTATATATGCTTTGCCGCCGTTTTCACTGCTGACCGTTAAATCATCACTTCCGAACGCCCATAAACGCGTTATCATATCGCTTACGTTGCGTTCTATTGATATGCTTTGCATATTCTTTTCTAAACGCAGTCTGACGCCGTTATCTGTGCCGATACGTTCAACAATGGCAATGTTACATACAATGTTGTTATTACTGTCGATAGTTGTTTCGTGGAATATCTCGCCACGCCCCAAATTTTCTATTATCGTTTTTATAACGTCCCACAAATTTGTTTTGTCGGTAGAGAAAAAATCAATCAGCAGTTCATCATCTGCAACCCACTTCATTCCTTTTTCGCTTAGCTCCGCATTTGTCATAATGTGAAAAATACACTTTTCTTTGACTTCTTCCTTGAAATCCGAAATAATCTTTACCGCCGCTTGCAATACCACTCTTGAACTTTTTCCGATATGGTCGCCGATTGTCGGTATAAACGCTTTCTGCGCCTCGTAAACAAAGTGCGGTGTACCGTAAACGTGCAGTGAATCCGCACCGTTCATATTTCGTGTTGTTCGGCTGATTTCGTATATATGACCGTTTACACTAACCAACATATTTTGACTGATTAGACGTGCCTTTCTGTCATACGGATAATCAAATTCCAAACTACCCGTATCATTTAATATCCTTGTTTCTTTGACGTTATAGGCGTTGTTCAACACCTCGCCTGTTTCAAAACTGTCTGTATATCTGTCGTGCAATCGCATAAATGTTATCTGTCCCATTTGTATATATCCTCCGTTTCTGTATTCCACACATACTGTGGATAAAATGAAAATTCGACCGTTGCCGTCGTGGATAAATTTATTGTATTTTCCCCTGTTTCCAGTTCAAAAAAACTACCTTTGATTTTTTTCATAATACTGTTGCCGTTTACGTCTGTTACCGACTGTTCGTCGCAGTCAATAACGCAGTTTTCAGACACCGTAATACTGATACCGTTACAGGTTATCGTTGTAGGTTTTGTGACGTTTGTAACACGCAAAACAGGTCTGACAGGGCGGTCACCTGTGTTATGTATTGTACTGTCGCCTGCCGTTGTAATCGTGTAATATTCATTCGGTCCGATTGGTATTTCATCATCTAATTTAATATTTGGGTTATCCAAAATCGGACCGTCAAAAATATCAAATACCAACGCCGCCCACGTCTGTACTTTGAACGACACCGAAATAACGGCTTTGTGTCCGTAGTTTTCGGGTTTATAGTCGATTGTTTCAATAACCGACGCATTCCATTTGACATTGGGTGTGTCGTCAAATATCAACTCACCGCGTCCCATTAACCACGTTGTGATTTTTGTGATTTTGCTGTTCAGTTCAGACATATCCGCCGCCGATATTTGCAAATTCATTTTAAATACGCGATTTTTATAAAATTCACGGTTGTATGCATTTGCCGTTGAAAAATCATATTCACCGTCTATATACGGGCTGTCATATGTCTGTATTTTCATTTCCGGTTTAATCGGACGTGACTGTGTTTGTACAGTCACTCCGAAATCGTTTGAATGTTTGTTTTTAAATATAAATCCGTTTCGCATTATCTACCTCCACGTATTATACGTATTCGTCTAAAACGGTACTGTCCGCCGCATTAATTGTGATTTTACTGTTGTTGTTATAGTTCTGCTGTTCAATCTTAATGCCCTTAATCGCTTCGATAATCTCGCCCAAAGTCTTGGTTATCTTGTCATTGCCCCCGCTGACAGATTGCGTTATATCCGCTACAATACCCGTCACGTCGATACTGTCAATGTTGGTTGCAATAGACTTGATGAAATCAGCCTTGCTGTTTTCCAACGCGTCATACTCCGCCTCCAGTTTTTCAATCGTGGCATTGTTTTTGACTTGCAACTGATACAATTCCTCGTCACGTTGCAGTTGTTTCATCTGCTCTTGCAGTTCTTTGTACTTCTGCTGTCCTCTGTCTGTTACTGCATTTGCGTAAATATCCAACTGTGCCTGTGTTTCGGACATATCAGCCTTGCGGTCCGCTACCGTCCAACTGTCCTGTAGTGCCTGTTCCTGTGCAGAAAATTCATCACGCAGTTTATTGATATAGTCCTGCTGTTGCTGTAGCATATCGTCAAACGATTCACCCGCTTGGTCGAACATATCGTGATTTAATTCCATTATGTTCTCGTTGTATTCTTTGCGACTGATTAACCCTGCGTCATAGTATTCCTGTGTATACTGCTGAATACGTTTTAAACCGGCGATATATTCTTCATCAGTCATACCGTAATACTTGCGTTGTTCTTCCAACCAGTTCTTTGACTGCTCCACACGCTCCGAATACATATCCGAACCTAATTCACTTTGATACTTGTCGAACTCGTCCTGTGTCAACTCGCCGTTCGCCAATTCCTCACGATGCCTGTCCATAACGCGGTTGTATGCGTCAAGCGGACTGTCGCCGTTATCTTGCCAGTCGTTAAAATATGTATGTTCACTGATGTAGTTTTTTGATATGTCGTACTCTTTCTCAATTTGTTCTTTACGCTTGTCCAAATACTCATCATTCAGCTTGTTTTTTGCCTCTACATATTCTTTGTGGCTGATTATACCCTGTGCGTACATTTGTTCGGTGTACGTCTGTATTCTGCCGATACCTGCGATATAATCGGCGGCACTCATACCGTTGTATTTTTCTTGGTGTTCCAACCAATCGCGACTGTATTCGGTCATATTCTCGTATAACGTTGAACCTATACTTGACATTTCTGTCGTATAGTCCTCCCACGTCATACGTCCTGCCTCGACTTCCGCCATATTGCGGTCACGAATACGGGCAAATGCGTCAACAGGATTGTCGCCGTTGTCGTCCCAGTCATTCAGTGCCGCACGTTCTTCAATGTACGACTTTGACAGGTTGTTTAACTCCTGCGTGCGTTTCTGTGTCAGACTGAAAATTTGTTCCTCTATATCGGCAATATCCTTGTCGTTCGATTTGAATTTCTCTTGAAATTCTAACCACTTTTCAAGATCTTGTGCAGTCGTTACTGCGTGCGTTTTAGTGTAATGCGTCCAATCGTCCTTGGCTGATGTAAACGCGTCCGAATTGTCTTTTCCTGTTGCGTAATGCGGTATACCCATACCGTTCATTATCGCCTTAGTTTGCGACGCTGTGTACACCTTTGCACCCTTTGACAACGGCAACAACACGTCCTTGCCCTGTGGTATAAATGCACGTCCTTTGTCAACGATTAATTCTCGCGGGTCAGATATACCCTTTTCATCATTAACCATTGCCAAACCGCCCTCAAAATTTTGTGTACCTTTGGCTTTTTTGGCTTTTTTTACGAACATTCCCGAACTGCCAAACTTGGCCGCCGGAACATTTTGATTACTCAATCCACCAACTTGAACCGTCTGAACGGTCAGTGTTACTGTTTTATCTTTTACGGTATCTAAATTAGCCTTTGCACTCTCAACGCCTGCTGATGTGTTATCCTGTGCTGTGATTTCTGTATCGTGTGTTGTAGGAATCAGATTTATTTTGCCTGTGGTTAAATCAATAACGCCGATAGCCTCGCCGTTTTCGGCAATTAGTTTCGCCGTTCCGGTTGTACCGTCATATTCGGCTATTTTGTATTCTGTATTATCTATTGTTGCAATGGCGGGTGTTCCGTCTGCTGTAAATATGACCTCACACTGTTTGCCGTCAAGTTGTTTTGTCTTTTTCTCGACATTATCAACACCGTCTGTGTTACCCTCTGTGTCAACAGTTACAACAAACTTTTTGCCCTCCAGTTGTCGAACTTTGGCGGTCAAATCATCAACGACTTCAAATCCGTCTGCGGTTATCTTGATACGTTTTTCATTCGGTATCAGTCCCATAGCACGCGACATTTCGGTCAACTTGTCCGCTGTCATATCAATACCTTGCTGACTTCCCTCAGACATCATATCCTTTAATATGCCGTTTATATCGCCTTTTTCAACGGCTTGGCGTACGCTGTCAAATCCGTTTTTAATTAACGCAGTACCCTCAACGATTTCCTCGGTCGTCAATCCCATTGTTTGACCTGTTTCATTCATTTTCTGAACTACATCATCAATTTTGCCCTTATTTACTGCATCCTGCATATTCGTACATTCGGAATTTAACAGACTAACACCGACCGCCGTTTCCGCAGATGATGCTCCGAACTCTGTCATTGAACGAACATAGTCGTTAATTATGTTGTTCAGTGCGGTACCGTCCCCGTTTGCCGCCTGTTTCCACGCTGTAGATAGGTTATCTATACCATTCATAGCCAACGCCGCCGACTGTGCATAACTGTTCATATCTAATTTGCCGACGTCGATAAATTCTTTCATATCCTTTAGGGATTGTTCAATTCCGGCGCCGTCTTGATTTAATGCAGATATTTTAATTAATTCAGTTTCATAGTTTGCCAGTTCTTCTGATACGTCGCGTAGTTCTTTATGAGATTTGTCCAGAGCCTGTACTTGGTCGTAATACTTTTGGGCTTCTGTTGTTGCTACCGAATAATTTGCCGCAATAGACGATAACACGCCTTGCGCATTCTTCATTGATTGGTCTGTTGTGCCGTTTTCGTATGCGTGTCCGGAAACTTCTTTATAAATTTCTTGTGCTTTTTTGTAGCCCTCCGCCGCAGTTATTTCATTTTTTGAAATTTTTGCAGTTATGTCACTAACTTTTGATTTAGCCTCTGAATACTTCGTCTGTAATGCTAATTCTTTGTTATAGTTATCTTCCGCGATTTGGCGGTCCTCTTTGTATTTTGCGTCTTTATTTATTAGATTTGATAGTTCTGAACGTTGCTTATTGATATTAGATTGCAATTCATTCTTAGACAGTTTTGTTACTTGTTCAACAGCGTCGTCCAAATTAGAATTATCGGAATTGATTACAAGATTGTATTCCTGCGATAGCATTTCCTTTATTTCTTCTAACTTGCTTTTTGCATTGTCAACTTGTTCTTGACTACTGTCCGGACTTTCAATCACCATTTTTAGCGATTTTACTTGTCCTTGAATATCATTCAGTGATTTATATTTTTCAAGGCTTTCTTTGACCTTTTCATTGCCTTTAGATAGCCCCTCGCTCCACCTGTATTGTGACTGATACCACTTGTCATATGCCACTTTACCAACAATCGCCGCAGTTGCAACGCCACCTAATGCAATAGCCGCAGGTCCTGCCGCCGCACCGATACTCGCCAACGTTGGTGCAAACTTTGCCAATGCTCCGCCTGCTGAAAATGCCTTTTTGATGTTGCCTACTGCCTCAACGGTGTTACCCGCCCATTTGATTAGTCCTGTCGAACCTTTTGTTATCGCCCCCATTGCAACGACAGTCGCTCCGGCGGTAATTATGTTTTTCTTTTGCGCGTCGTCCATTGACGCAATTTTTTGTGTGTACTGCGACACGCCGTTTGATACATCAACAATAGTCGGCAACATTAAATCACCGAATGAACGTGCAATTTCAACAACGTTATTCTTTGCAACAGACAATTTACTCGCTGTTGTTTCAGCCTTGGCGTCAAATTCTTCTTGCAATGCCGTATTTTCTTTGTATGCGGTGTTTGAACGATTGACACTCTCGGTTACTAAATCGTAGCCGTTGACTAATGCCATCATTGCTTGAATATCTTGGGTATTGTTTATACCCAAATCGTCCAATGCCAATGTTAAGTTCTCGGCAGACTGCAAGCCTTTTAACAGTCCGTTAAATGCACCGGAGCTGTCAGTATTCCACTGCTTTTTAAACTCTTCCGCACTTTTACCGCTATACTTTGCGAATTTCGTCAAGCCCTCTCCGCCGCTTGCAACGGCTGTTTCTATGGATAGCCACGTACGACCTATCGCACTACCGCCCATTTGTGCCTCAATGCCTAATGATGATAGTGCGGCAGAATAACCCAACACGTCCGCCGCTGACATTCGTACAGATGAACCGTATTTACCCATACGCAATGCCATTGCCGCAATCTCTGATTCTGTTGTCGCACTGTGGTTACCCAAATCGACGATTGCACTACCGATATTACGGATTTCGTTTTGACCGACACCCATAACATTCTGAAAACGTGCCAATGTTGCGGCACCTTCTTCGCCGACAAGGTTTGTGGCTGAACCCATTTGCGCCATTACCTCGGTAAAATCAACGATATTATCGGTTGTAATACCTAACTGACCGCCTGCCGCCGCAAGTTCATTTAATTCTGCCGTTGTCTGTGGAATGGCCGAATGTCCGTTGACACCTGTCGTGGACATCTGTATTATCTTTTGACGAATGTCCTCTAATTGTTCAGGCGTGCCGTCAACGGTTTTCTTAACATTCGCGAAATTGTCCTCAAATTGGACTGCCGCTATAGCTGACGCAGAACCTAACCCCAACGCCGCCGTTGCGGCATACTGTATCGGTTTTGTGATTGTATCAATACTTTCGCCGACTTCTTTTAAACCCTTTCCAGTCTGTTGCCACCTCTCGGCATTTGCGACTTTTTCGGCAGCTTTTACTCCCTTTTCGTATTCTTCATACTGTTTTGTAGCTTGGCTGACTGCTGTTTGTGCGTCCTCGTACGCCTTTTTACTGTTAGTTAAATTATTCTGTTGCTCTTGGATAGCCGAACTTACTTTTTTATGTTGCTTTTCCAATGCGTTCAATTCAGTAGTAGTCCACTGTATAGCGCGTTGATTGTCCATATAGGCCGTACTACCCTTGTTGACAATTTTATTTGCGTTTTCTAATGTGTTTATCTCATTTTTTTTCGCAGAAATCATATTTTCAATGCTTGACTTCTGCATTTTCAACGCATTTACATTCTTGTCTACAGATTTAACGTTATCTTCATATGCTTTTTTAGTTTCTTGCAGTGTTTTACGGCTTTTTGCTATAGTGCTTTCAGTCGTCTTTAGCTGATTATTGTATTTTTCTAAACTTTTTGTTCCGGCTGTACCGCTACTCGCCTGTATATTCGCAAAATCCGCCAGTTGATTTTTAGCACTGCCTAATGTAGCCGCCAAATCCGACGCGTCACCCGTTATTCGCACTGTAATTTCGCCTATATCTGCCATTAAAACACCCCCTAATTAACCAAAAACAGCCCGCAAATACGGACTGTCGGCTACTGTTCTGTTATTTTGCGTTGTATTTCCGCCGCTGTTATTGTTTTCTTCACTCAATGCGTCCAACATTTCAAATAACACTGTCGGGTCTTGCCTGCCTACCACGTCGGGCATTAAATGATGTGCTTTAAACATAACAGCGTAAATATCTCTTAGTTTTTCTCTGTTTTCTTGTCCGCTGTCACTGTTTCCGGTTCTTGCGGACTTTCGACGTTTTTTCTTGTCATATTCTCAATATACCATATCCACGCTTGCTTACACATTTGCATTTTTTCGGCAGGATTTCTGTCTAACACATCTTGTGTTGCCTCTGTTCCCTCAAATAGGTGGTCTACTGCTCCACCACATAGTCTGCCGATACTGTCCGTTTCCCTTGTAACGTGAATTTCCTGTATTAAACACATAGCCTCGAAATCGAACGGCTTTGATACGTACTTTTTCTTTCCCTCTGTAAACGATAAAACTTTTTGCATAATATATTCCCTTTCTTAATACAAATTTAGGGACACTAAAACTAATTAGTGTCCCCTCTTTTAATGATTTTATGTCGTAATTATACTGTCTGTGATTGTTCCTTTTTTAACTGTTCTGCCGTTGGCTTATACTTCATATCCTCAAACCACTTTGTAGCGATTTCAGCCTTGCCCTCTGCTGTCAAATCTGTATCATCAATGTAATAATACATATCGTCATTGTTATCCGGTGTGACCGCTGTAAATGTCGCCTTGGCTGTTTGGTGGTCTACACTTCCGCTTGACGGTTTTGTTTTACCGCCAACGTTAGACGCAAAACTGTATTTACCCTTGTAGGTTCTGAAATATCTGTACGAACCGTTGTTGTGTTCTGTTCTCCACGCTACACCAAAATACGGAGCCTCTGTCTTGTTATTGACTGCGATACCGCCGACTTCGTCGACTTTCAAACCACGCCACATAGCGTCAACCTGTGGTGGAATGTCTGCATTTTCAATGTCGTGTCCCGGTTTTTCAATATATGTGCTGACTTCGTATGCGTTATTATCAGCGTCGAACGTATCACTGTTACCGCTGTCGGTTGGTGTGATTTGAACAGTACCCGGCAACGTATAGCCTGTGCCGTAGGTTAGCTCTGTCACTGTATCTTGGTCAACCTTGAAAAATGTATATTTGTCAACACCTATTGTTGTCGACGGTTTTTTAACTACTGTATTTTCATTTGCCATTTTTTAAATCCTCCTAAAAATATACTTGTTTTGAAAATCTCATTGCTTTGTGTCTTACGCCGTTTTCGGGTGGCATATCTCGTGACAATTCACGATACCACCCTGCCGCCTGCATAGCCGTATCAACCTGTATCGCTATTCGACTGCATTCACCGCCGCCGTTCGCCCATATATCTATTGATACAGCTGTGTTCTGTGCCTGTTCCGCATTGTCATAGCAAAAACCTGTCGTTGTCGTATTTTCATAATAGCTGATAACGGGCAGTTCCTGTTTTTCGTCCGGGTGATAAAAACAAACGGTGACGTCCTCTAAATTCATAGATACTAAAATATCGCGGATAATTTTATTTACGTCTACCATTCAGCTTTACCCCCTTTAACATCACTTGCAATCCCATATTCCAATCAGCTACATATGTGACTTCATAGGTTTTTGTATCTGTTATCAGATACGCACCGACCATTATATCTGAATTACGGGGACAATAAAACACATACTGACAATCAATTTGCAGTCCGTAATCTTTTGACGCCATATCCCCGCTGTACGGTTGTAAATCGCCTGTGACGGTACTTTTTTCTATGATGTCGTATGTGTTTTCGTAATCGTCATAATTTCCTTTTACGGCGATTTTTGCCGTTGTGTTATCAAACACGCTAAATATGTTATTAAACACGCTATTTTTGTTATTAGACGTGCTAAATATGTTCCGATAGTTTTCGTTTGCTGATGTCACTTGGCAAAAACCCCCTTTTACAGCGGTACGGTTTTAAACGTGATTCGTATTCTTTCAAAAATTCGTCGGTGTCGGTTGACACTGACGACGTTTCAAATGATACGCTACGTTTATCCTCTGTAACAGACTTTATGACTTGCGGTGCGGCTGTTTGTCCGTACCATTTTCGGCGGTACATTTCCGCCGCCATTTGAGGCACAAGACTTTGTAGCTTTGTCGGTACTTCGGCTGTGTGACAATATGAATTTATTAGATTTTCCATATCGCCAATTAAAAAGGACAACAGGTAATCTTGCCCGTCGTCCTTAATTCCTAACAACATTTTTGCTGTACTCAAACTATCCATTGTATCAGTCCTCTTTCTTTCTGCGTGTCGGTTTCTTGGTTTCTTCCACCGTTTCCGCAGTTTCTTCCGGTTCGTCCGCTGTCGGTTCACCGTCTGCGACATAATACCCCGACGTCAGATACGCACGGATTTGAATTTGATTTGTCAGATTGACTGTATCAGTACCGTTTGTCAAACGCATATGTATCGCCCCTTTCTTTTTATTCTGCTTTTTTGTGAACGTAAATAGCGTTCTTTTTGTTGTCTAATACGAACGCGTCGTAGTAAACTCTACCCTCGACAAGCCAACCGTTAATACCCGGAGGATTGTCGTGGATTTTGTATTCTGACAACTTAATCGGTGATGTTGTTGCGATTTTGTGTGTGATGAAAAACAAAACGCCCTCCGGCAATCTTGTTGACGGTGCAACAACAATAGGAATACCGTCAACCATACCGACTTGACCTTTGATTGCAATGTTCTGTGCAATATCGCCCTGCTTGATAAATGAATCATCTTGCTTGATTAACTTGAAAAATTCAGTTGATACAATCGCTACTTTTCCCTCCGGTACGTTCTTTTCGATTAGAAAACTTGTACCGTCCAAAAATGCACTGTACGCATTTTCTTTTGTGATTGCTCCTGTTGCTGTTTGTCCTGCACTTGCGCAGATTTTTGCAAATCTGTATGTATCAATTTCCGGTACGATAACCTCTCTGATTTGACGTTGTAGGGCTGAACCTGCACTGTTTATCATTTGTGTATCGTTGTAGTTTCCTCTGTCGATTGTGAACGTAAAACTTCTGTCTTGGTTCATTGTTAGTTCTTGTACGGTGTTCTCTAATTCCTTTGGTGTTCCGTAACGGTTTGAACCCTCTTTCGTATAGTCGTTCATTGCCGCAGTAGGTACAGAATACACGTTTACTGTTTTAACACCGACAAAATCAAAATTTTGGTTTACAACGGCATTTGACATTGACTCTTTTGAAAATCTTTCATCAATCGCCTTTGCGTATTTGCTTGCGTAATTAATAGCCATATTTTTTTACTTCCTTTCTTTGTTTAGTTGATAAATCCCGCTAAAAACGGGTCATTTCCCTTGTTGTCCGGCTCGTTGAACTTCGGCGGATTGCCTTTCATTCTTTCTGTGACCGCCTTTTCTACCGCCGCATTAAAATCCTTTTCAAATGCGTCAATGTTCGCTTTGGTTTCTTCCGCAGTCTTACCGCACAAACGCTCGGCGAAATTTTTAGACAGTCCACGTTCCAACAGTTGGTTTGCAGTTTCGGCAACTAACTGTTTTTGTGCAAATTCAGCTTTTTCCGCGTTCAGCTTTGCGCGCTCGATACGCATTTCTTCTTTTGCTCTGTCGTCCTTGTTCAGCTTTGCCAGTCTTGCCGCCTCGTCCGCGTCTTCTTTCCATTTCTTTTGTGCCTCTTCAACAGCTTTCTTTGTGGCCGCGTCAATATCTTCTTGCGAAAATGTCTTTGCAGGCTCCGCAGACGGTTCGCCTTTAGGCTCGTTCTTTGGTTCACCGTTTGGCTCGCTGTTTGGCTCGCTCTTTGGTTCACCGTTTGGCTCGCTGTTTGGCTCACTGTTTGGCTCTTTAATTGGTTCTTCCATTGATTAAATCAATCCTTTCTTTTAAATTTTGGTATAAAAATAGAACCTTTTAATGTCTTGTTCAGGACAACACTTGACCCCGTGTCGGGAGATAATCGGACCACTACTCCTTTCTGCTATGTGTATGTTGTGCCTATTCTCACACTATCACCGCCTTTCAATGAATTAATTATATTTTTAAATATTCGCCTCTTAAAATTTTCTTTGCTTTTTCCGCCTCGCGACGGATTTCAAAACTTGTCTTATCTACAAATAACCAACCGTGAAACGGCATAAATTTTTGTCTTTTTCCCTCCGGCTCAAAATACGCCCAATCAAAACCGTGTCCAATAATTTCGGGTGTGCCTATTGCCTCCCAAAATTCATCTGTAACAGGAAAAAATCCGCAGTTAGTCATAATGCATTGCTTTTCTCTGCTTAATGTTTTTTGTGCCTCTCGTCTACCCTGTACACGGGCATTTTCCAACTCTCGGTTTAACTCACGCTGTGTCATAATTATTTTACCGAATATCTTTCTCATAAAAATCTTCCTTTCTTTTTCGCAATTAATTGTGAATTATAGTCTTTTGCTTTTCAATAAAAAATTGTATCAAAAAAGCGCGTTATAAAACGCGCTTTTTTAATTTAATGTGATGTAATTATTACATTTATCACATTCATAACAATTATTATCAACTGTCTTTTCGTTTATTGGTTTTAGTGTCCCTTTTTTACAAAATGGACAGGTTACAGAACCATTCTTTTTTATTTGTTCTATAATTTCTATACTTCTTGGCTTTTTCATGTATGTCGCTCCCTCCATTTATAACTTTGATAATTCCTGTTTACTTCTTTTATAACCTCTCTTTTTTGTGCAAAACTTAATTTATCAACATTGTAATGATGTTTATATTCTTGCGCTATACATACTGCCTCTGCATGCTTATCCCCATATATGTTATATCTTCTGTGTGTAGCCTCATGTATAATTGTTTCAGCCGTCGTCTTTACTGTCTTTGTATTTGACGCATATATATTAATCTCATCATATCCCGAAATATATTCACCTAAAAGGCTTTTACGAACATCAATATTATAATATAGATTTACAGTGCAAGGATTATTTATCAAATAATCTATACATTCTTTTCCTACATTGCTCCTATTAAGTTCTTTTTCTATATTCCTAAATACTATTAAATCTTTTTGTCCGTTATTGTATTGTGAAAATAAATTAGTCAATCTTGATTGACTTACTATCGCATTTCGATATTTGCTCTTTAACTCACTGTACTTCTCACTATCATTATAACGTATATCAATCCATTTGTCAAAACTTCTCGGCACTTCTTTTGTGCCTAACACTTTGACGTATTTCGCGTGTTGTAGTTTATCTGATGTCTTGTTACTGTCTTTGCGTTTTGATAGCTTTAAAGCCTCTTTTTGCTCGTCTGACAGGCTATTGTACCATTCTTGATATGTGACGGAACCGTCTACAATATCATTTTTACCCGTCAGCGGGTCCCTTGCTCGACGATTTTTTAAATCTACCGCAATAGTTGTTGTACAACGACATAACGGGTGCAATACAGGATAGTTATATCCCTCTCGTGCCTCCGACAGTGGCAACACCATATTGTCCCACTGTTGACACCGTTCACACGTTCTATAGTCCAATGTTGCTAAATATCTGTATTGCTCTGCCCCTATGTCCTCATATGCCTTTAAATCAGCCATTGCGTGGATATGTGATGCCTCTGTATGTACTAACCTTGTAGCATTGTACTTTTCAACTTGGAACGTTGTAGCCAGCTTGTCCGCCGTCTTGCTCCACGCCTCGCCCGACATAAACGATTTTACAACCAAATTTTGAGCCGTTGTTGCCAGTCTGTCAGTATTATCCCACACACGCTCCGAAAACTGTTTACCGTGCCATTTTGTACTTACCGCCGCATTTATCGCATTTTCATTCAATATAGCAAAATTAATACCAACATCAAACTGCTTTGCGGCATCATCTATAACTCCGTAATAGCTTTCTTTGTACACCGCTTGCAGTCGCTCTGACAGTTTCTCTATTTCCTTTACGGCTACTTTTTTTATTCGGGCATATATAACAGCTTTGACCGCCTCATAACGTTCTTTACGTGCGGCATAGGCTCTGACAGATAGTCCGTCACGTCTAATATATGCTAAAATATCTTGTCGCGCCTGTTCGTCGGGTGCGTATTCCAACGATTTTATCAGTGTTTTTAAATTATCTTCCTGTTGTGCCTGCGTCAAGAAATATTCTGCGGTTTCGTTGTCAATGCCGAAACGCTTTTGAAAATTGATTTTGATTTTCTGTATTTCTGTATCTATATCCGACAGTGCCTCGTCATACAGTTTCAAAATTTCTTCGCCTGTATAATTTGTTCCCGTTTGTACCGCTATTTCTCGCCTTAGGGCGGCATCATTCCAGTATTCCTCACTTTTCATACGCTACCCCGCTATTTTGCCTTTGATAATTTCTACAATGGTTTCTTCATTCGATTTCAGCGCCGGAACTAAATACGGTTGTGCCGCCATTTTGTATGTGCCAAATTCAACGTACATAGCGTATTCTTTGTTCGTTCCGACTGTGCCGGTTGTTCCCGACACTTCCGATGTTATTGATTTCTGTAATTCCCCCGTATCAACAGGACACAAACCTCTTGCGTCAGCCTCTACAACTTTACAACTTTCGGCGATACCCTCTGACAGTTTTTCGGTTAGATTATTGATTTTATCATCAATCATTGCCTGCACATTTTCCAATCCCTCAACGCTAAACTGCATTACCAACCGCCCCCCGACATCATATCGCTATTGTTGTTCAGTTGCTGTTGAAATTCGTTTGCTGTTTCCTGCCGTGCCGATTCCGCCTCTTCCTGTGGGTCAGTTACGAAATCCAACTGCGCTATCAGTGTTTCGGTGCTAACCATACCTTTTAGGTTCGTAATCATTTGTGACGTTTCGTAATTGTTTACAGGCAAATTGTGTGTGAACACAAAATCAATCCTGTGTACAGGAACTATCGGCGTGTTGTTTTTTAGGTTTAAAAAATGATTATACAGTTTAAAACGTTCTTTTAAACCCTTTGTGATGTAACCCTCTTTATCCTTTGTTTTCTGCTCGAACGCCAAAATCTTGTACTTGATTGCCACGCCGCTTTGGTTATTGCCGAACTTTTCGTCTGACAAATCCGGTACCATTGCTGTAGTGAATATATCTTCTTTCAGGTCGTCACGCAGTACCTTTGTGTCCGCCTCTGACAGTGATTTTGACAAATACTTTGCGTCGCCGTACTCGTCGTTATCGGTTTGTAAAATCTTTTCGCGTTTTAATGCTCGTGCTTGCTCGCTGTCTATTTCAATTCCTTTCAATAACAGCATAGCGTCAACAAACTGTTCTTTGTCGTTTACACGGTCCGACATCAATTTGTTATATCCGTCTATCAGCTGTATTTGTTGCTCAAAATCGCCCTGTTTTTCCTCGTTATTGACGTATTCTATCATAGGCACGCCACCAAAGAAATGTATTGCTTGATATGTCAATTCAAGCGTGTTCCAATTATCCTGTTTTGACTGATATGTACATATTTCGCTATCCGTGTATATATTGCAGACAATACCCGTTACAACGTGATTGACGTCGTATGTTTTATAATAATAAACACCGAACAACGGAAAATGCGTACAATCGTCGTTATATACGACAAATGCCTGTCGCGGGTCTATTTTGACACTGCGTGGCTGTGAATTTCCGTCCGAATATACTAACTCGTACCCTCTGCCGTATATGCTGACATTCTTCACAATTTCTTTGTCAATCGACTGTATATCCTGTTCCAAATAGACATTTATAATGTCGTCAATATTGTACCCGTCAGACGGTGTATAACTAACAGGATTACCGATTAAATATGCGGTGCTGATGTCTGTAATGTATTTTGCGTGGTTCACCATTATTTTATTATTCGCCAATCCGTCCGCCTCTCGCTCTCGGTGACAAATTGCGTGATTTCCCCTATAATAGTTCATCAATTTTGAATATCTGCCGTTACGACGTTCGTGTTTTTCGATTAATTCGGCTATCAGTTTGACCGTTATACCGTCTTTGATTAATTCTTCGTCTAATCGCATTAATATAATTCCTTTCTACTGCGTATTTTTGCGGTTTTGTTCTTCATATCGTTTTCCAACGCATAACGCACGGCGTCTATGGTATGGTTGTTTTTGTCCGGAAATTCGTCTTTAAATCCGTCGTTTCCGTCCGGTTCCAATTCATAGTTTAAAAATTCCTCTGCCGTTTTCGGACAACGGATATTATCAATAATGATTTTGTCTAACGACTGCAAAAATTTGATACCGTAGTTTACGCTATCCGGCCCTTTCTTTGCGCCTGTTATGCGCAGTCCGTACCGTTTCATTTCCGCAATACTCTTCGGTTCTGCGCTATCAGCTATTATTTGATTTTGCGTGTTCTTCTTCGTTTTTATCCTTTCCGCCGCAGATTGATTTGACATACCTACTTTGTAAATTTCGTCAAATATGTACAGTGTTTTTCGTTTTTTGTCATAGTGACATTTTACATACACAAACGGGTCCGCCGCATATCCGAAGTCGATACCCTCACGGATTTGGTCGAACGTGTCAACGTGTTCATCAGACAATCTGACTATATCCACATTTGCGAATATTTCGCCACCTGTTCCGGTGACTTCTCCCAAATACTCGTGATTGTATGCGTCTATGTTGCGTTCCTTTAGGCTTTCCGCCTCTGCAATGAATTGTGTGCCTAACCATTCCGGCGGAACATCTAAATAGCAACTATGATGTGTGTAACTGTGTTTGTCAACTTCTAATATGTGTTTATTCACCCAATTACGCTGTGATTTTGGCGGATTGTATGAATAAAACACGACAAATTCAGAACCGCCACGCATTAACGACTGATTGATATTACGGATTTCTGCAATGCCGTTAAATTCCGCAGTTTCCTCATACCAAATATATTTTAAATATCCCTTTGATACTTTTGTCGATTTTAATTTCTGTGGTTTATCTGCACCACGAAATAAAATTTTCTGTCCTGTTGGTTTGTATACCAACTCCAACGGACTTAATTTCTGTTTCCACAAATGCGATACGCCCAACTGCTCTATCGCCCAAACTAATTGTTCATACACACTGTCTTTCAGATATACGCCGACTTTGCGGATCGCGACAGCGTTTGCGTCTGCGTTGTTCATTATACCGTTTATAATTTCAATGGATATAAACGACGATTTTGTTGAACCTCTGCCACCTTTCAGCCAATAGTGCGTATATTTTTTATCGTGTAGTTTTCTATGCACCGGATAAAATGACGGTGCGATTTTTTCAGATATTTTAGTTCCCATTTTTTTCGCCCCCTATATCATCAATAATAACGACAGGTCCGTCATTTTCTATCTGTGTCCTGTCTGTAAACAATGCGTAGTATTTACCCAACATTTCCGCCGCACGCAGTCTGTCTTTGGCAGGCGGTTTCCCCTCTGTCAGTTTTTGAAAACCGTCACCGACAAATATCGGGATATTGTCAACGTTTTCGCCACGCATTACCGCTGTGAGAAATTCTATAACTTCGTTCGCCTGCGCTGTGTTTTGCTCGTGCAGTTCTTTCAGACGTTCATCAATAGCCTGTTTGATTTCATCTTTTTTCATCAGCCTACTTGCCGCCTGCGGAGCAGTTTTTTCGCTGTAACCCGCCGCAATAGCCGCCGCGGTCTGATTTCTCTTGACGTCATTTACATATGCGTCAACGAACATTTTTTCTTTTTTCGTCATAGTTTCTCACCTCGCTTTGTTAATATATTTTTCGCTATTTTTTAATTCCTACCATTAACGCGCGCGTGTGCGTACGCAAACACCTTAACAAAACTTAACAAAAAATTAAATAGATCTGTTTTTTGTCAACGCACGTTCTAACGCTCTGCGCTTGTGGCGGCACTCGTGCCATTTACGATTGTTAAATCGCCATTTTTGTATGAATAACCATTTTGAAAATTTGTATGTCAATCCGTATTTTTTTGATTGATTGCGGATTCTTTTATTTGATTTCGTATTTTTTTCGTAATATATGTTCATTATTGGTCCTTTCTGCACTAAAAAAGCGGTGGAACTTTCCGCCGCTTGGTTCACTTTTTTATTTTATTGGTTAGGGCGGCAAGATTTGAACTTACAACGTCCGCATAGGTGAAAATATCACCCGTGCAGTGTTCTAACCTGTTGAACTACGCCCTATTATATTTTTTTGCAATCAAAAACCGCCGTTTACACTCTACGGCGGTTCTTCGATTGATAAGAGGCGAAAAGGATAAATCCTCTTTGTGAATTTTTCACATTATCATAATATCACATATTAGTGTCCGTTTTTGTCCGCGTTTTTATTTTTTCTAAATTTTTTATTGCGGACATATGTATCTCGTATACTTTCGTACGTTCATAATGCAGTTCTTCGCATATCTGAAACATTGGTAAACCAACTATGTATTTGAAACGCAATACAGCTTGTTCTCTTGGGTCATTCAGCTGTTCTATTGCCGCCTCAATCTTTTTCAGTTTCTTTACCGCCGCCGAATATGTTGTTTTGTACTGCTCGCGTAGGTCAACTAACTTACAAATCAGTTCCGACTTGTCCGATGTTTTTCCGCCGCGGGGAGTATCATTGACAACGGATGTAATTTTATTTATTTGTGATTCTAAGCTGATTATTTGTTTTTCAATACTTTGAACATTATTTAAAATTTTTCGATATTCTTTTAATTCTGCTATTTTCAACGATATATCCCCCTGTTTCGTAACTGATTTGTGATTTTTAGTTTTTCAGCAATAAACGGTGTTGACCGTTCTTACTGACGACGTATAGATATTCCGGCGTTTCCTTTTCAATCTTCCAGTTTTCCGGTTTCAATCCATGCTCGGCAAGAAATATCTTCTGTCGCCTGTTCTGTTTTATCAATCCTTTCAACTCTTTGCATCTTCTTCACAATTTACTACTTCTCTGTTCCATATGCACAGAACATCTTTAAATGCAATATCTGCCGCCGTCATATCACTTTCTATCGCTTTTAGCACCAATGTTAATGCCGCCGCAATAGCCGGCGTTACTGCATTACTCATGGGATTTATAACGTCCTCCATTTCCGCTATATAATTTACTATTAACTCTCTGTGTATTTTCTTCACTTCGTTCATTTGCTCGTTCATAGCTTTCTGTTTGTCTTTACTTACTTTGTAATTTACAAAAATGCGATTTAATTCATATGTTTTGCGGATAATAAAATCTTCTTTTTCCTGTTTGTTCATTTTATGTTGTTCCTGCTCTTCGCGTTGTTCCTGCTCTTCGCATGGCTCGTATTTCGCATGAAATACGTCCGGCTTACACGGATAATATTCGCCACGCAATCCTCGAATGATGTAATCGCCTACATCTGCTCTCATTTCGCCGTTAAATGTGGATATTACCGGAATACCAAATACAATATTAACGTTTTCTGTGTTGGTAAATTGCAAAATTTCTGCGGCATTTTTTCCTGTCCATTCCACCGCCTCAATTTCGCAAGGCTTTGTTATATATTTCATTTGTTAATTCCTCCGTTTTTTCTTCTGTCATTTTGTTTCATTCTTTGAAGTGACTGTTTCCACGAATTTCGTATTATGTTATATTCTCTGTTTGATGTATCAATCGCAACAATAGAATTTCTTAATTTTTTCTTGTTCATACTGACATCTAAAATATCGCGACTTCCGGCAAACGTCAGTACATAAACCTGTTTTTTGTACTGACGTGCATAATCGATAATACATTCATTTAACAATGCTTGAAATGTCATTTGTGACGTTATGCGTTTCAAATCACCCGCCTTTAATTTTCGTATATATGGTTTCCCGTACTTTGATTTATATTTTCTCATTTACTTGTCTACCTTTCTTGTTTTTTTATAATCATCTGTATCTGTAATAGATAACTCTTTTAAATTGTCTGCAAAACAATCGTCACTGTTTTTGTTGGTGATTTGCGAAAAATAAATATATCGGTGTCTGTTGGTATATTTTTTGTAAAACCTATCAAATACCCAACGGCATTTTTTTTGACAAAAACCGTAAAAGTTTTCCGGTGTTGCATTTTCGACCATATCAATAATTGCCCATATTGCAATCAAACATTCCTGCTTGAAATCATCTATATCCGCCTCGCCGAAAGATACGTTGTGATACATATTTCGGTATATGAATATATCAATATTTTTTTCAGCATTTTCTTTAAACAGTTCTCTTGCCTTATGGTTTTCCGGTAACCCGTAGGCCGTGTTAGTATCCCATTCCAAATTATCAATACGATTATTATTGGGATTGCCGTCTAAATGTTTTACCTGTCGGCTGTTCCCCGTCGGCTCTCCTTCAAAAGTTAATAATACAAGTTTTGCAACACTTCTTCGCACTTGACTTTTACCGTTTCTTAATCTCACCATTAAACAGTCATTATTCCCTATGTATTGCGACATAATTACGGACGGATATGTACGTGTATTAATATATCGCTTCTTGCTCCGTACCTGTCCGTAGTTACTGACTTGGTATACCCCCTTAAACTCCTCTATGTCTTTCCACACTTCGCGCATACTTCACCGCCTCACCACTTGACCGCCTCATTAAATCGTTTTTTTTGTTCGGCTTGTGATAATTGGGTATATATTTGCGTAGTATCAATACTTCCGTGCCCCAACAAATCTTTTAACAACGACATATCTACGCCATTGTTTAACGATTGTATAGCAAAAAAATGTCTGAACGCGTGCGGATGCATTACTTCTTTCCGTATTTGATATTTTTCAGCGAAGTCTTTCAAACGTGAATCAACGCTCCTTGTAGTCATATGCTGTCCTTTTTTTTGCCCCGGAAACAGCCACCGTCCTTGCACACCTGCAAAATATTCCTTGCTTTCTGAAATCAGTCTATCCGGCACCCAAATGCGCCGACTATGACACTTGGTGTCTAAATCGATATATCCGTCCTCCAACGTTTTTTTCTCGAATCGGACAAACTCGCTGACCCTTGCGCCTGTTTGTCCTAAAAAACGGACCATCCAATACCCTTTCATCTTGTTGTCCGCTTTTAGGCATTTCAACAATTTGTTATATTCTTCTACGGATATAACATTGTCAACGAAACTCTTTTTTTGCACCGGCAATTTGCTCACATTCAGCTTTGTTCCTTTGAATTTTGCAAATGCCATTAAACCCGATAATCGTAAATTTATCGTTTTAGGTGTCTTTCCCTCGTCTTTCAGTTCCTGTATCCATTTTTCAACGTTACTGTCATTCAGACAATCGTAATGTGAAAAAAAATCACTCACTGAAAATACATAGGAATACGCTGTATTATGTGACCGCCGTTGTTTCGATAAAAACGCCTCAAACTCGGGCATCTCTTTGTTCTTTAGGCGCTCGATTTCCGCCGTCTGTATATCGTTGTTTAATATAATATTCGACTGTGAAATATTATTCTGCGGATTTGACGTATTTATAATATTTATAACTACATTACCACCTTGGGAACCTTGCGGTAATGCCTGCATTATTTGATTTAATATTTCCGTTTCGTTCATATCCTCACTCACCTTTTTTAATGATTATCAAACATATGAAACATTCTTCGCCAATTCCAAACATCATTGAAATACATTGGCGTGAACCAATAGCAGCTATTTTCGTTTGTCATTGTCATTTCATACATTGCCTCGGTGTCTGTTGTTGGTTTTGCAAGTGAATCGCCAATCTTGACATATCCTGCACAGCCTAACAGTGACAGCTGTATATAACACATTTTTGCCGTTACCGCATCTAAATCTTGACCTACAAATAAAATTTGATTTTGCCAATTAAACTGCTTTTCCGCCGCAGTATTGGCAAACGCAATCAGTAACGCCCCTGCACCACAGGCGGGGTCATTTACTGACGCAAATCCATTCGCTTTTATTTTTCTTTCTATGTCGTCTATCTGCAATATCGCCATTGCTTTGCATACACTGTACGGGGTGAAAAATTGTCCTTTCCAGTGGTTCCCTAACCCTAATTCCATATACAACTCTCCGAGGAAATCACAGTCCCTGTTTTCCTCCATTCCATTAATGACGTGACCTGCCATTTCTGAAAATATTGGCTGTTCATTCTTTGTGTACTTGCGAATAATTTGCATATACATTTCTTCTCTCTGTTTGAAATGTACCCTATCTATTCCATTTGATATAGCACAGGCAAACATTGATATGAAATCAGCGTATATTTCCCATGTTTGATATTTACCGCCGAATTTCTGAATACACTTCACAAACTCGGCTTGATGTTGATTTTTTATATTACCTCTCATTTCTGTGCCTTTTGTTCCCTTCTTCTATATCATTTCATTTCCGTACTGTTTTAGCGACCCGTATACCGTCGCTACCGCGATATTTAATTCTTCGCTGATTTCTTTAATCGTGAACCCTTGGTTTTGCAAAAACACAATTCTGTTGTGATATATATACCGTTTATTGTTACTTCGTGACTGTGGTTGCGGTTGTTCACCGTTGCAGATGTACACCCATTTAGGGCATACACCTTTTTTTAGCGCGTCGGTGACATTGTGCCACGCCTCACTGATACAGGTCACGGAACAAAGTTGTATTGAAAATGGTTTCCCACTGTTTTCGTCGATTTTTTCGTTCATCATTTTTCCACATACTGAACAATATGTCTTTCTCATTTTTGCTCCTCCGTTTTCAACTCAATCCATATCAGTGCTAAAGTTTCGTCAGCGTCGTATGAGTTGCCGTTGTATTCTGTTTTGGTATGTTCACGCAATAAGACTCCCTTCTTATCACGGTAAATGCAAGTTACCGTGATATATTTGCGGTCGGAGGGGGTTACATCACTGTCCCATCCCTTCGCTTTAAACGTGTCACCGACTTCGACAGTGTCGAAGTCTTTTCTAAATATTTCGATATTTTCACAATTCGTATAATACGCGTACAATGGCGCTTCTTTCATTGCTCTTATTTCCATTTTGTTTTTTCCTCTCTTTCTTCTCAATCGATTGGGATTTAGTCGGTTATTTCAATTTGACCGCCCATATCCAAAAATCCGTCTTTCAAATTTCGTTTGAAACCCTCGCTCAACGTTCCACCGAAATCTGCCAACTGTTGCATATCGAAATACATAGCCATTATTATCCCAACGCATATACCCGATACAACCACATATACATTTGGTTCTAACGGATTATCACGATAATAATATTCCGGTGCGAATTCATCACGAAATACATCTAAATATTTTTCCTGTATTATCATTATTTTTCCGTCTGCCATAACAAACATTTTGTATGTTTGTTTACCGGACGTCAGCGAATATTTTAACGGCTGTAACTCTTTCAACTCGTCAACATCAATAACCGGTTGTGGGTTTTCTGTGTTATCTGTCAACGTAAAAATATCTTTGACCTCATTGTCACCGCCTATTGCAGTAAAATAATCATCAACCGTCCATTTCGGACAAATTCCTTGCACCATAACCGCTACGTGACCCTCGGATAAAAATTTATATCCGCCGTATGACAGTAGCATTATTTGACGATTTTTCTTGCATAATTTCAGTATGTATTCTAAATTCATTCTGTCGCCCCCTGTCAAAATGTTACGGCAATGTTCAGCACCGCCGCCGCAAGCCAATACACTACTTTTCGCCAATCTCCCGTAATCGTGTACGAGATTGCTGACATCAGTTGTATAACTATTAATGTCAGCGGTAAAATTTTTTCTTTCGTCATAGTTTTATACCCCCTCAACTCTTGTGCCGTCCTCATACTCTAAAAATCGGACAGCACCGTCATATTTTACTTCGTAACCTGCAATATCTTCCGGCATTAAAAATTTTTTGCCGTAAATGTTTTTCATATCGTCCCACACATCAAACGGAACTGAATAAAATTTGTCCTGTATATTTACCGCCACAAATGTAACGGCTCCAAAATCCTTCTGTTCTCTTAACCACTCCATTTGCGTATCTGTTACCGCATTTCTTTGTATACGGCTTTTCTGCGTGCTTTTCGCCTCAAATGCAATAGCACGACCGCCGTACAATACACCCTTGAAATCCGGCTCTGCACGGCCTGTAAAACGACCGCTGAATTTATTCCCTGTTGTTTTTTTCGTAACTATGTACGGCTCATTGACTTTATTTATTATCGCCACCTCTTTTTGGCGGTAATAATTACAACCTCTCATCAATAACCCCTCAAACGCTCTGCCACGTGCCGAACTCACTTTATTTCTCAAAATTTGTTCGCCATTGTTATTATTTTCATTTGTTAATTCGCGGAATTGCTCCGCTGTCATTCTTTCCATAATGTTTACCTCTCTTTTTTGATTTCATTTTGTTTAACATTACACATTTTTCAAATGATTTAATATCTTCCGCCGTTGCTCTCGGTGCGTTTCCGCATATCCGAATTATGCACGGTGTATCTTCGTATTTACAACCGTTACAACCGTCATTCATTTTTCAACACCGCCTAACCATTACATACTCTTGGTACGGAAAACCGCTGAAATCGTGGAACCCGTCAAACCTATGTATTATTTCATAGTGTTTTTTCGCTCTCGGTGTGCTTGTCCACCTTTCGGCTTGTATTATTCTGTATCTGATTTTTGGTTTTTTCATATTCCGACTACTTGTGAAATCTTTTTCCGATTTCTCGCTGTCGCCTTTTACAAAATACATTGCCAAATCATACATAGAATTGGTGTATATATTTTCTATATGTACCTTGCCGTGTTCCCATAGGCTTATAATGATACCTATGTCAAATACATTTTTGATTATAAAATGATGATGTAACCCACCCTTGACACCACGTTCAGTCATTGCGGTATATGTCAACGGTATGTCTTTCTTCTTTAACCTCTCACGCAATCGGCGAATAAATCGACTGCGTTGTTTTTTTGCCATTACCATACTATCGGGACGTTCCGTACGTCTGTATGTTAATGTCACCCACCAATCCGACTTTTTGAAATTTGTACAGATATTCCACACTATGCGTTTTTTCTTCAACAACTCATTTCTTCGCCGTTGTACTTCTGAACACTCATTCCAATTCGGACCTCTTGGAATGTTTTTCTTCCCGTATCTTGCAGAGAAACTTTTTTCTTTGAAAATGTGTTCCCCTGCAATGATAGTTTTTTCTATGTATGCCATATATCTTAATCTGCTTTCGTTCTAAATTTAATTACTTAAACAAGTTATAAAACCTTGAAAAATCAAGGTTTTTTTGTTTTTCGCTATTGCCTATTTTTTCGATATATGATATAATAGATATGTGGGTATCTTTATATCACATATAGTATTTAAAAAAGTAGTGGTTTGGCTGAACCACTATTTTTTTTTGCCTAAATCTTCAATCGACATCTGCACCGACTTTGGCGGTGCTGTTCGTTGCGTTGTCGGTTGTTTCGCCTGTCTGCATTTCCGACAGATAAACCCGCCTGTCGGCGTTACCGCCCCCGGTATATTCTTCGGGTCAACATATGTCATATACCATTGACCGCATACCGTACATTGATGATTGTATGTCTTTGGCCTGTAACTCATATCGCAGGCACTTTCTTTTTGAACAACGGCAATACCTTTTTGTCATTCACCGTTGCTCCGCTTTCACGGTTCACCAATGTTAAAATCTCGTCCGTTTCGCGAATAAATCGCTGACGCGGACTTTCATAGTCCTTTCTATTTTTCTTGTTGGACAGTAAATCGTCCAACATTTGTAGGGCCAAACACCTGCCCTGTTCATTTAATTGGTCTATTCGTTGTATGTATTTGTCGTACATTTTTCGTCCTCCTCTATTTTCTTCATTGTTATAATGTAGTCAGCAGGGCTTATCTCATTTTTCGCTAAAAAAACGTATTACTGCATCAACATCTGACCTGCCTTTGACTTCCTCACATATGTATGTTCTTACAGGCAGAGGCTTTCTGTATATCGCCTCTATTTCATATTTTTCTTTCAGTAGACTTTCGTCCATATCTTTTAATCTTCCTTTCATTGTTCGCAGGCACATAGAAACCGCCCTATCAGATTTCATTAAAATTTCAAAAATGTATTAAGGGGGGGTACTATTCGGGCGGTTCGTATCTGCCTGCGAAACTAATTTAACTATGCCGTTTTTTCTTGATTTTGCTCTTGTTCACAAAATATCTCATATAACAGTGACGCCAAATCACTTATAACCGAATCCGGTATCGTTTCTGTATTTATTTCCGCTAAATTGCTATACTCTTTCATTTTCTTTTTCCTCCTTTCCGCCACTGAAATTATTTATAGTCTGATTAATAACCGTCGGTTTAAAATTCAAATCTTGCATAATAGCGGCTAAATCCTTTGATAGTGCCTTAACTCTATTTACTATTTCAACCAATTCATTTGCCTTTTCGATTGCCCTTTCAAATTGTTCCGTATCTAATGTAACTGATACTTTTTGTTCTTCGTACATTTTTCCTTAGTCCTTTCTTGTATTTTCTTTTTTTATAATGACTTCTGATACATCTAAATCCAATTTATTTACCACATCAACCAGTAACTCCGCGAAATTTTCATACTCATTGATGTGCATTTCTTTATTTTCTTTGTCTTGTACTATGATTTTTACTTCCATGCTCCTACTTCCTTTCCGCAAACAACGAGTTGCAAAAAAGGACCTTTGGTTAAAAAATGCTTTAATACCTGTTATCGTGTCATTTGCAACAACAAACATAACAATGTACTTAATACCGAAGTTGCCGCTGATACTAAAATGGTTGTGCGATATTCTTTCCAAATTTTTTTCATCTTAGTTATCCTTTCTATCACAATGGACATTAGCTTGCTCCTGCAACCATTCGCAAAAATTCTTTGCCGGATATGGTGCAAGATTAATCTTTCCGACAGTCATTTGCTGATTTGTTTCAATATCAGCAAATGGCTGTTTGTTTTCTTCGCCCATACTTCTACTTCCTTTCAACTCCGACACTAACTGACTAAAATTGATTTTGAAAGTCAGCGCACATTTCAAATACCTGCGGTGCATACTGTAGGTATTTTTCTTTGTCATCTTTTTCAATAGAATCATCATATCTCTTTAGTAACTTGTATGACGTACGTAAAATATCTCGTGCGATGTCCTCTGTTGTTAAAGCTTTTTCTTCCATTTTCCTACTTCCTTTCCGCCTCGTTAGGCTGTTTTATTTGTATTTTTTGTAAACTTATGCTATAATCACCACAGAAAGCGAGGTGATTATTTATGAGCATTAATGCTAATGAACTTACTGAAATGGATTATGAAATCTTGGAATATATTGACGGTTTTTCATCAGTTCACAAGAATGATATTAAACAACATTTCAGTAAATATTCTGACGTTATAGATTATAGACTCTCAATTTTGTCACAACCTAACTATACAAAAAATGCTTACTGCTCCACTATTCCCAATTCATGCTATATCGTTGAAGAATTTAAGCCAATAATAGACGATTATGAAAACAACAAAGAAAGTTTGAATCGTTTTCATATTTCCGAATTAGGAAAAACTGTATTGCGAAACTACCTTTCAAAGCAAAAAAAGATTTCTAAAAATCAAAAGCGTGAACTATTTTTTAAAATCGGAAATTTTGCATTGTCAGTAATTGCAATTATTATTTCAATATTCGCACTACTAAAGCCATAATTGATATAATACAAGCTGTTATGGATAGTATAGCGTTCACTACATCAAGTTTTCTTATAAACGGGGTTTTCCTTTGAAACTCCGTTTTTAATTTATTTTCTTCGCCCATTCTCCTACTTCCTTTCCGCCTCTTAAGCTGTTTTTTGTTTGTCTGTTGCAAATAAATATTCAAAACTACATTCAAACAATTCGCATAGAGCTGTGATTTGGGTTACTACAAATTTTCCTGTTTTCTTTTTGTTTTCATATGAAACCCTTGAAATGTGTAAATAATCTGCAACCTGTTGATTTGTCATATTTTTTCTTGCTTGTTCCGCTTGTAAATTTTTGTACATATGTATATCACTCCTTTCATTGCATTTCGCAAACTTTAATTGTATTATAATTGCATCTTGCAAATTTGTCAATAGTTTTTCACAAAAAACTTTGCATTTTGCAAAATAATTGTTGACAAAACAATTATTTATTGTTATACTTTATTTATCAAATTGCAAAGATTTTAAAAGGCGGTGTTATTTATGTGTTTTTTCAATAATTTAAAACAGTGTCGACTTCATAAAAATTTATCTCAAAAAGAATTGGCTGAATCTATTGGGGTCGCACCGTCAACGTATTCGCTATATGAAAGCGGAAAACGTGAACCTGATGTTGAAAAAATAAAATTATTATCAGAAAAATTAGATGTAACTGCTGATTATCTGTTATTTGGCAATGTATCCTTAAAATATTTAGATAATGTTGACGGTCAAGATGATGCCGACAATATCATTTTAAATAGTCCTATACTTACTGAAAACGAAAATTATTTATTGAATACGTTCCGAATGCTATCAGAACAAGGTCAAGAATATATATTACAGACCATAGATATGGTCAAAGACAAATATAAAAAAGATTTATATTCTTCCGATTCACAAAAAATAGGTTAAAAAGTTCATTACAAAAAAAATACCTATGGATACTGCGAATATCCATAGGTATTAAAATAGTTGTATATGTGTCCACATACTTCCAATTAAAATTATATACTTTTTGACAAGATATGTCAAGAATTGAAGGAGGAAACAACTATGAAAAAATGTACAAAATGTCAACAACTTTACGCCGATTCGCTCGATGTTTGCCCTGTATGCAACACAGAGTTGCAAGAATGCGATGATAGCAGTCCAATGGAGAAAATATGCAAATTTTTAATAACGAAATTCTATGCACTTTCTCGCCGTTTGAAAACCATTATAGTATGTGTATTGTTAGTAATTACATTTATTTTAGGTTTTAGCCTAAAAAGTTGTACAGGCATACAAAAAACAGACTATGATAATGCATTACATAGAATAGATGTATTGACTGAAAATAATAACAAAATTACTGAAGAATATGATGCCTATAAATCTAAAATGCAACCATACGAAGAACAACAAAAATCAGACGAAAAAGCAGCAGAAGAAAAGAAACTTGCCGAAGAAAAAGCAAAAAAAGAGGCAGAAGAAAAGGCTGCCGCTGAAAAAGCAGCACAAGAAGCAGAGGCTAAACGCCAAGCAGATGAACAGGCGAAAAATAATTCATTCGGAATGAGTGAAAATGATTTTTATACAACATTTAATAGCACTGCCGCCGGTAATGGCTATGATGTTTTCTTGGGTAAGGCTACTACGAATGGAAATATGAAAAATTATTTGACAATGAATGATGATGTTACATTAATGACCTATGTAGAGGGCAATTATCTTCAAACAGTATCTATAACTGCCAAAAGAACAACATCAGAATCGCTTTCTAATGCCTCTTACTATGCAGTAACAACGGCTATGGTTCTTGATTCATCATTATCCGCAAACACTATTGATAGTTTTATGGCTGACCTTATAACAAACGCAAAAAATAATAGTGGTGCTGACTACAGTCAGACGAAAAATGGAATCAAATATACTGCTAATGTAAGTAGCTCATCACTTTTCTTTTACTTTTCAAAAGCAAATTAGTTGTAAATGAAGTATATTATTAAAAACAAAAAAATCCCCGACTGCTACCAATAGTCGGGGAAATAGTGTAGTGTTATGGTACACCAATTAAAAACATATATATTGTACCATAACACCGATTAAAAATCAAGTTAAGAGGTGTTATTTTTATGAAAAAAACTAAAAATTCAGTGCAAAGGGCTGTTATATATGCCCGTTATTCGTGTAGTAACCAAACAGAGCAGAGCATTGAGGGTCAGCTTGCGGACTGTGAAAAGTTCGCAGAAAAATATAACTACTATATCGTTGATACATATATCGACCGTGCAATGTCGGCAACAACTGACCGCCGCCCGCAATTTCAACAAATGATTGCGGACAGTGCAACAGGCGGTTTTGATGTCATAATAGTATGGAAATTGGACCGTTTTGCACGAAACAGATATGACAGTGCTGTCAACAAACAGAAATTGAACTCGAACGGCGTCAAAGTCGTTTCTGTAATGGAACACATTGAGGACACCCCCGAAGGCGCATTAATGGAAAGTGTTTTAGAGGGTTTCGCCGAATATTTCAGCAAAGACCTATCGCAGAAAGTTTCAAGAGGTATGCGTGAAACAGCGTTGAAATTCAAGGCTACCGGATTGATTCCATACGGTTACAAAAAAACATCTGATAATATATGCGTACCAGATGAACATACCGCCCCCGTTGTCAAAAAAATATTTGAAATGTACGCCGGTGGTATGATAAACAAGGACATATGCGATTGGCTGAATAGTCACGGTTACAGGACGTCAAACGGCAATTTGTTTAAAAATCAATATTTACGAAAAATCTTAAACCGCCGCCGATATACAGGGTCATATACATATGGTGATTTGGAGTTGCACGACGAAAATCAACGAATAATATCTGATGAATTGTTTGACCGTGTTCAAATTCAGTTACAGGCGAAAAAACGCACGGGCAGGATTGCAAGAGAACAGTATATATTGGTAGGTAAATTGTTTTGTGGTTACTGCCGTAACCCAATCCGTGGTGAAAGTGGCCGCAATCATCAGAATAGAATATATACGTATTATAAATGTTCTGTTAATAAGACAGGCGGTAAATGCCCTAAAACAACAGTCCAAAGGGATATTATTGAAAATAGTACTATTAAATTTATTTTAAACAATTTTCTGAATGACGAAATTATAAATTCTGTTGTAGACACCATACAGGCGTCAGAAACTGCCGAAAATAATTCAGCGGAGCTAATCACATTACGAACACAAATTGAAGATACCGACAGAAAAATAAACAATCTGCTGACTGCAATCGAAAACGGTGTTTTTACCCCGTCAACAAAACAACGTCTAAACGATTTGGAAAATGTCAAGGAAAAATTAAAATATGAATTGATTGTTAAACAATCGGAAAAAAATAATTTTAACGCCACTGCATTTAAAAGATTTTTAAAAAATATAGATGTTGATGATTTCAAGACGACAGAACAACGGCAGAAATTAATAAATTTGGTGTTGTATCGTGAATACCTATGGAATGACAAGGTATTATACATATTCAATCTTACACCGTCAAAACCAAATGACAGTGTAGACATCGACAGCTACGTTGACGCGTTACTTGCATCGACAGGTTCGACAGGTTCGACAAGTCCGACCGATGGTGTACCACAAGTTGCAATATCCGAACTTTTGTTCGGATATTTTTTTGTTATGGGCTTTTTCCCATTTCATAAGCATTTTGCATTGTCCTGCTTTGCTTTATACATCTATCGTTAATTGCCACAACACATCAATTCTTCACACAAATAACTTTTTCATAACAAATCACCCTTTTTATTCTATCGTAGCTGTCCTAATCTCTGTTTAGTAAACCACTTAAACGTTGATTTTTTACAAAAAGCACGTCCGAAACGTGCTTGACATAATTTTTATACTATGTTATACTTTAGATACAAGATAAGGGCAACAGCAGTTGTCTTTGCAGAATGTAAACGTTTTGTAGAAAAATTCTACCTTAACCGTCTATTTCGCAGATAGACGGTTATTTTTTTATCTCTATAACAAGCAAAAATACAATTATAATTATAAGAGTAAATTCACTCATATGCTGCTCCTTTCGGAATAGCAGAGACAACCGCCTTGCGTCCGCTTTGCCAAACGTTATTGCCCTTTTTATATCTTGGGGTTTTATAAACCCATATATATTCTACACTATACCTCACGCAATGTCAAATTACGTTTATTTTACTAAAAAAAATACAAAATGGCGGTTTTAAACCGCCATTTTGATTACTTCAATTTTTCATTAATACGCATAAACACTGCCGCTGTCTGTGCTCTTGTGGAATTCGCCTGCGGAGCGAAAGTACCGTCGGTATTACCCGACATTATTTCTTGCTCTGACAGCCAATCAACCGCATTCCTTGCATAATCTGAAATACTGTCACTGTCAACATAATTTGCCGTTTCATTTACCGTTATATCACAATTTTTGTATTCCGCATAACGATAAACAATCGCCGCCATTTGTTCACGTGTTATACTCATATCAGGTGCAAACTCTGTATCGCTCACACCGCTGACAATTTTATTTTCTTCCGCCCATGCCACTGCATTTGCGTAATAACTGTCACTTGCCACATCAACAAAGCTTGAATTTTCCGCATACGGTTCACCCTCTGTTCTGTACAGAACAGTTACAAACATAGCCCTTGTAACGTCACCGTCAGGTGCAAATTCCGTATCGCTCACACCATACATCAAACCGTTTTCATAAGCGTACTTAACTGAATTATAGAACCAATCGTTGTTACTTACGTCAACAAACGGATTATTCCAATCAGTCGGTTCAGGCTTATCTGACGGATTAGGCACAGCATCAATCTTTTTGAACTTTGCAGTGATTTCAGCTTTTGCATTCACCTTTTCAAACGTATATTCGCTCACCTTACCGACCCTTTCGCCGTTTACGATTACGTCCTCAATTTCGTAACCCTCATCAGCCGTTATCGTAAATGTCTTGCTTTCATTTTTATTTACGGTTACGGTGTCCGGACTGATTTTACCGTTTTCGGACTGAACAACTGTAATTTTATATGTTACATTGCCGGAGTTTCCTCCTCCGCCACCGCCCGAACTTGGTTTAATCATAAGTGGACTGCTTGCGATAATGTGAGTGTTTTCAACCATTGTACCCGTCAAATTAACCGTAACGGTATATGTCACAGACGTATCAAACGTGCCGTACAACGTATATGTCTTATTATCACTGCTTGCCTTAACCTCTGTAAGTTCCACATTCTTATCACCGTTCAGTACAACAAAATTATCTGCCGTCATTCCCTCAATCGCTGTATCAAGATTAATCGTGATATGCGTCTTTCTTGCCGTACCTGCCGACGCATTCACTTTAATTTTTTCACTTGGAATATCAGTGCTGTCCTTGCCGCCCAAAACGGTATAAACATTCTGATTATCAACAGTCGCACTTACTACGCCGTTTATTTTTTCATCAGTTGTAATGTAGCCGTTTTCATCAACATTCGCCGCACCTTCTATTGCCGAAACGTTCCATTCAATTCTGTTTGCCGCCGCACTGTCGTCATTGATTTCAATAATTCTGTTATCGGTTTTCACCTTTAGCGAAAGCTGACCGCTTGTGCCGGCTTTAATTGTACTGTCACTGCACTCTTTTCCGTCAATGTACATTTGAAGTACACTGTCGTCATTGCCGAGTGCTTTGTTTGTAAGCTGTAATGTTACAGGTACTGTTTCGTTGCCGATTTCGTCTGCCGCATACACAACTATATTTTGATATGCCATAGAATTATCAAGTGTAACAGTCTTTTCAAAACTGCCGTCATCTCCGACAGTCACTTCCTGTATTTCTTGATTTTCCGCACCGATATACACTTTCGCACCACTGTCGCTGATACCCTTAACCGTAACAGTGTCCTCGAAAAATCCGCCGTTATTCGGACTGCTTATTTGCAATCTCGGAGGAAGTGTATCAACAGTAAACATATACTCCGACAATGTACCGTCTTTTGAATCGTTTTCGCCCTTGAAGGTTATTATATGCGTACCGTCCTCTAAGCCGTCAAGATTTATACTCTGCGACATAGTTTTTTCCGAAACAGTACCGTTCATTTCACCGCCGTCCAAAGACCATTCGCCGGAAACATTCATATCCGATACAAGGTCTATGACTGCATTACTGCTTTTAACCGTATCTGTTCCGTCAATGTTTACCGCATTTTGTGCTTTAAGTGTTACATCAGCCTTTTTAGGCTCAACCATTGTCACAGGTGATGACAGTGTTTCAGCGGAAACAATCTGACCGCCTGAAGATGTATTTTTATAACCCTTTAATCCTATCACATACTGCTTACCGCTTACAAGTCCGACTTGTTCGGTCTGCGTTTTTATATCCTTTTTCTCATCTTCCGTAAGGTCGTTTTCATTCACGATATTTCCGTTCTTATCCACCGTAACCGTCTTTGTATACTGACCGCCGACCGTAATCACATCACTTCCGCTTACAGTCATATTGTCAAATACAGTCGGTACGTTTTTACCGTCTTGAACTTCATATATACTTACCTTATAGCCATCATAATTATCTTGATTTATACCTGTCAAATCAATACTGTAATCACCGCCCAATGCCACATTAAACGTCGGTGCGGACGGCTGTGACGGATTGGTATAATTAAGCTTTTTATCGGTTGTCACAACAGGGTTAGCACTTTCGTCTGTCGTTGTCGCAACAACTTTTACCGTATATTCACCGCTCGGCATATTTTCAGGCATTGTTATATTTGCACTCTTACTCTTTATGTCATTCACATTTTCTGTTTTGTACAACGGATAAACTTCGTTATTGCTGTCCTCTGCATAAATTGTAAGACTGTTGAATTTATCCAAATCTTCACCCGACCACGTTACCGTATTATTGTTCAATACCGCATTGTCGATTGTCGGCAACTTTGAAAGTGCGTATATAGTCACGCTTGACGCAATACCTGTTTTTAATTGCAATGCTTTATTAAAGTAATTTTCATCTGTAACCGTTATTGTAACGGTTGCTTTCTTTGTATCCTCATTCCAATTCAACATTGCGTTTGCATTTGCGTTGGCTGTATCGTCTGCCGTTTTTGAACTGTCTGACCATACTATCGGATAATTTTCCATTTCAATATTCTTTGCATATGTTTCCGCAATAAGCTGACTTGGTGCATCATACGAAATTGTAAGTATTCCGTTTTCGTTGTTATACTTGCCGAAATTAACCGAATGTACCGTTTTACCCGCAAGCGATGATACCGTCGCACCGTTTGAGCCGAACAATGATATATCATCTGTTGACGCCAATGTACGAATACTGTTATTGAGTTTCATATACAAGGTACGGTCTGTTTTTTCATCGTAATAAACAGGAATACCCTCCGCACTCAACTCAATAGTCGGTTCCGGTGCGTCATATTTACCGAAAGCGAAATCTACATCGCCGCCCCAATAATATGTTACACCTGCGTCAATTTTCAAAACGTGCAAAGCACCCCATATTTTTTCTGCATTGACACCCAAATCGGCAGAACCTATTTCAATACCGCCGAAAATCGGTATTTTTTTAGGAATACTTACCACTGCTGTGGCATAACCTTCCCAGAAATATTTATCCTTAACCTTATCTTTTTCCACAATTAAATGTCCGTCACCCGAAATAACGTCGAATATACCGATAGACACTCCCGCTGCAAATCTAAGTTCGGGATACCATGCACATTCAATTCCCGCATAGTCTATAAGTGTAATTCCCGCAACATTCACGTCCGACAGTGCAATACTCAAATTTCTCGGACTGATACTTACGTCACCTCTTGCGGAAAGAACATCAAACAAAGCGAATTGTCCGCTTAGCAGAAGCGTTATAGGCGGTACGGATGAGGACGGATAAATCGTTTCAAACAGATTATCTATACCGCCGCCTGCACCTTTAATCCAAAATACGCCCATTCCGTCAACATTTATACCCGGTGTAAATCCGCCTGCATAGAAATATAATTTATCCGGAATAGGTATTCCGTTGTTACTTCTAAGACGAATTTCCGCCTCCATTTCAAATGCCATCATATCGGCACTGCCTTGAACGCCGATAGTGTATTCGTTGTTCATAACCTTTAAATCAAGAGTTCCCTCAACGCTCGGAAGTCCGTCCGCATATGACGGAACTTCTACTTCGACAGACGTATTAAATCCGATAAATCCGCCGCCGAAAAGTATATCATGGATATACAAATTCAGACTTCCGCCCTCTGCGTCTTCCCATTCCTCTTGGTCCTCGGCATATCTGTCCTGTACATCTCTAAGCTGTGACGGAGTGTAATTACTGCTCGCCATTTTCAGTTGTGCAACCTCCATTGCGGAAGTTTTTCTGTTGCTCCAATCAAAGTTTGACGGAACAAGAAAATCAGGTGAAAGTTGTGCACCGAATGCGATTACTCTTTGTTTCGGTGTTTTTGAAGTGACTTCACCGTCAACTGTCGCCATCTGTCCGAACTGACAGTATCTGAATTCCATCACCATTCCCGCAATAGTTTGTGCGGTACTTGCCGCACCCGGCCACATAAGCATAATACCGTTTGTATTTGCAACGCTGTTTTCAACGTCACCTGTCTGTTCGCCCTCGTTTGTGTACTGCAAAAGTGTTGATTCGGAGCCGTTTTCAAATGACGAAATCGCACATACACCGCTCCAAACCTTTGTTCTTGCACCTGTCGTATAAACTTCGCCGTCTATATCGATATTAATAGTTTGGTCGTCCTGACCGACGTTTTCGACAGACACGGTTACAGTACCTTTTTCAATATCAAGACAATTACTGATATTTATTGTGCTTTTCGCCTTATGGTCTACCGTTTCAAGAGAAACAGCCTCTGCCTCTGCAATTTTACCGTTTTCATATTTTAACGTAAAGTCACCGCGAAGTTCAAGCAAAGAGATATTTTGAGCATTTGGAACTTCGTCACTGTATTCCTTTTCGTCTTTATACGCCCTTAGGGCATACTTGTTATCGCCGTCTTTTTCAATCGTGACAACTCCGTAAGAACCGCCTTGATATGCAATATCATCACTGACATTAAATTTCAGTGCGTCAGACGTAATATCTTTTTTAGTCGGATCTTTCATATCAAATACAATCTGATATGTACCGACCGACATAAGCTCGTCAAGTATCAAATCCGCCGTATTGTTTTCGGTATCCAAAATGAAGTTTTCCGCACTTACGGTCAACGGCTGACTGCCGTTTAAAGGCTTAACCTTTATATCGTATTCACTCTTATTTTTAAGTAAATTGAAATTCTGACCTGCAAGGTAAATATGTCTTGTTCCTCTGTTATAAACAATCTCGGGTGCGGTGCTTATAAACGAAACCCTGTCGCCTGTTGCACCCGGACAAAGAAGATATATACTTCTCTGACCGATTAAGTTTTCGGAAAGTAATTTACCGTCCGTTCCGCTCACGTCATAACAACGCACTTCGATTTTTCTGTAATCGGTAGCCGTAAGCGGTTCGGCATTAAAGTTAAACACAACCTGTCGTTCTTCATCTGCGTTAAAATCTATAATATCAACACTGAAAGGGTTTGAATATGAAGCTGTAACGTCAAGATTACCCGACAAGTCATACGGTGTTATTCCCTCCTGCGGATATACCGCAACGGCAATTTGTTTCATTTCGTTCTGCGACACGTTTTTAATTTGCGTTGACACGCTGAAATCACCGTTTTTACCGTCCGCCGTTTGCGGTTTGTATTCGTCTTTTGTATCGGTAAGCTGCATTGCTCCGAGTTCAGATGAAAAATTTATCGCAACCTTATCATCGTTATTTACGGTTACGTTTGAATATATACCGTAATTTGTCGCAACGGTATTGCCCTCACCGTTTGCCGCCACACTGCCCATATCGAAATACAGAGCATACGCACTGTCGGCAGTCAAATATTTTTCGTTATACGGATTTGTAAATGTCAACGAGTTATCAGGCTCAAAATCAAATACACTTGACGCAAGGTTGTTCCAATGTCCGAACGCTATTTGATACGGTGCGACAATTTTATTGTTAATCGACGCATTCACCGTATAAGCCGTTACGGACGGTGCTTTCGGATTGTCGTATCCGAATAATGCGTTGTTGTATGCTTCTCCGTCAGAGTTATCAATAACCGTTTCGGATTGTATCTGCTCATATGTACTGTCCTTTTTCGTCAGTTCATACACCGCATAATCCTGATAACCGAGTGCGGTATCAAGCATAACTCTTGCCTGAACACTGTCCGCACTTCTTCCGTCCGTACTCTTTACACCGTATGAAATTGACGCCATACCGTGCAGAGCCGATTTTGTATTTGCAAGCGTGACGGTCTGCGTAAAAGTCAAACCGTCAACGCTCCACGTTGCGACAATGTTGTCACTGTTTTTCACCAAAGTGACGTCACTGCTATCCTTACCCAAGAAACCGTATTTTCTTCCGAAAATATAGTCCTTTACCTCATCACCTCTTTTTACACGAAAAGAGGTATATGATGTATCATAATTTTCATCGGGAAACAAAAGATATTTATTATCATCTGCTTTGTTCAGCTTATCTCCCTCAACGGTATCTATCAGAAAACCGCCGTTTTTCGCCGAAACAACGACTTTCAAATAACCGTCGTTCAATTCTTCGTAATCCGCCTTATTCAGATTTTCGGCAAACGCGCCGATAGGCATTATACCGAAAATCATAGCTGTTACGGTTAAGGCTGATATAATCTTTTTTAATCTTTGCAGCATAGTAAACCTCCTTTTTTCATTATTGAACGTAAATTACAAATCTGTAATTGTCACGTCCCTGTGTTTGTACATTAAATGTATAATACCCCGCCTTTTTCGGAACGAATGTAATCGGCTCTGTATTATCCTTATTCTTCGCCAATTCAGTCGCACCGATTTTCATTTGACCGACTGTCTTTATACCGTTTTTATATTTAACACTGTACGGCTCGCCATTGCTTTCAACGACAATGTTCTGTGCCTCGTTTTTGCTTAGCACAATCATATCTCTGTAAATATACTCACCGTTTACGCTGACTCTAAGCTGAGTATCCTCATAGAAATAGATATATCCGTATCTTTCACTGCTGTTTCCTGCCTCGTCGGTTGCGGTATAAGTCACCCTTACCGTTCCCGTTGTCTGCGGTTTTGTGTAAGTAACATCAAGCTTGATTTTGTCCTTTTCGGTTTCGTTGTCGCTTACCGTCATATTCGCTTTAAGCTGTGACAAAATATCTTCTGAATTTAAGTCGATTTCCACCGTTTCTTTTTTCAATTTGATAGTCGGTGCTTTTTTATCCGGCATTGCTATCTGCTTAAAGTGATAATACTTTGTATTTGAATATTCGTCCTTTGCCTTTATTGTAGGATACAAGCCTGCCAAATCCTCCGATACGGTTAACTTCGTCCACGCACCGGCCGTAAGATTTTGACCTGTTGTGTCACCGTTCCATGTTACCGTACAGTTTCTGTTTGCACTCACATATACAGTGTCACCGACCTTTAAACGACCGAGTTTATCCGGTGACTCCTTACTGTCTGTACCGTCACTTGCAAGACTGAATGTAAGCGACAAATCTTTATCAATGATGCTATCAACCTTAACAACCTTTTCCGTCAGATTGCCTGCAGCGTCCGCAAAGTGATATACATATTCGCCGTTTGCGTTTATCACTCTTGTAAATTCAGTTCCCTGTTTTCCGTTTTCTCTGAAAATAACTTCTTTGTCAGCTTTTAAAGTCACTGTCACTTTACGGTGATTTTCGGACGGCTGAATTGTTTCGGTAATAATCGGTGCGTTTTTGTCGATGTTCTTAACCTCATTCAAAGTAATTTCACACACTTGACCGTTTACGGCTGTGCAAACAAGCGTCATAGTCGGTGCATTTTCCGAATATGAAATTGTAACTTGATTATCAAGTTTATATATTTCAGGAAGATAACCGCTTTGATTTTTCCATTCCGCTTTCGTGATGAGCTTATCAAATCTAAGCTGTGCCGTAACGGATTTATTCGTCTTACTGCTCTTTGCGTTTTCAGACCAAACTTCACTGATTTTATTTGCAGGTGAATTGTCTATTTCCGTAACGGCTGCTTTTAATTCACCGCTTTCGTTCTCACCTTTATATGTGTATGTGTAGTTTATAACAATATTTTCGTTGCCTGTTACTTCTATATAATACAAGCCGTTGTATTCTCCGTCACTTGTTTCCTGTTTTGCGTTGTCATTAGTCATAACAAGGTTTGTAAAGTCACTGTCCTCAGGCGGTATTAGGTATACCTTTACGGTCTGCATATCGCCCGACACGACTTTCTGTAAATGCGGCTGAGGCGCTTCGCCCAAGTTATCCGCAACAATCGGAATTTCGGTGACATTATTACAGCTGTCGACCGCAAACAATGTAAATTCCGCGTTCTTTGTTATATCAACGGTTCTGCCGTTTACACTCACTCCGTCAATCGTATCGCTTGTTGAATCAAATGTCGGTGTTTCGGCATTAAGTCCCGCTTTTGCAATAAGCTTTACACCGTTTATATCAGACACGATTACATTAAATCTGTAATGTGACGACCAACCCATTTTCTTCATAAATGATATACTGTCGCTAACTGTTTCATAGCCTCCGCCGCTTAAATCAGGAAGTGACGGATTTAAGTAATGCTTGTTATCATCATACAGATTAAGCACAAGTTTTTTACTTTGTGCCACGCCGCCCCTTACGGTATAACCAACCATTTCAACACTCGGCGGCATTGTATCGACATATTCTTCGGGCGGCTGATAATCTTTAAGTGTTACATCAAGCGTAACTGTATAATCTTCACCCAAAGTATCATTTTGATTTTTGTAATTCCTGAATGTAAATTCCGTTTCACTGTTAGGATAGAATGTATGACTCGGTGTTTCGCCCGTTGCGGTGTCAACAAGTGTTGAGCCGTTTTCATCAACAAGCTTTGCGGTTACTTCGCCGTATATACAGCCGTCAACCACATCATCTTCGTCATAATCCCATACAACTTTCGGCTTTATCGGTTTTATCTCATTATTGGTTATATTTAATATTTTACTCTTTTCAGCTCCGTTGTCCGTCCACTTCATTGTAACCTTTGTAGGCTGTGTTGCGGTTACGGTTACGTTATTTGTTCCGTTGTTTTCGATTTTTGCAAATGTGTTTCCGTCATTTTCCGTAACAGTTACGGGAGAAGTATATTCGATATTCGCCGTAATATCGCCTTTTGTCTTATACAAAGTTGACATTGTAACCTTTGGACCGTTTGCAAGAAGTGTAACAGTTACAGGTATTGTCCATGTATTGCCGAACATATCCTCGCCCTCAACTTCGTATGTACCGTTTGAGTATATCGGCAGATAGTGAGCAGACGCATAAACCGTATCGCCCTTTAATTTTAAATATCCGTTAAAGTATACCTTAACACCTCTGTCATTGCAGATATAACTGTAATCCGCTAATGAATCGTCATCATAAACGTCAACAAATCGCGGTTCTTCATATTTAAAGTTTGTTACCAAGCTTCCGTAATTTTCATCGTCTTTGGTATACGTTCTCGTTGCTGTGTCACCATGCACACCTACAAAGTTAAACGTAATACTGTCAAAGAAAGGCTCGCCTGCCTTTTCCACACTCCATGGTCTTGTAAAGTCTATACTCAAATTAGTGGATGTGCTGTCCTCACGATAATAACCGCCCTCAAAACCCAATTCATTCGGATATTGATAGTTTTTCATAGGCATATTGTACGTTTCGCCGTCTTTCACAACTGTAAAAGAGCTTTTGTCCATGTCAAGATTTTTTGCATAAAAATTATAAATATAATCACCCTGGTTGAATGTGTTAAGATTTGCTTGAGTTACTGTCAATGCATCATTTTCAAAGGTATATTTCGTTTTTTCCTTGAACTGCGGAATATATGAAACAGAATTACCGGATTCGTCTATCGCAATAAATGCAAAGTTGAGCCTATCTCTGCCGTTTTCGTCTTGTCTACAGTTCTGATAATTAAAGGCACTATCACCCTTCAATGTAACAACCTCGTCAAGTCCGATTTCATCGGCAGTCCAACTGCTGTAATCCTCTCTGTGAACATAATATACCGTTATATTACCGTTTTCGGAGAAAGCATTTTTTACGGTCGCATCAGCGGAGATAACGTGCATTGTTCCGTTGTCGTCCGTATAATTCTGCGATTCGTTCATATCAAAATCCATTGCAATCTGCGGTATACTTTCAACCATATTTACCGTGAACTCGTATATCGGCGATACATTGCCGTTTTCCAATTTAACTTGATAACAGAAAGTGTTACTTCCCTTTTCAAATTGCAAACCGCCCGTTGCCGTTACTCCGTCAAGAGTTTCTTTTGCAGGGTTTTGCATTAAGTTTATCTCGTATTCTCTTGTTAGGTCAGTAGTCTTTTCAAACGGTAAATCTTCTCCGCCATTGCACGCTTTATTCCACAAGCGGAATCCCTCTGCCTTACCGATTGTTTCACCGCACAATTCTTTTGAAACATCATTGCTCTTAAGCGTCATTTTGACGATATGTGCCATATTCTGTTCTAAAGAATATCCCTCATCTTCATTACGGTCAATCTCCTTAAATTCAGCATTACCGATATTGATTGTTTTAAATGCCGTATCGCTTTCTTTTATGATTGACGGTATCGGATTAGGAATAGGGTAATATTCGTGTTCGGGAATAATTTCATATCTATTTACACCGACATCTGCCGACGTTTTGATATTGTCAAGAAGTACCGCCGTATCGCACTTAAATTCGGCAGGGCTGTCACTGCCTGTCTGATACAAATAAACCGCAATTCTGTATGTATCCGTTCCAAGCAAGTTACCGTCTTTATCTCTAAGCGGCATTGCAAGAGTTTGGCTTGCATTTCTGCTTAACTTTTCGTTGTAAACCTCGTTGTTTTCCGAATTTGTTATTGCCACATACGATTTATCAAAGTCCAAATTATCCGTAACCCAATCGGCAACTTTTGTATTTGACAATTCAAAATTAATTCTGACATCAGTCATATCGCCGTTTCTTCTTATGTGCTTGTCATCACCCACTCCTGTGGCTTTAATAACATCTCCGTTACTGTCCTTTATTGAAGTAAATTCAAGATTATATACATTATCAAGTACAGGTGCGGTCATAACATTAAAGTCACCCTCCGCTTGATAGGTCACTTCTTCTTCGGAATTTGACGGCTTTATACTTGCACCGCTTACAGGTGTCAAATCTGCAAACGCACTTTCAAATTTTACGTTTACTGTGCCGTAAAAGTTTTTAAGTTCATTCACTCCGTCCGCCGTAAGAGCGGTTACTCCGTCAAAACCGGTTTTATCCTCGTTGTATGTAACCGCATACCATGTGCCGTCAAAATCAAATATGTTTTTACTGTCGGCACTGTCATATACGCTTGCGTAAGTCTTGTCACCCATTGTAAGTGTTACACGCGTGGTGGCATTAGCTTTATTGTCGGGATTGTCAGGTGCTGAAATTTGCACATCAGGCTTTGTATGTATCTGTGACAAATCGCTTACAACCGTATATTTTGCCTTTGCCTTTGTCAAGTCGGCATACACCTCATAACGTGAAACATTCGACTTGTTACCTTTAAAGTCTGTCGCATACACAAGCAATTCTTTTTCATATTTTTGTGCCGCGTCAAATTTAGTTTCAAAGTCAAAAACTCCGTCATTAAGCAAGCCCTCCGACCAATCACTGTCGGTCGGTTCAACACCTTTGTCTACAAGCTGATATTTAACATTCAAGCCGTCCGTGTTAAAATCGGTTACACGTACCTTTGCCAATATCTTTGCGGTATCGTTTTCATACTCGGTATTCATCGACATAAGCGCAACATTCGGTGCTGCACGGTCAATATTTATATCCGTATCAACAGACTGTTCACCCACATTTCCTGCCCAGTCCTCTGTTCTGAAATAAAGTTTTGTGTTTTTGATTTCGGAATTATCGGTTTTAATATGTAAGTAATAATCTTTTACAGGCAAATCGAATTTATTCCACGCAAGGTTATTTTCGTTGTTAAGCACCGATTCTTTATACTCACTCGGTGTATCGGCGGAAGTCGTCACAGCATACTTAAACGGAATTTGCTTATCTTGGTCATAGCACCACGCAAAACTTGCCGTCAATCCATCAAAATCAGATACCGTGCCTTTTCCGTCGCTGAAATTCAGCGGTATGCAAAATTCACCGCTGTTTACATCACCCGTTATTTCACCGACCTTTACAGTCGGTGCGATATTGTCAAAATAAATCTGCTGTTTCGGATTTTTTGATATTTTCTGCGTTGCCAACTCATTATTATACAAATCGACTACGTTTGCCGTGTTTATTTTTTCAATTCTTATAGGCTCGCTATTATCACAAGTCATATCGGCGGTTATCGTAATCGGTTTAAACGTAATCTTCGTTGCCGTCCGCTTGTTTACACCGTCATACATATCTTCAAATTTCTCGGTTTCAAGCACTGCTTTACTTCCGTTTTGTGATATATTAAGTTCTGCAGTCATTGAACTTTTTTCGCTCGTTTTAATTTTTTCCGTTGTCATTGCAGAAAAGGTTAATGTATCGCCGACACCTGCAAACACACTACTCTTGTCAATATCTTCAGGCCAATCGCTCGGCTGTGAATATGACGTTGAATCTGCCGCTATCATATTCCCCGCAATTTCAACGCTGTCAATTTCAGGTGCTTTTTTATCGACTAAAAGTGAGTAACTCGTCAAATCCTTTGTATGAATGTCAAGGCTGTTGCCGGCATAGTCCGTAATCGGAGATGTGGCGGTAAAGTATTCCGGAATTAATCCCGGTGCGTTGTCTATAACCTTAAATCGCGGTTCTTCGTTTCTCGCCAAATATTTGTCAGCATAAGCTATACCGTACATTTGACCGGTGTACTCTTTTTTGTCATACTCTACGCTCTTAATCTTCGTAATTTGATATTCCTTAACATTTTTAGGTGCGTGTACATAGAAAAATATTTCATTTCCGTTTATACCGCCGGAAGTCGCAGTAAGTTCCATATTTTGAACACCGCTTTCAACGTTTGTCGCATAAAGCGTCAACGTAATCTTTCCGTTTTCAATCTTTCTCAGCTTTTC